>Ga0315278_10007127_pt1 | contig 10201 bp, 7 predicted proteins | sample YL17G06_0_MG_FD_203880 | JGI IMG/M metagenome (GOLD analysis project Ga0315278, IMG submission 203880) | Sediment microbial communities from Yellowstone Lake, YNP, Wyoming, USA - YL17G06_0 | ecosystem: Environmental > Aquatic > Freshwater > Lake > Sediment | place: USA: Wyoming | collected... | reverse complement strand
AAGCCTGAACATGGACCATGGCGCAACGCTGCGATCGATGTACGCCGCCGACGGCGGGGTGCGCGCCGTGTTCTCGAACAAGGTCGCCGACTACGTCGCGTCGCGCCCTGACTATCCGGATGCACTCTTCGCTGCACTGCGGGCGCATTGCGCGTTGGGCCCGGGTGCGCTGGTCGCGGATGTCGGCGCCGGCACCGGCCTGCTGAGCCGGGGCTTGCTGCAACAGGGCTGGAATGTGATTGGCGTCGAACCCAATCCGGCGATGCGCGCGGCCGCCGAACATTTCTTCTCGGAGCACAGCGGATATCGGAGCGTCGCAGGCAGTGCCGAGGCGATGCCACTGGCCGATGCGAGCGCCGACCTGATCGCCGCGGCGCAGGCCTTTCACTGGTTCGACGTCGACGCCGCCCGCACCGAGTGCCTGCGTGTCCTCAAGCCGCAGGGCGCAGTGGCGTTGATCTGGAACGACCGGGTCCAGGGCGATGCCTTGCACAGCGCGCTCGACGAGGTGTTTGCGCAGCACGGTGGCGCGCGGCGCGCGGCGATGCTGGCGCATGAAGACCGCGCCGATGTGCCGCGCTTCTTCGGCGCGACCGTGCCGCAGCACTGGTCGTGGCCGCATGAACATCGGCTCGGTGTGGAGGGGCTGGTCAGCCTCGCCTTCTCGCGTTCCTACATGCCGGCGCGGGACAGCGCTGCGGGGCATCCAGTCGAGCAGTTCGTGCGGCGCCTGCACGCGCGTTTTGCCGTGGGCGACGGCGTCGCGGTGCGCTACACCACGCTCGCCATCGTCGGCCGGCCGAGCTGACAGCGTAACGCCAAGGGCGCGCGGGTTCCTGAAGGCGGCGACGCTGTCGGCGGCGTGGATCGAGCGCATGAAGCAGCGGGCGCTGCTGCTGGCGGCGCATCACACCACGCACATCGAAGTCGTCGGCAAGGCCGAGGCGCTTTGATTTATGCAAACAGGTTATCCTAAAATAGCGTACGCCGCTAATTTAGGATGCCACCGCCCATGAAACGCCGCCCGCAAGGCCGTTACCTCAAGGTCGCCAGCGCCGGCGAGGCGTTCAAGGCCTTCGTCCCGGCGCCGCTACCACCGCAGCCGCCGGTTGACTGGACCCCCAGACTGCGCGGCCGCTTCGACGCGGCGCTGCTCGCCCTCGGCCGGCTCGACGCGGTGACCGACCTGCTGCCGAACGCCGGCCTGCTGCTCTACAGCTTCGTGCGCAAGGAAGCGGTGCTGTCGTCGATGATCGAAGGCACGCAGTCTTCACTCGCCGACTTGATGTTGTTCGAACTCGACGAACAGCCGGGCGTGTCGATCGAAGATGCACGCGAGGTGAGCCGCTACGTGGCGGCTCTCGAGCACGGCCTGAAACGTCTGCGCGGCGGCTTTCCGCTGTCGCTGCGCCTGCTGCGCGAGGTGCACAAGGTGCTGATCGGCCAGGGGCGAGGATCAAAGCTCACCCCGGGCGAATTTCGCCGCAGCCAGGTCTGGATCGGTGGCACGCGGCCGGGCAACGCGGTGTTCGTGCCGCCGCCCGTGAACGAGCTGGACGAGTGCCTGAAGCACTTTGAGCGCTTCCTGCATGATCTGCCCGAGCCGACACCGCCACTGGTCAAGGCCGCGCTGGCGCATGTGCAGTTCGAGACGATCCACCCCTTTCTCGACGGCAACGGGCGGGTCGGCCGTCTGCTGATCGCACTGCAACTGGCTGCCGACGGCCTGATGCGCGAGCCGCTGCTCTACCTGAGCCTGCACTTCAAGGAGCACCGGCCGACCTACTACGAGTTGCTGAACCGGGTGCGCCTGTCCGGCGACTGGGAGGCCTGGCTGGAATTCTTTGCCGACGGCGTGTTGGCCAGCGCTACTGCCGCCACCACGTCGGCCAAGCGGCTGCTGGACCTTGCCGCAGCCGATGGGCGGCGCATTGAAGGCTTGGGCCGCGCTGCGTCTTCCGCGTTGGCGATCCACCGGGTGCTGCAACGCCAGCCGATCGCTACCGCCGTGTCGCTCAGCGCCGCCACCGGCCTCACGCCAGCGACGGTGAACAAGTCACTCGCGCACCTGGAACGCCTCGGGGTGGTCACAGAGCTCACGCGTCGGCAGCGCGGGCGCGTGTTCAGCTATGCGCAATATGCCGACATTCTGAGCGAAGGCATGGCACTGCCGGGCCGAGGCACCTGACGATGAGCCACTTGACCTTGCTCCTGCGCGAATGGCCAGATGTCTTTGAAGATGCCGACGAGGCCGAGGCGGGGGCGTGGATGGTGCTTCCGCGGCGGCGTTGTCGGCGCGGCCGAAGAGATCGGTCGTGCCACAAGTGAATCGCAGGGTCTGGGCCTGTTCGTGCGATCCCTGGTCGCCATGGACCGTGAAGCAGCGAAGAATGCGTTGAGCGGGTTCCTGAACGGAAGGGGGTGGGCCGCGAGCCAGATCGAGTTCGTGAACTTGATCGTGAACCACCTGACCGAGCATGGCGTGATGGAAGCCGCGCGGCTCTACGAGTCGCCGTTCACCGCCCTGACGCCGCGCGGGCCGGATGGGCTGTTCAGCACCGCGCAGGTGGACGCATTGTTGGCGGCGCTTGCGGTTGTGAGGGCGACCGCGCGCGCGGCGTAGGGCGTCGCGATTTCGAGCTGCAGCATGAGGCCAGCGAAGAATGCGGCGAGAATCGAACGGGAGCACGCGAGCGCCTGGGGCGTGAGCGAACGCTGCCGTGAATCGCAGCCTTACGGCAGCATCGAACTGACGGCGCTGCGCGATGCCGCTGATACCGGGCGTTAGGTTTTGAGCTCGCACCCACCTCCAGCAACAAGGAGAAATTGACGATGCACAGCTCTCGGTTCATGCGCTGGGCCACGACAGCGGCCCTTGCGTTGGCGTTGTTCACGCCCCAGCAAGCACTCCATGCGCAAACCAAGCCCAAGCACACCGATCTCGGGCATGTGCCGGAGTCGGTTCTGTGGGTCGGCAACAGCTTCTTCTACTACAACAACAGCATGCACAACGCCTTCGGGCCTCTGGTGGCGTCGGCAAGTTCTGATTCCCGCGTGCGCAGCACCTCGGTGACGATCAGTGCTTCCGGCCTCGATTGGCATGACATGGACTCGCTGCTGCGGCCAGACGGACTCGGACGCTATTCGTTCGGCGCCAACAACGAGATCCGGTTCAACAAGGCAGGGCGACAGTACGACACGGCCATCATGATGGACTGCAGCCAGTGCCCGGTGCATCCGCAGTTGCAGGCCGCCTTCCACGACACGGTGCGAAAGCATACGCAGTCCCTGCTGCGCGCGGGTGTGCGCCCGGTGCTGTTCATGTCGTGGGCCTACAAGGACAAACCCGAAATGACGGCCCAGCTCGCCGAGCAGTACACGCTGGCCGCCAACGCCAACGGCGCGCTCGTCATTCCGGCCGGGCTGGCCTTTGCGAAGGCGATTGCAAAACGCGCAGACGTCGAACTGTACGCAGCTGACAAGCGGCACCCGAGCCCGGCTGGCACCTACCTGGGTGCGTGCACCGTGTACGCCACGCTCTACCGCAAGTCCCCGGTGGGCCTGACCTACACCGCCGGGTTGAGCCCGGAGCTCGCCACGCTGCTGCAGACGGCCGCCTGGGATGCTGTCCAGGAGTATTTCCGGCCATGACTGCGCGAGATTCGGTCCCTGGCCGGCCTGACCAGCTTCGGTGCGCTCGCGCCTGATACTTCGACGGCCAGGGTCACCCTGAGACGGTCATGCTCGAATTGCTGCAGTTCCGCCACTCGCCCTACAACGAAAAAGTGCGCTGGGCGCTGGATTTGAAGCGCGTGCCGCACCAGCGGCGCAGCCTGTTGCCGGGGCCGCACATGAGCGTCGTGAAGCGCCTCACCGGCCGCACCACCACGCCGGTGCTGATGCACGACGGCGGCGCGCTCGACGGCTCGGCGCAGATCATCGAATGGCTCGAGGTGCAGTACCCGAGCCCGGCGTTGCTGCCCACCGATGCGGCGCAGCGTGAAGAGGCGTTGCGCATCCAGCGCTGGTTCGACGACGACATCACGCCGCGCATGCGCCGCACCGTGCTCGACGCGCTGCTGCAGCAGCCGAGCATGTTCGCGCGGATCTTTGCCGATGGTGCACCGACGCTGAAGCGCTGGGCCTACGCCTGCGTCGTCCCGCTCGCCGCACCACTGGTGCGCAAGGGCAACGGCATCACCGGGCCCGAGTCGGTGCAAGACGGGCATCGAGCCGCGGCCGAGGCGTTCGACTTCGTCTTCCAACGCGGCGCGGCCACCGGCTACCTGTGCAGCGATGCGTTCAGCATCGCCGACCTGACTGCGGCTTCGACGCTTGCGGTACTTGTCAGACCGCAGAATTCACCGATGGCCTGTCCGCAACCGGTGGGGCGGGGTTTCCGGGCGTTGATGGAGCGCTATGCGAAGCATCCGGGGGCTGACTGGGTGCGGACCATCTACGCCCGGCACCGCGGCTCGCGCAGCGATTTCGATGGCCCCAGTTTGGCCCTCGCGTGACGGCATTCAAGGGCAATCCCGCATGCCGATCACAGCCGCGCCGCGGACCATGAAGGTTACCATTTGGCGCCATGCGCCTTCTGCTCTACAAGGGCCTCGATACCCGGCGCGTCAAGCCCGCCTTTGCGAAGATTCGCGCTGCGATTGAAGCGGGTGACTTTCGCAGCGCGGACGTCAAGAAACTCGCGCCGACTGCGTACTGGCGCGCCAAACTCGACTACACGAACCGGCTGCTGCTGCAGTTCGCCCGATGCGGCGACGAAACCGTTTGCCTCGCGCTGGAGGTGATCGCGAACCACGCCTACGAGAAGTCGCGTTTCCTGCGCGGCGCCGTGGTCGACGAGAGCAAGATCGAGCACGAGCCGGTGCTGGCCGATGCGGCCGCGCGCGATCGGGTTGGCGCCGCGTTGCCGTTGCGATGGCTGCACCCAAGCCGCACCGAGTTCGAACTGCTCGACAAGCCGATCGTCTTCGATGATGCGCAGGAGGCCATGTGCCGGCTGCCGGCGCCGGTGGTGGTGGTGGGCTCGGCGGGTTCGGGCAAGACGGCGGTGACGCTCGCCAGGCTGCGCGAGGCCGAGGGCCGTGTGCTCTATGTGACGCACTCGGCGTATCTGGCGCAGTCGGCACGCGCGCTGTACGCTGCCCACGGCTACGAGAACCCGGCGCAGGAAGCCGAGTTCCTGAGCTACCGCGAATTTGTCGAGACGCTGCGCGTGCCGCTCGGGCGCGAGGTGACATTCGCCGCCTTCCGCGGCTGGTTCGAACGGCATCGCCAGACGCTGCGCGGCGCGCTCGGCGAACTCGACGCGCACGCGCTGTTCGAGGAGTTCCGCGGTGTGCTCGGCGCGGGCGCGTCGGGGCCGCTCGATCTGCCCTCTTACCTGGCGTTGGGGCCGCGCCAATCCTTGCTCGTCGGGCCGGCTCGCGAGGCAGCCCATGCGCTGTTCCAGCGCTACCGGCAATGGTTGGTCGAAGCCGGCCTGTTCGACCTGAACCTGGTGGCGCATGAGTGGCGCCCCCTGGCGCAGCCCGAGTATCACTTCGTCGTCATCGACGAGGTGCAGGACCTGACGAACGTGCAACTGGCGCTGGTGCTGGCGTGCCTGAAGCAGCCGGGGCAGTTCGTGTTGTGTGGCGACTCGAACCAGATCGTGCACCCCAACTTCTTTTCCTGGGCCGCGGTGCGCGCGCTGTTCTGGAATGGCCTGGCCGGTGAGGCAGCGCAGCGCCAGGCGCTGTCGGTGCTGCAGGCGAACTTTCGCAACACGCGCAGCGTGACCCGACTTGCGAACACGCTGCTGAAGATCAAGCAGGCGCGTTTCGGCTCGATCGACCGCGAAAGCAACTTCCTGGTCCACTGCGCGTCGCTGCAGGAGGGGGCGGTGCGCCTGCTGCCCGCGCATGCGGCGCCGCTGCGCGAGCTCGATGCGCAGTCGCGCGCCTCGGTGCAGCACGCGGTGGTGGTGCTGCGCGACGAGGACAAGGCCGCCGCGCGCGAACACTTCCGCACGCCGCTGGTGTTTTCGGTGCACGAGGCGAAGGGGCTCGAATATCCGCATGTGATCCTGTATGCGCTGGTGTCAGGCCAGCGCGCGGCCTACGCCGAGGTCTGCGACGGCATCACGCTCGCCGACGTGGAGGGCGACGCGCTCGAGTACCGGCGCGCGCGCGACAAGGGCGACAAGTCGCTCGAGCTCTACAAGTTCTACGTCAACGCACTCTATGTGGCGATGACCCGCGCCGTCGAATCCCTGGTGCTGGTGGAGGCCGACACGTCGCATCCGCTGTTGCGCCTGTTGGGGCTGCAGCTCGATGGCTTGGAGCATGCGCCGGCTGCGGCGCCGGTGCGCGCCTCCTCGCGAGACGAATGGGCGCAGGAAGCGCGCAAGCTCGAGTTGCAGGGCAAAGACGAACAGGCGCGCGCGATCCGCGACACCTTCCTGCAAGCCAAGGCGGTGCCCTGGGCGCCATGGTCCGAGGCCATGATGCGCGAGCTCATACCGCGCGCGCTCGATCGCACCCTGCCTTCGGCCAAGCCGCGCCAGGCCCTGCTCGACTATGCGTTGTGGCATGGCCAGCAGGTCTGGGTCGAGCAGCTGTCGGCCCAGGCGCAGTTTCAGGCGGCGCGCAGCCTGGCACCGGGCGGCAAGTTCGGCACCCTGCCGCTGGACGACATCTTCGGCGACTACAGGCGCCAGCAGCAACTCGGCTGGCGCGCTGCAGCTTCGCTGCGCCAGCGCCACCTGCAGCCGTACGCTGCGCACAACTTCAAGGACCTGCTGCGCCAGTGCGACGTGTATGGCGTAGACCACCATGGCCCGACCGGCGCTACGCCACTGATGATGGCGGCACGCAGCGGCAACCTGGCGTTGGTCGAGGCCTTGCTCGAGCGCGGGGCCGACCCGCAACTGGTGGATGAGTTCGGCCACACGCCGTGGTGGTTTGCGTTGAACCGCGCGATGGAAGACCTGGCGTTCGCGCGCCAGGCCATCGGGCCGCTGTTCGAGCGCATCGCGCCTGCCGTTCTTGATGTGCAGACGAGCGGCAGGCTGGTGCGTCTGGAGCGGCATCAGGGCGAGTACTGGGTGCTGAGCCTGATGCTGGCCGGTTTCAAGACGCAGTGCACGCGCTGTGTGGAACGGTCCCAGGCCTCCTACAAATTCCGCCAGGGCTATTTCGCCGAGGCGCTGCACGTCACGTTGGAGTGCCTGCCCGAACACCTGTGGGCGCCACTGCGGCGCAAGCGCACCTATGTGAACCAGGTGCTGGCACGCGCCGAGGTGCACAGCCCCTACCAGCCGGCGCGCCGGCTGTGGGTGCGCACCATGAACGGCCACTATCTGCCCAACCCGTTGCTGCAGTTGCGTGCGCACGCCGGGAGCGAGGGCCCGGGCTGGCGACCGGTGTTCGAGGCGTTGAACCTCGCCTGGGTCGGCGCCGGAACGAGTGAATCAGCGCACGTGTATCTGGGGCTCGCGAGTTTGGTGGACTCGGCAACTCGGCGCGCGACAGCCGGCAGCGGCGATGTGCCGGATGTATCAGCAGCGGCGAGCACGGCGCCGGCCGGCGAGCTGTTTTGACGGCGCGCGCTCGTCGAACTCGTGCGATCGCTGCGCAAACACTGCGCCGCAGGCGAACCCATGAGCACGCGACAGTCAATGCCAAACCCGGCATGGCTGCGAACGCTTTTCGGCGCGGCAGGAACACCCAGAGCAGCAGAGGTCGCGAAGGCGACTCCGTCACCAGCTGCGAAAAGAGCCAGCAAGCTCGCGGCCGGCAAGCGCATCAAAGCGAGCTGAGAAACGCCAGCAGCAATCGATTCACTTCGGCCGCGCGTTCGCGCTGAATCCAATGGCCTGCGCCGGGCAGGATGTGACAACCGCGCAGGCCGGGCAGGGTACGCGGGTAGGCCTGCAGCTGTGCTTTCGAGGCCGGAAACCCGAGCACGTTGTCGCGCTCGCCGGCGATGAACAGTGAAGGCTGGTGCAACACGCAACCACGCCATGGCATCAGCAGCTCCCACGATCGGCGCAGGTTGCGATACCAGTTCAGCCCGCCACGAAACCCGGCGCGCTTGAATTCCGCCGCGTAATAGGCCAGGTCTTCAGGCGGCAACCAGGCCGGCAGCCGGCCCGGCGCCACGAGCGGATCGACGCTGTTGCCGAGCACGCCTTGCCCGGGCTCGAGCACGCCGAAGGTCGCGCGCTGCGGGCCGTCGCCCGAACCGCTGAAATAGATGCGTCGCAGCGACGCTTCGACGTCGGCCTCGAGTTCGGCCTCGGCCACGCCCGGCGCCTGGAAGTACTGCATGTAGAAGGTCGTGATGCCCTGGCTTTGCAATGCACTCAGCAAATCGAGCTTGCCCGGCGGCGTGAACGGCACGCTCATGCCTGCCACCGCGCGGAAAATGTCGGGGCGCAACATTGCCGACGTCCACGCCACCGGCGCGCCCCAATCGTGGCCGACGATCACCGCCTGCTTTTCGTCGAGCGCGCGCACCAGTTCGACCATGTCGCCCATCAGGTGCAGCAGCGTGTACTGCTCGACGTTTGCGGGCGCCTCGGTGCCGCCGTAGCCGCGCATGTCTGGCGCAACCGCGCGGTAGCCGGCCGCGGCGAGAGCGGCGAGTTGGTGCCGCCACGAATACCACGACTCGGGCCAGCCGTGGCAGAACAGCACGAGTGGGCCGCTGCCTTGTTCGGCAATACGCATCTGAATGCCGTTCACCGGCAGGGTTTGAAATTTCGGCGGGTTCATCGCGGATGCGCTTTGCAGACGGCGGGGTCGAGGGTTGTCACAAGCATTGCCTCGGGCGAAGTTTGGCGCGCGACGCCGATTCTCTCAGCGCGTCAGCGGCGGCCAGTTGTGCGTCTCGCTCTGGCACGACTCGCACCACGCATACAACGCTTCGTACAGCACCAGGCCGTGGCGCAGCATCTCATGGTCGTCGGCGTGGACCTGCGACAGGCCGAGCGAAATCGCATACAGCCCGGCCGATTGCGGCGTGAGATCGAGGCGCGACGTGTCGGCACCGCGCACGATGGCTGCAAGCTGCTGCAAGGCCGGGTCGTCGAGGCGGTACTTCGCGAGGAAGGCGTCGAAGCTGCATTTCTCGCCGACGTGGCTCATTTCAACGCCGGGGATGTCGTACGGCGTCGCGCCTTGTTCTGCTGCGACCTGCAGCACCTCGCCTGCGGCAACGTAGAGGAATTGTGCGTCGGGGTCGATGAAACGCCGGATCAGCCACGGGCAGGCGATGCGGTCGATCTTCGGCCGTTCACGCGTGACCCACTTCATGATTTGTCTCCTTCAACCCGGGGCTCGGCCTGGGCGGCGCCGGTGCGTTTGGGTTCGAGCGGCCGACCTGCCGATTCCCAGCCGTCGACGCCGCCGCGCAGATAACGCGCGTTCACGCCAGCGGCGCGCAAGCGCATCGCGGTGGCGCGGCCGACTTCGTGGCCGTAGACGCAGTAGACGATCACCTCCGGCCCGGCCCGCAACTCGGCGGCCCAGCGGCCGACGTCGGCCGGGTCGCGCCAGCGCGCGCCGGGGATCGCCGTCGCGGCTTGCTCGTAGACGCCGGCGCGCCGCACGTCGAGCAACATCGCACCCGCCACCTCGTCGTGGCCTGCGCCGAGCGGCTCGCTCGCCGCATGCACCGCTTGCTGGTAGCGCGCGTAGACCTTGGCCCAGTCGATGTTGGGCATGAACGCGTCGACATAGGCGCCGGCGGCGGCGCCATGGTCGAGGTGGTAGGCGTGTTCATACATGTCGAGCGCGAGAATCGGCGTCGCCCCGGCGAGTGCGTGGGTGTGGTCCGCAGCCCATTGATTGAGCAGCGTGCCTTCGCGCGGGTTGAACGTGAGCAAGACCCAGCCCGAGCCGCCGCCAAGCGCTTTGCCCATCGCCACGAACTCCTGGTTCCAGCGCTCGACGCTGCCGAAATTGGCTGCGAGCGCGAGCGCCATCGCCGGCGCCATGGTCTGCCCGTCGCCACCGAGGCTGTCGAAGTACAGCTCGTGCAGCAGCATCGAGTTCGCGGCGATGAGTTCTTCGCGCTTCAAGCCGTTGAGCTCGAAGCCCGCTGTACTCGCGAACGGCAGCGTCGCGAGCCGAGCGCGAATCGCATTCAGGCGCTTGACGGCGCCGCCGTAGTTGTTCTGGTGGTGGCTGAGCAGCAG
>Ga0315278_10007123_pt1 | contig 10203 bp, 8 predicted proteins | sample YL17G06_0_MG_FD_203880 | JGI IMG/M metagenome (GOLD analysis project Ga0315278, IMG submission 203880) | Sediment microbial communities from Yellowstone Lake, YNP, Wyoming, USA - YL17G06_0 | ecosystem: Environmental > Aquatic > Freshwater > Lake > Sediment | place: USA: Wyoming | collected... | reverse complement strand
ACCGTGGCCCACAGCGGGCCTCCACAGTGGAACGCCACCCCATCACGGATGGGCGTCGACGGCTCGTGTGAGTGGGGTTGGGGCGCATTTGTCTCATTCAACCCTGGTTTTTCCGCAGCCTGCTAGAGCCGTCAGGAACTCCGCTGCCGTCTCTCCAAATCGAACAAGCACGATCTACTCATCATATCGACTCCAGCGAGTTATCGTAACCCATCTTGCCTATTACCACCTTTACGTGGGTGGATGAAATCGCATATTCTGCACACTAGCATTCAACATATGACAGCGAAGATCAACGGTGTGATACAAATAATATAATCAGTCAGGTGATATGAAAGATCACGTTTCCAATATATGACCGTCAATGAAGTTCCCTCATCAATGTATTATTCTTGTATTGCTCATCGATATGTGGAGGAGCTGGCTGCGCATTTGGAGACCCTGTGTCGCGATGCCAAACTCCGTCGCAAGATGGGTGAGGCCGGGCGCTGGCGGGTGGTGCAACGTTACACGACCCAGCACATGGCTCATCAATATGAAGATTTGCACAAGGCTCTTCTCTCATGCGCGGTTCACCCTAAGGATCATGGTTAGCCAGAAAGGCTGAGACTGACTCATGTGCGGCATAGCCGGAAAACTTGCTTTCCATCCTGGAGCAACCCCTTCGCAGGAACTGATCACACGCATGTGCGATGCCATCGCTCATCGAGGTCCGAATGATGCGGGCTATTACCTTAATGGACCGATTGCTCTTGGACATCGGCGGCTATCCATCATCGATCTTGCCTCAGGTCACCAGCCCCTCTCCAATGAAGATGACACCGTGTGGGTGGTCTTTAACGGAGAGATCTATAATTTTGTGGAGTTGCGCGAGGGACTAGAAGCGAAGGGGCATCGGTTTCGCACGACATCCGATACTGAGGTCATCGTCCATTTGTATGAAGAGCAGGGGGAGGATTTTGTCGAAAGTCTTCGAGGCATGTTCTCCATTGCCCTCTGGGATGTGCGCAAGCGCCGACTGTTATTGGTGCGTGATCGACTTGGAAAGAAGCCGCTGTATTATGCCGTTCTGCCGCAGCATGGTATCGTCTTTGGTTCAGAAATTAAAGCTCTGCTACAAGATCCAATGGTTCCTCGTGCACTCAATGCTGAAGCGCTCGATTCCTACATGAGTCTGCTTTATGTCCCAAGCCCAATGAGTATGTTTGCTGGCATCCATAAGCTACCTGCAGGTCACATGCTTACGTGGGCTGATGACAAACTGGTTGTCAAAGAGTATTGGGATCTCATGTTCGACAATCAGCCCGTTCGGGATGAAAGCACGGTGAGGGAGGAACTGAATGCGATTATCCACGAGTCCGTGCGCATTCGGCTTCGCAGTGATGTTCCGCTCGGCGCATTTTTGAGTGGTGGAATTGACTCCACGTGTGTGGTGCGGCACATGGCTGCCCAATCGATTCGGCCTGTGGTGACCTGTTCTGTGGGATTTGATGAGGAGAGTTATAGTGAACTACCGTATGCGAAAGAAATTGCCGATTATTTGAAGTGTGAGCACCATGAAGACACCATCGCGCCTCGCATTCAGGATCTCATCCTCAAACTCGCGTATATTTTCGATGAACCGTTCGCTGATTCTTCCGCTGTGCCCACCTATTACGTCTCGGAGATCGCTCGGCGTTATGTGACGGTGGCATTGTCGGGTGATGGAGGAGATGAGGTATTTGCGGGATATTCTCGACATTACCTGCATCGCCTTGATCATCTACTACGCACCCGCCTTGGTACGATTGGGAGTGGGCTGGTCAGTCGGGTAGCTCGTGCACTGCCTCCATTCAAGGGGCAACAAGTGCTTTCAAGGCTTGGATGTACGCCGGCAGAAGCCAATACGAGATCGCATACCGAAATTCTCTTCTCTCAAAACCTAAAACAGTTCGTGTATACGCCTGAGTTTCAGGTCCAGTGTGATGGCTATGATGTCGCGACGCGATTTAACCAATACTATAACAAGTGTACCGCTGAGGATCCGCTAGACAAAGCCCTGTACGTCGATCTTAAGACCTATTTGGCCGACGATATTCTGGTGAAGGTTGATCGAATGAGTATGGTGCATGGCTTAGAAGTCCGCGCTCCGTTGCTTGATCACAAATTGATTGAATTCAGTGCCACGATCCCATCCTCCCTAAAGCTACACGGACGAACCACTAAATACCTGTTGAGGGAGAGCCTGGTGGGGCAGGTCCCTCCCAGTGTGCTCACGCGCCCGAAACAGGGCTTCAGAATGCCCTTAGCCGAGTGGTTACGTGGCCCCTTGCGATCGATTCTGGAAGAGACGCTCTTTAGCCAAAAGGCGACGCAGCGAGGATTCTTTCATCCCACGGCTGTCCGAAAACTGTGCGATGACCATTTTTCACAGCGTCACGATTATTCCCATCAACTGTGGCAATTGCTGATGTTGGAGCTGTGGCACCACACCTATCTTGATACGAGGCCTTCATGAGAAAGGTTCTCCTGGTTGGCCCTTTTCCCCCTCCGTACGGAGGACTAGCCGTTCAGCTCTGTCAATGGCAGCGATACTTGGCAGCTTCTGAAACCTATACGTGCAAAGTCCTCAACATTGGAGAGTCTCGCACGATGGCTTTGGAAGGATGCCTTTCCGTAACAGGGAACCTTGCCTTTCTTCGGCAGGTTTTTCAGTATGCTCGGAATGGATACCTGATCCATCTGCTGACCAATGGCCATAATTTGAAAAGCTGGCTGTCTTGTTTGGTCTGTGCGAGCGCAGGGCTTGCCAATCATCGACAAACATTGATCGTCTTGGGTTCAGGAAATACGGCCACCTATCTCAGCCAGGCCGGATCTATGGCAAACATGGTTACGTGGCTAACGCTGAAACTCGCCGGGCATGTGATTTGTCGCAATGAAGAAACGCGTGTTGCTCTTCTTCAGTGCGGAGCGACAGGGGACACGGTGTCCATTGTTCCAGGATTTCTGGGAGTTGATGCCTCGCCGGCACTTTCTATTCCAGACATGGTGCGGGACTTTGTGGATTCTCATGAGCCAGTGTTTGGGGCAACTGCGAATATGGATCCTGAATATGGAATTCCCCTCATGTTAGCCCTGTTAGAACGACTCCAATCTACCTATCCTCGACTTGGTTTGATTCTTATGGGGCCAACTCTGGATGCCGTGAGAAGTCAGTATAAACCTCTCGCCAGCAATGTTCTCGCGACTGGTCCTCTTCCCAATGCTAGTGTGATCGGGACCATGCAGCGACTCCAGGTGTTTCTTCGTCCGACCAATTTTGATGGCGATTCAATCTCCGTGCGAGAGGCACTCGCACTGGGCATTCCTGTTGTGGCCAGTCAGGTGGGGTTTCGCCCTCCAGGGGTGACATTGTTCCCTGCAGGGGACCTTGAGGCGTTCGTGGCGGCCGTCGGCATTGTGCTCCTGGATGATACGAGTAGAATTCACGCATCAGGATGCCAGGAGTCTTCCACACGGGAACGGTTGACGAAAGTCTATAACCAGTTGTTTCAAAGCTGCGAAGGAACGCATGCCACAACTAGAGCCTAGTGAATCTTTGTCCCTCCCCCACTTCCATAGACATCGGGTTAAGCGACACCCGTCCTAGTCTCGAACTCGGCCGGGGAGTACTAGCCGAGGGTCGAGTGACGACGCCTCCGATTGTAGAACACCTCGATGTACTTGATGATGTCCTGTTTTGCTTCGTTCCGAGTTGTGTCGAGCCGATGGTACACGAGCTCGCGCTTGAGTGTCCCGAAAATGCTTTGGACACAGGCATTGTCCCAGCAGTTGCCTGTGCGGCTCATGCTGGTGGTGATGCCGTGCTCGCCGAGCAGTCAGATGTGGCCCCAGTTGTTTGGACAGCATGTTCCATTCCTTAAGTGGAGCCTCGCGGTGTTCTGACCACGCGGCGGTGAGCCGTGTCGTCAGGTTATCGCAGTACACCTGTTCTGGCGTCTTGCTGTCAAGCGCCCTGTGCGGTCAACACTGGAACCACTCCCACGGAAACACAAGAAAGAAACAGAAAAAAGCCTGGGCAGCGCCGTTCCGCTGCATGTAACAGGTTGCCAACTTGAACTCGATGCCTTCGTGTCTTGACGGAGGGGGCCACTCTAAACAGACATTTTACGGATGGGAAACGCTAGGTGAAGCGAAGTTGTTACCGTCCCCTCGGAAAGAAACGATCTTTTTCTGTCTAAGGAGATCTTCTGTTACCAAATACTGTTCGAGCGTTTCTGCAATGACACGGTGGCCCTGAGGCGTGAAATGAACGTTGTCCCATGGGATAAACAGATCTGGATTCGTTTGATACGCATGTTGCATGGGAGACAATAGATCAACAACCCTGATTCCTGCCCTTCGAGCCAGTTCTGTAATATGCTGCTGCATATGCGTGGGTGCATCAAGATGATGTACCTGACTAGGAATAGGCACGATAATTAACACCGGTATGAATCCATTCGCATCGGCAAGCGCCTTGAACTCCTCGAGACTGGAACCGGTCTGTTTGTAAGCCTCCTCCAAATAAGCACTGGAGCGCCCCTCGTATATCATCTCCTGGTGTGCCCAATCGAAAGTTGGCGAAAAAAAGCGAAAGCTTAGAATCTCTAGTCTCTCTCTAAGAAACATGAGGAGGCTGCTCTGCTTGAGCCATCTGAGGCCCTGTGTGCGAGCATCAGCTTGCTGTGCGCTGTCCGACAGAGGAAGTACGGGCACGGGTTTCTTGTAGAGATCATTCCAGAAAAAAGCTATCATAACAATGTCGGGTCGTATCTTAAGCCCCTTTTCCTTCAGGAGGTCAACCTCACTCCAGGTCGAATATGAGCCTACCGCAGCATTAATCACTTTTACAGAAGGTTGGTTAATTCTCTTCTCAAGTTGGGCCGCATAGGTATCTTCGGCTGTGACTCCTAGCCCAACCGCAATCGAATCACCCAGTGATAGAATGCGAAACTCGCCATTTTTTTCCAGAGGGATTTCGCGATTCTCACGGAAGCCCATTGAGTTGGTCACAAACGGCTTGTCAATGGTGAAGGAGTTCTGATTCGGCCTATGATCGTAGATCCTGGTAGGATGGGGGACTACTATCATCTGGGGATTTTTGAAGTCAAGGCCTGGCCCTATTAACAGCCTACACGCCAATTCGCCTAAAACAAAAAGCGTCGCGAACTCAAGTAGCAGTAGCAAGCCAGTCTTCAGGCGTGAATTCATCCTACTTCCCATCCCCTGTCGAGCGTTCATAGCCCCATAAACCTCTCCTAATCCAAAACATATATCAGTTGAGTGTTGGGCCAATGCCCATTTTCTCACTCTTGATTACCGGGCCGTACCCGTCCTCACCAAACAGATCCTTCAACGGACAAGTGTAATTGATTTACTGAAGTAGCATGTCCCATTCACTTCGCCGTGATGCCTTATCGCAGTGCAATACCAAGGTAGTTCTCCATTCCTCGATTAGCAAGAGATGTGTCCTTTGGGAAGCAGCAACCGTGAGAGATTGGGGATATTGAAGTACTAGATCGGATGTTCCACGACAGGCCAAACAAGCTCTCGGTGCCACAGAGACTTTTGCGCTGATGTCTCATCCGCGGGCGCGATGCTCTTGGAGGACGGTCGCGTAGAGTTGCTCGTATCGTCGCGCTGTCCGTTCAATCTTGAACGACTGCTCGAAGCGGTCGCTCCCGCCCCGCCCCATCACGCTACAAAGACCTTGGTCACGAGACAGGGCAATGATGCGATTCGCCAGCGCATTAGGATCTCCTGCCTCAACCAGGAATCCCGTTACACCTTCGATAACAATCTCAGGATTGCCACCGACTCTCGTGGCAACAACCGGAATGCCATGGCGCATCGCCTCGAGGAGGGCGATCGACAACCCCTCGGAGAGCGACGGCAGGGCCAACACATCCATGGCTGGATACAGGTCGGCGACGTCATCGCGGTAGCCGGGCAGCACGACCCGGTGCATAATCTGGCGCTGGTGGAGTTCCCTCACCACCGAACTATCGGGTGATCGCTCACCTAGCATCACGAACCAAGCCTCGGGGACGTGGCGGAGTATCTCCGGCGTGGCCTCGACCAGGTATCGGATCCCCTTGATTGTACGGTCGAGGTGCGACGCGACGGTACCGACCACAAACGCGCCGGGAGGGAGCCCAAGCAGGCGGCGTGCATCCTCCCGTGTGTACCTCGCCTCAGTGCGGGCCGCACCGTTCTCGATGACCTCGATGGCCTGGTCGAGCCCCTCCTTCGCCGCAACGTACGTGGCTACCGAGCGCGAAATGCACACGACGCGGTCGGCAAGGTGCCTGCCGACTCGCAGCAACCAGTAGCAATGCCTCCCCCAAGTGGTACCCTCGTCCTCGCGGTTCTCGACGAGGTGATGGACCAGTCCGAGACGCTTCAGCAGCCGGCCATACAGGATGGGCCAGAGCCCATACACGTGCAGCACATCGACAGGCGCACGCTGAAGCTCCTCGATCAGCACAAAGAGGCTGTGGGCCTGCGCGAACGGAAATCGGTCCAGGCGCAACAGTCGCGGAATGCGCCTGACGAGTCGGGCTGCCAGGCACTCCGCGTGGACCCTCCCTTCGCTGATGACGACCACCGAGGCTCGCGCAGGGTCGAATGCCCCGAGCAGCGACAGGATGTGCCGCCCGGTCCCACCCCCAATGTGATCGGTGACGATGAGCACCCGCGAAGGAGCGCCGCTCGGCGGTGCAGCGCCGTTGCTCGCGGGTGGCACTCCCTCGTGCAGCAGGCTCGTCGCACTTCTGCGGCGCCTAAGGAGGGTGAACATTGTAGACAGGAAGCTTCTGGCCATGACTCACCTACGTTCGTGAATGGCCGGTCCGCTATCTAGATTTTCGACATACTGAGAGATCTGATCGACTCGTGCCACCCACGTTTCCCCCTTGACTGATTCGAGCCTCATTCGAACGGACTCTTCAGATGTATCCTTCACAGCAAGACCCAGTGCTTTAACAAACTCATCCACATTCGCACCAAATCGCACGACCCCACGATAGGCCCGCGCCTCTGCCAGGGGGGTTGAGACCACCGAAAGCCCCGCGGCTAAATATTCACGCAGCTTGATGGGGTTCACGTTCTCCGTCAAGCGGTTGATCTTGAACGGCATGATGCCGACCGAAAATCCCTTCGCGAACGCTGGAAGCGTGTCATATGACCGAACTCCCAACAAATGCACATTGCTCAGTTTTTTCAGAGAACTGCAGTCAACCCCCGTCTTTCCAATCAACACGAACGACCACTCTGGCCGCTGGAATGCAGCGTGATAGATCAGGTCGATATCGATCCATTCATGAATGAGGCCCCAAAATCCAACAATAGGAGTCGGGAGCCCCTCCAACTCTTTCGGCACGATCGTGCCGGGCAAGCAGGCCTTGCCGAAATGCTCACTATCAACGCCATGGGGGACCAAATATGTCTTGGGGTGAAGGTGACGTTTACTGGCATAGAGCTTTTCTGCCGAGGTAATCACGACATCGCTTTGCTTAATCAAATCCGTTTCCATTTGTTCCATGAGCCGGCCGTTGAGAAAGCTAAACGCAGACCACTCATCGACACAGTAGTAAATCACTTTCCGGGGCTTCAAATAGCGAATCAGCGGCGCAGTCGTCGGGAGAAAGGTCCAGAGCTGGAAATCTTTCATGCCTAATCGACAAGCTTGCCGACGAATATAGTGAGCGAGAAACCACGCATTGAAAGTCTGAACCACTTTCACGTCGTGGAAAGGAATCACCAGTGGTGTCACCACGTGTAAATTTGGCGCGACGCATACCGGCCCTCGCACAAATTTCCTGATCTTTTTGAGTATGCGCGATGCATCGCCCGTCGAAGCCCCCGGACGTCGCAATCCGATCGACTCGACCCACAACACCTGGTTTTCACGAGAAAGTACTCGCATCACTTGGTGCTTGCTCGTTGGATCCGCATCCCAGTCGTTCGCAAAACAAATAATGTTCTGACCTGACATCATGCTGACACCTCAAAAGTCCGACACCACTGCTCCAGAACAACAAGAGACCAGAGATCGTCGGCTGCGTCCATCTGACCGTTCTGATGCGCGTGCAGCATATCCGCGGCCACACGACCGTTGATAAACGTCGAGACGGTACTCTGCTTATTGAGCACAAGATCCTGCGCCATCTGAGCCAAACCCTGCTGAAACCATTGCTGAATGGGAACGGGAAAGCCTTTTTTCGGCCGATAGATGACAGCCTTGGGCAAATAAGGCTCCATGACCTTCTTGAGTAGATATTTCGTCTCTCCATTCTTAATCTTCAGAGCCATCGGGAGCTTGGAGGCAAACTCAATCATACGATGATCGAGGAATGGCACCCGCAGCTCGATGGACGCTGCCATGGTCATTTTATCTGCTTTAACTAGCAAATCATCAGGCAACCACGCCTTCGTATCCACATAGAGCATCTGATTGAGTTCGGTGGTTGACCTCACACGCTGGAAATACGTCCGAAACGTGTCTTCCAAGAACGAGTGCTTTGTTGGGGCCGTCCGCAATTCTGGGTTGACAACTTGGGTTTTGATTCCGTCCAAAAAGAGAGAAGACACACCTCGGTAGCGGTCCTCCAATGGCAAAGCCATCTGGCGCGCATACCGCCCCCACTTGCCACCGACTGAAGTACCGCCTCCTACGCGATCAAACAGGCCGGCAACCACGCCCAGCGGACCGGAGTGCAGCCGGCTCAGCAACAACATCTTCTTGTAAATGGAATAGCCGCCCAAGATTTCGTCGGCACCCTCACCGGAATGCAACACCGTCGCATGCTGTTTTGCTCGTTGGGCTAAGAAAAAAAGCGGCACACAGGCAGAATCGCCCACAGGTTCATCCAGATGCCAAATGAGGTTTGGAATCCAGTCTGAAAATTGCTGCGGTGAGAGCATGACTTCGTGATGGGCTGTCCCGACATGCTCACTCACCAGACGGCTATAATCAAACTCATTGATGCCTTCAGATCCAGAGTAGCCGACGGTAAATGTCAGGGGATCCGTCTTCAGCAGTCTGCGCATAGTGGCCACGACCGCGCTGGAATCGAGCCCGCCGCTGAGAAATACGCCAAACGGCACATCACTCATGAGATGCTGTTGGCACACTTCAGTAAAGAGCTTTTCAAGCTCATCAAGACACTGCCGTTCACTGAGCGGCTCTTCCGAGAAGGTGAGATCCCAATATTGCTCGGTGCGAATTTGCCCCTGCTGGATAACCATCTGGTGCCCAGGCAAGAGCTTGTAGATACCATGAAACATCGTTTTAGGGGCGGGAACATAGCGGACACGTAGATATGCCTGCAACGCATCGTAATCAATCAGCCGCGGAACATCTCGTTCGGTCAGCAGCGCTTTGATTTCTGATGCGAACAGCAGTTGCCCAGTGTGGACCGTATAGTACAGTGGCTTGATCCCGACCCGATCACGGGTCAGTACCAATCGGCGTTGTTTCATATCCCAGAGGGCAAAGGCAAACATGCCCGTCAGATGCGTCGGAAAGGACAGGCCGTACTCCTCGTAGGCATGCAGGATCACTTCGGTGTCGGAATGAGTCCGGAAGGTATGGCCGCGTGACTCCAAAACCGATCGGAGTTCGAGATGGTTGTAGATCTCCCCATTAAAAACGACGACGATCGAAGAATCCTCGTTAAACATGGGCTGCGCACCGCTACTCAAATCGATGATGCTCAGGCGCCGGTGCGCCAGACCAACCGGACCACCAATAAAGTACCCATGTCCGTCGGGCCCCCGATGGACAATACTATCGCCCATGCGATGAAGCCGAGCTTCATCGGTAAACGGCTTCCCGTCGAGATTCAAGATTCCTGCGATTCCACACATGCGCTATCCTCTCGGTAGCCGGATCTCTACCCACATTTTCATCAGGGTAGATACCGCGGAAATCTCGAGTTCCACAAACGTTGTCACCTGCCGCAGATCCCGGTCAACCGCTCGGTGGTTGAAATAATTCTGATATTTGATCACATTTAGCGCTGGGAGTATTCGAGGACAGGAGCATTCATGAATTCAATACCTGCTATAGCCATTTCGGTCGGAACGTGTCAATGAGTTTGGGACACTTGCCGTTGGCATTTAGTGTAGAACCTCGTCTGTCGAAATCGTGATCGCGTGAGGCGAGACGACCACGGA
>Ga0315278_10007121_pt1 | contig 10204 bp, 6 predicted proteins | sample YL17G06_0_MG_FD_203880 | JGI IMG/M metagenome (GOLD analysis project Ga0315278, IMG submission 203880) | Sediment microbial communities from Yellowstone Lake, YNP, Wyoming, USA - YL17G06_0 | ecosystem: Environmental > Aquatic > Freshwater > Lake > Sediment | place: USA: Wyoming | collected... | reverse complement strand
GGCGCAGCAGGCCAGGCGCATACTTGACCGGATAGTCGGCTACCAGATAAGCCCGCTGTTGTGGAAAAAGGTTGCCAGGGGATTAAGCGCGGGGCGTGTGCAGTCGGTCGCGGTCAAAATAGTTGTCACACGCGAGCGGGAGATACGCGGTTTCAAGCCGGAGGAATACTGGCTGATACCCGCGGTTTTCACAACCGAACTGGGAAGTCATTACGGGCAGCAGTGGCAGGATTTTATGGCCGCAAACGTAGCACGGGCTTCCAGCCCGTGCGGACACGGCCAGGATGGCCGTGCTACGCAAGGCCCGACTGTTGACCAGCAGAACAAGTGGCTTGCCGAGCACAACGCCTTTAAGGCCGAGATTTATAAAATCGGCGAGGAGAAATACAAGGCGTCGAACGACCAGCAGGCAAAGCGGATATACGAGGCCGTAAGAGGCGCCAAATTCAAAGTTGAGCAGGTTGAAAAGAAAGAGTCGTCGTCCCGGCCCGGGCCGCCGTTTATTACGTCAACGCTTCAGCAGGCCGCGTCGAATCGGATGGGGTTTTCGACCAAGCGCACAATGTCAATTGCGCAGCAGTTGTATGAGGGTGTTGACCTCGGCGAGGAGATGGGTCGGCTGGGTTTGATTACTTATATGAGGACTGACAGCACGTACATATCGCCTGAGGCAATCAACGAGGCGCGTAATTTTATTCACAAGCGTTTCGGCGAGGCGTATGTTCCTGAAAAAGCGAATATGTTTGCCGACAAGAAAAACGCGCAGCAGGCGCACGAGGCGATTAGGCCTACCGACGTGGACCTTATGCCGGAGGACGTCCGCACGCTTGTCAGCGAGGAGCAATACAGGGTTTACGATTTGATATGGAGGCGGTTTATCGCCTGCCAGATGTCAGCCGCGAAGTGGGACGTTACGAATCTGGATATCGCAGCCGATACCTCGATTGGTAAATGCCTGTATAAAACGACAGGTCGAGCGATTGTCTTCGATGGTTTTACGAAGGTATGGTCGCCCGGCGCGTCGGCAGGTGCTGAGCAGCAACTGCCCCCCGTCAAGGTCGGGCAGGAGCTGGCGGCGGTGGATATCAAAGCCGAACAGCATTTTACAAAGCCGCCCGCAAGATACACCGAGGCGTCGCTGGTAAAGGCGCTTGAAAAAGAGGGCATTGGCCGGCCCAGCACATACGCCAGCATCATCAGCACCATCCAGGACAGGGAATACGTCGAGCAGAGGGAAAAGAAACTCTACGCGTCGGACCTCGGAGAGGTGGTAACCGACAAGCTCGAAGAATACTTCCCCAAGGTAATGGATTTGGCGTTTACCCGGTATATGGAAGAGCAGTTGGATAAAATTGAGGAGCAGCATCTGGACTGGGTTAGTGTGCTGAATGAGTTTTACGGGCCGTTCAAGAAGAGTATCGAGACGGCGACGGCGGAGATGAAGCACGCCAAGGCGGAGACGACGCCGAGTGAATATGAGTGCCCCAAATGCGGCCGGCCGTTAGTTTATCGTTTCGGCAAGAAGGGTAAATTCCTCAGTTGCTCCGGCTATCCGGAATGCAAGTTCGCCTGGCAGTGCGACAAGGAGGGCAAAATGGTCGAGCAGAAAGTCAGTGAGCACAAATGTCCCAATTGCGGCAAGCCGCTGGTTCACAAAAATGGGCGATTCGGCCCATTCCTCGGCTGCAGCGATTATCCCAACTGCAAGACGATAGTTAAGGTCGATAAGGAGGGTAATATCGCGCCGCCGAAACCGCCGGCTGAACCGACGGGATTGAAGTGTTATAAGTGCCGGGAAGGCGAGCTTGTCATCAGGCAGAGCAAGAAAGGCCCGTTTATGGGCTGCAACAGATTCCCCCGCTGCCGGACGATAGTCAGCATCAAGCAAAAGGAAAACCTGCTGAAGCTGCAGGCCCAAGGCAAATGGCCTCCCAAAACGGCTGACGCCGCCGACGAACTCCTCGGCAGGAAAAAGCCGGCAAAAGCCGAAAAATAACTTTACCAAAGGTTTGCCCGCGACAAGCGTAATCGGTTGACTTTGGCTGCAGCGAGTGATTTAATAGTCATATCAAACAATGAATCACGAGCGACGATAAAATGGGGTTGTCGTATGCCATATAATGTTCGGATAGTCAGCACGTATCCGCCGAGGCGATGCGGAATAGCGACGTTTTCAAAAAATCTTGCAAATGCCTTGTCGCATTTTACCGGCGAGGTGGGTCATATAAGGGTCGCCGCGATAGACAACGGCAAAGGGCCGTATAGCATACCCGTGGACCTTGTAATCGACCAGTATAATCCGCAGTCGTGGGGGGATACGACGGAAAGCATAATCAAAAGAGCACAGGAAGGCAGCAACCCTACGGTGGTTTTGCTCCAGCACGAATATGGCCTGGACCCCGACAAAGAAGGACACGACGCACGGGGGACGCACTACATCGAGATGGCCAAAGCGTTTACCGCCGCGAAACTGACAACGGTTGTGTATTTGCATACGGTTTTGGACGACCCCGACGAACATCAAAGGGCCGTTGTACAGGCCCTTGCGAAGGTATGTGACGGCGTGATTGTTACTACCGAAAGCGCAATCGATATACTCGAATCGGAAATCTACGGCATAGAGCACGACAAGATTAAGCACATCGACCACGGGATACGTATGCATAATCCGTCGCATTACGACCGGCTGGAGATAAAGAACGAATTTGGTCTTGAGCGTCAGTTTCTCGCTACGACGCTCGGATTATTGTCGCCGGACAAGGGGCTTGAATACGGCATACGCGGGTTTGGCAGGTTTTTAGAGGAATCCTGCACGGACGAGCAGCGCAAAAACATTCTTTACCTCATCGCGGGCGAATGTCATCCGGATTTTGTGAGAGCCGACGGCGGCGAACCATACAGGCGTTTTCAGGCGTCCCTGGCGGTCGCGCTGGAGCAGGCGAAAGTCAAGTGGTGCAAAGTCAAAGACCTGCGAGGAGCGAATCTGGAAGATTACGATGTCGTGTTCTTCGATACCTATCTCGACGAGGGAATGCTGCTGAAAATGTATGGCGCGACCAACGTGATGGTGCTGCCTTATCTTAATATGCAGCAGATATCCAGCGGGGTGCTGGCCGACACACTTGGTTCGGGCAGAGTGGCGATTGCGACAAAATTCAGGTACGCCAGGGAGCTGATTTACTCGAACAAGCGATGTCCCGAAGGGCTGGTAATGGGTCGGCATGGTCGTGGGATTCTTGTGGACCCGGGTGAGGCATCGGTTGAACAGATGGCCGCTGGGCTGGATTATCTGGTTTTTAACAAGCAGAGACGATTATTTATGGAAAAGGATTCGCATCAGCGCGGCTATCAGATGAGCTGGAGCAACACCGCCTGGGCGCTGCTGCAATATATCGATTTTCTGCGGGAAGAGCACGAGATAGTAACCGGCAGAGGGATAACGTTTTCGCGGAAAAAGCCGTCGAAGTATGAGCATATCAGGCGAGTTTCCAGCGACGAGTAATAACGTAAAATGCCGGAAATTCGCGGCTACTTTTTATCTCGCTGGAGATAAGTATTTCGCGATAGTATCTGCTGGATGTATTTTGTGATGGTTTCGGCATCCTTTTCGCGGCCCTGGGCGGTGAAATATTCAATCGCGTTTTGGGCCGCTTTGACGGCGGGTTCCCGCTGGCCGCTGAGCTCGAAGGTCTGGACAAGATATATGCAATTGTCAAGGTCGCCGGGCTGCAACTCTACGGCTTTTTGAAAGTGTTCGGCAGCTTTTGCGAAGCTGCGGTTATCGAACAAGACCTTGCCCATGATTGTATGCGGCTCCACTAAGTCGGGATTTTCATCGAGAAGCTGCTGGCACATCTTTGTGAGAATATCCAATTGTTCGGAGGCCTGCTTGTCCCTGCCGTCTTTTCTCAAAAGCATCGCGTAGCTGTAACGCATCGCCGGCATCTGGTTTTTGTATTGAGCGTCCGTAAACCGTTCGAGAGCGGTCTTATAGACGCGAAGGGCTTCGTTGGTTCTGTCGGACGAGGTCAGGATAAGCGCTATTACGCCGTATGCCTTGACTGCCACGCCCGGGTCGGCTTGACTTAGGGCCTCGAGTTTTTTCAACGCTTTTCGCACGTTTCCCTTCCAGGCGTAGTTTTGCGCCTGCTCGGCGAGTTTGTGTGCCTGTTTCTCGACGTTCCGCAGAGCAACCGGCGCAAGAAGGTTCTCCACGGGCGCATAGTCATCGGTCAGTACCAGTGAATTAGATTTTTTGCGCAGTTGCGAGATTTCCGATTCGTTGAGATACCAGACGCTTCGTTCAACGTCAAAACCTTTGCACACATCGGCCAGGTCAAGCTTGTGTTTGGCCGCGATAACGACAAATGTGTTGCGGTCAAAACTCAAGACGTCCTTTTCAGAGATAACGGTAACAAACGGAAATGTCTGTTCAAGGGTATTAACCAATGAGCCGAGAAATAGCGCGCTGTCGAATGTGTCAATCAGCTCGACCATATAGATGCCGTCGTCGGTCATCATCTCATATAGTTTGTCATTGAATTCTTTGGTGGTGAGCTGATATGGGACCGAGTAATCATTGAGGGCGTCTTCGTATATAAAATTATAATGCCTGATTTGCTGACCAAGCCGTTTTTTTTCGATAATAGAATCAACGTAATTGCGGGCGTCGAGCGAGATTGTGTTTATTTTTGTGTTGGGGTCAAGCGCGAATGCGGTAAACGCGGCCTTTGTGACGCCGGGGTCAATTTCCGCTACGTCAACGACGCCTGTGGGCCAGAATCTTTCAAGATATCTCGGGAGGGCATACCCGCCGCCCCCGAGTACCAGAAAAAAAAGCTTATCTTTTCCTCCGGCAAAATGGTGTGTTATCGCGGCCATTATCTGCTCGTAGGTGTATTGCAGTTTATTCGGCTCGCCTATGAGAATCTCGCTGTGAACCAGTGTGTCCTGGACGAATATTCTCTTCTCAGGGTCGCCCCCCAAACTCTTGACGGCGACGTAACAGTAGTTTGTCTCATCTTCGTAAAGAATAACTTCTTGTGTTGTTTCTTTCAGTCCGATTGCCGCGGAAGCCCGTTGTGCCCAGCCCCAGGGGCCGGCCCCCACGATTGCCCCGCCCACTAAGATTACCGCTGCCGCACGGACAGCCCAAAACCCTGCCCCGTAAAGCAGGGCCATCACAATCATAACCGCGGCGATTGCCCAGATTATTGAGATTGTTCCCATCAGTGCGATTAGATAGTAGCCGGCGGCGAATGTGCCCGCGATGCTGCCCGCCGCGCCCCAGGCATAAATGTCGCCGACGGTTCTGCCTGTCGGAAGCCCCTTTTCGAGGGCCATTTTCGCCACCACAGGACTGATTGTGCCGAGCAGAGCCGAAGGCAGCAGGAACACAACCGTAACGTGCAGGAGGATTCTTGTAGGCCAGTTGAACTGCCAAAGCCAGGTCCACCTGCCGACGAGATTATTTGAAACGATGGTGATAAGACAGGCAACAGCGCAAATCGCGAAAAGTATGGATAGTACTTTGATGGGTCTGAATCGGTCCGCGAGTCGTCCGCCGGTGTAGTTGCCGATGGTGATACCAGCCAGGACGACGCCGATAACGCTGGTCCAGGTGTAAAGCGACGAGCCAAGGAACCTTGCGATGATGCGCCCGGCCACAAGCTCCAGCACCATAATGCAGAAGCTCGATATAAATACCGTCGCACAGGGGATAAACAGATATTTAAGTGTCCTCGACGCGGACGAATCCGCCTTTATTTCGCTCATAGAGAAACCTTTCAAAACCGGCAAAACGCAACGGGGTTTATGCCTAATCCAAAAGGATAATAATAAACTATTTGGCTGTTTCAGGGAATCAATAATCCCCCGGCAGGATTGCATATTGCGGCCTAATGTGTTATAAGCACGAGAATTATGGAAGTTGCGCAATTAAAAAGCGGAATAGTGGAGATGAAGGCCCGGGTTGAAAATATCCGGGACTGGCTTTGACTTGGTTGGCAAAAAGGCCGAGTTTGCGCAACTACAGGAGAAGATGAGCAGTCCCGGCTTCTGGGACAATCAGGAGGTGGCACAGGGAGTAGTATCCCGGATAAGCGCATTTAAAGCCATAATTGAGCCGGTTGAGGAAGTCAGCAGAGAAGTGCAGGATTTGGCGGAGCTTTTTGAATTGGCGGTCGAGTCGGACCCCGAGGAGCTTGGCCAGTTGGAGGATGATTTGGCGGTGCTTGCCAAACGTTGCGAGCAAATAGAATTGACGGGCTTGCTCAGCGGGCCGAATGATACGAAGAACTGCTTTTTCAGTATTCACGCCGGCGCGGGCGGGACCGAAAGCTGCGACTGGGTGAGTATGCTTTTGAGGATGTACACCCGCTACTTCGACGTGAACAAATACCAGTATAGCGAGCTTGATATTACTCCCGGCGAAGAGGCGGGAATACGTTCGATAACGCTTCAGGTAAAAGGGCCTTTCGCGTACGGGAAATTGTCGTGCGAGGTTGGTGTGCATCGGCTTGTCCGGATAAGCCCGTTCGACTCCAACAAACGCAGGCATACTACTTTTGCCGCGGTCGATTGTCTTCCTGAATTCGATGAGGACGTGGATATTGAGATAAAGGAAGAGGACCTGAAGATTGATTTTTATCGCGCGGGCGGAGCAGGCGGCCAGCACGTCAACAAGACAAGCTCGGCGGTGCGGATGCTGCACAAACCAACGGGCATCGTTGTTCAGTGCCAAAACGAACGGAGCCAGCACAAAAACCGCGCCTCGGCGATGAAGGTGCTCAAGGCGAGATTGTATATGATTGAGCAGCAGAAACGCGACGCGGAGATTGCCAAACAATACGGCGCAAAGGGCGAGATTGCCTGGGGCAACCAGATTCGCAGTTATGTTTTGCAGCCATATCAATTGGTGAAAGACCATCGCACCGATTGCCAGACCGGAAAAGTTGACGCGGTGCTCGACGGCGATATAGAGGAATTTATTGAGGCGTATCTGCACCATCGCGCTAAAGGTAAACCAAACGCAAGGGGACCCAAACAAAAGGTGGAAAAAAATGAAGAGGATAATTGAAGTTGAATTGAAAACCAGGACGGCAGGATTGGCCGAGTGCAAAACGCAGATGCTGGCTATAGGTCATTTTTCGGACGACAAAAAACCTCTGCCGGAAATCATCGAACTGTGTAAAAAACTCGGCGGGGCTATCGAACAGGTCGTAAAACTCGGCGACTTCAAAGGAAAAACCGGGACCAGCGCTCTAATATACGGCAACAATCGTATAGGCGCGCAACGCGTGCTTATCGTTGGATTAGGTGAGCAGAAAAAGGCGACTATCGACACCATCAGACAAGCGGCTGCATTGGCAGCTAATAAAGCGGTGTCAATGAAGGTGCGGAAAATGGCCGTCGCGCTTCACAGAGGGTTCGGCGCGAAGTTTGAGCCGGGGCTTCTGGCGCAGGCGATGGCGGAGGGGGTGTATTACGGAAGTTTCCGTTACGATGAATATGTTACATCCGATGAAGACGGCAGGACGGATTTGCTCGTCGTTGAAGTGATTGACGACAACGCGGCGAAAACGAAACGGCTTGAGGAGGGGTTACTGAAAGGGGCCATTATTGGTAAGGCCCAGAGTTACGCCAGGGCGCTTACGAGCAGGCCCGGAAACGTGATAAATCCGCCATCGCTTGCGGCGGAAGCGAAAAAGCTCGCAAGAAGCACAAAAGGACTTGGCTGCAAGGTACTTGATGAAAAGCAATTGGCCAAATTGAGTATGGGCGGGATTCTGGCGGTGGGCAGCGGGTCAAAAACGCCGCCAAGATTGATAGTCGTTAAATATGCCCCGAAAGGCAAAGCGGGAAGATTGCCAACGGTTGCTCTTGTTGGTAAGGCGATAACGTTTGATTCGGGCGGGATAAGCATAAAGCCGGCACGAAATATGGAGCAGATGAAACTCGACAAGACCGGCGGTATCGCGGTGCTGGCTGTGGCAAAGGCGGCGGCGGAGTTGAAACTGCCCATAAATCTCTATGCCATAATTCCGTCGGCGGAGAATATGCCAAGCGGAACAAGCTACAGGCCCGGCGACATAGTAACCACATACTCCGGCAAGACGGTTGAGATTCAAAATACCGACGCCGAAGGCAGAATGATACTTTGCGACGCGATTCACTACGCGGTCAAACAAAACTGCGACGTGATTATAGACGTTGCCACGCTGACAGGCGCCTGTGTTGTTGCGCTGGGGACATTTATGGCGGGGCTGATGAGCAACGACGAGCAGCTTGGCAAGGATATCGAAAAGGCGGCGCAGGCCAGCGGCGAAAAGGTCTGGCAGCTTCCCTGCGGGGACGAATACGCTGAGGAAATGAAAAGTAAAATAGCGGACCTGAAAAACAGCGGCGGCAGGTGGGGCGGGGCGTGTACCGCGGCGGCGTTTTTGAGGCAGTTCGTCGGCGACAAAAAATGGGCGCATTTGGACATCGCGGGAGTCGATTGTTTCGAAAAGCCGACGGCTTCGGCGGCGGAGGGCGCAAGCGCGTTCGGCGTTCGGCTGCTGACAACGTATCTTATGAATCTTACAGGCACAAAAGCAGGAAAGTGATTTTGGCTGATTGATATGACAAAACAAAAAAAGAAAATAGACGAGGCAAGAATTGAAAAGGCGGTCAGGGAGATTCTTTCAGCGATCGGCGAAGACCTTAACCGCGACGGTCTGAAGGATACGCCCGCCCGCGTGGCGAGGATGTATGGCGAGCTTCTGGCCGGTATGCACGATGACCCCAATACGCATATCAGCCGGGTCTTCAACGAGAACTACGACGAAATCGTGCTCTTGCGCGACATACCCTTTTACAGCATCTGCGAGCACCATTTGATGCCTTTTATCGGTTCTGCTCACGTCGCGTATTTGCCCGCGGGTAAAATCCTCGGCGTAAGCAAGCTGGCGCGAATTGTGGATTGCTTCGCCCGTCGTTTACAGACGCAGGAGCGATTGACCTATCAGATAGCTGATTGTCTTATGAGTAATCTGAAACCGCTCGGCGTCGCGGTTGTGCTTGAGGCGGCGCATAGCTGTATGACGATTCGCGGGATAAAAAAGCCCGGCTCGGTGATGGTAACAAGCGCGGTTCGCGGGCTGTTCAGAAAAGACCCGAGAAGCAGAAACGAAATTATGAGCTTGATACACCACGGAAACAAATAATGTGATTCGTGTTTCGTGACCTGTGTCTCGTAATTCGAGCGACGAGTCACGAGCGACGAGCGACGAAAATATGCACAAGCTGTGTCGATACGTTCGATTTTCAATAAATCCTTTTCTGCCTGCCGATGAGGCGGGATTCAATTCCTTTGCCTCGAAGCCCGCCGGCGACGGGCTTGCGGTATTTCTCGAATTAGGGGTCGAGCTGACTGGCGAGGCGGATACGACAACCGGGCTGATTGTGAACGTTAGCGACATTGACCAGAAGGTGCGGGATTGCGCAGTTGGCGTTTTTGCGGAGAAAATAAAAGCCGACCATCACGCGGCCCGGCATACGGGTTGCGATGAGCTGGTTCGGCTTTTGAAAATTGTATGGGAAAAACTTGCCGACGGGTTCGGCCCGGCACGAATTTCAAAACTGAGCTTGAAGCTAAGCCCTTTCAGAACGCTGGCAGTGGATGATAAGGATTGTGCGATGGTTTATTACAGTGAAAAATTCGAGTTTGCCGCGGCTCATAAGCTGTGGAACGAAAAATTCAGCGAAGAGCGGAATATCGAGGTTTTTGGCAAATGCGCCAATCCCGCAGGCCACGGCCATAACTACATTGTCGAGGTAACAGTTAAATACCCCACCTGTGGTGAGCTTGTCGAATCCACAGGGGAATCTCTGAAGACCGGCGATTTTGAGAAGGTGATTCATCAGGAGTTGATTAAGGTCGTGGACCACAAAAATCTCAACGAAGATTTGCCCCAGTTTAAGCAAATAACTCCCACTGTCGAAAACATCGCCGTATTCGCGTGGAACAAACTTTTCGGCAGATTCGGCAAAACAACGATATTGCACTGTGTTACCGTCTGGGAAACCGACAAGACATACAGTTCATATTACGGATAATTGCATAAAGGGGGTAGTCGGTTAGCTCCTCTTTGCCCCCACCTACAGAAGTCGCGACCCATCGCAGCAGGTACTGTCTCTGTAATCGTGTTAATCGACTCGGTAA
>Ga0315278_10007120_pt1 | contig 10205 bp, 9 predicted proteins | sample YL17G06_0_MG_FD_203880 | JGI IMG/M metagenome (GOLD analysis project Ga0315278, IMG submission 203880) | Sediment microbial communities from Yellowstone Lake, YNP, Wyoming, USA - YL17G06_0 | ecosystem: Environmental > Aquatic > Freshwater > Lake > Sediment | place: USA: Wyoming | collected... | reverse complement strand
TAGCAACCCGAATTACCATTTTTCTTGTCGCACTGCACCCGAATGCGTGTGGCACGCAGGTGCATCATGGCAATTTTTGCGAACCGGAGATAAACACTATTTATATCCGCGTGTAATATGGAAGTATAGGGTAAATGTATGAAAAACCTCCTTAAGCCAACGTATTCCTTCCTGTTCCTCGTGATTGCGCTTATCATCATTAATACGTGTCTTTCCCGCCTCGCGATCATCATAACCCCGGCAGGAGAGAACGGTGTTGCGGTAATCTACTTTCCCATTGCCATCATGATCCTTTTCACGCTCTGGTTCGGTGTTTATGGTGCGATCGCTGCGTATGTCGGCAACTTTTTCGGTGCAGGGCTTTTATCCGGGGTTCCGTTTGAGGTGAGTATCTACTGGTCTTTTGCCGTTCTCTGGCAGGTTCTCATCCCGCTGATCGCGTTCCGGGTATTTGACGCGAATGTGGGTATTGAAAACAGCCGCGACCTGTTTCACCTTGTCCTGTTTGGTGTCATCCTCAACAATATCGTCGGTGCTGCATGGGGTGCCTACACGCTCGCCGCCGGTAACATCATCCCGGAAAGTCAGGTAATGGGGACATTTTCCACCTTGGTGGTCGGTAATATTGTGGTTACGCTCCTGATTGTCCCGCTCGCTCTCCGGCACTTCACCCCGAAGGTACGGAAGTCAAAACTTTTTGTCAAAAGCTACTGGGATTAGACCGGAACCCCTTTTTTTACCTGCTACCAGGCTCTCGCACGAGTGCCGGATCCTAAAAAAATCCAGATGAACCATGCCGGTTCAGGCAAGTCGTGATGAAAGTCGGCTTGCCGACTTTCATACTAAATCCATCACAGTGTGGAAGGGATTATTCTCCCCGGGTTGGCGCATACTACGCTCGTGCCTGAGGCATACACCGGTTCCTGCGCCTTAATCGTTGGTGGAGTGTGCCGGAGTTTCACCGGCACCAGCATCGCCCGACAAGGTATAAGCCCGGTGGGATGAGCAGGTACGCGAGCATGGAATGCCCGGGAAAATAGAACGAGAGCGCGATACCGATCAGCGCGACAGAAGGGGTGACCAGGGATCTTCTGCTCCCGCAGCGGGCTGCCCGTTCGCTGATGGGAGGCTCGACAAGCCGGGGCGTGTGGGTGATATAGTACCAGTGAATGGCAAAGAAAAGCCCGATGGCGAGCAGGTTGAGGTGGAAGAGGACGACGGCGATTTGCACGTCGGAATAATCCCCGGAGACGCTTGTCGTGAAGGGGACGAGGACGATGCATATCAGGATGAAGATGTTCAGCCAGAGTACCTTGGAATCGACGGTATGCAGGGAATGGAAATGCCGGTGGTGGAGGATCCAGAAGACCGCAAGCAAAAGAAACGCAAGGAGGAAGCTCACAAATTCAGGGTACATCCCGGCGATATACACCGGGAGCTCTGCCGCAGCCTGGGATTTGGGGATTGCCGGGATGGCAAGGCTTATGACAAGGAGTGTCATTGCGAATGCAAATACGCTGTCCACCAGTGTCTCAAGACGGTTTTTTGAGATGTAACTCTCGTCTTCCCGTTCCCGGTCGCTCATACTACCATTATTGCCGGGGATTCATGTAAAGATTTTTAGGAACGTGCGGGATTATGCGGGACGGTCGTACTTCCTGACGGGTTTGTCAGGTGCTGCCCGCCCGAACCGGTCCGTGTGAACATTCCGGAGACAATCCGGGTTTTTCCGTGAGGTCTCCGGCATCCAAAGAGCGTCTCACCTACCAGCAGAACCAGCTCATGCAGTGATCTGTTGGATGATGCAGGATGGTCGTGTTCCCGAACGGGGTTGTCTTTTGGTACCCACAGCGGTTCATGCAGGTTCGCGCGGGGGACGATGGGGATGGACTACCCCTCTCCAGGATGTTCCGGTGCCGCAGGAACCCACTTAAACAGGTGTCTGGGTAACGAGATGAAATGGTCGTATTCTCGTCCGGTCTCATCCGGTATCGACAGCCGGTTCATGTGAACCTTTCCGGGACCTGAGGGGTGCATCGATCATGCCAGCTCGCGTCTGTCAGCCAAGTGTCTCATCAGCTGCCTGCCATTTCGGGGAGACGACGCAGAGGAACACCAGATCCCCTGTACCCGTGTTCACGATATACTGAGATTTTCCGGGCGGTATGAGGACGATCTGACCTGGCTGGACTGGTGCCGCCTCCCCGCCGATATGCATCTCCCCCCGCCCCTTGAGGATATAGTAGAGTTCTGTCGAACGCTGCAGCTGGTGTGGGAGTGTCGATTCTCCAAAAGGAACGATTGCATGGGCGATGCTGCAGTCAAGTGCCTCCGCACCTGCCACGTTGTCGGGATGCAGGAGTTCACAGAGGATCGAACGGTCTATCACGCGTACATGTGGACACTTTGCACTGTCACGGATAATCATCTCTTGCGCTCACTTCTCATGAATGTTCGGTATACCGGGTAAAGAGCATATCTCCAAGTCTGCCTGAAGACTTCCCGGACTTGGCGCAGGGCATCGCACTAATCCAGGATTTGCCGGTATCAATTATCTTTATTCATCGCCACATGCATCATTACAATGGTGAAACAGAAATGAAGATCCTCGGCATCAACGGGAGCCCTAAGGGGGCAAAGAGCCAGACGCGGCGACTTGTGCTGGGTGTGCTTGAAGGAGCACGACAGACGGGTGCGGACATAACATTTGTGGATTGCTGCGACCTTGACATCAAATACTGCCGGGCATGCGGCACCTGCTACGCGAAGGGTGAATGCATCCATGATGATGATATGCCGGCACTGTTCGAGAAGATGCTCGATGCGGACGGTATCGTGCTCGGGTCGCCGGTGTATATCAACTCGGTTACCGCACAGCTCAAGACTGTGCTCGACCGGATGGCGGATGCGATCCACTGCCAGTCATTCAACGGGAAGTACGGCTGTGCGGTCTCGACTGCCGGGGGTTCCATGGCAGACGAGGTAGCGGATTACATGAACGAGACCCTGCTGCATCTTGGTGCGACCACGGTGGGCAAGGTCGGGGTCCTTCTCGGTGCCGATCCGACTGCAATCGTGCCTGCGGAGAAGCGGGCAAAGGAGCTTGGCAGGATACTGGCAGATGCGATCAAGACCAAGTGGAAGGATCCGGCACAGGTAAAGGTTCAGAATGAACGCAGGCAATACTTCGGGCATCTTGTTTCCGCAAACAAGGACATCTGGACGCACGAGTACGACCACTATAAGACGATGGGCTGGCTGTAAGGTGGCCAATCATTTTTTGCATGAAAGTCGGCAAGCCGATTTTCATCATGACTTGCCTGAACCAGTATGGTTCATCCGGGTTTTTTCCGGGTTCTGGTAAAAAAGCAAGTCCCCTCTTCACTACACATGTACTCCGGTATTTTGCAGGACTTTTTCCAATCCTGCCGCCCCGATCAGTGGATGAGGGTAATTTTGGGAAAGACCGGGTCCCCCGGCTCTCCAGGTTCAACGGCAGGATCGTGGCGTTCGATTCCGATAGTGTAGCCTTTTTGGCGCAACCACGCCATTTTTTTGGACAATCACAAAAAAACTGTTTTGGCAGGAGGATTACCGGTCCCCGATCTGGTACCCTGCAGCATCGAGTGCCTTACGGATCAGCGTGAGATGATCCCGCCCACGCGTCTCCAGTTCGATATCAACCCTCATCATCTGTAGCGGCACACCTTGTGCTCCCTCTTCATGGTCAATATGGAGGATGTTGCCCCCGTTTTTGCCAATGACAGACAGGAGCCGGGCAAGAGTGCCGGGCTGATCATCCAGCAACACAAAAAAACGCAGGATCCGCCCCTGCTGTACCATGGATTGCCTTATGATCCTGAACAGCAACGAGCTGTCCACGTTTCCCCCGCTGATCACAAGCACGATAGTACTGCCGGGAGTAAAATCAAATGAACCGTTCATGAGTGCGGCAAGCGGCACTGCCCCGGCACCCTCTGCAATCACGTGCTTGCGCTCGAGCAGGAGAAGCATCGCATCTGCAATCTCTTCTTCTGATACAACCGCGATACAATCCACCAGGTCCCGGATGATGGGATAGGTCAGCACACCTGTCTCTGCCACACGGATACCATCAGCAATCGTCTTTTTCGCTGCGATCCTTCTGGATCCGCCCTCATGCAGCGCCTCAACCGCAGAAGGGCATGCATGAGCCTGTATCCCGATAATTACGATATCCGGTTTTTTTGCCTTTGCAGCGGTTGCGATGCCAGCGATCAGCCCACCCCCGCCAACCGGGACCACAATAATATCGGTTTCCGGCAGATCGGAGAGGATCTCAAGAGCGACGGTGCCCTGCCCGGCAATCACTTCTTCGTCATCGTACGGGTGGATAAAGAGCCTGCCGTCACGTGCGAGTTCCTGCGCCCGTGCAATGGAGTCTTCCAGAGTCTGCCCGTACAGGATCACGTGTGCGCCATACGCACGGGTAGCTTCCTGTTTTGAGACATGTGCCCATTCCGGCATCACAATCGTTGCCTGTACACCGGCACTGTGCGCGGCGACAGCCACTCCCTGTGCATGATTTCCGGCAGAAGCTGCGACAACTCCCTGTGCCTTAACTTCATCGATGTGTGCGAGGATCTTGTTCGTCGCCCCCCGCACTTTAAATGACCCGGCTCTCTGGAGCGCCTCCAGCTTGAGGTATATGCGGGCACCCGTCCGGGCAGAGAGCATCGGGGAGTACACAAGGGGTGTGCGGATGATGGAGTCATGTATCGTGTGCTCTGCTTCTTCAATGTCTGCGAGCGTGACCATGAAGGAAAAGGGTGTGTGCCGGAATATGAGAGTTTCGTATGCGGACAAAAAGGCGGTTCATAGTTCCCCGATATCCTCGTTCCAGAGCCGGGGATGTGCTGCGATGAACTCCTGCATCATGGTGATGCACCCTGAAAGGTTAAGATCGACCACACGAACCCCATGCTCTTCGAGAAATTTTATCGCGCCCGTGAAATTTTGTGACTCTCCCACAATCACCGTTGGAATGCCAAACTGCACCACCGCACCGGCGCAGAGGTAGCACGGCATGAGCGTGGAGTAGAGCACGGTGTCCCGGTATGTCCCAACTCTCCCGGCATCTCTTAAGCAGTCGATCTCGGCATGGAGCACCGGGTCACCGGCTTGCACCCGGCGGTTGTGTCCCCTGCCGATGATAACGTCCCCCCGGGCGAGCACCGAACCGATAGGAATGCCACCTTCCGCCTGCCCTTGCTTTGCCTCAATGATCGCCGCGTGCATGAACCGATCCATGGGTGATCGTACTACTGCATCACATATGAATATTCCACCGAAGAAACAGGATCATCGTTTTTGTATTTCCATTGCCTCCTCGCAGGTGGGCATTTTTCAATGAGATGAACTATTGCATAAAACCGGGCACAAAAAAAAAGGAATCCGGCAAATTCCGGTTGAAAAGATGAGGGTTATGGAGCATTTCTTTTCTTGATCATTTCAAGCGCTTCGAACGCTTCTCTCCGGACGGAAATATTCTCATCGGTTAGCATGCTCGTTAAGTGGTCTACTGCCTTCTGGTCGCCGATCTCACCCAACAGGAGCGCTGCACGTTTCCGCACGTCACTCTGGTCGTCTTTTAACACCATGATAAGCGGGGTCGTTGCGGGCTGACCGAGCATCCAGAGTGCTTCCATTGCACCTGTCCTCACGCGGACATCACCTTCGCGGAATACCTGCATGAGCGGGGCAATTGCCGGCACCCCCAACGTGGCAAGTGCTTTAACTACTTCGATACGGACACTCCGTTCCGGGTCATCAAGCGCCTTGATCATAGGATGAATCGCCCGGGAGTTCCCGATCTGTCCGAGCACCTCTGCCACACCTTTGCGGATACCCATGTTCTGGTCAGATGCTGCCTTGATGAGTGGTTCGACAGATGGTTCCCCTATCGTAACAAGTGCGAGTGCTGCCCGCCGGGAGACGTCTTCGTTTGCATCGACAAGGGCTCGGATGAGTGGATCTATTGACGCATCTCCCAGTGAACAGAGCGTTGCCATCGCTGCCATCCGCACATGCTCTTTTGCATCATTGAGCGTCTCGATCAGGGCGCTGACCGCTTGTGGGTCGCCAATCCTGCCAAGTCCGACTGCTGCTTCGTGCCTGACCCATGCATCGGGGTCCTTTAATGATTCAACGAGGATGGGCACCGCCTGTGACTCTCCCATGATCCCGAGTCCCTGTGCTGCACCCCTGCGGATTCCCGGGTGGTTGTGCTTAAGTGCCTGTACGAGCGGGTTCGCCGAGGGCTCACCGATCAGCTGGAGCGCACGGATGGTCTCCTGCCGTACATCATCCCCTGGCTCTGCAAGCGCCGCGATTAAGGGTGCGACGGCAGGTTTACCGATCTTGCCCAGCGTGTCCGCAGATCCCCTTCTGATGATCCAGTACTCATCCCTGAGCCCCTGGATGAGCGGCTCGATAAATGGCTCACCGAGGTCACCGACAGATCGGACCGCATTCCAGCGGGTATCGAGATCGCCATCGGTTAATGCCCTGAGGAAGTTATCATAACGCTCTTTCTGTGCACGCTGGCGCGCCTCCTCATCCTCCAGATTTCCCGATTTGAAAAGATTGAGAAATTTTTTTATAATGCCCATAGGTATCCTCCGATAGTGAATATTTGTGTAAAATCATTCAAATAGGTATCGGATACATGCAACGTGAAATTGTGCGCCTTTAGCCATTTTATCGACCCGTATGCAGTAATTGGGGGGAATTCTGCATTTTTTTATACGCCGCGGGACAGGGTCGGGCGGGAAAAAAGAGCGAAACCAAAACAGTGACCCTTCGGGAGAAAAATGGATATCACGTTCGTTTTTGGTGAAATGCACCCGCGATGAAGAGCAATATTATTGAAAGTGCACCGAATACGGTAAATTCGGAAAGCGGTGTTCTTGTCGTTACCTTGGCGAGAGGTGAAAGTGAGCCCGAGAGGGTGACTGTGGTGTCGGCTGGCACCTTCACGGTGGTTGACCAGTCTGCATAACCCTCACTCCTGATAATCACCGCGTGTTCGCCCGGGAGAAGGTCGATGACGGTGATTGGAGTGATCCCCTTGTAGGCATTATCGACATAAACCCCCGCACCTGGTGGGGTGGATGCGACGACGACTGCACCGGTCCCGGGAGTCGTTGGGGTGACGATGCTTCCCGCAGGTGTCGGGGTCATTGCCGGAATATTGGGGCTGTAGAACCGTACCTCGCTGTCAACCGCTACTGCTATACGGGTTCCGTCAGAAGACAATGCCACATCGTACACATGACCGCCGGTCTGGGTCTCCCAGAGAACATCCCCTGACCAGGAGACCAGCTTCACCCTTCCGTTCTGCATCCCGACTGCGACCCGGGTTCCGTCCCTGGACATCGACACCCCATTCAGCGGGCTCCCGCAGTCATAACCCCCGATCAGTGCCCCGTTCTGGCTGATGAAATAGACATTCTGTCCAGCTCCGGCGACAACCCGTGAACCTCCATATGCGACATCGACGTCGCTCACCGAAGTTCCGGGGTCGTACGTCCAGCGCAGGCTCTGGTTCCGGTCATACAGGTACACACGGTGGTCCTGGTCGGATGTCCCGGTAACAAAATAGGTACCGTCAGAAGATATGGCAAACCTCCAGACTGAGCTCGCGGTCTTTATGGTGAAGTCCTTATTGCCTTCCTTCCCGTAAAATTCGAGGTTGTTGCCTCCGGTTGTGTACCCGTACCCGTTCAACGAATAGGCGACATCGTAGATGGTGGGTTTTGTTACCCGCTGGTCACTCCATATTTCTGATCCTGTATCAGATATAAGATAAACCGCAGTGCCGCTGGCGCCAAGCACACTGGTACCTGATGGGTGGATGGCAGCGACCGCATTGCGCGAATTGCTCTTGGTATTGAAATAGTTCCAGACTGCCCCGCCGTCGCGGTTCAGGAGGACGATGGTGCCGTCATTCGTTGCAGCGGAAAAAAATGAAGCATCGGATGTCATGGACAGCATGGTCACTGCGCCGTGACCGAGGTCTTTAGTCCAGACCAGACCCTCCCCGGCAGGAGCGGCGGCGGCATTGGCTGATATAAATAGAAGCAAAAAAAAGAACGCAACAAATAGTGAAAATATCCTCATATCTCTCACGTAAATCGTTATTGCACAGCGTTATATAGGTTTGCTCTTCATGGATCCGTTGTTTCACCGTGCAGTTCCATTAGCAAAAAAACCCGGTTTGTCGATATACCCCAAGTCACCTCTTAACCGGTTTTTATAAGCCGGAGAATTTCCTGCGCGAGGTGGACACTCTTGTCTTCATCGGTCATCAGTGTATCGAGCCTGGCTGCGCCTTTAACGTTGACCGTGTCCCGGATATCCTGGATGAAGAGATCCACAAGCCCCTCGTAACAGTCCCATGTACCGTTCGAAGTCGGTTCGAATCCCTCTGCCTGCATAAGCGCTGCCGCAGGACCACTCACGGGTGCATTACCAATAAACGGGCTGACGGCGATTACGAATTTATCCCTGATCGCTTCTTTTAATCCGTCGCATTCGAGGATGGGCGAGATGCTCGTGATCGGGTTTGAAGGACCGATCACCACCGCGTCGCTCGCTTCGATTGCTGCCAGTCCTTCCTCGGTTGCAACCGGGGGTTCGTTATAACTCCGCAGGACTTTACGGATCTCAATTTTTCCCCCTGCCCGAATCCAGTACTCCTGAAAATGAATGAGCCCGAGATCGGTCTGTACCTGCGTTGTCACCCCGGTGTCGGTCATCGGCAGCACATTTTCCCGTACACCGAAGCGGTCGCAGAGGATTTTTGTGGCATTGGTCAGTCGCATCCCGTTTCGCAGCATCTCGCCCCGTGCAATATGCACTGCCCGGTCCTTATCCCCAATTGTGATAAATTCATCGATGCCAAAGTGCGCGATCTCATCGTGAGTGGCAAAAGTATCATTCCGGATCCCCCACCACGTATCGGTATTGAGGATGCCGGAAAAGAGATACATGACGGTATCGAGATCAGGCGAGATGTGGTTTCCCGAGATCCAGATGTCTTCAGCGGTGTTGACAATGACCGAGATCTCGTGCCGGTCCATCACTTTCTGCATGCCGCGCAGGAGTTTCGGGGTGCCAGTCCCACCCGAAAGAAACGTGATCATTACTCAATACTTTTATGCAATGTATATGAAGATTCTTTTAGTGAATCCGAAGATCATAAAAGACCCGGTCCATGGCTATGTCGAAGTAGAGGATTTTACCCGGCAGCTGCTCGATTCTCCGGCATTACAACGGCTCCGCTATGTCCGCCAGCTGGGGTTTTCGTACCTGGTCTACCCCGGTGCAAACCATTCCCGTTTCGAACATTCGCTGGGGACCATGCACCTTGCGAATGTTGCCTGCCGGCGATTCGGGCTATCAGATGCAGAGCGCAGGCTTGTTGTCGCTGCCGCGCTGCTCCACGATACCGGGCATGGTCCGTTCTCCCATGCGAGCGAGCCGCTCATGGAGGGGCTGCTGCACCGCTCCCACGATCAGATCGGGGCGATCGTGGATGCCAGTTTCGGGACGCTCCTGCATTCCGAGGGGATTGATCCATCCGAGCTCTGTGCCGTCGTGAAAGGTACGCACCCCCTCTCGTGCATTCTTCACGGCGACCTTGATGTGGACCGGATGGACTACCTGCTCAGGGACGCCTATTACACCGGCGCCCCGTACGGGACGGTCGATGCCCACCGCCTGATCCGGAATATTCTCTACACGCCGGAAGGAATCGTGCTCGATGAGAACGGGATTAACGCCGCCGAGTCACTGCTCATTGCCCGGACGCTGATGCGTCCGACTGTCTATTTCCATCACGTAAGCCGGATTGCGGAATGCATGTTCCATCTCGCTGTGCTGGAACATATCGAAACCCGCCCGGTAACCGGTATTGAAAAACTCCTGTCGCTCGATGATGCCAGCTGCATGCATGAGCTTCGTATCTCACCGAGCCCGACGGCACGGGAATTGATGGGTCGGATCTACGAGCGGCAGCTGTACAAGCGGGCGATCTATGCCGGGCAGGACCAGGTGAATGCAGCAGCGCTCCAGGCAGGAAGTTCTCTCGAAAAAGCCCGGGCAATTGCCGGGGAGATTGCCGGTTATGCCGGGTGTGCTTCGACTGAAGTGCTGGTGGACAT
>Ga0315278_10007118_pt1 | contig 10208 bp, 9 predicted proteins | sample YL17G06_0_MG_FD_203880 | JGI IMG/M metagenome (GOLD analysis project Ga0315278, IMG submission 203880) | Sediment microbial communities from Yellowstone Lake, YNP, Wyoming, USA - YL17G06_0 | ecosystem: Environmental > Aquatic > Freshwater > Lake > Sediment | place: USA: Wyoming | collected... | reverse complement strand
TGCGCGACCTGGTCGATGCCGCGGTCGACGAGGCGGCGATGCGGCGCCTCGCCGATCAGGCGCGCGGCAGCGGCTTCCGCGACGTGCAGTTTGCGCCGATGTGGCAGGACGCGGAAAGCCTTGTCGGCTGGCGCCTCGATATGACCGCCGCAGCCGCGTCGGACGGGGCGGGTTCGGCTCCCTGAACGGAGTCGATGCCGTCAGGTGGGACGAGTCAGTTCCATCGAGTTCCGCTGCGCTCGACCCTGGCTACGTGATCCCTGCCAGCCCTTGGGAATCGACTCCAGCAGCCGGCGCGTGTAGTCCTCGCGCGGGTTGCGGTAGATTTCGTCCGGGTTCGCGATCTCGACGATCCGGCCTTCGCTCATCACCATGATCTCGTCCGAGATGTACTTGACCGCGGCGAGGTCGTGCGAGATGAAGATGTAGGACAGCTCGAATTCGTTCGACGGCGTGTTCGTGTCCGCGACGGCCGGCTGGGTCTGACTGACTATCCTGGGCGCCAGCGGCGCTTTATAATATTAGCTTTGCCCGCGACAGGACCTGCCATCATGACCTTCCTTCCCTTCAGGGCGCGCCCGGCGTGCGTCATCGTTGCCGCCGCGCTCGCGCTCGGAGCGCTCGCCACGCCGGCCGCCGGCCAGACGCCGGCGCGGCCGGCCCCGACGATCAACCTGCCCAAGGCCGATTGCGGCACCAGGCCCTCGCACCCGGGCAAGATGGCGTCGGAGAACATGCAGCGGCAGTGGCGCAAGGCCGCCTCCGCCTACCTCGAGTGCTACAAGGCCTACGCCGCGGAAACGCGCGCGCTCGCGCAGAAGTACACCGAGGCGGCGAACACCGTGATCGACGAGTACAACGCGGCGGCCAAGGAGATCCAGGCCGCTGCGGACGCGGCCCTGGAGTAGCCGCAGCGCCGGCGCTCCCGGCGCTTCACGACCCCGCCGCCCGCCCCATGCCGATCGCCTCCGCCGTCCTCGCCACGCGCCATGCGCCGCCGGTCGAGCAGGCCCGCGCGATCGCGCAGGCGCTGCTCGACGGCTTCAACAAGCACTTGCACCGACGCCGAGGAGGGCGCGCTGATGGCGCCGCGCGATCCGGCCGTCGCGCACGCGACGATGGAGGCGCACTTCAACGACCTCGCCGCGACGCTCGACGGCCTTCTCGCGGCCGGCGAGGCGTACACGGCGCGCTTCGCCGCCGAGACGTCCGATTTCGTGCGGATGAACCGCGGCAAGGTCCGCCAGCCCGGCAGCGTGACGCAGGGCTACCTCGATCTCAACCTGCAGTGGAGCCTGTATCACCGCGCCGACAAGGCCGTGAAATGCGCGTATTCGGGCCTCGTGTGGGATCCCGCGGCATTCGCGGCCCACATGGCCGAGGCGACGGACGAGCTCGCCCGCATCGCGCAGCCGGCGATGCGCCTCGCGCCGGGCCGCTACCGCGCGTATCTGTCGCCCGCGGCGATGGAGGACATCGCCCAGATGCTGTGCTGGGGTGGCTTTTCGGCGCGCGACCTCGCCACGCGCCAGAGCCCGCTCGCGCGGATGCGCGACGCGGCCGATGCGGGCCTGCGGCTCGATCCGCGCGTCACGATCGCCGAGGCGACGGCCACGGGGGTCGCCCCGTCGTTCCAGGACGAGGGCTACGTCCGACCGGCGCGGGTGCCGCTGATCGATGCGGGGAGGCTCGTCGGCGCGCTGGTCTCGCCGCGCACCGCGCGCGAGTTCGGCGGCGAGTTCCCCGCGGCCAACGGCGCCAACGGCTGGGAAACGCCGGAGGCGCTGGCGATGGCCGGCGGCACGCTGCCCGCGCGCGACGCCCTCGCGGCGCTCGACGCGGGTCTGTGGATCGGCAACCTCCACTACCTCAATTTCTCGGACCGCAACGCGTGCCGGATGACGGGGATGACGCGCTTCGCGACGTTCCGGGTCGAAGGCGGGAAGATCGTCGCGCCGGTCGACGTGCTGCGCTTCGACGACACGCTCTGCCGGATGCTCGGCGCGAACCTCGAGGCGCTGACGGCGGAGACCGAGTTCCTGCTCGACAGCTCGACGTACCGGGCGCGCTCGCTCTCCAGCATGCGGCTGCCGGGGGCGCTCCTGTCCGAGATGACGTTCACGCTCTGACGATCGCGCGGCCCGCCGCGCCTACGTTGGCGCGGCGTCGCCGCGCCCGCCGTGCCACCCTTTCGGAATCGACGCCAGCAGCCGCTGCGTGTACGGCTCGCGCGGATTGCGGTAGATCTCGTCCGAGTTCGCGATCTCGACGATCCGGCCCTCGCTCATCACCATGATCTCGTCGGCGATGTATTTGACCACGGCAAGATCGTGCGAGATGAAGATATAGGACAGCTGATACTCGTCCTGCAGGTCCTGCAGCAGGTTCAGCACCTGCGCCTGCACGGAGACGTCGAGCGCCGACACCGATTCGTCGCAGATCAGGATGTCGGGCTTCATCGTGAGGCAGCGCGCGATGGCGATGCGCTGCCGCTGGCCGCCGGAAAACTCGTGCGGATACTTGTAGAACGACGCCTCGGGCAAGCCGACCTTTTGCAGCAGCTCGAACGCGAGCTCGGTGCGCTCCTGCCCGCCGGCGCCGATCCCGTGCAGCTGCATCGGTTCGGTGAGGATCTCGCCGACGATGAAGCGCGGATTGAGCGACGCGTAGGGATTCTGGAAGATGATCTGGATGCGCCGCTTGTAGGCCATGAACTCCTTCGGCGACATCGCGAGCAGATCGCGGCCCTCGAAGATCGCCTCGCCCGACGACGCCTCGTGCAGCCGCATCAGCGTGAGGCCGACCGTCGTCTTGCCCGATCCGGATTCGCCGACGAGGCCGAGCGTCTTGCCTTTGGGCAGCTTGAAGGAGACGTTCTTCACCGCCTCGAACTTGCGCTTGCCGAAGAGCCCTTCGCGCGAATAGAAGTCCTTGCCGAGACCGTTGACCTCGAGCACGATCGCGTCACCCGGATCCACGCCTCGGGTGCGCTCGGACATGTCGCGCGAGCCCAGCGTCCTGCCGTCCATGTAATCGTCGATCACCGGCAGCCGCATCGGCCGCCGGTCGAGTTGCGGCCGGCATTTGAGCAGCGCCTGCGTGTAGGCATCCTGCGGGTTCTCGAACACCTGCTGCGCGGGACCCTGCTCGCGGATCTCGCCGTTTCTCATCACCACCACGTAGTCGGCGATCTCGCCGACGACGGCGAGGTCGTGGGTGATGAACAGCACCGACATGCGGCGCTTCTTCTGCAGCGCGGCGATGAGGTCGAGGATCTGTTTCTGGATCGTGACGTCGAGCGCGGTGGTCGGCTCGTCGGCGATCAGGAGCTTGGGCTCGCAGGCGATCGCCATCGCGATCATCACCCGCTGCTGCTGCCCGCCCGACATCTGCGACGGGTAGGCATCGATCTTGTACCCGGGGTCGGGGATGCCCACCTCGTCCAGCAGCTCGATCGCCCGCTTGCGCGCCTCGCCCGGCGTCATCCCCATGTGCAGCCGCAGCACCTCGATCAGCTGGAACCCGACGGTGAACACCGGGTTGAGCGACGTCATCGGCTCCTGGAAGATCATCGAGATGTCGGCGCCGCGCATGGCGCGCAGCTCCGGCGCCGACCGCCGCAACACGTTGCCGCCGCCGAACAGGACCTCGCTGGCGGCGCCGATGATCGAATTCTCGGGGGGCAGCAGGCCAAGCAGCGCCAGCGCCGTCACCGACTTGCCGCTCCCCGATTCGCCGACCAGCGCCACCGTCGTGTCCTGTGGAATGTCGAAGCTGACGCGCTTGACCGCCTCGAACACGACGCTGCGGTCGATGCGGAACGCGACCTCGAGGTTGCGCACGCGAACCAGCGGATTCGTCTCGTTGTTCGGCTTCATGCGCCCGACCTTCCTTTGAGCTTGGGGTCGAGCGCGTCGCGAAGCGCGTCGGTGAACAGGCTGAACGCCGTCACCAGCAGCGCCATCGCGGTCGTCGCCGCGGCGAGCTGCCACCACTTGCCGAGGATCAGCTCGTTCTGCGCCTCGTTCAGCATCGAGCCCCAGGACACCACGTCGACCGGGACGCCGAAACCGAGGAACGACAGGATCACCTCGGCCTTGATGAACCCGACCGCGTAGATCGACAGTTGCACCAGCACGACGTGGCTCACGTTGGGAAAGATGTGGACGAACATCCGGCGCAGGTGCGACGCGCCGATCGCATCGGCCGCCTGCACGTACTCGCGCGCCTTGTGCTTCAGATACTCGCCGCGTATCAGCCGGAAGGTGCCGGTCCAGCCGGTGAGACCCAGGATCAGGATGATCGTCAGGACGCCCTTCTGCTGCAGCACGGCGGCGACGGCGAGGATCAGGAGCAGGTACGGGATCGAGTTGAACACGCTGTAGAACCAGTTGAAGAAATCGTCGACCCAGCGGCCGTAGTAACCGGCCAGGGCGCCGAACACGGTGCCAAGGAACACCGCGACCGCCGCGGCGGCGAGGCCCACGAAGATCGACGTCTGCGAGCCCTTGATCGTCTTCTTGAGCACGTCGCGGCCCCACTTGTCGCCGCCGAACGGCAGCGTGGCCGCGCGCACCTCCGCCGGCACGGCGCCGCCCTTGGCTGCTTCCCGTGCAGCGCCCGCCTTGATGTCGGCCATCACGTCGGCGAGCGGATCGACCGATTTGCCGCCATCGCCGTTGGTCTCCGTCGCTGGCGCTTCGGCGGGCTTCGCCCCCTCCTTCGGCTCGGCCGGCGCGTCCGCGAGCGGATCGACGCCGCCCGGTCTGGTTTCGGACCCCGGCTCGCCCGGCGTCCCGGCCGGCGACGTCACCGCTCCCGTCCGCGCGCCGGCCTCGATGTCGTCGCCAAGGAACGACGGCGGCGCATAGTTGATGCCGGTCTCCTTCGCCCAGTCGCCGGCAATGAGGCCCAGCGCGGACAGAACCATCATCACGATGAACGCCGCTACGATCGCGAGCGAGACCATCCCGACGTGGTCGGATTTCAGCCGCGTCCAGGCGAGCGCCCACAGCCCCGGGGACACGGTGTGCGCAACCGCGATGACTTTCGTCGCCGCGATCACTTGAGCTGCACCCGCGGGTCGACCGCCTTGTACATGAGGTCGGCGAGGAGATTGGTCGCGATCGTCGCGAACGCCACGTACACCGTGATCGCCTTGATCACCGGGAAGTCCGAGCGCTCGACGGCCAGGATCACCTCACGCCCGATGCCGGGGATGGAGAAGAAGCGCTCGATCAGGAACTGGCCCAGCAGCAGCGCCGGCAGCCCGGCCATCAGGTGGGTGATGATGGGGATCGACGCATTGCGCAGCACGTGGATCCACATGATCCGGTTCTCGGACAATCCCTTCGCCCGCGCGGTGCGCACGTAGTCCTGGTTGATCTCGTCCAGGAAGAACGTCCGGTAGAGTCGCAGGTTCGGCGCGATGCTGACCACGAGCCCGATCAGGATCGGCAGCGACGCATAGACGAACAGGTTCTCGAGGAAGCCGTTGCCCCAGCCCTGCACGGGGAACCAGCCGAGCTTGTAGGCGAAGAAATACTGGAAGACGATGATGTAGACGAGGATCGAGATCGACAGCCCGACCGTGCACAGGATCATCACCGCGCGGTCGGTCAGAGCGCCGCGCACGTAGGCCACCGCGAGGGCGAGACCGATCGCGGTCAGCGTTTCGATCACCAGCAGCGGCACCAGCACCGTCAGCGACGGGCCGAGGCGCGTCGCCAGGATCTGCCCGACCTTCTCGTTGGTGCTCCAGGAGGCGCCGAAATCGCCGGTCAGCACCTGCTTGATGAAAATCCACAGCTGGACCCACGCCGGCTGGTCGACACCCAACTGGCGGCGGATGTTGTCGATCTGCTCCTGGTTGGAGATCTTTCCCGCCAGCACGTAGGCGGGGTCGCCGCCGATCCAGTTGAACAGGATGAAGACCAGCAGGATGACGCCGAGCATCGTCGGAATCATCTGCCAGAGCCGGCGGATGATGTAGGCCCTCATCGCGGTCCTCGGCCGGCCCCGTCGGTCAGGTGCGTCGCGGAGCGCACGGCGGCGAACTCACTTTCGCGGCGCGACGTCGATGAATTGCCACTCGGCGTGCAGGATCGGATGCTTCTTGAACCCCAGCACCCACGGCTGCGCCAGCATGTTGCGGTAGCGGCTGATGTCGAGCCGCCACGGCGCGTACGCCTCGATGACCTTCGCCATCTCGACGTACAGCTTGTTCCGCGCGGGCGAGTCCGGCATCCGCAGCGATTGCTCGTACAGCTTGTCGTACTCGGGAATGTTGGCGCAGGCGGTGTTGCTCTGGCCGGTGTTCTTGCTGTAGAGCAGCTGCATGAAATTGTCGGCGTCCGGGTAGTCGGCGATCCACGCCGCGGTGCGCATCTGCAGCTTGCACTGCCTCTCGAGCTTGAGCAGCTCCGGGAACTTGTCCTTCTGCACCTCCATCCGGATCGCGATCGAGTCGAACGCCTTCTTCCACATCTCGTCCTGCTGGCGGCCGAGCGAATCGGGGCGCGACGCGTAGCGGATCGTGAACGGCTTGCCGTCGGGCAGCGTGCGGAAGCCGTCGGCGCCCTTCTTGTAGCCGAAGCGGTCGAGCAGCGCGTTGGCGCCCGCGGGATCGTACTTGACGCTCGACTTGTAGTTCGGATCGTGCCCGACGACGCCGGGCGGAATCGGATAATGCGCCTCGATCGCCTGGCCGTTGCGCACGACCTTGATTTCCTCGTTGACGTTGTACGCCATCGCCATCGCTCGCCGCAAGGCGATCCTCTCCTTGGTGAGGCCGCCGACGACGGGGTCCTGCAGGTTCCAGTAGTGGTACGCAATCTCGGGATCGACGAAGCGCGACAGCTTGACGCCCTTGCTCGCGAACTCCGGCTTGAGCTTGCCGCCGTCGAGCACGTTCGGCGCCAGCGGCCCCTCCATGTTCATGAGGTCCATTTCGCCGCTCTGGAACGCGAGCAGGCGCGCCTGGTCTTCCTCGATGATGCTGATCTCGACCCGGCCGACCTGCGGCATCTTTTTGCCCGTCATCTCGCGGACGATCTGGGCATCGCCAAGGTCGCCGCCGGGCTTGAAATCCCAGACGAAGCCGCGGTAGTCGGGGTTCGCCTCGAGCGAGATTTTCGACGAGCGCACCCAGCTCTTCAGCGCGTAGGCGCCGGTGCCGACAGGGTTCGACATCGCGCGGCCGCTCTCGTCCGCATAGGCCTCGATCACTTCGCGCGCGACCGCGGAGGTCGGTTCGTGCGCCAGCACGTACGACAGGCTGTAGTCGGGCTGCTTCAGGCGAATCTGCAGCGTGTAGCGGTCCACCGCCTCGAGTCCCGCGATCTTCGCGTTGTAGTCGAACTTGCCGGTCGTCTTGGCCGCCGCGGCCGCCTCGTCGAGACCGACGATCTTGCCTTCGACCAGGAACGCATACGGTGAGCGAACCTTGGGATCGATCAACCGCTTCAGCGAATAGATGTAATCGGCGGCGGTCAGCTCGCGCTTTTCGCCCTTGAACGCCGCGTCCGGCGTGAAGTGGATCCCCTTCCTGATCTTGAACGTGTACGTCTTGCCGTCGTCGGTGATCTGCGGCAGCGCTTCCGCGGTCATCGGCACGAGCTTCGACGGCCGCGCCAGATAGTCGTACGTCAGCAGGGTTTCGAAGATCGCCTGCACCACGGTGCCCGAATAGAGGTCGGAGATCGCCTGCGGATCGAAGCCGGTCTCGGCCACCGGAAAGACGTGCCGGATCACCTTGTTCATGTCGGCGGCGGCGCTCGGCACGGAAGTCAGCGCCACGAGCGCGAGCGCGGACACCGCAAGGGCGCGGCGGGTCAGGGAGCGAAAAGCAATGTTCATTCCGGATTCCGCAAAGTGATGCGCGGCGCGCGGGCTCATTGGCGCGGCGCGCGGTCCAGGCAGGCGAATTCGCCATCCAGGACCGGGGGGTTCCCGCAGCGGGCGCTCGACGATCGCGCAAGCAAAGGCGGCGTAATGTACCATTTCCCCCCCCGTCCGTCGTCACGCCGCCGGACCCGGAAAATGCCCCGGCCAACCCTCGGATTTTGCTCCCTGCGATGAAACCCGCCTATTGGGACGACGCCACGCGCGTCCTCGGCCGTTGCGATCCGGTGCTGCGGCGTCTGATGCGCGGGCACCCCCACGTCCATCTGCAGCGGCGCGGCGATCCGTTCACCACGCTGGCCCGCGCGATCGTCTGCCAGCAGATATCGGTCAAGGCCGCGCAGACGATCTGGGAGCGGCTGGCGACCGCAGTCGCGGCCACCGGCGATCCGGCCAGGCTCGATCCGGCGAGACTCGGGCGCACGCGCTTGCCGACAATGCGGCGCTGCGGCTTGTCGGAGCGCAAGGCGCTCTATGTCCGCGACCTCGCCCGCCATTTCATGACCGGCGCCCTCGATCCCCTCGCGTGGCCGGCGCTTGCCGACGAAGCGCTGATCGAGCACCTGGTCGGCGTCAAGGGCATCGGCCGCTGGACCGCGGAAATGTTCCTGATGTTCCACGAGACGCGTCCCGACGTCTTTCCGGTCGACGACATCGGCCTCCAGCGCGCGATCGCGCTCCATTACAACGACGGCGAACGGTTGCCGGCCGCGGCGATGCGGGAACTGGCGGCGCCCTGGCAGCCCTACCGCAGCGTCGCGACGTGGTATCTCTGGCGATCGCTCGACCCGATCCCAGTCGAGTACTGAGATGACCGCCCCCGAAACTCACTCCGCTCGCCTCCCCCCCGAAGGGCACTGGGTGCCCCGTACAATGGGGCGATGAAGGATCGCTCAGCCGCGCCCTACGCGGGCCTTACGCCCGATTGCGTCCTCGATGCGCTGGAAAGCGTCGGGTGGCGCGGTGACGGCCGGCTGCTGGCGTTGAACAGCTACGAAAACCGCGTCTACCAGGTGTGGATGGACCAGCAGCAGCCGGTCGTGGCCAAGTTCTACCGTCCCGGACGCTGGAGCGATGCGCAGATTCTGGAGGAGCACGCGTTCGCCGCCGAACTCGCCGACCGCGACATTCCCGCCGTGGCCGCCGTGGCGCTCGCCGATGGGCGGACGCTGCATGCGTTTCGCGGGTTTCGCTTCGCCGTGTATCCGAAACACGGCGGCCGGGCGCCGGAACTGGAAGATCGCGCGACGCTGGAATGGCTCGGCCGGTTCATCGGGCGCATGCACGCGATCGGGGCGCTGCGGCCGTTCGCGGCCCGCCCGACCCTCGATATCGCGAGCTTCGGCGAAGAGCCGCGCGACTACCTGCTGGCCGCGGGATTCATTCCGTCCGACCTGCAGGAAGCCTACCGCAGCGTCACCACGCAGGCGCTTGCCGGCGTGCGCCGATGCTACGCGCGAGCCGGCGATGTGCGGGCGCTGCGCCTGCACGGTGACTGTCACGCCGGCAACGTGCTGTGGACCGACGCCGGCCCGCACTTCGTGGATTTCGACGACAGCCGGATGGGTCCGGCGGTGCAGGACCTTTGGATGCTGCTGTCCGGCGAGCGGGCGGAGATGACGCGGCAATTGGGCGACGTGCTCGCGGGCTACGAGGATTTCTTCGATTTCGATCGGCATGAGCTCCACCTGATCGAAGCGCTGCGCACGCTGCGCCTCATCCACTACGCGGGCTGGCTCGCCCGGCGCTGGGACGATCCGGCGTTTCCGGCGGCGTTCCCGTGGTTCAACACCCAACGGTACTGGCAGGACCGCATTCTCGAGCTGCGCGAGCAGATCGCGCTGATGGACGAGCCGCCGCTGGTGGTTTGACGCGGCGCAGGAGATTTCGGTCTGACCGCATTCTCCTTTGCCGGGGGAACCCGCGTTACCGCAACAATCCGTCCACCAGATGCAGCGTCCGATCGGTCCGCGCGGCGAGATCGGGATCATGGGTGACGATCACGAGGCTCGTGCCGACGACGCGATTGAGTTCCAGCATCAGGTCGAATACCTGGCCCGCCGTGCGCCGGTCGAGGTTGCCGGTCGGCTCGTCGGCCAGCACGCATCTGGGCTGCGTCACCAAGGCCCGGGCCAGCGCGACCCGCTGCCGCTCGCCGCCGGAAAGCTCTCCCGGCAGGTGCTTCACGCGGTGGCCGAGGCCCACGTGCTCGAGCATCGCCAGCGCCGCCGCGCGCGCGGCCGCCGTCTCCATCCGCCGGATGGCGAGCGGCATCGCGACATTCTCCTGCGCCGTGAATTCCGGCA
>Ga0315278_10007116_pt1 | contig 10209 bp, 11 predicted proteins | sample YL17G06_0_MG_FD_203880 | JGI IMG/M metagenome (GOLD analysis project Ga0315278, IMG submission 203880) | Sediment microbial communities from Yellowstone Lake, YNP, Wyoming, USA - YL17G06_0 | ecosystem: Environmental > Aquatic > Freshwater > Lake > Sediment | place: USA: Wyoming | collected... | reverse complement strand
TGGTCGTCGCCTACGTCGACTCCACCATCGCGCTGCCGATCCTCACGGCTTACGCATTGAGCAAGCGGCCAGCGCGCCCGTTGAAACGGCTCTACACGAAGCGGGAGGCCCTGCTGGAGGAGATCCGCGCGGCGCACATGGTGGTGGCCGCGGCGTCCAAGGGCGGCCGAGGATGAAGAGGCCGAAGCCGTCGATCCGGTCGCGCAGCGCCGTCGCGGCGATCCTCGCTCTCGGCATCGCGTGCGGGATCTCGGCAACGGCCGAGATCGCCTCTCCCGCCGAACCGAGCCCGGCGAAGCGTTGCGGCGCGTGTCACGGCCCGATCCGGCGGCAGTGGGAGAGATCCTCGATGTCGCGCTCGTGGACGGGCCCCGTCTTCCAGGCCTTTCTCGCCGACGCGAAGGGTGCGCTGGGCGACTCGATCCAGGCGAAGTGCCTCGAATGCCATGCGCCGCTTGCCTCCGTGGGCGGGGACGCGCTGGTGGCGAACGGGGTCAACCAGGAAGGCGTCACCTGCAACTTCTGCCACAACGTGAGCGCCGCCGAGGCTTCGGGCAAGCCCGCTTCGTACACGTTCGATTCGGCCGACCCGAATCTCATGCGGGGGCCCCACGACGACTCCGACCCCGGGAATGAGCACGGTTTCGTCCAGAGTCCGCTCCACTCCAGTTCGGAGTTTTGCGCCTCGTGCCACTACGTGAACCAACCGAAGACGGGGGTGCCGATCGAGACGACGTACGAGGGGTGGAGATCGTCCGACGCGGCGTCGGAGGGGGAGCAGTGCCAGGACTGCCACATGCCGTCCATGGAGGGAGAGGCGGCGCCCCAGGTTTCGAAGATGAAGCGCGGCACCGTGCGCGCGCATACGTTTCAGGGAGCGCACGGTGAGGGTGCGCTCGACTCGGTTGCGACCCTGACAGCCACGTTGGAAGGAGGGAAACTCAAATTGACTATCGCGAATCGCGGAGCGGGACATGCCCTTCCGGGAGGGGGCGGAGGAATGCGCTCGATCGCGCTCGACGTCGTCTTCCAGGACGCTTCGGGATCGACGCTCAAGACCGTTCCCGTGGAGACCTACGGCATCGTCTACGCCGATGAACAGGGGAGATCGCCGGTTCCGAAATGGCTCGCCAAGAGCGTGGCGAGGATGAACGAAATTCCCGTCTCCGAACCGAAGATCGAGACCTGCGACGTGCCGCGGGGCGCGAAGACGGCCGAGGCGCGGCTCACGTATCGCTTCATCGATCCCGCGTACCTTCCGTCCCTGAATCGGCGCCAGGTCGATCTGAGCGGCCACCAGCCGGTGCTCATCGCGCGCGCCGCGGTGACACTGCCATGACTGGGCGAGCCACGGCAGCGGCGCCGATCCCCCTCCTCGACTTGGGGCTCGTTCACGGACTCCTGGCGGAGGAGTTGAAGCGCGACTTCGAGCGGGTTCTGACGTCCGGACAATTCATCCTCGGACCCGAACACGACGCGTTCGAGCGGGAGCTCGCGGAAGCTTGCGGCGCCAAGCACGCCATCGGGATCTCCTCCGGCACGGCCGCCCTCTCGATCGGGCTCTTGGCGCTCGGCGTGGAGCCCGGGAACGAAGTGATCGTTCCGGCGTTCACGTATTTCGCCAGCGCGAGCAGTGTCACATTGATCGGCGCGATTCCTCGTTTCGTGGATGTGGAGCCGTCCCGGTTCGGGATGGACGCCGCGAGTCTGGAAGCGGCCATCACCTCCCGCACGCGGGCGATCATGCCGGTCCACCTCTATGGTCTCTCGTGCGACATGACCCCGCTGATCGAGGTCGCCCGGAAGAAGGGGATCCCGATTCTGGAGGACGCCGCGCAGGCGATCGGCGCAACCGATCGAGGCGCGCCCGTCGGCACCAAGAGTGCGGGAGCGACCCTGAGCTTTTTCCCCACCAAGAACCTCGGCGGTCTCGGCGATGCGGGAGCGATCCTGACCCAGGACGACGAGTTCGCGGCCAAGGCAAAGCTTTTGCGGGTCCACGGCGACGCGGGGAACTACACCCACGTGGCGCTGGGGACGAACGCGCGGCTCGACGCGCTGCAGGCCGCATTCCTGCGCACCAAGCTCCGCCGTCTTTCGGGCTGGACCGAGGAACGGCGCTCCATCGCGGCACGGTACCGCGCCGCGCTGCGGGGAACCCCTGCAATTCTCCCCGAGGACAAGGAGACGGCGCTGCACACGTATCATCAATTCACGATTCGCGTGCCGGAACGCGACCGGCTCCAGGCGCACCTGCGCGAGCGCGGCATCGCCTCGCGCGTCTATTATCCGATCATCCTGCCGGCGCAACCCTGCTTCTCCTTCCTGGGCCACCGACCCGGCGAGTTCCCGGTCTCGGAGCGACTGGCAGGCGAGGTCCTCTCGATACCCATCTTCCCGGGGCTCACGGAAGAGCAGGTGGAGCGCGTCGCGGCGGAGATCCGGGCCTTCTTCGGGGGCGGTTCTCGATGACCCGTTGGATCCGCTACACCCTGCTCGCCGTCGGAGCCGGAATCGTCCTGCTTGCCGGCGTATTCGCGCTCGGCTGGGTACTCATGCCCAGAGATTGGATCGGGCGTGAGGCGCAGGCGCAGGCGTCCCGGATCAGCGGCGGCGAAGTCCGCTGGCGATCGCTCGAACCGGCCTTTCAGGATTGGGCGCTCGGCGTGAGACTGCGCGGCCTCACCCTGCGCCTGCCCGCAGGAGACGCTCCCGCCGTTGACGCCCGCGTCGAGGACATCTTCATCCGGATGCGGCTGCTTCCGCTTCTCTTCCGCCGCGTCGAAGTCTCGGCGGCAAGCGTGGACGGTGCATGGATCACACTGGTGGATCGCGCCACGCCGGCCGTGTCCGCGGCCGCGCGGCCGTCGGCCGCCGCGGGTGGCGCCGCGCTTGTGTTGCCGCGACTCACATTCGAGAACCTCAACCTGCGCATGCGGGATGCGATGGGAGGAGGAACGGAGCTCAAGGGAATCTCGGGACACACCGAGATGGACGGCGCGTTCCCAAGCCCCAGGGGCATCCGGATCGATGCCAAGGCGGAGAGCCTTTACTGGAAGCCCTCCGCTCGAGAGGCGGAACTCGCGCTGCCGGGACCCCTCGTCCTCGATGCCGTATTTGCCGCCAAGGACGGGGGAAAGCGACTGGAGGTCACGAAGGGGTCGATCCACCTTGGGCCTGTCGAGAGCATCCTCAAGGGTGCGATCTTGATGCCGACCGGGCCAGGCGCGGAAGGTCCCGCGCTCGATTTCGTGATCGAAGGGAAATCGCAGGAGTTCCGATCCGACGACAAGGCCTGGAAGCAGCTCGCGGCCAAGTCTCCGGCCGCGTGGAAGGGCACGGCCTCGTGGTTGATCCGCGTCTCGGGCGCCGCCCAAGCGCCTGCGACCGACGGGCAGATCACCGTGAAACCGCTCTCGGTCACGGCCGGCGCGAACGCGTTTGCCATCGATCGCATCGAAGGGCGGTGGAGCACGCAGGCCGATCGTACGTTCACGGCGACCGCGCAGGGAGACGGCGAGGGCATGACGATGACGCTCGAGGCCCGAGGATCCACAGCGCCGGGCGGGTCCATGTCGGGTGTCTTCTTCGTGCGCGCCCCGGCGAAGCGGCTGAACGGCCTGGTGCCGAACGCGCCCACCTGGGAGTCCGGGGATATCGACTGTCGCGCCATTTTCGAGCTGCGACCGCCCGCTCCGCCCACGGTTCGCTGGGTGGTGAAGGGACGCGGCTTGAACGGAACCGTGCTGGGTCTCGCGCATCCCCTGAAGGGGCTTGGATTCGACGTGGATGGAGACATGGCCGTGGCGAACGTCCGATCGCTCGATCTCACGGTGGGCTCGACGACCGCCCACGTGGATGGGACCATCAAGCAGGAGAAGCCATTGGGCACGGGCACCTTTCGTATCGTCCTCGACCGCTTCGTGGCCGAGGAGTGGGCTCCGCCCCCCGGAGCGAAGGGCACGCCGCCGAAGGCGCGGGCCGCGCCGCAGGCGCCGCCGCCGATCCCGCTCCGCTCCCTGAACGCGACCCTCGAAATCGGTGAGGTGCGCTCTGGCACCATGAGGATTCGAAATCTCGTGGCGCCGATCCGGTTCCAGGGCTCGGACCTCTCGGTCGCGCCGATCACGGGTGCGATCGGGACCGGGTCGCTCCAGGGCGGGCTGGACGTCACCTCGCTGATCGCGAACCCGAGCTACACCCTTCATCTCGATGTGAAGCGTGCGCCGGTTCAGGAATTCGTCTCCGGTACGCTTCCATTCCGGTCGAGCGTCTCCGGATTTCTGAATGGAGCGGTGGATCTCAAAGGCCCGGGGCTTCCGGGTGCGGAGGCGACCACTTCACTCGTGGGCTCCCTGACCGGTTCCGTCGAGGACGGCGTTCTTCTCCCCTCGGCCCCGCTGTCCAAGATCACGGGGATGCTGGGACTAGGCGCCGGAGACTCGGAGGTGGCGTTCAAGCAGATCACCCACTCGATCCGTATCGCCGGCGGCCGCATGCTTCTGGACAAGATCCGCGGAGACCTTGGAGCCGATCTGATGGAGATGAGCGGATCCGTGGGGCTCGATCGCTCGCTGGACCTGAACCTCCTCCTTCGGCTGGCTCCGAGTCGCGTCAAGGGCGGTGGCACCCTGGCGGAGATCGCCCGCTACGCCCGCGACGAGCAGGGGCGCGTTCCGGTCGAGATCAAGATTACCGGCTCGGACAAGGCGCCGGTGGTCTCGATCAAGCCCGGAAGGGCGATGGAGATCGCCGGCAAGCAGCTTCAGCAGAAATTGGGCGCCGAGCTCGCCAGGCAGTTGGCGGGTTCCAAGCCTGACAGCGCGCGAACCGATTCGGCCGCCGCGGACCCGCTGAAGAAGGGTCGCGAAGCCCTTCGGCGGCTTCTGGGCAAGTGACGGCCGGAGAGGGCTGTTGACCCAGAACGGCGCGGCGATCGAGACCACGGCGCTCACGCGGGATTTCAAAGCCCGCCACAAGGCGCAGGAGGTGCGCGCGCTTCAAGGCGTGGACCTCACCGTGCACCGCGGCGAATGCTTCGGACTCCTCGGACCGAACGGCGCCGGCAAGAGCACTCTCATCAAGATCCTGACGACGCTTCTTCTCCCGACCGCGGGACGCGCGCTCGTGGCAGGGTACGACGTGGCGACGGAGCCGCTCGCCGTGCGCCGCCGCATCAACCTGGTCTCGGGCGGGGACAACGCCGGCTACGGAATCCTCACCGTGCGGGAGACGCTGCACCTCTTCTCGCAGTTCTACGGGGTGCCGAGTGCGGTCGCGCGCAAACGAGCCGAGGAACTCATGGCGGTGACGGGGCTCACCGAGAAGGCGGACGCCCGGCTCTCGAACCTCTCCACCGGAATGAAGCAAAAACTCAATTTCGCGCGCGGCTTCATGAGCGATCCGGAGATCATCTTCCTGGACGAGCCGACCCTGGGTCTGGACGTCGAGGCCTCCCGGGACGTGCGCGGTTTCGTGACGCGGTGGATCGGGGAGCGGCCGGAGCGCACCGTCCTCCTGACGACGCACTACATGGTGGAGGCGGACGAACTCTGCGGCCGCGTGGCGATCATCGACCACGGGAAGATTCTCGCTCTCGACACGCCCAAGGCGCTCAAGCGCTCCATACCGGCCGAGCCGGTCTTCGAGCTTCAACTCGGCACGGCCGGGCAGAGCCTGGACGGTCTCAAGGACGTAGTCGGCGTGCGATCGGTCTCCCACACCTCTCACCCCGCAACGGGTGCTACGGAACTCCGCGTGATCGTCGAGGATGATGAAGTGATCGGCGACGTGCTCGGGCGGATCAAAGCGCTGGGGCGGACCGTGCTCCATCTCACGAAGGCGGAGCCGTCGCTCGAGACGGTCTTCATCCATCACGTGGGCCGTGGATTGAGCGACGAGGGGGATGAGGCCGGGGCCTCGTAGCCCACGGCCTCCGTCGATCGATGGAACTCACGCGAAACCTGAAAATGAATCTGGCTGCGGTGAAGGCACGCGCGAGTGTGCGGGTCCTCGCCACCTTTCGCGAGCGCTCGTGGATGATCGGCGAGACTTTGTTCCCGTTTCTCACGATGTCGGCGTTCGTGCTCGTCTACCGCGGGCTCTCCGCGCCCCGGGAGTACGAGGGCTTCGTGGTGCTCGGTGGAGCCATGACCGCCTACTGGAACAGCGTGATCTGGAGCATGGCCAGTCAGTTCTTCTGGGAAAAGGAGCAGGGCCAGCTTCAGCTCTACCTGATCAGCCCCGTCTCGCGAATGTCGATCCTCCTCGGAATGGCGCTCGGTGGAATCGTCATGACCACGAGTCGAGCGGTCGCAATTCTGCTCGGGGGAATCCTGGTGTTCAAAGTGTCGCTGCCCCTCGATCGAGCGCTTCCCGCGTTCGGCCTGTTCCTTCTCACGCTCGGCGCGGCCTACAGCCTGGGCATGGTCTTGAGCAGCCTCTTCCTCCTCTGGGGGAGGGAGGTATGGCACACGGCGACCCTGTTCCAGGAGCCGATCTACCTTCTCTCGGGGTTCTACTTTCCGGTGAGTGCGATGGGCGTGGGCGTTGCCGCCGTCGCTTCGATCCTGCCCATGACGCTCGGACTCGATGGGATCCGGCAGGTGTTCTACGGTGCCTCGGCCCACGGACTCGTCCCGCTTCGGCTCATCCCCCCGATCCAGATCGCGCTCATCGCGCTCTTTCTCCTGCTCGCGCGGGTCTCGCTGCGGACCATGGAGAACCTTGGAAAGCGGGAGGGGCGGCTCACGCTGAGGGGCGATTGAAACGGCTATTCCAGGTCCTCCGCACCTCGGCGTGGCTGGGGTGGCAGATCGAGGCCAACTGGGCCGACCCGTTCATCTTCTTCGCGTACGCGATCGCGAAGCCTCTGGCTACGACGATGATCCTCTACCTGATGGTGCGGATCGTTTCGCAGGGCGACGCGACCGCGGAGACCTTTCGGTACCTGTTCCTCGGCAACACCTTCTTTCTCTACGTCAGCGAGGTCCTGATCGGAATCTCGTGGGCGGTCTTCCGGGATCGCGAGGACTACGAGACGCTGAAGTACATCTACATCGCTCCGCTGAGGCTCCTGGGTTACCTCGCGGGAAGGGCTTGCACCCGGGCGGCCACGGCGACGCTGGGGATTCTCATCGCGCTGGCATTCGGCCGTTGGGTGCTCGGTCTTACGATCGGCGTTCCTGGAACGAATTGGGCGGCGGTCGCCGGCGCCACGCTGCTCGGCCTCGTCGCCGTGCTCTGGCTGGGGATGATCCTCGCGGGCACATCCCTTGTGGTGGCCCGCCACAGCATGAATCTCAACGAGGGGTTGAGCGGGATCTTCTTCCTGGCGTGCGGCGCCGTATTCCCGCTGGATGTGCTGCCATCGTGGGCGCGGGCCATTTCGTTGTCGCTCCCGTTCACCTACTGGCTCGAGCTCCTGCGGCGGATGCTGACGGGGCGGGGCTACGCGCGTCTCTTGTCCGGGCTGGACGACGGCGATCTCTGGGGGATTCTCGCGATCTCGACGGCAGGCCTTTGCGTGCTGGCGCTGATCTGGTTCGGATGGTGCGAGCGGACCGCGCGTGCGCGCGGCCTGATCGACTGGAAGACGAACTACTGAGGTCGCGGACCTAGGGGTGCGAGGGACGCCGTTTTCCGCCGCGGCGGATCGCCTTCCCGAGCACGACGTTGACCGGGTGGTCGCGGGGCAGCATGGGGACGACCGGGGGCTTCCGGATTCCCAGTTTGCGCAGGGCGTCCATCGAGGCATCGAAGCTTGGATTCCACGAGAGCGCCTGGTTGAACGCCTTGACGGCGTCGCCGCGGCGGTTGGCCAGCAGGAAGACTTCGCCGAGGTTGTGGTAGTGCTCCGGGCGGGAGTACTCGGACTCGATCGCGCGGCGGCAGAGTTGTTCCGCGTCGCTGAATTTGCGGTCGGCGTGAGCCGTCGCCAGTCCCAGGTAGCTCAGGTAGCCCCTCGCGCTAGGCTCCAGCATGACGGCTTCCTGGAAGTGATTCAGGGCATCTCGATAACGGCAGGCATACAGCATCCGAATGCCGGCCATGAAATGCTGGTGCCCGATGGCGCCGGTCACCGCGATCTGATGCTGCCGTCTTTGTCTAGCTGATGGCACGTTCGAATCCTCCTGCCGCCTGGGCAGCACGAATTCAGTGCAAGTCGCGTGCCGCCGGGGTCAGCCCGGCAGGAGGGCGCGGGAGCCGCAAATACGCCGCGTAAGTCATGGACTTAGGCGGCCGGCGGCCAAGTTCTGGCCGACCGGAGTTTCCGCCGGGAGTGCGATCCGCCCGATTTGCAGAAGTATCTTGCTTTCCATGGAGTTCCCTGTGTAGAGTTGAGAATCGGGATCACCCGACGATGTACCCCTCAACCGTGGGTCTCCGAAGCACGATGCCGACTGTACTGACCGCCGAGCGAAAACCGGCGAGCAACCTTGAAAGTCTCCTCCGCCCATCTCTATTTATTCCTGAATTGAAGAGCAAGCGCAAGGGTTCCGTTCTCGAGGAGCTCGTCAATCACCTCGCCGAACAGAAGATCACGAAGTTTCCCGACGCGGTGCTCGAAGTTCTCCGGCAGCGGGAGGCCCTCGGCAGCACTGGGCTCGGCAAAGGAATCGCGATACCGCACGGCCGATCCACCATGGTTTCCGAGCGCGCCGTCCTCTTTGCCCGATCTCACAAGGGGATCGATTTCGAGGCAATGGACGGGGATCCTGTCCATCTTTGCTTCCTGATCGTGGCGCCGCCGGTGGAGAAGGACCCCGTTTACCTCCAGCTCCTCGCCGACATCGTGAAGGTGGTACGGCTCGCCCGCGTGCGGCAACGTCTGCTCGACGCTCCCGATTTTGATGCCGTGCACGCCCTGATCGCGGGGCAGCTCGCCCATGAATAGTCAGCTACAAGCTTAGATTGCGCTCCAGGACCTGGATCTGATGATCCGGGACGCCAGGGATCCGGCGCGGGCAGGGCACGAAGAGAGCCTGGGTTTCGCCATGGGCGGCATGGAGAAGTTGGAGCGGACTCGGGAACTCCTGGCAAAGCGCATCGACGAGCGGCTGCTCCAAACCTACCAGCGGATGAGCCGCCGCTTCAGCCGGGTCGTCGTGCCGGTCGAGGAGAGGGTATGCCTGGGTTGCTTCATCGGTCTCCCCACATCGACCTCAAGGAAGTCGGTCGATCCCTCAAGTCTCGAAATTTGTGAGAATTGCGGCCGCATCCTCTACCGCCTCTAGAACCCTTTGTCCCTTCCCTGGCGGGTCCAATTTAGGGTATAATCAAGGGTGTGAAGCGAGCCGCGCCGCCCGGCTGGGCGCACGCGGCGCCGTCGATTTGAGGAGGTCCCGCGCCATGCCACTACATCGTGCTCTGCTCCTAGGCGTGCTCGCTCTGGTTTCGATCGGGGCGGCTCCGCAGCCGCAGCCCTACACCACGACCTACGTTGGTCCGACCGGCGTGCTCCTGGCCGATGCGGACTCGACGCTCTACTACCGAACCAAGCAGTGGGTCTCCGGCGACGCGCGGGAGCAGGATAAGTTGCTGCTCATGCCAATCCGGATGAGCTACTGGCGGAACCATCTCCCCGCGGAAATGCGAATGGTCTTCGACGGCCTTGGCTATCCGACGGGCCGTGTTCGCCTGACGCCCGTGGGACACACCGAGGAGTGGTGGTACTACGGTCCGCTCAACGCGCCGCTTCGTTTCCGCGACGGAGCCCTGCTCGACCGGAAGCTCTTCGACGAGTACCGCGCGCGTTAACGACGCGCCCTCCTCCGATGCGCCTTGTCCGACCCCAGCGTTGATGCTAGATTGCCTCGGGGGTCGGAACCCGAGGAGGGTCATTGCCGGGGAGAGGTACCGAAGGTCCGTCCACCCGAGCCGTTCACGCAGGCAGTACGAGTGATCCCGACCGGGGTCCGCTGGTCACTCCCATCCACCTGAGTTCCACCTTCTCGTCGCGGAACACCGGGGAACTCGTCGAATACCTCGAAGGGCGCCGCGACGGCAATTTCTACTCGCGGTATTCGAATCCGACCGTCGAGGCCGTCGAAGAGAGGCTGGCCGCTCTCGAGGGCGCCGAGAAGGCGCTCTGCTTCGGCTCCGGCATGGCGGCGGTGTCGTCGCTTCTCCTCTCCCAGCTCAAACAGGGCGATCACCTCGTCGCGACGCGTGATCTCTACGGCGGGACGCACGAGCTTCTGGCCCTCG
>Ga0315278_10007115_pt1 | contig 10209 bp, 9 predicted proteins | sample YL17G06_0_MG_FD_203880 | JGI IMG/M metagenome (GOLD analysis project Ga0315278, IMG submission 203880) | Sediment microbial communities from Yellowstone Lake, YNP, Wyoming, USA - YL17G06_0 | ecosystem: Environmental > Aquatic > Freshwater > Lake > Sediment | place: USA: Wyoming | collected... | reverse complement strand
TAGATATTGCGGCTCGCGGTGTTGAGGTCCTGGTGCAGGTCCTTGCGCTCGTCGCGCGTCAGCACGCCGTCGGCCTTGTACGTGCGCTCCTCCTGCCGGATGCCGCGCTGTTCCGCCTGCAGCCGGCGGGTCTCGCCGCGGGTCAGTTCGCCCGATTGCACGCCTTGCTGGATCCGGTGTTGCTGGTGGTGTTGCCGCTGATTCACACCCGGATCGCGGTTGCCCGCGGCGGCGATGACGGGAAGGGCCGCAATGGTCGCACTGGCCAGGAACAGGGTGCTCTTCTTCGCCAACATGTCGCTCTCCTCTCTCAATCGCAGACTGGTCGTTCGTTCGCCCCTTTGGCGACGCTCGCCCGGTCTTCTGGCGGGCTGCGCGTCGGCGTGGTCGCACTGTAGGCCGCGCCTGTAAGCGGAATGTGTGAGGCGCGGGGGCGTTTGTAACCGGCTGTTACGGGCTACGGCCGGGTTACCGCGCGTTACCATTGCCTCGCCCGCCGCGCCGGGCGGCGGTAGCATCTCGAGGCCATGACCGAGACCAAGACCCGAATCCTGGTCGTCGACGACGACCTCCGGCTGCGCGACCTGCTGAACCGCTACCTCGGCGAGCAGGGCTTCGCGGTGCGCGCGGTGTCGGAGGCGCACGCGATGGACAAGCTCCTCGCGCACGAGCGCTTCGACCTGATGGTCCTCGACCTCATGCTGCCCGGCGAGGACGGGCTTTCGATCTGCCGCCGGCTGCGCGGGACCAAGAACACGATCCCGATCATCATGCTCACCGCCAAGGGCGAGGACGTGGACCGGATCGTCGGCCTGGAGATGGGCGCCGACGACTACCTGCCCAAGCCGTTCAACCCCCGCGAGCTCGTGGCGCGGATCAACGCGGTGCTGCGCCGGCGCGCGGCGCCGCTCCCGCCCGGCGCGCCGTCCGCAGCGGCCGAATCGGTCGATTTCGGCGGCATGACCGTGAACCTCGCCACGCGCACGCTCGTCCGCGGCGGCGCGCACCTCTCGCTCACCACCGGGGAGTTCGCGCTCCTGAAGGTGCTGGTGACGCATCCGCGCGTGCCGCTCTCGCGCGACAAGCTGATGGAGCTCGCGCGCGGGCGCGAGTACGAGGTCTTCGATCGCGCGATTGACGTGCAGGTCTCGCGCCTGCGCAAGCTCATCGAGCCCGATCCGTCCAGCCCCACGTTCATCCAGACCGTCTGGGGATTCGGCTACGTCTTCGTCCCGGACGGGACAAAGACCTGATGCAGCTCTTCCCGCGCACCCTCCTCTGGCGCACCTTCGTCCTGATCGCCGCGCTCATCCTGCTCGCGGTCGCGGCGTGGTTCGAGCTGTTCCACTCCTCCGAGCGCGAGCCGCGCGCACGCCAGACCGCGCAGATGGTCGCGAGCGTGGTCAACCTCACGCGCGCCGCCCTCGTGACCGCCCAGCCGGATCTCCGGCGCGAGCTGCTCGTCGATCTCCAGGAGCAGGAGGGCATCCGGGTCTACCCGGCGGAGCCCGGCGAGAAGCTCGTCGAGCTCCCCCTCGAGCGCCCCGGCATGCGCCTGTTCGCCGAGGAGGTCCGCCGCCAGCTCGGCGCGGGCACGCGGCTGGCCGTCGAGCGCGACGGGCTACCCGCCTTCTGGGTGAGCTTCCGGATCGACGACGACGAGTACTGGGTCATGCTGCCCCGCGAGCGCATCGAGCGACAGGTCGCCCTGCGCTGGCTCGGGTGGGGCGGGTTCGTGCTCGTCGCGGCGCTCGCGGGCGCGTGGCTGATCGTGTTCCGGCTCAGGCGGCCGCTGCGCGCGCTCGTTGGCGCCGCGGCCGACGTCGGCCGCGGACGCGTGCCCGCGCCGCTCGACGAGTCCGGCCCGCAGGAAATCCGGACCGTGTCGCGGGCGTTCAACCAGATGACGCGCGACCTCGCGCGGCTCGAAGACGACCGCGCGCTCATCCTCGCGGGCGTATCGCACGACTTGCGCACCCCGCTCGCGCGGCTGCGGCTCGGGCTGGAGATGGCGGATGCCGACGCGCCGCTCAAGAGCGGCATGGCCGCCGACATCGAGGAGATGGACCGCATCATCGGCCAGTTCCTCGACTTCGCGCGCGCCGCGGGCGGTGAGCCGGCCGCGCCGACCGATCTCACGGCGCTGACGCGGGAGATCGCCGCGCGTTACCGGGAGACCGGCCACGCTCTCACCGAGGAGATCGTCGCCGTTCCGGAGGTGACCGTGCGGCCGATGGCGGTGCGCCGCCTCGTCACCAACCTCGTCGACAACGCGTTCCGCTACGGCGAGCAGGATGTCCGCCTGCACCTCGCACCGGCCGGCCGTGCGGTCGTCGTCGAAGTCCTCGACCGCGGGCCGGGCATTCCGTCCGACGAAGTCGAGCGCCTCAAGCAGCCATTCACGCGTCTCGAGACCGCCCGCAGCGGCAAGGGCGGCTCCGGCCTCGGGCTCGCGATCGTCGACCGTATCGCGCGCATGCACGGCGGGTCACTCGAACTCCTGGCGCGCGACGGCGGCGGGCTCATCGCGCGCGTGACCTTCCCGCTCCGCGGTTAAGCGGAATCAGCCCCAGCGCTGCGTCACCTCATATGCGCTCCCGTCCGGCCCGGTCATCGAGCGCACCAGGACGAAGTCGCGCACCGGCCACTCGATCGGCTCCAGGCGCGGCAACCTGAAGCCGGGAGGCGCCTTGCGCACCAGCGTGAGGTGCGCGACGAACGGTTTCGGATCGAAGGCAACGTTCGCCTCCAGGAGCGCAGCCCGCAGGTCACCGACCAGCGCCGCGAGCGCGGGCGGCACCTCGCGCGCGCCGGCCCACGCGATCTGGTTGTGGCGCCAGTACCCGGGCGCGTCGATGCGCAGGGTGAAGGTGCGCGGCGCCGCTCGCCCGGCTGCGGCCGCGATCGCCGGCAATGCGGCGGCCGGGGTGCTCCCAAGGAACGCGAGCGTCAGATGGACGTTCTCCGGCGGCATCGCCCGGCCGCCGCTCGCGCGGTGAATCGCCTGCATCCAGTCGGCGAGCCGCGCGCGGGTCGGGTCGTCCGGCCAGAGCGCGAAGAAAAGACGCAGCGACGCTATGGAACGTCCGGCGTGATCCACGCTTTCGGGGCGTCCGCGAGCAGGACGACCGCCTCCGCGACGATCCCTTCACCGCGTCCGGTGAAGCCCAGCCGCTCGGTGGTCTTGGCCTTCACATTCACCTGACCCGGTTTCAACCCGAGATCGGCGGCGATGTTCGCGACCATCGTCGGGATGTGCGGGGCCATCTTCGGCTCCTGGGCGATGATCGTGGCGTCGATGTTCGCGACGATGTAGCCGGCCGCGGCCACTTTCGCCATGGCTGCACGCAGCAGCGCGCGGCTATCCGCTCCGCGGTAGACGGCGCTCGCATCGGGGAAGTGGCGTCCGATGTCGCCGAGCGCCGCCGCGCCGAGAAGCGCGTCGGTGACCGCGTGCAACAGCACGTCTGCATCGGAGTGACCCTCGAGCCCGCGTTCGAACGGGATCTCCACGCCGCCGATGATGAGTTTGCGCCCGGCGACGAGCGCGTGCACATCGAAGCCGTGTCCGACCCTCATCTCCCCTCCGCATTCAGCAGCGCCGCGGCGATCGCGAGATCGCCGGAGTAGGTGACCTTCAGGTTGCGCAGGCTGCCGCGCACGAGCTTCGGATTCAGACCGAGCGCCTCGACGGCGGCCGCCTCGTCCGTGACCACTGCGGCGCCGCCGAGCGCCCGCAGCAGCGTGCCGTGCCGGAACATCTGCGGCGTCTGAGCGAGCCACAGCCGCTCGCGCGGCTCGGTAGCGGCAATGCGTTCAGCGTCGTCCGCGCGCTTCAGCGTGTCGGCGAGCGGCACCGCGAGAATGCCGCCGTTGTCGTCCTCGCCAACGGCCGCAATCAGCCGCTCGACGTCCGCGCGGCCAAGGCACGGTCGCGCGGCATCGTGCACCAGCACCCAGTCGTCTGGATTGACCACGTTCGCCATGGCCACCAGTCCGTTCAACACGCTGTCGCGCCGCGTCGCGCCGCCGCACCATAGTGGCGCGATGCGATCGCCGAGAGCGCTCCAGTCGTGCGTGGCATAGCGTTCGTCGTCGGGCGCGAGCACGACGAACGCGACCTCAATGGAAGGATGCGCGAGCAGCGCCCGCGCCGCGTGCGCGAGCATCGGCTCGCCGCGCAAGTCGAGATACTGCTTGGGCGTATCACCGCCAAGGCGGGCGCCCTGCCCCGCCGCCGGGATCAGGCCGTATCGGCGCGCGGTCATGATGCGTAATCATCGAGTCGCATGAGCCCCGCGACTATAATACGAGCGCGCCGCGTTGGAACGGGCCGGGACCTGGCCCGGTCTGACGCGGCGTGGTGTTTGAGTGCAGCCCGCGCTGCATGATTACTTGCGCCCACGATCTGAATGACCGCCGTTCTGACCGCGCCACGCGTTCGCTTCGGAAAGCTCCACGGCTCCTCCGATGCGCTCGCGCTCGCGCGTCTCGCGGCGACGGCACGACCGATCGTCGTCGTATGCGGCTCCGCGCTCGACGCACAGCGCCTCCGCGACGAGATCCCGTGGTTCGCCCCGGATCTCCGCGTCAGCCTGTTCCCCGACTGGGAGACGCTGCCGTACGACACGTTCTCGCCGCATCACGATCTGGTCTCCGAGCGGCTCGAAACGCTCTACCGCATCACCTCCGGAGACTGCGACATCGCCATCGTGCCGGCCACCACCGCGCTCTATCGGCTGCCGCCGCCGTCGTACCTCGCCGGCTATACCTTCTTCATCAAGCAGGGCACGCGCCTGGATGCCGCGCAGCTGCGCGCACAGTTCACGACCGCCGGCTACAGCCATGTGACCCAGGTGGTCGCGCCCGGCGAGTACTGCGTGCGCGGCGGGCTGATCGATCTTTTTCCGATGGGCAGCGCGCTGCCCTACCGGATCGACCTCGCCGACGAGCAGATCGAGTCGCTCCGCACGTTTGACGTGGACACGCAGCGCACGGTCTACAAGGTCCCGGAGATCCGCTTGCTGCCGGCGCGCGAGTTCCCGATGGACGAGCCGGCGCGCGCGCGCTTCCGGGCGCGCTTCCGCGAGACGTTCGAAGGCGACCCGTCGAAGAGCACCGTGTACAAGGACGTCTCGAACGGCGTAGCGCCACCGGGGATCGAGTACTACCTCCCGCTTTTCTTCGACGCGACCGGGCACCTCTTCGACTATCTCCCGGCGGGCGCGACGCTCGTGCTCCACCACGACGTGCATGGCACGATCGATCAGTTCTGGCGCGACTGCACGTCGCGCTTCCAGCTGCTGCGCGGCGACCGCGACCGGCCGCTCGTCCCGCCGCCGACGCTGTTCCTGACCGCGGAGGACTTCTTCGTCGCCGCGCAGCGCTTCGTCCGGGTCGACCTCCACGCACCGGCCCTGGCGCGCGACGACACCGATCTCGTCACCACACTGCCGGTGCCCGAGGTCGCGGTCGAGCGGCGCGCGGCCGATCCGTTGCACGCGCTCAAAGCCTTCCTGGCGACCACGCCCGACCGTATCCTTGTGCTCGCCGAATCGCCGGGTCGCCGCGAGACGATGACCGAGTACTTCGCGCAGTACGGCCTCGCGCCCGCACCCTGCGCCGGACTCGGCGAGTTCCTGGCCTCCGATGCCCGCTTCATGCTCGGCGTGGGTCCGCTCTCCGGCGGCTTCGTCGCGCCCGCCGACGCGTTGGAAACGCTCGGACTCGCGCCAACCGCCTTCGCGATCATCTCCGAAGCCGAGCTCTACGCCGGCACTGCCCGCGCCCGTGCTGGCCGCGAGCAGGCGAAGCGCAGCTCGATCGAAGGGATGCTTCGCGACCTGTCGGAGCTCGTGGTCGGGGATCCAGTGGTGCACGAACAGCATGGCGTCGGCCGCTATCGCGGGCTCGTGAGCCTCGATCTCGGCGAAGGACCGACCGAGTTCCTGCAGCTCGAGTACGCCGCCGCCGACAAGCTGTACGTGCCGGTGGCGCAGCTCCACACCATCGGCCGGTACTCGGGCGGGCCGCCGGAGCAGGCGCCGCTGCACAAGCTCGGCGGCGCGGACTGGGAGAAGGCCAAGCGCAGGGCGGCCGCGCAGGTGCGCGACACCGCGGCCGAGCTCCTTGCGCTCTATGCCCAGCGTGCCGCGCGTCAGGGCCGCCCCTTCACCGTGACGCAGCACGATCTGGAGGCGTTCGCCGAAGGGTTCGGATTCGAGGAGACTCCCGACCAGAGGGCGGCCATCGAGTCGGTGGTGCGCGACATGCGCGAAGGCAAGCCGATGGACCGCCTGGTGTGCGGCGACGTCGGCTTTGGCAAGACCGAGGTCGCGCTGCGCGCCGCGTTCGTCGCCGTAGTCGACGGCCAGCAGGTCGCAATCCTCGCGCCCACGACGCTCCTCGCCGAGCAGCATTTCAACACCTTCTCCGACCGCTTCGCCGACTGGCCGGTGCGCATCGCCGAGCTGTCGCGCTTCCGCACCGGTAAGGAGACCAGTGCGGCGCTGCAGGGGCTCGCCGACGGCCGCGTCGACATTGCCATCGGCACCCACAAGCTGCTCTCGCGCGATGTCAAGTTCCAGCGGCTCGGGTTGGTCATCGTCGACGAGGAGCACCGCTTCGGGGTGCGGCAGAAGGAACGCCTGAAAGCCCTGCGCGCCGAGGTCGACGTGCTCACCCTCACCGCGACGCCGATTCCGCGCACGCTCGCGATGTCGCTCGAGGGCCTGCGCGACCTGTCGGTAATCGCCACCGCGCCCGCGAAGCGACTCGCGATCAAGACGTTCGTCGCGCCCTACTCGGCCGGGCTCATCCGCGAGGCCGCGTTGCGCGAGCTCAAACGCGGCGGCCAGATCTACTTCCTGCACAACGAAGTCGATTCGATCGACGCACAGGCGGCACGCCTCGCCGAGCTCGTCCCGGAGGCGCGCATCGCGGTCGCGCATGGCCAGATGCGCGAGCGCGCGCTCGAGCGGGTGATGCGCGAGTTCCTGAAGCAGCGCTCGAACCTGCTCGTGTGTTCGACGATCATCGAGACCGGGATCGACATCCCGACCGCGAACACGATCGTGATCAACCGTGCCGATCGGTTCGGCCTCGCGCAGCTGCACCAGCTGCGCGGCCGCGTCGGGCGCTCGCACCACCAGGCGTACGCCTACCTCCTCACGCCGCCCGAGGAGGCGCTGACCGTAACCGCGAAAAAGCGGCTCGAGGCGATCCAGATGATGGAAGAGCTCGGGTCGGGCTTCTATCTCGCGATGCACGACCTCGAGATCCGCGGCGCGGGCGAGGTGCTCGGCGAGTCACAGAGCGGCGAGATGCAGGAGATCGGCTTCAACCTCTTCAACGACATGCTCGCGCACGCGGTGCGCAGCCTCCAGGCCGGCCTCGAGCCCGATCTCACGCAGCCGCTCGGGGTCGTCACCGAGATCAATCTGCACGTGCCCGCCCTGCTGCCGGCCGCTTACTGCTCCGATGTCCACGAGCGGCTCGTCCTCTACAAGCGGCTGGCGAATTGCGACTCGCCGGAGGCGCTCACCACCATGCACGAGGAGCTGATCGATCGCTTCGGCCCGCTGCCCGAGACCGCCCAGGCGCTCGTCGAGAGCCATCGCCTCCGCATCCTCGGTCATCCGCTCGGCGTCGCGCGGCTCGATGCCACGCCGGACCACGTGCAGATTCAGTTCGGCGCGCACGCCGCGGTCGATCCGGCACGGGTGATCGCGCTCGTTCAGAAGAGCCGCGGCTGGCGGCTGCTCGGGCCGACGAAGCTGCGCGCCGCCGTGCCGTCAGCGACGCTTAAAGAGCGGGCGGCTGCAGTGCGGCACGTGCTGGGGATGTTGAGCTCGCGTCCCGCCTGAAGCGGCGGCGGCACACCGCGTTAAGGCGCGAGGCCGGGCGTGCGTCCAGTACCGGTGACGAGGTTGGCGGTCCCGGCGACCTGGTCGTCGCCGGGCTGACGGATCACCGTCAGGCCTGGCATGGCGCCCCGCACGCCGACGCCGCCGGTGAGTTCGGGCGATCCCTGCACTGCGGTGCCGCGCGTGTCGTTGAGAAATCCCGTGCCGCGCGGGTCGTTCACGAACGCTGCGCCGCGCGGGGTCGGGTTGGCGGTCAGCCCGGGCGTGCCGTTCGCGGGTCGAGGATTCGTCGCCCCGATCGCCTCGAACGCGGCAGGTGCAATGGTGTTGCTGAGCAGCCTTGGATCGATCTGCGGCGCGACCGCTGACACTGCCGCAGCGGCGGGCTGGCCCAGCACGCGGGTGCCGCGGTCGATCACCGTCTCGATCGGCGGCGGCGTTGCGAGCGTCCGGCGCACCTGCGCCGCGCGCTCTTCGATCGTCTGCGCACCGACCGGCGCGCCGACCGCAAGGACGGCGAGCAGCGCGAGGGCAGGACTTGCAGACCGGATGCGCATGCCCGAATCCTACGCTCGTCGGAGATTCGAATCGCCCGGAAATACCGGCGCCACCGCTACTTGTCCACAACCTTGCGCAGGCGCGCGCCGTCGCCGCGACCTTCGTCGGCGCCGCGGCCGAGGCGATCGAGCCGCTCGGTGAGCTCCACGATCCGCGCTTCGAGCTCGGCAGTGTGGTCGGTCAAGCCGCGAATCGCCTGCGCGACCGGATCGTCCTCGTGGGTCGAGAGGCCGTACGCGGAGAAGCCGAGCTTCGCGGCGTGCGCCTCGCGGGCCTGGTCCTGCTCGGCCATGATGATCTTCGCGGGTATCCCGACCGCCGTCGCGCCGGGCGGCACGTCCTTGACCACGACCGCGTTGGAGCCGACCTTCGCGTAGTCGCCGACGATGATCGGGCCGAGCAGCTTCGCGCCCGCCCCGACGACGACCCCGTTGCGGAGCGTGGGATGGCGCTTGCCCTTGTTCCAGGTGGTGCCGCCGAGCGTCACGCCGTGATACAGCGTCACGTCGTCGCCGATCTCCGCCGTCTCGCCGATCACGACGCCCATGCCGTGGTCGATGAAGAAGCGCCGGCCGATGGTCGCGCCGGGATGGATCTCGATGCCGGTAAACCAGCGTGCGAGGTGCGACATCCAGCGCGCGAGCCAGCGCAGGCGCCCCTTCCAGAGCAGATGCGCGATCCGATGCGCCACGAGCGCGTGGAAGCCCGGGTAACACGTGATGACCTCCCACGTGGAGCGGGCCGCCGGGTCGCGGTCGAAAACGCTGGCGATGTCTTCACGCATCCTCGAAAACATGACTCAACCCTCTATTGGAACGATCATTATCCGAAGCCCGACTGTACTGGTCAACTATCTCTTGCCGGGGTTACTTCTTGCGCGGACCCTGGTCCCAGGCCGAGAGCATGCCACGCAGAATGTTGACTTCCTGCGACTCGAGCCGCGCGCGGCCAAACAGGCGCCGCAACCGCTCCATCAGCCGGCGGCGGTGGTCCGGATCGAGGAAGCCGCTCTGCACCACGCTCGCCTCGAGGTGCGCGAACAGGCTCTCCACCTCCTCGTGCGTCGCCGGGGGCGTGCGGTCGGCCTCCGGCGCGGCGCCGCCCAGCAGCGCGACCCGGGTCTCGTAGGCCACCAGCTGCACCGCTGCGGCGAGGTTGAGCGAGGAAAACGTGGCGCTCGTCGCGATGTACGCCACGCGCTGGCAGCGCATCACCTCCTCGTTCGAGAGACCCGACATCTCGGTGCCGAACACGAACGCGACCTCGCCGCCGCTCGCCGCCTCGGTCGCGGCGAGCCCTCCCGCCGCGCGCAGGTCGAGGGCGAGCGGCGAAAGGTCGCGCCGGCGTGCGGTGAGCGCGATTGCGAGCGTCGTGCCCGCCAGCGCTTCGTCGAGGCTCGCGCAGACGCGCGCTGCGTCGAGAACATCGTCGGCGCCGACCGCCATGGCGGTGGCCTGCAGATCCGGGAACTGACGCGGGTTCACGACCACGAGGCGCGCGAGGCCCATCGTCTTGAGCGCGCGCGCCGCCGCGCCGATGTTGCCCGGATGCGTCGTGTGGGAAAGCACGACGCGCACGCGCGCGAGCGCCGTTTCCTGCTTGGGTGTACCCGGACCACTCATAGTCGATAGAATTGCGCCCTTTCGCGCACCGCCCCGCACCGCACCGCTCCGCCCCGCACCGCTCCGCCCCGCACCGCTCCGCCCATGTCCGTCCTGCATCCGATGCTCAACATCGCCGTCAAGGCGGCGCGCCGCGCGGGCGCAGTGATCAACCGCGCCTCGCG
>Ga0315278_10007114_pt1 | contig 10209 bp, 8 predicted proteins | sample YL17G06_0_MG_FD_203880 | JGI IMG/M metagenome (GOLD analysis project Ga0315278, IMG submission 203880) | Sediment microbial communities from Yellowstone Lake, YNP, Wyoming, USA - YL17G06_0 | ecosystem: Environmental > Aquatic > Freshwater > Lake > Sediment | place: USA: Wyoming | collected... | reverse complement strand
GAGGGCAGGCCCGATCGAGGAGATCGCACGCGAGACGGGCGGCCTCGCCGTGGTCGCCGACACGGGCGTCGCAGCCGACACGGTCCGTGCCGTCGCCGAGACGGTCGCCCGCTTCGGCGGTCTCGACGCACTCGTCCTCAACGCCGGGGTCGGCGGCGAGGGCGCGCTGCTCGATCTCGAGCCGAAGACCTTCGCGGCCGTGCTGCAGACGAACGTCACCGGTGCGTTCCTGATGGCCCGCGCGGCAATCCCGCACCTGCTCGAGCGGCGGGGAGCGATCGTCAGCGTTGCGTCGGTCTCGGCTCTGCGGGCCGCGCCTGCGAGCCTTGCCTACTGCTCCTCCAAGGCCGCGCTCGCGATGCTGACCCAGTGCATCGCCCTCGACCACGGCCCGGCCGGGGTGCGCGCAAACTGCGTCTGCCCGGGCTGGGTGCGCACGCCGATGGCAGACGGAGAGATGGACTCGCTCGGCCTCGGCTCGCGAGAGGAGGCCTACGCGGCGGCGACGCGGGACGTGCCGCTACGCCGGGCGAGCTCTCCCGAGGAGATCGCGGGCAGCGTCGCCTGGCTCCTTTCGGAGGACGCGTCGTATGTCAACGGCGCCGTGATCCCCATCGACGGAGGCGTGACCATTGTCGACGTCGGCACGCTCGCGTTCGGTAGCGGGGAGAGGCTTCAGCCTCTCCCCGGGGTTTCGGCATGAGCGGCGCGAGGAACCCTGGAGAGAGGCTGAAGCCTCTCACCGTCGCCGGCGTCGAGGTCTCGCCGGATCACTTCATCGGCGGTGAACGCATCTCGAGCGAGCGCACGTTCACGGACCACTCGCCGATCGATGAGCAGCCGCTCGGCGAGATCGCCCGCGGTGGGCAGCGCGAGACAGATCTTGCCGTCGCGGCAGCGACCGAGGCGTTTCCCGCCTGGGCCGCACTCGGTGCAGCGGGGCGCGCCGTCTACCTCCACCGTCTTGCCGACCTGATCGACGCGAACGTCGAGCGTCTCGCCCCGGTCGAGTGCGTCGACATGGCGATGCTGCTCCGCTCGTTGAAGGCGCGCCTGATCAACCGGGGCGCGCGCAACTACCGCAGCTACGCCGACCTCGCCGTCGCCTACGAGGAGCGGGTCTGGGACTCGAACGGCACGCACAACCGCGTGATCCGGATGCCGAGCGGGCCGGCGGTCGTGATCACGCCCTGGAACGCGCCGTTCATGCTCTCCACCTGGAAGACCGCCCCGGCGCTCGCGGCCGGCTCGACGATGATCCTCAAGCCCGCCGAGTGGTCGCCGCTCTCGTGCTCGCTCCTCGCCGATCTCGTCGACGAGGCCGGCTTTCCGCCGGGCGTGTTCAACATCGTGCAGGGGATCGGGGAGGAGATCGGTGCAGCGCTCGTCTCCAACCCCGGCGTCCGCCGCATCTCGTTCACCGGCTCGCCCGAGACGGCGCGGTACATCGGGGTCGCCGCCGCACAGAACATCGTCCCCTTCACGGGCGAGCTCGGCGGCAAAGGGCCGCTGCTCGTCTTCGCCGACTGCGACCTCGAGGCCGCGGCCCGGAAGGCGGCCGGTCAGTTCGACGACGCCGGCCAGGTGTGCCTCGCAGGCACGCGAATCCTTGTGCAGGAGTCCATCGCCGAGCCGTTCCTCGAGCTCTTCCACCGCTTCGCCGACGAGCATGTGCTCGGAGACCCGCGCGCCGACGACACGACCGTGACGCCGCTGATCCACCGCGAGCACTTCGACCGGGTCGCCGCCTTCGTCGAGCGCGCGCGGGCGAACGGCGACGAGATCGTCCGCGGCGGGCACCCGGCCGAGCGCGGCGGCCTCTTCTACGAGCCGACGCTCGTGATCCCGCGCTCGAACGAGAGCGAGATCGTGCAGCGCGAGGTGTTCGGCCCCGTGCTCACCTTCCAGACCTTCGCGGACGAGGACGAGGGCGTCACGCTCGCCAACTCGACACCTTACGGGCTCTCGGGGATCCTCTACACCGGGTCCGCGGAGCGTGCGGAGCGGGTCGGCAGGGCGATCCGGGCCGGCACGGTCTGGGCCAACACGTTCCTCGTGCGCGACCTCACGGCGCCGTTCGGCGGGATCGGGATCTCGGGCATCGGCCGCGAGGGCGGCGACTTCGCGCTCGACTTCTACTCCGACCTCAAGACCTTGCAGATCGCCGACGGCACGACGGCCTGAGTCTTGTGACAATTCGTCACAAAGAACGCGCGACCGGGCTCGTCTGGCACGAGCGGATGATGTGGCACGACACCGGCTCGGGCGCCTCGGAGCTGCCCTCGGGCGGCTGGCTCGAGCCCGGAGAGCACTCCGAGAATCCCTCCACCAAGCGGCGGCTCAAGAATCTGCTCGACGCGACGGGCCTCACCGACGGCCTCGTCATGCTCCCGCCACGCGAGGCCACGGTCGACGAGCTCTGCCGCGTCCACACGGAAGCGTACGTCGAGCGGATCCGGGAGCTCTCGGCCGGCCGGGGCGGCGACGCGGGCAGCGAGGCGCCCTTCGGCAACGGCTCCTTCGAGATCGCGCAGCTCGCAGCCGGGGGCACGATCACTGCGATCGACGCGGTGCTCGACGGTCGGGTCGACAACGCCTATGCGCTCGTGCGCCCGCCGGGTCACCACGCCCTTCCCGATCTCGGGATGGGCTTCTGCCTCTTCGCGAACGTCGCCGTCGGAATCCGTCACGCGCAGGCGGCGCGCGGGATCGGCCGGGTCGCGGTCGCCGACTGGGACGTGCACCACGGCAACGGCACCCAGGCGATCTTCTGGGAGGACCCGTCGGTGCTTGCGATCTCCCTCCACCAGGACGGGCTCTACCCGGCGCGCTCCGGGCTCCTCGGCGAGACCGGCGCTGGCGCGGGCTCGGGCGCGACGCTCAACGTGCCGCTCCCTGCCGGGTCGGGCACCGGCGCCTATCTCGACGCGATCGACCGGGTCGTCGTACCGGCGCTCGACGCATTCGCACCGGAGCTGATCGTGATCGCGTGCGGCTTCGACGCGGGAGCCCTCGACCCCCTCGGGCGGATGCTGCTCCCCGCTGCCGCCTTCGGCGCCATGACCGAGCGGCTGCTCGACGCTGCCGCGCGCCTCTGCGGCGGTCGGCTCGTTGCGTCGCACGAGGGCGGCTACTCGGCGGGGCACGTGCCGTTCTGCGGTCTCTCCGTGATCGAGACCCTGTCGGGGCTCTCGGCCGGGATCGACGATCCGTTCGCCTATCTCGCCGACGTGCCGGGCCAGGAGCTGACGGCGCACCAGCGTGCAGCGATCGACGGGGCCGCGGCGCTCGTCGGTGGAGTGCCCCGGTGAGCGCGCCGAGGCTCGTCCTCGTTCTCTCGGAGAACTGGACGCTGGCGCCGCCGCGCGACCTGCGCGCGCTCGTCGAGATGGCCGTCGTCGCCGAGGCAGCTGGGTTCGACGCGGTGATGGTGAGCGAGCACATCGTTCTCGGGCCGAGCGCCGGGGCCGGCGGGATCATGGGCAATCCCCGTGACTACGCGCTGCCGGGGAACCAGGATCCGGCGATGCCGTGGCCGAGCTCGCTCGTGCTCCTCTCCGCGATCGCCGCCGTGACGACGCGCCTGCGTCTCGCCGCCTGCGCCGTGATCGCGCCGCTCCGGCACCCCCTGCTCCTCGCCCGTGAGCTTGGCACGCTCGACCTGCTCTCGGAGGGTCGCCTCGTCGTGCAGCCGACCGTCAGCTGGCACCGGGACGAGTACGAGGCACTCGGCGTCCCGTTCAACAGGCGTGGCGCCCTGCTCGACGAGCAGCTCGAAGCGTGGGCGGGCCTCTGGCGCGACACGCCTTCCTCGTTTGCCGGCGAGCACTACGCCTACGAGGACGTCTACCTGGAGCCGAAGGCCTGGCGTCCGGACGGGCCCCGCCTCTGGCTCGGCGGCGAGTCGGTGCACCCGCGCCTCCTGCGCAGACTCGTCCGCTACGCCCACGGCTTCCATCCCCTGGGGCAGCCCTCGGAGGAGGACATGGAGCTCCTGCGGGACGGTCTCGGGGCAGCGGGTCGCGACCTCTCGGAGCTCGAGCTCGTCGGCGGCATGCGCGCCGTCTTCCCCGACGATGCGAGCCCGTCGCCACTCGAGCCGGCGATCGCGTCGATCCCTGCGCAATGGGCGCGGGGCTTCACGACGTTCTGCATCAAGCCGTCCCAGTTCGTCGACGACATCGCGCTCTACCCCGCCTGGTGCCGCGAGGTCGTCGAGCGCGTCGCGGCACTCGAGCTCCCTCGTGACACTTTGTCACAAGGTTTCGGGGCGTCGGGGTAGGCGAGCGATGCTGCAGCAGATCGAGATCACGCCCGAGGAAGACATGGCCAGACGGGAGAGGTTCCCGATGGGAGCCGCGATCGAGTTCGCCGACCTCGAGGAGGCGGGCCGGGAGGCGGCGCTCGACCGGCTGCGTGCGGCCGAGCCGGTCTCATGGGTGCCGGCTCTCGGCGGCTGGTTGGTGACGGGCTACGCCGAGGCACGGCAGATGCTCAGCCCACGGCTCGGCCTCACCGTCGAGGCGGAGGAGAACCTCGTTCGGGCGTCGCTCGGGACGATGATGCTGACGACCGACGCCGACGAGCACACCCGCCTGCGGGAGCCGTTCGAGCGGCCGTTCCGGCTGCGGGAGGTGGGCGACCTGTTCGGCGGTGCGATCGCGGCCGAGGCCGGCGACCTGGTCGCAGCCATCGCTCCCCTCGGGCGCTGCGAGCTCGGCGTGACCTTCGCAGCGCCCTTCGCGGTGCGACTCACCGGCCGTGTGCTGGGTCTCTCGCTCGATGACGTCGCGCGCATCGACGGCTTCTACTCGGCGTTTGCCGGAGCGATGGTGTACGACGGCAATCCCGAGCCCCAACGGCTCGCAGATGCCGCTCGAGAAGAGCTGAACGTCGTTCTCCACGGCGAGCTCGCACGATGTCGTCACGAGCCCGACGGCTCCCTCACCTCGCAGGTCGGGAACGACATCGGCGTGAACCTGAGCGACGACGAGGTCGTCGCCCAGCTGCGGGTGAGCATGTTCGGCGGCATCGAGACGATCCAGGCGGCGATCATGAACACCCTGCTCCTGCTGCTTCGCGACCCGCCGCAGCTCGAGGCCGTGCGGGCGGATCCCGCCCTGCTCCCGAACGCGATCGAGGAGTCGCTGCGCCTGATCCCGCCCGTCGCGTTCATCGAGCGGTGGACCGCCCGGCCGTGTGAGCTCGGCGGCATCGGGCTCGGTGTCGGCGAGTTCATCGGTGCCTCGGTGCTCGCCGCCAACCGCGACCCGGCGGTGTTCACCGACCCGCTGCGCTACGACCCACGGCGCGAGAACGCGCGGCGCCACCTCGCTTTCTCCTTCGGGGAGCATTTCTGCCTCGGCGCCCACCTGGCCCGGATCGAGATCGCCAGGGCGCTGGGTCTTCTCCTCGAGCGTCTGCCGGAACTGCGCCTGGTCTCGTGCGCCGAGCCCGCGGGCTTCGCGTTCCGGCGGCCTGCCACCCTCGAGGTCGCCTGGGGCCCGGGCTGAGGCGCCGAGCCCGGGGCCGCGCCGCTCGGGCGTAATGCCCCTGGTGCCGGGGACGCATATCCTGCCCTCGTGAGCCTTCGTCTCGACATCCCCCGCGAGGAGGCGCTCCTTCGGGCCACGGAGATCGTGATCGCGGGCTGGCGCAGCTTCGACCAGGCGCGGGCAATCGAGCCGGAGATCGACGACCGTCTCAAGGAGCTGCTCGAGGCATCACTGCCGGAGCTGCCGACCGGTGCGCTCGAGGTGCTCGAGGACGCACGCCGGGGCCTCGACGAGTCGATCGCCCAGACGCGCCCCCGGTTCTTTGCGTTCGTCGCCTCGTCCGGCCTCGAGATCGGCGTCATCGGCGACCTGCTCGCCTCCTGCTTCGACGCGAACCTCGCCGTGTGGGCGGCCGCTGCCACGGAGATCGAGGACCAGGCCGTCCGCTGGGTGGCCGAGTTCGTCGGGTTTCCGGCGGCCGCCGGGGCCTTCACGAGTGGAGGCACGATCTCGAACATGACGGCGCTCGCTGCGGCGCGAGAGCGGGCGATCCCGGGCTCGCGCCGTAACGGGATCGGCAGCGCCCCAGCGACGGTCTACTGCTCGGACGAGGCGCACTACTCGATCGAACGGGCGGCCGAGATCCTCGGGATCGGCTCCGGCAACGTGCGCTCGCTGCCGATCGACGGGAACAGGCGGCTCGTACCCGAGGCGGTGGCCGACGCGATCCGGGCCGACCGCGCCGCCGGGAGGGTCCCGGTCGCGGTCGTTGCCACGGCGGGCACGACGCTGACGGGAGCAGTCGACCCGATCGACGAGCTCGCCGACGTGTGTGCCGAGGCCGGCGTCTGGCTGCACGTCGACGGTGCCTACGGGCTGCCCGCGGCGACCACCCGGTCCGCCGGCCACCTCTTCGCCGGCCTCGACCGGGTCGACTCGGTGACGCTCGACGCGCACAAGTGGCTCTATCTGCCGAAGGCCTGTGGAGTCCTGCTGGTGCGGCGCCACGACGACCTCTTCCAGGCGTTCTCGCACGAGGAGGCGTACATCCCCCACGAGCGCACGGGCCACATGGTCGACATCACGCTCGAGTATTCGCGCCCCTTCCGGGCCCTCAAGCTCTGGCTCGCATTCCGCGCTCATGGTGCACAGGCGTTCCGCGACGCGGTCGAGGACAACCTGCGGCAGGCGCGGCTCCTCTACGACCTCGTCGTTGCGCACGAGCGCCTCGAGCCTCTCTGCGGACCGCCGTCGTTGTCGATCGTCCCGTTCCGCCATGTCGGTTCGAGCGGAGACCTGAACGCCGCCAACGCCCGCCTCGTGCGTGCCCTCCAGGACGACGGCCGCATCTGGGTCGCACCCGCCACGATCGACGGCAAGGTCGGGCTGAGGCCCTGTTTCGTCAACTTCCGCACGACGGACGACGATGTCCGGGCTCTCGTCGAGATCACCGACGAGCTCGGCTCGGTCTCCTGACGCGCGCGCTAGACGACGTTCTCACAGCCGGCTCCTATCTCCCCGCAACGCCGCCTTAACCGCCACTAACCCGGGGTTCACGATGTTGCCCGTATAACGGAGGCATGGAATCGACGAACCCCACCCCCCCGGCATATCCGCCGATCCCGAGCAATCCCACACCAACGCCCGGGCCCACCCCGGGCCCGACCCCGACGCGCTCGAGCTCCACCCTCAAGCCCTTTGCCCTGCTCGCCGCCGCAGCCGTGCTCGGCGGAGCTGCCGCGCTCGGCGGAGCTGCAGCGGTCGGGGCCTTCGACGGCGGCTCGTCGACGACGGTCGTCCAGCAGTCGCCCTCCTCCCCGAGCACCGTCCCCACCTCCGCAGGCACGGCGCTCACGATCAACGAGATCTACAAGCGCAGCGGCCCTGGCGTCGTCCAGATCACCTCGACGCTCGGTTCCTCCACCTCCTCGACCGGCGAGTTCCAGCAGTCGGGCCAGGCGCTCGGCTCCGGCTTCGTGCTCGACAAGGAAGGGCGCATCGCCACGAACTTCCACGTCGTCGACGGAGCGACCTCGATCGAGGTGCGGTTCTCGAACGACGACACCCTGAAGGCGACCCTCGTCGGCAGCGACCCGTCCACGGACGTCGCGGTGCTCAAGGTCGACGCCGCCCCCAGCGCGCTCACGCCCCTCACCCTCGCCGACTCGACCCGGGTCGAGGTCGGTGACGCCGTCGTCGCGATCGGAAATCCGTTCGGCCTCGAGCGCACCGTCACATCCGGCATCGTCAGCGCCCTCCAGCGGGCGGTCAAGGCACCCAACGGCTACTCGATCGACCACGTGATCCAGACCGACGCCCCGATCAACCATGGCAACAGCGGCGGCCCGCTGCTCAACACGCGGGGTGAGGTGATCGGCATCAACTCGCAGATCGAGACCGGCGGCTCTGGCGACGGCAACGTCGGGATCGGCTTCGCCGTTCCCTCGAACACCGTCAAGACGATCGTCAACCAGCTGGTCGCCTCGGGCAAGGTCGAGCACGCCTACCTCGGCGTCTCGGCGGTCGAGGTCACCGATGACATCGCAAAGTCGTTCAAGCTCCCTGTCAGCGAGGGCCTCGTGATCCAGACCGTCAGCACGGGCTCGGGTGCAGCGGATGCAGGGCTCAAGGCCGGCACCGAGCAGGTCGTGATCGCCGGCGAGAGCTTCCGGATGGGCGGCGACGTGATCGTCGCAGCCGACGGGAAAGCAGTCTCGACGATCGACGAGCTCCGCGACGTGATCGGCGCGCACAAGCCCGGCGACAAGATCGAGCTGAAGATCTACCACGGTGGCGCAGAGAAGACCGTCACCGTCAAGCTCGGGCGGCAACCAACCACTCCCTCCCAGTAGCCGCCCGCGGCCGGCCACCCTCCTCCTGGGCCGGCAACCGACACGACGAGGCCCCGGTGCACCAGTTGCCCGGGGCCGTCGTCGCCTTCTCGGCCGTCGCGGGGCGCGCGCCTGTGGTTATCGTGCGCCCGTGAACGAGGACGAGAGGCCCGAGTACGGCTCCCTGCTGGTCGACGAGGAGCGTTCCGTCGAGGACGAGGAGCTCTGGGAGGACGACGGTTCCGGCGACTACCTGGGCTGGTACTGCGTGCGTACCGACCCGTTCCCGTGCCCTGCCCCCGGCTGCACCTTCGTCGCCGGGCACATGACCGCCGCTCACCTCGTGCTCGTCTGGGAGGAGCGCGACGATCCCAATCTCCTCTGGCACGCCCAGCGGGCGATGGAGGTGGGCCGCAACCCGCGGGTCGTCTCGTACGAGCAGTCGTTCGGCCCGAGCGCCTCGTACTACGCCTGGGAGGCGGCCGGGCGACCGGTCCACGGCGTCCGCGGCAAGGTCTGAACACCGTCTTAGGGGATTCAATGGTGTCAAGAACACCGTTAAACATCATTCGGTGGTGTTGACGCGCCGTGGGAAGATCCGTACTCTGACGCCGTGACCGCGCTTCAGCCGGCCGGACGAACCCCGGCGCCTGCCCCGCTCGACGTGCTGCAGGACTTCGTCAATACCGAGATCCCGGAGTGGTACCGGGACGATCTGGCCAGCCCGTCGGAGTTGTCTGCGTGGCTCGTCGCCCACGATCTCCTCGAGCCGACGAACGATGTCTCGCCCGAGGCGTTTCTGCTCGCGCGGGCCCTACGCTCGGGCCTGCGGGCACTCGCCCTGGCCAACACCACGAATCGGCCGCCTGCGCCCGAGGAGCGGGCGATGCGCTCGGCCGAGCTCGCCGGCCTCCGGTTCGTCTTCGAGATCGGAGCCGACGGCAAGCCGAGGATCGCACCGGCGGGAGGCGGAGCCGAGAGGGCCCTCGCGACGCTCGTCTCGATCGCCGTCGAGGCGGTGCGTGACGGAACCTGGTCGCGCTTCAAGGCCTGCCGCAAGGCGAGTTGCGGCTGGATCTTCTACGACCGCTCACGCAACCGCTCCTCCAACTGGTGCTCGATGACGATCTGTGGCAACAGGACCAAGACGGCGGGCTACCGCCGCCGTCAGGTCACCCCGTGAGGGCGGCGCTCTACGTCGTCGCGCTCGCCTGGAGGCGCGTCCGTCGACGCTCATCGGGTGCCCTACTCGCTGCGAGTGGCATCGCCGTCGGAACGGCCGTGCTCGTCGCCGTTCTCGCCGGAACGAAGATCGCGCAGGACCGCAGCGTCGCTCAGGCGGTCGAGCGCATCCCCGCCGCCCAGCGCTCCGTTCGCGCGGTGTGGTTCGGGGTGCCGGTCGGGAGCGACCAGGCCTATCGGACGATTGACGGGACGGTCAGGTCGAAGCTCACCCGCATCGGCGTTCCCGGCCCTACGCCGATCGTCCTGTTCCGCGAGAGCACCGTCGCCGGTCATTTCGTCTCGCTTGCCGGCGTCGAGGGCCTCGGGCCGCACGTCAGCCTCACGAGCGGGAGGCTTCCCCGCCGCTGCACGCCCGCGCGCTGCGAGGTCGTCCGCCTGCGCGGCGAAGGCGCCCTCCCGAACGCGCCGGGGCTGCGGCTGGTGCAGGTCGGGACCGCGACGCTCCGGTCGAGCCAGCTCTTCGGTGATTTCCTCTCGCCCGTCGACAACGCACTCGCCGATCGCGAGGTGGCACCGGCCCTGCAGCGGGCGGCCGGTTATCACCAGCCGCCCCCCGCGCCGCTCGTCGTCGCCGAAGGGATCGATGCGCTGACGAACGCACCGGCCGTTGCCAACACCTACCGGAGCTACGCCTGGGT
>Ga0315278_10007112_pt1 | contig 10210 bp, 8 predicted proteins | sample YL17G06_0_MG_FD_203880 | JGI IMG/M metagenome (GOLD analysis project Ga0315278, IMG submission 203880) | Sediment microbial communities from Yellowstone Lake, YNP, Wyoming, USA - YL17G06_0 | ecosystem: Environmental > Aquatic > Freshwater > Lake > Sediment | place: USA: Wyoming | collected... | reverse complement strand
CTCGCGCAAGTAAAGGCCGAGCCACTCCGGACGACCGACAATAACTACCAGGGGCTTGCCGGCGAAGTAATTCTGGGCCGCCGCCCGGACCCTCTCGACGTTGACGAGCTTGAGCCGCTCGGGCCCCTTATCCCACTGTCCTTCGTCGAGGTCCAGGGCCACGACACGGGCCAGCCATTCCGCGAATCCCTCGAGGGATTCGAGCCGCGTCGGCAGATTCCCGATGAGGAACGACTTGGCCTCCTCGATCTCGGCGGGAACGGGGGCTTCCGCGGACAAGGCCTTGATCTCCCAGATGATCTCCCGGGCGGCGGGGACGATGAATTCGGGCGTGACCCGCGCCCGGGCCCAGAACACTCCGCACGAACGAAAGAACTCCGTTTCGCTGAAGGCATAGTAGGCATAGGCCTTGGACTCACGGAGGTTCATGAACAGGCGGCTATGCGTCGTTCCCCCGAGGACGTGCTTGAGGACGAGGAAGGGGAAGAAGTCCGGGTCCGAGGCGGCCATGATCACGTTCCCGACGAAAACCGTCGCGTCTGCGGCGTTGGGGTCTTCGATATAGCAAACCCGGTCCCGGGCGTTCGGCGGCGGAGGTACAGAGACGGCTCGCTCGACCGGATGCCGGATCCACGTGGCGAAATGGAGGCCGATCTTCTTTCCGACGGTCGCGCCGTCGACCGCCCCGGAGACGACGACGACGGCGTTATCAGGTTGGTAGAAGCGACCATAAAAGGAGGCGACGTCCTTCGTGGAGATGAACTTGATGACATCCTCGGCATACGTCGCGGTCTGATACGGATGGTTCTCGAAAAGCGTCCTGAGGAACTGCCTCCAGCCCAAGAACTCCGGGCTCTTCTTGCGCTCACGGAGGTCATCGTAGGCGGTGCGTTTCACGAAGGCCAGTTCGCGTTCCGTAAATTGGGCATCGAGGACCATGAACCTCAGCACAAAAAGCGCCCGGTCCAGGTATTCCTCGAGGACATGGAAAGTGAACACCGTGTAGTCCATGAGGACGTCCACGGAATAATCCGCGCCCATGGACTCGATCATGTCCTCGATTTCGTTGGCCGACACCAGTTTCGTGCCTTTGCCGATCATCCGCGCCGTCAAGGCGGCGACTCCGGGCCGTTCCGGCGGCGAGTCGATCTCACCGGCCCGGACGACGAGTTGGAGCGTGACAAGGGGCGAACCGGGCCTGTAGACGGTGGCCACGGACAGGCCGTTCGGGAGAGAAATGCGCTCGATCGGCGGGAGCCTGAGCTCCTGCGACTGGGCGTCGGGGAGAGGCGGCGTCCTCCGGAAGCGCTCCTGGGCGCCCGCGAAGGTCGGGGAAGCGGAGGAGACGGCCGCCAGGGCGATCAGGCAGAACGCCGGTCCGGGGCGAACGCGTGACGCGATCTTCATCTTTGTCCAAGCTCCAGGATAACCCTGTTCCGGGGGGTGAAGTGCCTTTCGACGAGGCCCGTCAAGATCGACGGATTGACCCTCATGTACTTGTCCAATTCCCCGCCCAGAGTGTTCATGGGCCTTCCCGAGAAGGCCGCGTCGACAAGGAATAGAGCCCGCCCCAAGTTCGTCGACTGGCTCCTGAGATAGTCCATCTTGAACATGCGCTTGGCCTTGGCCATCTCGTCCGGAGAGACGCGGTTCGTCCTCAGCCTGTCGATTTCCGAAAGGATCGCCTTCTCTGACCTTTCGACCATGTCGGCGTTGTTGGTGAGGCAGAAGATCTTCAGGGCCAGCACGCCCCGCCGGTCCTCCAGCGTGCCGCTGAAATGCTGGGCCAACCGGTTCCGGTTGTTGAGGAGCCGGTCCATCAGCCGGGAGGTTTCGCCCTTCAGGAGTAGGTATTCCAGGATCTTGAGGGAATAGGCATCGCCCGTCTGCAGGGGATAGAATCTGAATCCCAGGTGAAAACCAGAGTAAGAGGCCCGGATGCCGGGCAGATTCCGTAAGACTTCGCCGTCCTGGCGGAAGTCGGGCAGGGGAGGGGCGGGGATGTCCATCCCCGGCGGGATGGAATCGAAGTACCGGGCAATGAGCTCCCTCGTCCTGGCGATATCGATGTTGCCGACGATGCAAAGGGCGGCGTTATCCGGGACATAGTACGTCCGGTGAAAAGTCAGGACATCCGATTCGGTGAGACCCAGCATGTCCATGCCGGCGCCGATGGGGGGATGGCCGAAGGGATAATCGGGATAGAGGAGAGAGTCGAACAGGGCAAAGCTATCGAGATAGATGTCCGAGGCGAGCCTGTCCTGGCTCTCCTTGAAGAGGTCGGCCCGCGTTTTCTCGATGGCCGCGGGCGTGATGGCGAGCGATTTCATCCGGTCCGATTCGAGCCACAGGGCCAGGGCCAGATAGTTCGAGGGCAGGGTCTGATAGAAAAGCGCCCTGTCCAGGGTCGTGGTCGCGTTAAAATTTCCGCCGACCTTCTGGACGAAACCGATGTGCTGGAGGGGGCCGACGTTCTCCGAACCCTGGAACATCAGGTTCTCGAGGAGGTAGGCCAGGCCTTCCTGGCCCGGTTTCTCCCGGATCGTTCCGGCGCCGTAAGCGACGGCGACTGTCACCAGGGGGAGCCTGCCGTCTACCGACAGGATGACCCGGAGTCCGTTTCGCAGGCGGTACTCCTGGAATTCGAAACCGAGGGTGTTCGGCGCCGTTTCCTGGGCCGGGGCCGCCGGCAAAGATGCGGGAACGAGGAGCGTCAGTAGGATGAGGAAGAGCGAACGCGCCGCTTTATTCATGCCCGTAGAGGAAGCCAGGAAACCAAACAAGGTCTAACAATAGCACAAAGCGTCCTTGTTGAAAACCCCTCTGGAATGTGATATTTTAAGCCGGAAAACAAGGGAGAGACCATGGACCATGACATCAAGGACCTAACTGCGGCCCCCAAGGGACGCCTGAGGATGGAATGGGCGGCCCGTTCCATGCCTGTGCTGGGCAAGATCAAGGAAACCTTCGCCAAGGACAAGCCCCTTCGCGGGGTGCGCATCTCGGCCTGTCTCCACGTCACTTCGGAAACGGCCAATCTCATGGAGGCCCTGAAGCTCGGCGGGGCCGACGTCCGGCTGTGCGCGTCCAACCCCCTCAGCACCCAAGACGACATTCCTGCCGCCCTGGTCAAGTATCACAAGATCCCCGTCTTCGCCATCAAGGGGGAGGACCACGAGACCTATTACCGCCATATCCTCCAGGCTCTGGACCATGGCCCAGCTATCACCATGGACGACGGGGCAGACCTCGTTTCGGTCACCCATTCCAAGCGGCGGGACCTTCTCCCAGGCATCCTGGCCGGCACGGAAGAAACGACGACGGGCGTCATCCGGCTGAAGAGCATGGCCAGGGACGGCGTCCTCCGCTACCCCATCATCGCCGTCAACGACGCCCAGACGAAACACCTCTTCGACAACCGCTACGGTACCGGCCAGAGCACGCTCGATGGCATCCTTCGAGCGACCAACATCCTTCTCGCCGGCCTCAAGTTCGTCGTGGCCGGATACGGGATGTGCGGCAAAGGCGTGGCGATGAGGGCCAGCGGCGCCGGCGCCCATGTCATCGTGACCGAGATCAACCCGATCCGGGCCATCGAGGCTGTCATGGACGGCTACGAAGTTATGCCCATGGCCGCGGCGGCGGCGATCGGCGATGTCTTCCTGACCGTCACGGGGAATAAGGCCATCGTTCGCAAAGAGCATTTCCTGCGCATGAAGGATGGCGCCATCGTGGCCAACGCGGGGCATTTCAACGTCGAGATCGATATCCCGGCCCTGGAAGCCCTGTCCCGAGGGAAAAGACGGGTGCGCGAATTCGTGGACGAATACACGCTCCGTGACGGGAAGCGGGTCCACCTCCTTGGGGAAGGGCGCCTGATCAACCTGGCTGCGGCCGAAGGGCACCCGGCCATGGTCATGGACATGAGCTTCGCCAACCAGGCCTTGAGCGTCCGCTGGCTGCTCGGTCGCGGCGAAGGCCTCGATAAGACCGTTTTTCCCGTCCCGCGGGAGATCGACGAGGCGATCGCCGCCCTGAAACTCGCTTCTATGGGCGCCGCGATCGACAAGCTGACCACCGCCCAGAAAAAATACCTGGCCGACTGGCGCGAGGGCACCTGAGCCGGGCCCGCGTCCGGCGAGCGGCTTAGCCCTTGTCGTTGATGATCTTCAAATAACGGTTGATCGTGTCCTTGGTCTCGGCGTCCGTGACCTTGCCCGAGATCTTGAGGAAGATCACCTTGGCCCTGGCGTAATCCCCGTTCTTGAAATAGGCCACGCCCAAGTTGTAGTTGAAGAGGACATCTTCGGGGACGATTTTCACCGCGGCAGCGTAGGAGGCGATGGCCTCGTCGAAGCTGTTGCGTTTTTCGAAAATGATCCCCAGGAGGTTGTGGGCCATGGCCAAGCGGGGCTTGATCTGGATGGATTTCTGGACGTTCTCGAGGGCCTCGTCGAGGCGGTTCTGGAGGACGTAGAGCCGGGCTAGGTTGAAGTAGGGCAATTCGCGGTTCTGGTAGCCCACGTCGAGGAGGGCCGCCTTGAATTCGCCCTCGGCCTTGTCGAGAAGGTTCATCTCCTGGTAGACGGTCCCCAGGTTGTTGCGGGTCTCGGTGAACCGGGGATTGATCTCCAGGCATTTCTGATAGGCCTTGACCGATTCGTCGAGCCGGCCCTTCATGGAATGCGCGAGGCCGAGGCCGTTCCAGGCGAGATAGAACCGGGTGTCCAGGGACAGGGCCTTGACGAAATACTTCACGGCCTCGTCGATGTTGCTCTGGTTGAGGTGGAACAGCCCGAGGTTGTACTGGTAATTGGGGTCCTTCCCCCGGTTCTTCTGGATCTTCGCCTGCGACGACGCGCAGAAGGCCAGGCTGGCGCAGATGCTCAGGACAGCAAGGACTTTGGTTCGCATCGGTCTTCTCCTTGTTCGAAAAACTTGGGGTGTCATTCCGCCTTCAGGGCCCTGGACATAAGCTCCGTCACCGCCTTCTTCGGCGGTTTCCCCCGGTAGAGGACCTGATAGATCTGCTCGGAAATGGGCATCTCCACCCCCAAGGCCCGGGAGATCCGGCGGGCTGCTTGGGTAGTGTGGACACCCTCGGCCACCATCTTCATCCCGGCCAGGATATCGGCGAGCGTCCGGCCCTTACCGAGCTCATGACCGACGCGGTGGTTCCGGCTCAGCTCGCCGGTGCAGGTCAGGACGAGGTCGCCGATCCCGGCGAGGCCGGAGAAGGTTTCCTTCCTGGCGCCGAGGGAAATCCCCAGGTTGGTGATCTCGACGAGCCCGCGGGTGATGAGGGCGGCCCTCGAATTCAAACCGAACTTCAGCGAATCGGCGATTCCGGCCGCGATGGCAATGACGTTCTTCAGCGCGCCGGCGACCTCGACCCCCGTCACGTCGCTCGACGTGTAGGCCCGTATGGTCGGGCTGGAGATGAGATGCTGAACGTCCCGGGCCGTTGCCTGGTCGCGCGAGGCGACGACAAGGGCCGTGGGGAAGCCCGCAGCGACCTCCCGGGCGAAGCTCGGCCCGGAGAGGACGGCAAGCCGGGGCCGGACATGGGGACGGAAAACCTCCTCCATGACCTGGCTCATCCGCATCAGGGTCTTCTTGTCGAATCCTTTGGTCAGGCTGACCACGATCTGGTCCTTCCTCAGGACGGCCGCGACCTTGCCGTAGACGGTCCGGCAGAAATGGGACGGGACGGCGACGAAGACGACGTCGCCGAAAGACACCGTTTCCCTAAGGTCGTTGGAAAACCCGACCGCCGCCGGAAAGACGAACCCGGGAAGAAAGGCAGCGTTTTCCCCGGACCTCAAGGCCTCCTGATAGATGTCTTCTTCCCGGATCCACAAGCGCGTCGGAAGGCCGATCGTTCCGAGGTACCTGGCAAAGGCCGAGCCCCAGCTTCCGCCGCCGATGACCGCTGCGTTCATGCGGATTTATCTCCCAATTTTCGCTCCGTGCCCTTGACCAGGCGTCCGATGTTGTCCCGGTGCTGAAAGGTGACCAGGACGGCAATGGCGAGACTGATAACGAAGACACCCTTCGGGCCGCCCGAGAGAAGGACAATGAATGGAAAAGCGAGGGAGCCGACGATGGAGCCGAGGGAGACATAGCGGCTGACAGCGATAACGACGAAGAAGAAGCCGAGGCACGCCATCAGGGGCAAACAGGCGATCGCAACGTAGGCCCCGAGAGAAGTCGCGACACCCTTCCCCCCCCTGAACCCGATCGAGAAGGGAAAACAGTGGCCGACGACCGAGAGGAAGGCGCAAAAGGCGGCGAACACGGGGTCGCCGGAATATTTCAGGGCGAAGAAGGCGGGGAGGAAGCCCTTGAAGACATCGATTGCCGCAACGGGCAGGGCGGCTCTCCACCCCTTGACCCTGAGGACGTTCGTCGCCCCCATGCTGCGGCTCCCGAACTGACGAATGTCCTTGCGCGCGGTCAGCCGGACAAGGAGATATCCGGTGGGGATGGACCCGACGAGATAGGAGGCGAAGGCGAAAAGGATCTTCATATAAGCTCATAATCCGCGAGGACGCGGTACTCCGCGCCCTCCGGGCGAAGCCGGCTTTCGAAGAGCGCGACTTTGTGGACGGTCATCTCCCCTAAGCTGTCCCGGCGATGTTTCTCGAGTTCGAGCATGGCGTTGCGGATCCGGCCCGGCCCTTTGACCCGGCCGAGCGTCAGGTGGGGGTGGAAAGCGCGCTCCTCCCGGGGAAAGCCATTCCGTTCAAGTTCCCGCTCGAGCTCGGCCTGGAAGGCGAGGAGCCCCGTTTCGGCGGCGAATCCCGCCCAGAGGATACGGGGGTTAAGCTCATCGGGAAAAGCGCCAGTCCCCTCGAGACGAAGAGGGAAAGAGGCATGGCGACCGGCGACCTCCTGGAGGGCCCTCTTCACAACGGCCGCCTTCTCCTCATCGATCTCCCCGAGAAACTTCAAGGTCAGGTGCAGGCTGTTCGTTTGGGCCCAGCGCACGTCCGCCCTGGTCGTTTCTAAAACCCGGATGAGCCCCTGAAGGGCCGTCTTCAGTCCGGGTTCGAGGTCGATGGCGATGAAAGTCCTCACGAAAGTACCTTGCATCTATTATAGTGCCTTTCGGGACCCCTTGATAAGGAATTTTCTTAAAATATCCAGGGCCTTTTGCGAGGATTGATACTTGACCCGGGCGCGGCCTCCGAAAAAAATATTCCGGTGGACCGCGACGCCCTTGTCATGGGCCAGGCCAATGTAGACGAGCCCGACGGGCTTGCGGGCAGTCCCGCCGTCGGGGCCGGCGATTCCCGTCACGGACAGGCCGAAGTCCGAATGCGATGTTTTCCGGACACCGATGGCCATGGCCCGGGCCGCGGCGGCGCCGACCGCCCCATGCTTTTCGAGGAGCGACTTGGGCACGCCCAGCCGTCTCGTCTTGGCCGCGTTGCTGTAGACGACGGCGGACTCGAGGAAATAGGCAGAGCTTCCAGGAATGCCGGTCAGCCGGTGGCCCAGGAGCCCGCCCGTGCAGGACTCCGCGCAGGCGACCGATTTCCCTTTTTCCTTAAGGAGCGAACCCACGACGGCTTCCAAGTTGTCGCCGTTCAACGAATAGATCCACGGGGACAGCGCCTCCTGTATCTTCTTTTCCAAACCGTCGAGGCTCGCCTCCGCCGCTGCCCGGGGAGCCGGCCCCCGGTAGGTCAAGTGGATCGATAAGTCCCCAGGGCTGGCTAAAGTCGTCACCGAGACGCAGGCCGGGATCGCCGCGTAGACCGGCTTCATCAGGCTTTCCATGGAGGACTCTCCCAACCCGGTGAGCCTTATCGCCCGACGGACCATCAATCCCTTGCCGCTAGCCGCGAGCCGCGGCAGGACGTGGTTTTCGAACATGGGCCGGATCTCCCGCGGCGGCCCGGGGAGCAGGGCGATCCGGTGATGCGCCGTGGCCAGCCACAAACCCGGAGCGGTTCCGTTGGGATTGTCCAGGACCTCCGCTCCCTCAATCACATAGCATTGCTTGCGGTTCGAAGGGGGCATGTCCATGCCCCTCCGGCGGAACCGCTCCCGGATGCGGGCGAGGAGGGCCTTCCTGAAGACGAGTCTCAACCCCAGGACTTTGGCCAGAGTCTCCCGGGTCCGGTCGTCTTCCGTCGGGCCGAGACCGCCCATGCACAGAATGAGCCAGGAACGTCCCAGGGCCGTCCGGAGGACTCTGGCGAGGTCGCATTCGTCATCGCCGACCACGGTCTTGAAAGAAACTCCCAATCCGATGCCGTTCAATCCGGTGGTCAAGAAAAGGGAATTCGTGTCCTGGAAATCGGGCGTCAGGAGCTCCGAGCCGACCGCGATGATCTCCGTCTTCATGATCTCCCGAACCTCAGACTAAGAGCAAGACCAGGCGGCTCAGGACGGCCGCCGCCAAACCCGCGCCGATGTCGTCGGCCATGATCCCCCAGCCTCCGGGGAGCTTCTCCAGTCTCCGGATCGGCCAGGGCTTGATGATATCAAAAAAGCGGAAGAGAATGAAGGAAACAGCCACGGGAACCCATGCGGCTGGCAGGAACGCGAGGGCGAGGAGCTGGCCACAAACCTCGTCGATCACGATCCGGCCCGGGTCGGGGCGGCCGAGCTCGGCGGCGTAGGCCGCTGAGGCCGCGACCCCGGCGAAGAAGATGAAGGCCAGCAGAAGGAGATACAGGGGCCAGGCGAGCCCATGCAGGGCGATCGCGAAAGCCAGGGCCGCGACGGCGCTGGCCATCGTGCCCGGGGCCACGGGGAACAAACCGATGCCGAAGAAAGTAGCCAGGATTTTCGCAGCGGTTTTCATGGGATGAGCTTTCCTTCGAGGTCGTAGGCCCCGGCCGAGGTGATCTCGGCCCGTACGATGGGGGAAGGGAGGGCGGTCATTCCGGATGGGAGAGTGAAGCGGATGACGCCGTCGACCTCCGGGGCCTGGAAACGGGCCCGCCCCGTCCAGAGGCGGGAACCTACGGTTTCGCGTCTCTCGACGAGGACCTCCATATGCCGCCCTAAGTAGCCCCTGTTCCTCTCGAGCGACAAGCCGGCCTGGATGTCCATGATCGCACCGCGGCGTCGTTCCTTTTCCTCCGCTCCGACGTCATCCGGCCGGCAGAAAACCGCCGTCCCTCTCTCCGGCGAATACGTGAAGACGCCAAGGTGGTCGAAGCGGGCTGCCCGGACGAAGTTCCGCAGACCGGCGAATTCCTTCCGTCCCTCTCCCGGAAGGCCGACGATGAGCGACGTCCGGACGGCGGCGCCGGGAAGCTTCGCTCGGATCCGGTCCAAGAGACGGAGAGCCCGGACGCCATCGAGGCCCCGCTTCATGGCCTTGATCAAACCGGGGTCGGAATGCTGGAAGGGGATGTCGAAGTAACGGCAGATCTTCGGATCGGCCATGATCTCAATGAGGGGGTCCGTGATCTCCCCGGGATAGCCGTAGAGGAAGCGGACCCACGCGACGCCTTCCACCCGGACGAGGCGCTCGAGCAGCCTGACCAAGCCGTAGCGCAGTCCGCGGTCACGGCCGAACCAGGTCGTATCGTGCGAAATGAGATTGATCTCCTTGACGCCGAGGCCGGCGAGGGTGCGGACCTCGCGGACGATGGAGGCCAGGCTCCGGGACACGTAAGGCCCCTTGATCAACGGAATGGCGCAAAAGCCGCAGCGGTGGGAACAGCCCTCGGAGACCTTGACGTAAGCCCAGGTTCCGGGGGTTGAAACGAGACGCGGCGACGAGTCCGAATAAAGGAACGTTCGGTCCGGGCCGGAGACGGGCTGCCCCCGGACGATCGCGGCGATGCAGTCGAAGGACCGAACGCCGGTCCAGGCGTCAACCCCGGGAAATTTATTCTGAAGACCGGGTCGGTCCCGCTCGACATAGCAGCCGGCGGCGACGATCCTTTTCCGCGGGTCTTTCTCCTTGAGCCGGAGGATGGTTTCAAGGGTCTCCTCGGCCTCCATCCGGGCGGGCCCGATGAAGCCGCAGGTGTTGACGATGACGACGTCCGCGTCCTCGGCCCGGCTAACGAATACGAACCCGGCTTTTTTCAGGGCCCCGAGCATGACTTCGCTGTCGACGAGGTTCTTGGCGCAGCCCAGACTGATAAGAGCGATTTTTTCGGCGGCGCGCCGGCCGCCAGGGGCGCCGCGCGTCGGTCGGGTCAAGGATAGATCCTGTAGAGAAGCCGGGGGAACGGGA
>Ga0315278_10007109_pt1 | contig 10211 bp, 25 predicted proteins | sample YL17G06_0_MG_FD_203880 | JGI IMG/M metagenome (GOLD analysis project Ga0315278, IMG submission 203880) | Sediment microbial communities from Yellowstone Lake, YNP, Wyoming, USA - YL17G06_0 | ecosystem: Environmental > Aquatic > Freshwater > Lake > Sediment | place: USA: Wyoming | collected... | reverse complement strand
GATGATAAAACATTAGAACGCTCTTTTTGTTCTAATTGTAATGTGGGTGCAACCCCAAAACAATTAGAAATATATCAAGCATGGCGAAAAAAGCATCCTTTAAAAAGAAAATAAAATAGGGTTTTTAAGAGGAAAAAATGGCAGACATAGAGCATCCAGATTTTAATCCAGACAGATTAGATAAAGACCAACTAATAATAAAAAGATATCCAATAAAAAGATATCCAATGCAAACATTGGAAGAAGTTAAAGAATACTTAGATGGTTGTATTGTTTATTGGCGTGGAGAAAGAAAAAAATCAGAAAACATAGACCCGAGAATCATGGCATCACATTATATTGATGCTTTTCAGAGTACTAGAATAAGTATTTTCGGTGAAGAATTACCAGAATAAAATAGGATTTTAAATGGAGATAAAATGAATCCGCAAGAAAAATGGGTAATGCATAATCTTGAATTGCAATTTATATCTGAGGAAATTATGGCTATCTATGGCAAGGTTTATCCTATAGTCAAGGATAAAACAACGATGTGGTATTGGGAAGCAAGGACGGGTTTAGAAAATAGAATTAATGTTTCAGCACCACCTCCTTGTGGATACACTTATAGTAAAGATGATGCCTGTTCGATAGTCGAGCATTTGCTTTATCTTACAAAGACTGTCACACCTATAAAGCAAGACTTTTAATATGAAAGCAAATAAAAAAGAAATAGAAAATCTAAAAGGGATAGCGAAAAGCCATTATGTTGCATATTATCTTATGGCTGATAAATACGATTGTGGTATAGAACTAACAAAATATCTTCTTCCAGATATAATGTATCACAAAGTAAAATTCAATGAGACAATGGATAAACTTACAGAGTTAGACCCCGATACTCCAAAAGCTAGACTATAAAACAGGATTTTTAATATGAACAATGATGAAACAGTTGAGTTTATAGATACCGCCTTAATATGTGTAAATTGCGGAAGGTGTTATGAAACATATAGTAAAGAAGAAGGTATACCTTTATTACCAGATATACTTCCACAATGCGAATGCGGTTGTATAGAATTTGAAATTGTTGAGGATTAAAATGCCAGATACAGGTGATGGAGCAAATTTTTTTGAAGGTGAAATAGCTGTTATTGAGTTTGATGATTATGATGGACCATATACCACTGATGTAGTAATAGTTAAAGAGTCATTCAATTATACAAAAAAATGGAAAGAGTGGGATACACTAGAGGGAAAGAAGCATCGTTCCCCTAGAAAATTTTGTGAGTGGCTTTTTGAAAAAGGTATATTTGAATCAATAAATTATAATAGATTTTCTATGTATTAAAAGGATAAAAATTATGATAACTTATGCAACTATCAATGGTATAAAAGAAACATCTATAGAGAGCGGTTTCATCGATATATATTGGGAAGACGAAGGGGGAGAATTTGGACATATTTATTTGCATTCTTCTGTTGGTGAAGAACTTCAAATAGATAGTGAGCACATGGGAAAAGATTTTATAAAAAAAGTATTTAATAAATTAATAGATAATGCTACATTAAAGGAATAAAAATGGAAGAAATGATTTGCTCTCAATGTAGCCATTCAATTAATGAACATTATGAAGATTATGATGGTGGTGGAGATTGCTGGAAATGTAGAAAAGAGCGTGAAAAAGTAAATCCTGATTATGATTCATCACTTCCTTTTCCTTATTGCGGATATAGACCAGAAACAATTGAAGTAGAGCATCTTAGAAAACAAGTAAAAATAGATGAACTTGCAAACAAAGAATTACAACGCAGAATAATAGAATTGGTTAATGAACTCAGAACGATTATTAACGCTAAGGCTAGTTTATCAACTAGAGATTTGAAAGATTATGCTTTTGATTGCCTATTAAAAAAAGGCTATATATCTAATAATACAGAACCAGTGTAGGATTTTTTATATTTGGCGGATTGGTTATTACTTTATTAAATAAAGATGAAGAATAAAAAGGATTTTTAAAATGAAAACAGATTATATTTATGATATGCCAGCAGGAAAAGAAATTGATGAAATGGTAGCAGAAAAGGTTATGGGATGGCATAAAGGCAACTATATTCCTTCTAATGGAGTAACCATTAAGAATAACAAGGAAGATTGGCTCGATGCAGATGGACGTTATATGCATGGAATTAAACAAGAAGATGGGTGGTATGAAGATGATGATGACTTTCATCTTTTACATTGGCATCCGTCCCAAAGCATCTTGTGGGCATGGGAAGTAATAGAGAAGATAAAAGACTCAATGCTAAGTATTACAATAGAAAGAGATGACGATATGGTTTGGGCTTGTATTCTTATTTCAAATATAGACAATGATGAAGAATGGTATTTGGGGGAAGCCTCCACTCCGGAATTAGCTATTTGTTATGCCTCATTATTAGCAATGGAACATATAAAATAAAATACGATTTTTAAAATGAATAATCATATAGAATTTGAAATGTCTTTCCCGCTAACATACTCTAGTTTAATAAAAGCTAAAGTATTGTGTGGTATGTCAATTATATTGGCACAAACCGAATTCTTAACAGACAAAAAACATTTATATATAATTGCTCCTAATATGATAGAAGATATACCTATTTATATGTGTAGTCCAGATATTGCCAATAAAGTATATGAAGTATGTAAAACAAGAAATATTGAGATAATTGATTATGATAATTATTTACTAGAAAAAAATAAAGAGAGAGAAAAATGAAGAAAAAACATTATAAAGTTGGTGATATAGTATTAATCACAGGTATATACAATACCGAAAATAATATTGTTGTTATAGTGAAAGATTTTAAAAATTATGAGATATTAGAGCAATGGCAAACAAATACAGGAATAGACGGGTTAACTCGTAAAGGATTTATAAAATATCTTTTTGATAATAAATTTATTGAAAAATTAAATATTGAAGAATTTCATATGGAAGATGATTTTTAAGTTATCCTTGACAAATCTCGAAAAGTGTGATATAATAGATTATATATAAAAGGAGAGAACAATATGTCAAGCAACGAATTATCATTAGACGAATGGTGGACAGATTTAATAAACCAAAAAGATGAAGAGATAGCTATCCTTAAAGAAAAGTTAGACAAAAAAACAAAGATGATGAACGAGCATGCGCTTACTGTCGATATATTACGCGATAGAAGCGAGAGACACCTATATATAACACAAAAGGCATTGGTTGATATTGTTAACTATACTGTTGTTAATGATTACGAAAAATTTTTATCTGATATTGCCAGAAGTGCTCTTAATAAAATAGACGAAGAATATAAGTCATACAGAAAAAATAAAAAACAAAAGACAGAATCAATTTTTTAAGATTATCAATACAAACGATTAAACTAGGAGAGAAAAAATGAAAACATTTAAAATTGGCGATAAGGTACATACAAATATTCTGGATATTACTTACGATTGTTTGAATAATTTGGATGGGGTAGTTGTTGAAGTTGGTGCACCTGAATTTTTGCCCTGCCCCGCATCTATTTATACTGATAAGAAGGTAGAAAGTTATCTGGTTGATTTAGGTGATGAATACGGAAGAAACTATTTTAATAATAAAGAGTTGTCTTTAGTTTAATAACACTTATGAGTCATATCATAGTAAAAGGAAAATATAATGGAAGAAAACGAAATAAAAAATATACTCCCCGGGTTGGAAATGGATACTCTGGTTGCAGTAAAAGTAATGGATTGGCATATGATACCTCCTGAAAAAGATGAAGATGGTATACCTTGGAGAGCAATGTGGCTTGATAAAGATAATAAATTTATGCATAACGACTTTTTCCCAAGCACCGATATGAATGATGCTTGGGAAGTAGTACTTTATTTTGAAAGTAAAGGTTGGTGTCCTAATCTTGTTAATGATGATGATGGACATTGGGCTTTATCATTCGTAGGCTTGAACGATTTACCACCTTGCACTTATCAAAATGTATGGATAGATTCTCCTGAACAATGGTGTGATACTGCTCCACATGCTATTTGTCGTACTGCGTTGTTAGCAGCGCCAGATTTGGAATAAAAATTTTTTAAGGAGAGAAAATGGGCACACAAAAAATTGAAAACTTGAAGAGACAGGCAGAAAAACATTATATTGTATATTTTAAACTTGCTGATAATTATAGTTGCGGTTTATCTTTAGCGGAGCATATCTCTCCTGAAATGATACATCATAAAACAGAATTCAACAGAATCATGGACAAACTTGCTGAAATTGACCCGACTGTACCCGATTTTAGACTATAAAACGTAGATTTTAAAGGATATATAATGGACGACGACGACAAGATAATAATGTTAGGGATAATTTGTTTAGAATGCAACAGTGTAATAGATGTTTTAAGTAATGATAAAGAAATCCTGTATACTGATAAAGCTTGTAAATGTGGTTCTATTGGTTTTTATACAATAAAAATAAAAATAAAGGTTTTAACTGAAAGACCCTCTGGTAGAGAACCTTTTTTCGAATGGGACGGAGAAGCGTTTTACGAAGGGCACGAATAAAAAGATGATATATCTGATTAAAAAATAATATCTTAAATGGAGAAGAAATGAGTAAAACAATACAAGAAAAGATGCAAGATAAAGATGAAGCAATTTCATTTGCACGAGAGATATTAGCAGAACCTTATTTTGTGTTTGATACTGAGACAACCGGAAAAGATAAAAACTATGACCAAATTATCCAGATGGCTGTACTAGAAAGCACCGGAAAACAATTTAAATCATTAGTAAAGTCTACCATATCCGTTAGTGAAGGGGCTTTTGATGTTCATCATATTTCAAACAAAGATTTAGAGAACGCACCATTTATTTCAAAAGTAATAGGAAAAATACCAGTTAATAGATATATGATTACCTATAATGTGCCATTTGATGCAAGAGTATTGAAAAATTCATTAAGGGCTAGTGGTTCAGGGCTTGAAATTGATATTGATGATGTTAATATACCTTGTGATGCTATGGTAATTTGTGCTAGATTTAGAGGGGAATGGAGTGAACGCCATAATGACTATCGATGGCGCAAATTAGATTTTGTTTGTAAAGAATTTGGTATTGAAGTTGATTTACCATTACACGATGCCATGTCTGATGCTATAATGACCGAGCGAGTGATAAAGTACATTGCCAGCCAAAAACTATCTACAGAGCAATGAAATATGGATTTTAAGGAATAAATATGAACGCCGAAAACATGACACGAAAACAATTTATGAAACTTCCACGTAAGAAATGGAATGATGAAATAAAATGTAATACTCTTATAATCATACCCCATGAGATAAGTCGGTTTGATGCTTTAACATACATGTTGCACAAATGGTTAAATCGGCATATACCTACCTTATTCAAAGAGCCTGAAATTTATGAAATATCTGGTATGCACGATAGTGGTTATCGTTTAATTAGTTGTGTTTTATGTAATGATGATGAGCCATTCTGTATCACAAACGGAGGAGATGTTTTACATATCGATGGTATCGGTGGGTTTGGCTATAAATGGCTTGAAAATTATCATCACGTTCCTTCTACTGTACCTGTTGCTGGTTGGACAATAGATTGCTTACCCCAAAGTGGTTTGTTTAGATTGTGGTGTAGCGAAGATATTTTAGTCGGACGTTCATTATCTTCTCAAGAAATATATAGAATAAAAACTATGCAAGATGATAAACAATGATAAACAATAGATGGTTAGTCAAATTATTAGAAGAACAAACAAGCAACAACTCTGTAATAATTAAATCTAATTGGTTAGAGTGTATTGATAACGCTTCTTCATGGGGAGGATGGTGGCATGGTTCTGGTTACTGGTTAGATACACATCTTTATACTCCGAAACAGATACGAGAAAGAACATTAGAGGCATACAGGAGAAGTGAAGAACGTCGCCAAAAATATTTAGAAAACAAGGAGGAGTTGGATTAACAATAAAATTTAAGTAAAAGGAGTTTAAAAATGCCGGAAGGAAAGTATCAAATAAAACGAGAAGAACTTAAGGCTAGGCAAGCGATGTGTCTAAAAGATAAAGTAGATATGTCGGCAGACACAATTGAAAAATGGTATGATTATTGGAACGGACAAATCTATGTAGCCTTTTCTGGCGGGAAAGATAGTACCGTTCTTTTACATTTAGTAAGAAGTATTTTTCCGGAAGTCCCCGCTATGTTCGCAGACACAGGCTTGGAATTTCCCGAAGTAAGAAGTTTCGTAAGAGATACACCAAATGTTACAATGGTTAAACCCATGATGCATTTTACGAAAGTTATAGAAAAATATGGTTATCCTTTAATAAGCAAACAGCAGAGTCAATATATACATGAATATCATAGAAGTCACTCTGAGAAACATAAAGATATTCTTTTACATGGTAATAAATGGGGTTATGGAAAAATCGCAGAAAAATGGTTATACTTGTTAGATGCACCATTTTTAATTTCTCACAAATGTTGTAACAGATTAAAAAAATACCCCGGTCATAAATATGAAAGAATAACCGGAAGAAAAATCATGACAGGAAATATGACCGAAGAAAGTTTTATGAGAAGAGAATCATATTTAAAACATGGTTGTAACGGGTATGATTTTGTACGTCCTGTATCTACCCCTTTGGCTTTTTGGACAGAAGAGGATATATGGGAATATATTCGCCAATATAATGTTCCTTATTCTCCAATTTATGATATGGGATATACTCGTACAGGTTGCATGTTTTGTATGTTTGGAGTTCATATCGAGAAAGAACCCAATAGATTTCAAATGATGGAAGGCACACATCCTAAATTATGGAATTATTGTATAAACAAGTTGGGTGAAGGTGCAGTATTAGATTATATACATGTTCCTTATAAAAATGAAGATATTATAAAAGAATGATTTTAATCCCTTGACAATTTCCCAAAAGTATGGTATAATAAATATATGAACAAAATAAACACTTATGTAGACAGAGAGAATAATTTTGTAGAAATCTTTAATCCCCAAAATGGCTTTTATGTCAGAACAGGGGTTTTAGATGAGCACAATATTGATACTGGAATTGACCCCTTTCTTAGAAATTTTCCATCATTACTTGATATTGGCGTGATGGGTCACTGCAAAAACTCTAAGTTTTGTAACGTGGGTTGTTATCAAGGCAAGTTAGCAAAACCCAATATGTCTTTGGATACTTTTAAGGGTATCATTGACCAATGTAAAGGTAAAACCTTCGAGGTTGCTTTGGGTGGTTTTGGTTCCCCCAACGAGCATGAAGATTTTGTGGAGATTGTCAAATATGCTCACGACAACGGGGTTATCCCTAACTATACTACATCTGGTATTGAATTAACAGATGAACAAATTGAAGCTACAAAAAGCTTTTGTGGAGCAGTAGCCGTAAGTGAATATCATATGCCTTATACTTATGATGCTATTAATAGATTTATTGAAGCAGGTTGCAAAACTAACATTCATTATGTTCTCGGAAATAATTCTATTGACGAGGCTATTGAACGTTTAGAAAATGATGATTTTCCCAAAGGAGTTAACGCCGTAATTTTCTTATTATTTAAAAATGTTGGCTGTGGAAAAACAAGCAATGTTTTACAGTATAACGACCCGAGAGTAGCAAAATTTTATTCTGCTATTGAGAATAACAAACTGAGTTTTAAGGTTGGACTCGACGCTTGCAATATGCCGGGAGTAGTTAATTTCTCGAAAAAAATTGACCCTATTTCTACAACAGCTTGTGATTCAGGAAGATTCTCGGCTTATATTTCTTCTGATAATTTTATGCTTCCTTGTAGTTTTGATAATATAACTAGAAAATATGCTTTTAATCTTTCCGGGCATACAATTGAAAACGCTTGGAATAGCGAGCAATTTGAGCAGTTTAGAAATTATCATAGGAAAAGCTGTATTAGTTGTCTAAGAAGAGACGATTGCAGTGGCGGATGTTTATTAGCCCCGGAAATTAATTTATGTGAAAGAAAAGAAAGGGAATATGCAATCTAATATAATTATAGGTAATCATTATTTGTCTAATAATTTTGGTTCTTATATTGTTTTGAACTATATTAGAAAAGATAAAAATAGACGTTTTGTTTTTAATATAAGATTTGATAAAACAGGATATGAAACAGAAGTTAATTCTCTTGATATAAAAAGTGGAGAAATAAAAGATTATTTGTTGCCTAATTTTTTAAATATTGGATATATAGAAAAACCAATAAACTTCTTTGAAGATAGAGAAATTTATAAGAAGCTAATAACCAATTGGGAAAATATTTTAAATCGTTGTTATAATAAAGAATATAAATATTATTCTGTATATGGTGGTAAAAATATTACAGTTAATAGAAAGTGGCATAGTTTCTGGAATTTTTATAACGATGTACAACTATTGCCTAATTGGGATAAACAAAAATTTTTAAAAGGAATAATTGAATTAGACAAAGATTTTAAACAACAAAACATAAAAAATAAAATATATTCAAATAATACTTGTATGTGGTTATCAAAACATGATAATAGAGGTTTTACTATCAATGTTTATAAAAAATTGATTTTAGGAATTTCTCCGGATGGAAAAAATTATAAATTTCAGAATATGGAAAGATTTGCTCAAGAAAACAATTTGACTTCCCCGAATATATATCAATGCTTACAAGATTCGGATTTGCGTCATAAAGGATGGCGATTTGTATATATACAAAAGGAAATATTATGAAAGTTAGAACGGATTTTATTACCAATAGTTCCAGTTCAGCATTCGTTATAATTGGTGCAAGGCTTAAAGATAGCACAATAGATTATAACGAAATGTATAAAATATTGAATGAAAAAAATCTGCGTTATTTTGGTGAAGAAAACACCCTTGGAAGAGTACTTTCTGATGGAATAACTATCGATTATTCATCCTTAGAAGGTATTTTCACAGAAGTCGAAGATATCTTTGCAGAATTAGATATTGACGAGGAAGTATGCCTTATAGCAGATATGTTTTCTACATAGGTAAAATATGAAGATTAAAAGTGATTTTGTAACTAATAGTTCATCTGCATCTTTTATTGTGCGAATAGATTATTTAACATGTAAACAAAGAAGCTTGTTAAATGATATGGAAGATACAGGATGGAGTATAATAGATACTTATCCTGTAATGTTCGGGTCAACAGATATGGATAATTTTGATATGGAAGAGTATTTGAAAAAAAATAATTTCCCTATGAAAAAGATGCAATTTTTTTATTCGGACGATAAAGTAAAAGGTGAAGTATATTTGAAATCTATGAAAACATGTGATTGTGAATGGTGCACATTAATGAGAGAGCCTGAATTATGAAGATTAAAAGTGATTTTGTAACTAACAGTTCAAGTGCCAGTTTTATAATTGGTTTACATAATATCACTCATTTACAGAAGATATTAATCTATAATCATGTTTATTTTTGCAAATATGAAGGTATAGAAGGATTTGGAGATTTTCATTTAGATGAAGGAGACGCTTGGGAAATAAAAGAAACAGAAGATTATATTGAAGGTTCTACAATTATAGATAATTTTAATATGCACGAATATTTAAAAATAATTGGTGTTGATATGAATAAAGTAAAATATTGGCATTCTTAAAAAAGGAAAACGGTATGAAAATTAGAACGAATTTTATTACAAATAGTTCGAGTGCCAGCTTTGTAATTGGTCTACACGATATAACCGCATGGCAACTAAAAAAGATACATGACCATTTTCTTGTTGCGGGGGATGAAGCATGGCAATTGTATGAAACAAGCGATTATATTCGTGGAAATACTTATATGGATAATTTCGATATGTGGAATTATCTAGAATCTATCGGAATAAATATGGACAAAGTTGTTTACAAAGGCGATAATTAATTATGAAAATTAGAACAGATTTTATTACAAATAGTTCGTCATCATCTTTCCTTGTTATTAATGCTAAAAACGGATATTCTTTTCCTAATTACGGAGAAGAGTTGATTGTTGGCTCTGATATAGGGGAAACTGAATTTGGTTGGGGACCAGAAAATATTTATGATGTTGGTAGCAGAATTAACTTTGCATATCTTCAAACTACATATGTTAATCATCTGGAATGGTTAGAAATGTTAGAAGATGTAATAAAAGAAAATACCAAAGTAAAGAATATTATCTGGAATATT
>Ga0315278_10007104_pt1 | contig 10216 bp, 8 predicted proteins | sample YL17G06_0_MG_FD_203880 | JGI IMG/M metagenome (GOLD analysis project Ga0315278, IMG submission 203880) | Sediment microbial communities from Yellowstone Lake, YNP, Wyoming, USA - YL17G06_0 | ecosystem: Environmental > Aquatic > Freshwater > Lake > Sediment | place: USA: Wyoming | collected... | reverse complement strand
ACATTCATCCGGTTGGTGCCCACGCCCATAATACCCCTGAGTCCGCCGGTTCCAAACTCCAGATCGCGGTAAAAACACTCTATCAGCTCCTGCTCATTACCTTCGAGTAATTCCTTTACACTTTTACGTGTATCAGCATCAAATTGCTCATGCAGCCATAGTTTGGCACGTTCTCTGAGGGCCAGTAATTCTTTATTTTCCATTGTTGTCAGGTTTAACTTGAACGTTCAAATTTCTTTATTTTTTTCCATATTAAGAAGCGCGGTATTTAAACTGTCCCTCCAGTGTGGAATGTCAATACCAAAGGTTTTTTTGATTTTTGACTTATCCAGCACGCTGTAATAAGGCCTTTGCGCCGGCAGGGGATATGCTTCGGTACGCAACGGGAGAACCCTGCACCCGGTTTTGGCACCTTTCATAATTTCACAGGCAAAGTCATACCAACTGCAAACACCTTCATTGGAATAATTAAAAATGCCACTGCAAAAACCTGAACCTTCAGACCGAATAACGATTTCGAGGAGTATAACAGCCAGATCACCAGCATAAGTAGGTGTTCCGATCTGATCGTAAACCACACCGATTTCATTTCTTTCCGTTCCCAACCGGAGCATGGTTTTTAGGAAATTGTTTCCAAATTCACTATAAAGCCACGAAGTTCTTACAACAATGGCATCCGGATTTTCCCACAGGCTCTGTTCTCCCTGCAGTTTACTTCTACCATAAACTGAAACAGGTAACAATGGCTCATCTTCAAGGTGGGGAAGGGGTTGCAGTCCGTTATACACATAATCGGTGGACAGGTGTATGAGTTTTGCATGGGTTGTATTGCAGTAAGTACCCAATAGCCGGGGGATGCCTGCATTGATCTTAAAAACTTCATCCGGGTTTTTTTCTGCCAGGTCCACCGCAGTGTATGCTGCACAATTAATGATGTAATCGGGCAAGGTTCGGGACAAATATCCGGAAACATCATTTTCATTTGTCAAATCAAGCTCCCCGATGTCAATATAAGTGAACCTGAGGCCTGGATGCCTGTAAGACTTTTCACGGATACTTGTGCCAAGCTGACCGTTTGCCCCTGTAACAAGAATATGTTTCATGCGCTTTGGTAGGTGAAATTCATTTCTGCCTTATCAAAAAGTGGCAACTGAAGATCACGATCAGAAACCAGGGTCTGAATGCCGGCAATATGCCAGTCAATATTCAATTTTGTATCATTGTACAGGATACCCTGTTCCGCTTCCTTTTTATAAAAATCATCGGTTTTATAGATTACCACGGCTTTTTCTGACAGTACTGAAAACCCATGCGCAAAACCCGCTGGTATTAACAACTGAAGTTTATTTTTACAGGTGAGTTCAATGCCATACCATTTGCCGAAATTGTTGGATCCTTTGCGTAAATCCACCGCAACATCAAATATTTCACCCTGCAGGACACGAACCAGTTTGGTCTGAGCATAAGGGGCAAGCTGGTAATGCAGTCCGCGGATAACACCACGCATCGACCGCGATTGGTTGTCCTGAACAAAATCATGAGGAATACCTGCTTTTACGAATACCGCTTTGTTATAGCTCTCATAAAAATATCCGCGGTTGTCTTCAAATATCCTGGGCTTTATCAATATTAACCCATCAAAACCTGTTTGAATCAGTTCCATTATGGTTCGTCAATTTCAAAATTATAGAATTTTTCCTCGGCAATTTTAAGCAAATATTTCCCATATTGGTTCTTGCTTAATGGCTTGGCAAGCTCAAGCAACTGGTTTTTATCAATATACCCCTGTTTATAGGCGATTTCTTCAATGCATGATATTTTGAGGCCCTGGCGTTCTTCAATGGTCTGAATATACACCGATGCCTGCAACAGGGTTTCATGGGTACCTGTATCAAGCCACGCCATTCCACGGCCGAGGATTTTTATGGTCAGCTTGTTTTCTGCTAGATATATCCGGTTCAGGTCGGTTATTTCAAGTTCGCCCCTTGCGGATGGTTTCAAACCTTTGGCCTTCTTCACAACATCGTTGGCATAAAAATACAATCCGGTTACAGCATAATTTGATTTGGGCACCAGTGGTTTTTCTTCAATGCTGATTACCTTGCCCTTGTCATTAAATTCAACCACCCCATACCGATCCGGATCATTCACATAATATCCGAATACCACCGCACCATCTGTCATCTTTGAAGTTTCTTCAAGAACTCTTCCAAAGCCATGGCCATAAAATATATTATCACCCAGTATCATGCAAACCGAGCTGTCTCCAATAAACTCCTCTCCGATTATAAAGGCCTGGGCCAATCCGTCGGGACTGGGCTGCTCGGCATAACTTATTTTTAGTCCCAACTGGCTGCCGGTTCCGAGCAGGTCACGGTAAAGGTGGAGATCCTTTGGCGTGGAAATTATCAATAATTCCCTGATATTGGCAAGCATAAGCACTGCAAGCGGGTAATAGATCATGGGCTTGTCGTAAATGGGAATAATCTGCTTTGAAATACTCTTGGTTATTGGATAAAGACGGGTTCCTGAACCTCCGGCCAAAATAATTCCCTTCATAGTATATTGTTTGTTGATGATCCTTTTCTGCCAATACCATAATAAGTGAATCCGTTTTCTGCAACTTCCGCAGGATCGTATATGTTACGACCATCGAAAATAACCTTGTCCTTCATGATCCGGTGCAGCAATTTGAAATTTGGAATACGAAATTCCGACCATTCGGTAATAAGGATCAGGGCACTGGCATCAATCATAGCATCGTAGGGATCAATTCCGTATTCAACGGTATCGCCTGTGATTTTCCGGGTTTCTTCCATGGCAACCGGATCATAAACTTTTACCGTTGCTCCTGCTTCCAGCAGCTTACCGATGACTCTGAGAGAAGGTGCTTCCCGGATATCATCGGTATTGGGTTTAAATGAGAGGCCCCATAAACCAAAAACCTTGCCTTTCAGGTTGATACCGAAATGCGAAATGACTTTGCTGAAAATGATTTCTTTTTGTCGCTCATTTACATTTTCAACCGCCTTAATAATGTCAAGTGAATATCCATAGTCACCGGCGGTTCTTATCAAGGCCTTCACATCTTTGGGAAAACATGAACCACCATACCCGATGCCCGCGAAAATGAACTTATTTCCGATTCGGGGATCACTTCCGATACCCTTTCTTACAGCATTGATATCGGCACCAACAAGCTCACAAAGGTTGGCAAGGTCGTTCATAAAACTGATTTTTGTAGCCAGCATACAATTGGCAGCGTATTTTGTAAGCTCAGCAGAAGGGATATCCATATATATTATCGGGTGTCCATTCAACAAAAACGGGTGGTAGAGCCGGTTTAAAATTTTCCTGGCCGACTCGGATTCAATGCCAAGAATGATTCTGCTGGGTTTCAGAAAATCTTCAACGGCAGCGCCTTCCTTCAGAAATTCAGGGTTAGAGGCAACATCGAACGCTACGCTGACACCCCTGGCATCCAGTTCAGATTGGATGGCCTCTTTAACTTTTTTAGAAGTTCCGATAGGTACAGTACTTTTTGTAACCACCACCATGTAGGAATCAATACATTTTCCGATCTCCCGGGCAGCGGTTAATACATGCTTAAGATCAGCGCTGCCATCTTCACCCGGAGGGGTACCCACGGCAATGAATATGGCTTCGGTATCTGCAATATTTTCTTTGATGCCCGTAGAAAAGGTGAGCCGCTTTTTTTCAATATTTCTTTTAACCATTGGCTCAAGTCCGGGTTCATAAATCGGAATGATCCCGTCCCTGAGCTTCGCGATCTTATCCCTGTCAATATCTATGCAAACCACATCAATCCCCGTTTCAGCAAAGCATGTACCTGTAACGAGTCCCACATAACCAGTTCCAATAATGATAGTTTTCATATAAGCTATTTTTGGGCGAAAAATAATACTAAAAATATTGTAAACCCATGATAATATGAAACGGTTCAAAAAAGATTTCACTCAAATCCGCGGATTCCGTGCCAAAGGGTATTGAAATTTACAACAAAGAATTGTGAATCAGGATTAAGTTGGTAAATGATTTTTTATTTTTTTTCGTATCTTTAGTTTTTTAAGCCGGAAAATTATAGTTTTGCAGCTCGATTTTTACAACATAATGTCTAACTTATTAATTTAATTTAAAATTTAATGGTTGAAAATAATGAAAAAAACCTGGAACAGTCTGATGATCAGGCTGAAATTAGCGATATCCAGGTTCAGGAAGTAGCGGATCGGGCTGAAGAAACTGCAATCAAATCAGAGACCGTATTACCGGTAAACCAGGCTTTAAATCCTAACATTGAATCAGATCCTGCCTTTGACTGGGGCAAATATGAAGAAGGCGATTATCAGACTGAATTTAAAAAATCAGACCTCGAAAAGATGTATAACGATACACTGAGTGCCATTAAGGTTAACGAAGTGGTTGAAGGTACCGTTATCTCCATGAACAAGCGTGAGGTAGTAGTGAACATCGGATATAAATCCGAAGGTGTTGTAAGTTTGAATGAATTCAGATACAACCCTGAACTGGCTATTGGTGAAAAAGTGGAAGTTTATATCGAAAGCCAGGAAGATAAAAAGGGACAGCTTGTACTTTCCCATAAAAAAGCCAGGGCGCTGAAGTCCTGGGATCGTGTTAACGAGTCGCTCGAAAAGGATGAAATCATCAAGGGTTACATCAAGTGCCGCACCAAGGGCGGTATGATTGTGGACGTATTCGGAATTGAGGCCTTTCTTCCCGGATCTCAAATTGACGTCAAACCCATTCGTGATTATGATGTATATGTTGGTAAAACCATGGAATTCAAGGTGGTTAAAATTAACCATGAGTTCAAGAACGTGGTAGTATCGCATAAGGCACTGATTGAAGCCGAACTTGAGCAGCAAAAGAAAGAAATTATCGCCAAGCTGGAAAAGGGACAGATCCTTGAAGGCACTGTTAAGAATATCACTTCGTACGGCGTATTTATTGATTTGGGTGGTGTGGATGGTCTGATTCATATTACCGACCTTTCCTGGGGACGTATCAATCATCCCGAAGAGATTGTTCAGCTTGATCAGAAGCTTCAGGTTGTTATTCTCGATTTTGATGATGAGAAAAAAAGAATTGCGCTTGGTTTAAAACAACTTACACCGCATCCGTGGGATTCGCTTGACGCTGGACTCAAGGTTGGTGATAAGGTAAAAGGCCGTGTTGTAGTAATGGCTGATTATGGTGCATTTATTGAAATTACAACTGGTGTAGAGGGTCTGATTCATGTTTCTGAAATGTCATGGTCACAACACCTGCGCAGTGCACAAGAGTTCCTTAAAGTAGGAGATGAGGTTGAGGCAGTGATTTTAACACTCGACAGGGATGAACGCAAAATGTCCCTCGGTATGAAACAACTCAAAACCGATCCCTGGGAAAAGATTGAAGAAAAGTATCCTGTAGGAAGCAAACATACCGCAAAAGTTCGTAACTTTACAAACTTCGGTGTATTTGTTGAAATTGAGGAGGGTGTTGATGGGTTGATTCATATTTCAGATCTGTCATGGACCAAGAAAATCAAGCATCCTGCAGAATTCACCAATATTGGCGAAAACATCGATGTGGTTGTACTTGAGATTGATAAAGACAACAGGCGTTTGAGTCTTGGTCATAAGCAGCTCGAAGAGAACCCCTGGGATGTATTTGAAACCATTTTTACGGTAGATTCCCTGCATGAAGGAACCATCATTGAGGTAACGGATAAGGGTGCATTGGTTGCGTTGCCCTATGGTGTTGAAGGTTTTGTTACACCCAAGCACCTGATCAAGGAAGATGGAAAACCGGCCAAGCTCGATGAGAAACTTCCATTTAAGGTGATCGAATTTTCAAAGGGAGCCAAGAAAATCATCGTTTCGCACAGCAGGGTACATGAAGATCAGAAACGTGCTTCTTCCGATGACGATCGCAAGACCAGTTCTGATTCAGTTCACAAGGCGCCCAAGAAAATGAAGACCAGTATGGAGAAAACCACACTGGGAGACATTACTGATCTGGCGGCCATAAAGACTGAAATGGAAAAGAAAGAGTCAAAAAGGAAGAAGACTGAGAAGAAGACCAAGGAACAGGATGAAAGCCAGGCTGAAAATGAGTAATCAACTATATAATTAAATTTTTTCATCATGGAATTCAAGATCGAAAAGCTCAAAAATCATACTTTAATTCAGGTGTTAGAGGAAAAGCTTGATACGCATATTGCACCAACGCTTAAATCAGAGTTGGTACTTGTATCAGGCAATGGCGAAAAGAATATTGTACTTGATTTAAGTAAATGCCGCTATTGCGATTCATCGGGGCTTAGTGCGATTCTTGTTGCCAACAGGCTTTGCAAAAATGCCAATGGCATCTTTGTACTAACTGGTTTAAATGACGCTGTTGAAAGGCTGATTACAATTTCTCAGCTGGATACAGTTTTGAATATTACAGGTACAATGGGCGAGGCAGTTAAGCTTTTTGGCGAAGCCTAACGAACTCAATATTGATATACCTTCATGTCATTTTCTTTGACGGTATTGGGCAGCAGTTCCGCTTTGCCCACAACCAAAAGATTTCCAACCGCTCATGTACTCAATGTACATGAGCGGTTCTTTTTAATTGACTGTGGTGAAGGCACCCAGGTGCAGCTTCGGCGTTTCGCCATCAACATGTCAAGAATCAACCACATCTTTATCAGCCACCTGCACGGCGATCATGTTTTCGGCCTTTTCGGCCTCTTGTCATCTTATAACCTCATGGGCCGGAAACCATCCCTTCATATCTATGCATACAGGGATCTTGTTCATACGCTGGACCATTACAAAACCTATTTCGGTAAGGATTTGGCGTATGAAATCGTCTTCCATCCATTTACTGCAGATCAACCATATGAAATATTCCAGGACAGGCATTTGACGGTTACCACACTTCCTTTACGCCATAGTGTTCCTGTAGTTGGTTTTATTTTTCGTGAAAAGCAAAAACTTCTGAATATCCGTAAGGAGTTCATTGAATCACTTCAACTTGGAATCAGGGATATCCGAAATATAAAGGAGGGAAATGACTATACCACGGCAGAAGGGAAGATAATTCCCAACCATGAGTTAACCCTGCCTCCCGTAAAACCCCGTTCCTATGCTTTTTGCACAGATACGTCCTGCTTCCGGAGTTTAGCCACAAGTCTTAAAGATATCGATCTCCTTTACTTTGAAGCAACCTTTTCTGATAAGGATAAGAAGCTTGCCAAAGCCACAAATCACTCCACTGCATTACAGGCAGCTGACCTTGCCAGGCAGGCCGGGGTTGGCAGGCTGCTTATCGGTCATTTTTCGACCCGGTATAAATCCATCCTACCCCTGTTGGAGGAGGCCAGGGCCGTTTTCCCCAGTACAGTGGCCGTTGAAGATGGTGACCGTTTTTCAATACCCCAGGTTTCCAGGGTATGATAAGACCCGCTATACTAAACCTTAAGCATGTCTGGTTTGTTTACCATGCATGGAATGTTGGGGATAAAAAAATGTATATTTGAACTTTATTTTTTACGTTAGAAAGGATCCTTCGTGGAAGAAAAAATTGTCATTCTTGATTTCGGATCACAATATACACAATTAATTGCCCGCAGGGTAAGGGAACTTAACGTGTATTGCGAGATTTGGCCTTTTAATGCTGAAATAATTCCTGACCCCCAGACAAAGGGGGTAATTTTGTCAGGAAGTCCATCCTCCGTGCGTGATCCGAATGCCCCTGTCCCTGATCTTTCACAAATAAAAGGCAAAATTCCTGTTTTGGGAATTTGCTACGGTGCCCAGTATTTATCCCATTTTTTCGGCGGAGAAGTTCTGCCTTCAAAACACCGTGAATACGGCCGTGCCAGTTTTGATATTTCAGATCCGGGTTGCAGGTTGCTTAAAGGTATGACAAGTGGTACACAGGTATGGATGTCGCACGGCGACACCATTGTTAAAACGCCGCCTGCCTGTCATGTAGTTGGAAGCACGAGCGACGTGAAGGTAGGTGCTTTTGTAGTAGAGGGCGAAGAAACATATGGTATTCAGTTTCACCCCGAAGTATATCATACCACCGAAGGACTAAAAGTATTGAAAAATTTTGTAGTGGATATATGTGGCTGTCATCAGCAGTGGACGCCGGAATCCTTTGTTAATGAAACAATTTCCAAACTCAAGGCATTGCTTCAAAACGACCGGGTTGTGCTGGGACTTTCAGGCGGTGTGGACTCTTCAGTTGCAGCCGTGCTGTTGCACAGGGCTATCGGAACTAACCTTACATGTATTTTTGTGGACAACGGGTTGTTAAGGAAAGATGAATTTGGAAAGGTACTTGCCTCATACAAGCATATGGGGCTTAATGTTCGTGGCATTGATGCAAAGGAACTTTTTCTGAATGACCTCAGGGGTGTCTCGGAACCTGAAAAAAAGAGAAAAAACATTGGAAGGAATTTCATTGAGGTGTTTGACAGGGAGGCAAAACAAATCGAAGGCGTGAAATGGCTTGCACAGGGGACGATCTACCCTGATGTAATTGAATCAGTTTCGGTAAACGGCCCATCGGCAACAATCAAGTCACACCATAATGTGGGAGGTCTCCCTGAGAAGATGCACCTCAAGGTTGTTGAACCATTGAAGCTCCTTTTCAAGGACGAAGTTCGCAGGGTAGGCAGGGCCCTTGAAATTGATCCGTTGATACTGAACCGTCACCCTTTTCCGGGGCCCGGACTTGCAATCAGAATAATCGGAGATATTACTGCTGAGAAAGTGAAACTTTTACAGGAAGTAGACGATATATATATACAGGGCTTGAAAGAGTTTGGATTATATGATTCTGTTTGGCAGGCAGCGGCCATTTTATTGCCGGTGCAATCGGTGGGTGTAATGGGAGATGAAAGAACCTATGAAAATGTGGTAGCATTGAGGGCTGTAACATCCACGGACGGAATGACGGCCGACTGGTCACACCTGCCATACGAATTCTTGGGAAATATATCCAACAGGATCATTAACAGGGTAAAAGGAATTAACCGGGTTGTTTATGATATCAGTTCAAAGCCACCTGCTACCATTGAATGGGAGTAAATGAAGATGGATTGGTTTGTACTTAAAATTAGTATTATGAAGCGGATAGTGATGGGGATAATGCTCTTGGCCATTAGCGTTATTGCGGGTACCCGTATGCAAGCGCAAATGCTTTATGAGCAGGCATACAAATTCGGAAAGGTGCTTGACTGGATTGACCAGTATTATGTGGATTCGGTGAATCAGGAGAAGTTGGTAGAACATGCAATCATGGAGATGATAAAAGAGCTTGATCCTCATTCGTCTTACCTTACCCGTGAGGAAGTTGAGCAGCTGAATGAACCACTTCAGGGAAATTTTGAGGGCATTGGCGTGTCATTTAATATACTCAATGATACGGTTTATATCATTTCACCTGTTTCTGGCGGTCCTTCGGAAAGAGTTGGAATACTTTCCGGCGACAGGATTCTGGGAGTTGATGGGGCTAATATTGCCGGAGTGGGCATTACAAACGATAAAGTATTTGCCATGCTGAGGGGTAAAAAGGGAACCCGCGTAATGGTCACCATCCTCAGGAAGGGAGAACCCCGGTTGTTGGAGTTTGCTGTAGTGCGCGACAAAATTCCCATTTTCAGCATTGACGCCAGTTATAAGGTGGGGGATGATATCGGGTATGTTAAAATCAACAGGTTTTCAATGACAACCTTGGATGAGTTTAATGAAGCCATTAAGAAACTAAAGGAAGCAGACATAAAAAATCTCATACTCGACCTTACAGGCAATGGAGGTGGCTACCTTGAGGTAGCCATCAACCTTGCGGATCAGTTTCTCGAAGATGGAAAACTGGTGCTTTATACCGAAGGTGTCAACAGTCCAAAAAAGGAGTATTTCGCTACCCGCAACGGCATCTTTGAGAAAGGACATCTCGTTATTCTGATCGATGAAGGTTCAGCCTCTGCCAGTGAGATCGTCTCCGGCGCGATTCAGGATTGGGACCGTGGTATAATTGTAGGAAGGAGATCCTATGGCAAAGGACTAGTTCAGAAGCCCCTTTTGCTGCCCGATCAGTCAATGATAAGGCTTACCGTAGCCAAGTACTACACGCCCACAGGCCGTCTTATTCAGAAACCCTATAACATGAGCAGGGATGATTATGAAAAGGACCT
>Ga0315278_10007103_pt1 | contig 10216 bp, 8 predicted proteins | sample YL17G06_0_MG_FD_203880 | JGI IMG/M metagenome (GOLD analysis project Ga0315278, IMG submission 203880) | Sediment microbial communities from Yellowstone Lake, YNP, Wyoming, USA - YL17G06_0 | ecosystem: Environmental > Aquatic > Freshwater > Lake > Sediment | place: USA: Wyoming | collected... | reverse complement strand
TTCCTACGTCGTTACGGCGGTCAACTCGGCGGGCGAGAGTGGTGTGTCGGCTGAGGCTCAGGCCACGCCGGCCGGGGGGGTGGTGTACGTCTCGGCGAGCACCGGGAACGACGCGAATGATGGTAGCCAGAGCCTCCCGGTCAAGACGTTGTCGAGGGGGTACAGCCTCGCGGCATCGCTGAGCCGGACCGTGATCAAGTTGGAGGCTGGGCAATACAATGAAGTCCCCACCTTCAAATCCGGAATCCAGATCGAGGGAGGCTACACAGTGCCGGGATGGACCCTCGGATCGGTCAAGACGACGTTCAACATGGGGAACAGCTACGCCAGAGCGAACGGCATCACGGCATCGACCGTCATCTCACAGGTTGAATTGATCTCCGCCGACAACCCCTCGGGGAATTCCATCGCCCTGTATTCGTACGGCTCGACCTCCGCCCTCAAGTTCCAGGACTGCCGATTCCTCGCGGGCAACGCCGGGAACGGTGCGAATGGAACGGATGGTCCAGCCGGAGAGGCTGGGCATCCCGGCAATCCTGGAGGGGACGGCAGCTGCTCGAACAGCGAAGGAGCCGGGGGCCTCGCGGGGACATACACGTTCGCTGGAGGAAACGGCGGGCGTGGAGGAACAGAGACGGCTGGGTTCCGAGACGGATTAGATGGGCAAGCGGGCAGTGGCCCGGGTGGTGGGGCTGGAGGAGCGGGCGGCCCCTTTGGAATCATCGACGGGTATGATGGTGTTAGTGGTGGGAACGGCCTCGGCGGCGCCTTCGGGCTCCGGGGGCCCGACCCGGTCTCGCCCGACGGATCCATTCTCGCCGGCCAGTGGGCACCATTGCCTCCCCCAGGCTTCGACGGCGCGATGCTTGGAGCGGATGGATCCGGTGGTGGTGGCGGCGGCGGCGGCGGGTCTTTCACTAACATCAACACCGGTGGTGGAAATGGCGGCGGCGGCGGCGGCGGCGGCGGGCAGGGGGGATTCCCTGGGTACGGCGGCCATGGGGGTTGGGGATCGTTTGCCGTGTTCCTATTTGGGTCGTCCCCGACACTCGAGAACTGTTATCTCCAGAGTGGAAACGGGGGAACCGGCGGTGTCGGCGGTTCCGGTAGCGGCGGCGGTCTCGGTGGAGTCGGAGGCTCCGGGGGCAATGCGTGCCCTTCTCTCATTGGACAAGGTGGGAAGGGCGGCGATGGAGGAAGAGGGGGCGCCGGAACGGGTGGTGTAGGTGGACCCGGCGGCCCGAGCTACGGCGTATACAATGCGGACACGGGTTCCATTCCGACTATAACCAATCCGACTTTCCAGATCGGCAGCGCCGGAGCCGGCGGGTCGGGTGGTGGTAGTACCGGTGGCCTTATGGGATTGAGCGGGAATGCCGGAGTCGCGGGGCAGACGAACTGACCGCCTCGAGACGTCGTGCGAAGGTAGAAGTCGCGACGGACGCTCGCGCTCTTGGGCTGCCGGACCCCGGCCGACCTCGCTCCCGACCTGGTCGCGACCGAGTGATGCGCCAAAAGGCGTGATGTTCGGGGAGCCAGATGACGAATCGCGAACTTTCGGGTTCGCGTTGATACGCGGGACCCCGGCGGCGAAAGCTGCTGGGGTCTTGGCGTATGTGGGGCAATGGTGGCGACTTGAGGCCGCTGCCGCGCTCTTGAGGCTGGCACGGTGGTTCGGTGTCCACCTGATCCGTTACGAACCGGTTGCGCTCGTGTCGCCCCTCCTACCAGAATGCGGCTCTCTAACTCTCTGGCTCTCTTGCAGCCGCCACCCAATGGGCGGCGATGTCAGAGTCATTCACGGTGAGGTGAACGAATTGGATGAGATTTCCATCGTTCCAACCACGGACGACCTGATCGCCAGCCTCAACCGATGCCTTGATGCTGTCGCCCGGGAGCGACGCTTCATAGGTCTTGTTGAAGGAACGACGCTCAAGCAGTCAGAAGAGTTCGTTCGTGGCCTGCTTGAGGGTGGCGGCGTCCAGTTGCTCACCGTTGATGGCACAGGCAGCGTCGTGGGCTGGTGCGACATTCGGCGTCCCCGCCTCGAGGGCTTCAGGCACTGCGGCATACTCGGGATGGGACTATTGCCACATGTCAGGGGACGTGGATTAGGGCGCCGAATTGCCGAGGCGGCGATTGCTGCCGCTCGCGAGCGTGGTGTCGAGCGCATCGAGTTGGAGGTCTTCGCGTCGAACGTCGTCGCCATTGCACTCTACGAACGACTTGGGTTCGTGCGAGAGGGAGCGAAGGCGAGCGCGCGAAAGCTTGATGGGCGATACGACGACGTCGTTCTCATGGCGATCCTGCTGGAGCCGCGCATCGCGCAACACCGATGTTAGCATCAGTCAGCGCCCGTGCGATATCGATACCATCCAGTTTCAGCTCCTCCTCGCGACGTTCGCCGCTTGGGTCAACCGCCGGCAGGCCGGCGTGAGTTTCTATCTCATCGAAGGGAACCGCGTCCTCAAGGAAGTGCTCCAGTCGGGTGGGAGGCGCCTCCGCTTCACGGATGACCGCCGCCGCCGGCTCGCCGCGAAGGGCAGGCCCGGTGTCATGCGCGAGATCCGCGAAGTGACCGTCCGCATGGCGGAGGAGAACCCGAACTGGCGTTACCCCCGGATCCAGGGGGCGCTAGGGCATATCGACCACCGCGTGGCCCGAAGCACGATCGCAAAGATACTGAAGGAGCATGGGATCGAGCCCTCGCCCCGATCAATCGCCCGGCGAACATGACCACGCGCCGTCGCGCTCTCTTCTTCGTCCTCGCCGCAGCCGTGATCGTCGGGCTCTCGCTCGGGCCGATCGTGGCCCACCTCGCGGCCGGGCGCATTCACGCGGCGGCCGCCGCCCGCGGGCTCACGGTCTCGTGGCGGAGACTCACGCTGTCCGGGCTCGGGCGGGTAGGGCTCAGCCGGGTCGTTGCCGCCCGCGCGCGGGTCGACAGCGCCCCCGACACGCTGTTCCGAGCCGACTCGGCCTCAGCCGCGCTCGACCTCGGCTCGCTCTGGACCTTGCGCCCCCGTGTCGGGAGCCTCGGACTTTGGCATGCAGAGATCCGCCTGCCGGCGCGCCAGGCCGCGGAGTTCGACACGCTCGTGCCGGACGAACTACCAGCCGGGGGTGCGTCCAAGGAGAATCCGGCCCGCGCGGCACGGCTCCGGCACTCCGCCGAATCGTGGGTGCAGCTCCTGTCCGCGCCCGCCCGCCGGCTGCCGCGACTCGAGTTGAACGACGTCGAGATTTCGACCGGGAACGGCGAGGACGCATTGATCCGAGGACTCCGGATCGCGCGGCTCGACCTCAAGCCGGGCTCGGAAGGCATTCGACTCTCGACGACCGGCTCGCTTCAATTTGAACGCGAGGTGCCGTTCAACGCGACGTTCACCTACGACCGCGATGATCGCATCCGCGGCGGCGCTCGGTTCCTGATCACGGACTCGACTCGCGCGCGTACGGATACGCTACTCGTGACCGCGGAGGGCAACCTTCGCCAGGACTACCGCCGCGGGCTCGTCACGATCGGCGATGGCGCGCGCCTCACGATCGGCCGGCTCCCGCTCCGGATCGACGGCCGGTTCGCGAGCCGAGGGCCGGTCTTTCATCTCGCCGTGCGCGCCGACAGCCTGACCGAGGAGCGAATCAAGCGCAGTCTGCCGCCGGCGGTGCTCGGGCCGCTGCTCGACGTCGGAGTCCGCGGTTCGTGGGACCACCGCGTGGCGCTCGACCTCGATCTCGCGCGGCCGGATAGCGTGCGGTTCGAAGCGGACGTCGTCCCGCACCATTTGGTTCTCGATCCGGCCCGGACCAGCCTACGGCTGCTCGGGCTCGACGAGCCGTTCGTCGCGGTCGTTCTGCTGCCGCGCGGCGCCCGGGCGGTGCGCGAGCTGTCGGCGAACAATCCGCATTTCCGGACGCTCGATCGAATCTCGCCCGATCTCGTCCATGCGGTCGTCACGAACGAGGACGGTGGGTTCTTCGGCCACAGGGGATTTAACACCGGGGCGATGAAGCAGGCGATCGCCGAGAATCTCAAATCCGGCGCCTATCGGCGCGGGGCCGGCACGATCACGATGCAGCTCGCGCGCAATCTCTACACGGGCCACGCGCGCACGCTCTCTCGCAAGGGGCAGGAGATCGTGCTGGCCTGGGTGCTCGAGCACCTCACCGGTGTCTCGAAGGAGCGCCTGCTCGAGATCTACCTGAACATCATCGAGTGGGGCCCTGGGATCCATGGCGCCGACGAGGCCGCGCGTTTCTACTTCGATCGCGACGCGCACGACCTCACACTCGATCAGTCACTCTTCCTCGCGACGGTCATCCCGTCTCCAAGCCGCTGGCGCTGGCGTTTTGACTCCAACGGCATAGCTCGCGGCTACGTGAAGGCGCAGATGCATTTCATCGGCCGCGCGATGATCGCGAAGGGCTGGCTCCCGCCCGAAGCGTTGCCGCCCGCGGATTCCTTGCGCGTGGAGCTGGCGGGCCCGGCTCGAGCGATCGTTTTCCCGGACACGACACGTGCTGATCATCAAGGCTCAGTCGGCGACTAGGGTTCGAGCAGGGTTGCGTTCGGGGAGCCAGGTGAAAAGGTGCGAACTCCAGGGTTCGCGCCTGGAATTGAGGCCCCGGTGCGGGAACGCACTGGGGCTCTCTCCTTTGTCGCGAGACTACGTGGAGTTGGGGCGCGGGTATGCCTGGAGACTTCGTGTTCGGCAGGTCGTCGTGCCGCGATCCGTCGCCGCATTGCGTTCGCGGCTCTCTAGAATCGCTCGCCCGGGCTCACTTCCTCTCTCGCTCTCTGCCTACCGGGATCCTATCCTCCCTTGAGTCGGTCGATGAGTGTCCGGTCGACCCAGTAGAAGTTGCCATCGTCCCCGCAAAAGAAGAGATATCTCCCGTCCGGCGAAAGCGAAGGAAACCTGGCCGGGATGCCACTGAGCCTCTGGGGCGCCGCCCAGCCGCCGTCACTCTTCCTGAACGCGACGTGGATGAACAGCTCTTCCTTGTCTCCGATCAGGGGACGGTTCGACGAGAACAGCAGGAAGGACTCATCGGGTGACACGTACGGCGTATAGTCGATGGCGTTTGGAACGTTGATCGTCTCGTCCAACGGCGTGACATCCGAGTAGCCGTCCGCCGAATACCGGGCTGCGAAGATGCCGGTATTCCACACCTTCGTCTTCATGCCCGAAGAGTAGTAGACCCGGCCCGAGCGCGTGAACGACGAACTCCCGTCCACTGCGAAACCGTCCCCGCGAGGAGCGCTCCATCCAGTTGCCGTGCGTTCGACATACTGCTCGACCCAGCCCGTTCCCGTATTGCGGCTGAAGTACAGTCGCTTCCCGTCCGGCGAGAATGCCGCCCCTTGGGTGTCGCCTTCGTTGGCAAACGATGGCGACTGCGGGTCGGACCATTTCCCGTCCACCTTCCGCACGAACAGAATGCGAGTCGAGAATGTCTTCATGTCGACCGTGTTCCAGAACATTTCCCGGCCGTCGGGGGAGATTTCCAGGCGGCTGTGGATGTTTCCTCTGGAGACGATTCCCGGCGCGAAGACGACGGGCGTGCTGTCCGGCGGATTCTGGCCCAGGTAAGCGTCCGATTCCGGCCTAGTCTGGGATTGGCCGACCGAGGCCCCAAGAGAGCAGAGCAGCACGAGAAACGTCGGCAACTGCTTCCGAAGCGCCTCGGCGCCACGCAAAACTCTCAATGCGGCTGCCATTGTGTTCTCCTGTTCCTCGCAATGACTCGAGAGTGCGACGGCTCGAACGGTTCCGGCTCACTCCAGAACTAGAAGCGAAGAATGGCAGCGAAGGTCATGCTGTCGAGGTCTTCGCCGGTCAGGTTCTCCAGCTCCTTATCGCTCTGGAAATTGTACGTCGCGTAGAGGTCCAGGCCCATCGCCGCCAGAGGGAGATTCACGCCCGCCCGAAGCGCGTAGAACGGGTTGGTCTGCCACTCGTTATTCGTGTAGCCGATCCCCATCCCGACGCCTCCGTACAAGGTGTTGCCGAAGAGGCCCCAGACGGAGGGCTGCCACATTTCGTGCCCCGTGCCGATGTAGTCGAAGATGTACTCGACCTGGCCGTCGACCTTCAACGGTCCCGCGCCGCTCTTGAACGAACCGAGCAAGGAAGCCGAATTCTGATTCAGATCGACAGCCCCGTCGTCGGTGATGTCGCCGAGGTTACGAAGATAATGGACCCCGACGCCGAGGGAATGCCCGGCATGGGCCGTTCCCGCAAATGAGACGAACAGTGCGATGGCCATGAGAATCGATGTGCCGACCGAACGAGCGTTCATGACGCCCTCCATGGAGTCCAAGGGTGCTTCGAGTCGCCGTCTCGCATCCGCGAGCCGGACTATCTCGCCCGAGCGTAGGAAGTCGTAGGTCTCAGGTCAACCGCCCAGAGTCCCTCGAACGGGCGCCGTGGCTGCCATGGTGTGCTACCAGCGCACCCCTTGCTCGACGCCTGCCTCACGGCGACAATCGGCTCATGCACCTCGACAAGGCGATCAACATCGAAGACCTGCGCGGGATGGCGCGAAAGCGCGTCCCGCGTTTCGTCTTCGATTTCGTGGACGGAGGTGCCGAGGACGAGGCGACACTTCACGCGAATCGGCGCTCCTTCGAGCGGCTTCGGTTCCGGCCGCGCACGCTCGTGGGGGTCTCGCAGCGAAGCGTGGGTGCCACGATCCTCGGGGCTCCGTCGGCCCTGCCCATGGTTGTGGCTCCGGTGGGGCTCCTCGGCTTGGTCCGGCGTCACGGCGATCTCGAGTTGGCCCGCGCCGCGGCGGCGAGCGGCATCCCCTTCACGCTCTCCACCAGTTCCATGGATTCCCTGGAGGACGTCGCGCGAGCCGCGCCGGGGCGGCTCTGGTTCCAGTGCTACGTCTTCCCGGAGCGCTCCGTGACCGAGGGCTTGATCCGGCGGGCAGCCGACGCGGGCTTCGAGGCGCTCGTCATCACGAGCGATTTCCCCGTCTCGGGGAAGCGGGAGCGGGATCTCCGGTCCGGGCTCCGGCCGAATGCGCGCTTCACCCTGGGGACCAAGCTGGACATGCTGACACATCCGCGGTGGCTCATGACCGTCGCCACCCATCGACCGCGCTTCGCCGTCGTCGAGCGCGGGCTCGGAGCGGGCCGGAGCGCCGCCTCGTTCCTGCCGGCGGCGATGTTCGATCCCTCGCTCTGCTGGGACGACCTCCGGCGCTTCCGGGATCTCTGGAAGGGGAAGCTCCTTCTCAAGGGCGTCCTCCGGGCGGACGACGCGATGCGCGCGGTGGAGTGCGGCGTGGACGGTGTCATACTCTCGAACCATGGGGGCCGTCAGCTGGACGGGGCGGTCAGCGGGATGGACGTCTTGCCGGAAGTGGTCCGGGAGATCGGTGGGCGAGCCTCGATTCTCGTGGACGGCGGCGTGCGTCGCGGCGGGGATATCGCGAAGGCCGTGGCCCTCGGTGCGGAGGGAGTGCTCCTGGGCCGATCCCTTGTCTACGGGTTGGCCGCGGGCGGCGCCGAGGGCGCCGCGAGGGCGCTGGAGATCCTGCGAGATGAATTCGACCGGACGCTGGCGCTCTTGGGCTGCCGCACTCCGGCCGACCTCGGGCCTGACCTGATCGCGACCGAGTGAAGCGCCGAACCGCCTGACGTTCGGCGGCCAGACGTGAGCCCTCAGCCTATCGGACCGGCGCTGTCTCGTAGTGCCCGAAAATTCGAATGTGCTGCGCCGCTTCGAGTTGGCGCGCGCCCGGAATGTGCTTCCCGGACGATCGACACAATTCACCTGTCGAGGTTTCGGACACTGCGGTGGCGCCGATCGAGTTTTCGAACACCACGACTAGATGACGGGTTCGTATTCAACCAGCGTGGGCCCCGGCCGTGAATAGTGGATCAGAGCCGCCGATAATGCCGCCAGATTGGCGGTAACGACTACCATCCAGGCGAGGCCGCCAGGCCAGTAGGGTACGAGCGCGTCGCACGCGAGCCATCCGATCCAACAGTACCAGGAGACACGACCAAGCGGCTCGACCTGGTCGATCGCGAGGAGCGACACTGCGCCGATCAATACCAGATTGAGCTGCATCGTCCAGACGATCGGGGGCAGAAGTAGCGCGAGTCCCGTCGCGATGAGCGTTGCCCAGCCGATCGAGACGGCCGGACGGCGCGCACTCGATCGGCGGCCAGCGCCCAGCAAGATCAGGAGAGTCGATGCCCCCAATAGCGCAGCCGCGACGCCGGAACGTCCGGCCAGCGGCAGGCCGAGCGATGACCACATGTCCGGATTCAGGATCGAGTAGCTGCCTCCAAAGCTCGACCAGCCCGGAGCGGGCGGCCGCAGCCAGCCTGGCAGTGGAGAGTCGGAAGGAAGCGCCGGCGCCGCGGTGCTGAAGGACCCTCCGCTCCGGCCTGACTCGAGCGAGGGCAAGATGCGGTTCGCATATTCGCGGGTCGAATCCATACCGACCAGAAGCGCCCCGAGTAGAGCCGTCGCCGCGAACGCCGTTCCGAGGGCGAAGACCGACCTCGCGCGCCAGCGGATCAACGACAGCGCATACAATCCGGGGTAGATTGAACCCCATCAGGAGCCCGATCACCCATCCCCCTCGCCATGCAAGACGCTCGCGATTCACCACGTGCGGATCGGGAACTGGACGCCGAAGAGCGGGGATCAGGATCAGGACGAGAAGGCTCGCCACGAGCAAGTCCGCCCGAAAGCACGTTGTGCGCGGCGAGGTAGTAGGGGAAGAAGTCGACGCCGGCCGAACGGGATAGAGTCAACACCGCCCGAACCGCCGCCGCCGCCCAAGTCGCCGCGAGCGCGAGGTCTGTCGTGATGAGCTGCCCGGGCTTCAGCGCTTCTCCACCACGCAGCTGAAATCGGTGCCCAGCGCAAAGCGCGCCGGTAAGGTGTCGAGCGCATTCATGGCGTGGCGGAAGCGGAAGTAGAGCGGCGCGCTGCGTAGCGTCGAGCGGTACTGCTCCACCGCCTCGCTCAAGCGCCCATAGACGGCCAGTGTGTGAGCATCGGTCTGCTCGAGCCGCGGCTCGGACCGCTCGCCACCTTCCGATGCCTCCGCAGGGAGTGGGCCCGCAACCCCGAGGCGCGGCCGACCCGAGGGGGCGCTCTTGAGTTTGCGGCGCTTGCGCGGCAGCCAGCCCAGCGCGCGCAGTCCACGGCGCACCGAGATGCTGCGCATTCGCACGATCCGGAACCCGCAGTCGTCGAACAATCGCACCAGGTTCTCGCGCGTGAAGAACTGGAGGTGCCCCTGATCGAGCATCGGCAGTCGCGCTTCGCCGGGGCGCGCCAACTCGCGTCCGGCCCATTCCAGCGGTCTGAGATTGGCCTCTCCGTTGGGAGTGACCAGCCACACCCGCCCGCCGGGTTTGAGGATGCGAGCGGTTTCGAGCAGGTGGTCGCGTGGGCGAAGCACGTGCTCCAGCAGGTCCTTCTGCACGATGTAGTCGAAGGTTTCGGCGGGGAACGCGGCCTCCTCGAGCGTGACCGCTCGCACGTCCAGTCCGAACTGGCGCGCCGCGAAGTATGCGGCGAACGGCGAGACGTCGATGCCGCGCACGGCCCAGTCGCAACGGCGCCGCAAGGGGTCGATCAGGAATCCCAGCGCGCAGCCCACATCGAGCAATTCGCCGCATGGCTTCAGCCGGCGCAGCTCGCGGGCGAGGAAGAAGGCATCGCGCTCGCTGCGAGGTTGCTCGCGTGCGTAGTCGGAGAACCCGACCGGGGAGTCGAGGTCGAAGTAGTCGCCAGGGTAGAGTGCGCGGAGCTCGAGCGTGCTGAGCCGCGGCCGGATCTGGCGAAATCCGCAGCCCCGACAGCGCCACACCTGGGCGTCGAACAGGCCAAGCAAGCTGACAGGGAGATCGGGGAGCATGGCGTCCGCCGTCTGGCAGATATCGCACGGCTCGGTCGTCGTCGGTTGAGACATGGGCAACGCGGATTGTACTCGTGCCACCAGGTTCACTCCACCCGCTTCATTTCATCCTCAGATGAAATGCCCTGACGCGGACGCCGACGTCCCCGAAAAGGGTATCAGATTCGCAGACCAGGTCGCCGGAGCGCACCAAGCGATAGACCACGGCGCTGTCGGCCCAGACCTCCGCGCGGTATTCCGCGTCGAGTAGCGGCGAATCAATCGTTGGGAGGGCGGCTACGATCCGCTTCCCGCGTGACTTTATGAGGTCGATGCGTTG
>Ga0315278_10007101_pt1 | contig 10216 bp, 5 predicted proteins | sample YL17G06_0_MG_FD_203880 | JGI IMG/M metagenome (GOLD analysis project Ga0315278, IMG submission 203880) | Sediment microbial communities from Yellowstone Lake, YNP, Wyoming, USA - YL17G06_0 | ecosystem: Environmental > Aquatic > Freshwater > Lake > Sediment | place: USA: Wyoming | collected... | reverse complement strand
CCGTCCGATCTCGCCGGCCCAGACCTCGCGTCCGACGAGCTTGATCCGCTCCGCCGCGCATCCCGCCTCCGCGGAGACGCCGTCCTTTGCCATCCGCGTCGCCACCACGGAGATGGCCTCGCGCGGGATCCGCCCGCCCGTGTAGAGGTCGAACACCTGCACCCATTCAGCCGCGCCGAGCCGGCTCACCGGGATGCCGGCCCGCGAGAGCGCCTTCGCCCGCTGGCCGATCTCGATGGCCGCCGTCAGGCCGTCCACGCCGGTTGTCGCGATCACCGCGTCGAGGATGTCCGCGCCGCCGCGACGGATGAGGTAATTGCACGTCTCCTCCGGCACGCGCCACGACATGTAGCGCTCGATGCGCTCCCACGGCCCCGGCTGCAGCCGCGCCTTGATGCGGGCGACGCGCTCGTCGGTGACGCTGGTGGGCGGCGAGTCGGTGTCCGGATACATGCGATCCGGCCCGGGCAGGATCCGCTCGAACGTCGTGTAGCCGCCAGCCAGCGCCTGCCGCGTTTCCTTCGGCACGCCGAGCACGGCGTCGACGAAGCGCAGCCGGATCTCCTCCGCCGCGGTGCGCACGTCCTCCTCCGGCCCGAACACGATGAACACATCGTCGTTCGCCCCGACGCGCGCACGCCGGCGGACCCGGTCGAGCACCAGGTTGCGCGTCTGGAACTGCGGGAAGAGCGCGCCCGAGAAGACGATCGGCACCTCGTCCAGGCAGGCGATGACGCGGATGCGGCCGGCCAGTTCGTCCAGGAACGTCGTGTCGGGCTGTGTCGGGTGCTGCGCCAGCCCGGCCGCGCCGTCCACGCGCACGGCGTAGACCTTGCCGCCGGCCTGCAGGGCGCGGCGGACGAAGCCGAGGTCGACACCGGCCCAGATATCCGACACGTCGAACGACTCGACGCGGATCGACTCCCGCGTGATGGAGCCGCGCCGGTGCAGCTCGTCCCGCAGCTTGAGCAGGTTGTACTGCCGGATGCCTTCGTTGTGGACCAGTTTCACGGCGAGGCCCGCGCGGGGCACGCCCTTGATCTCCACGCGATCGCCGCCGCGGACCGACACGTTGACGTCCTGGCGGCTGGCGCCAATCCCCGTGCGCACCCGGCGCGTCGACCGCGCGGTGAGACCGCAGAGCAGGATCGCGTCGCGCACTTCCTCGGGCGTGCGCAACTCGGGCCCGGTCACCGTCTCGGTGAGCGGCATGCCGAGGCGGTCCGTGCGCCACACGATGCGGTGGCCCTTGTCCGACACCTCGCGGCACGAGTCTTCTTCGACGCTGACGTGGGTCACGGTGAGTTTGCGGCCCTTGAAGGGCAGCCAGCCGTTTACGCCGACAATCGCTGTGCGCTGGAAGCCGGTGGGGATCGATCCGTCGAGGTACTGCTTCCGGGCGATGTGCACCTCGTCGATGATGTCCATGTGCATCATCAGGCACAGCTCGATGGCGACGTCGATGGCCTCCTGGTTCACCAGGAACGGCGGCGTGTCGTCCATCTCGTAGGTGCATACGTTGATGTGGTTCAGGAGATAGATGATCTCCTTCTTCGTCTTGAACTCCATCAGCGCCGTGCCGTCGTACTCGCCCAGTTCGGACAGCGTCGGGCGCATGTGGCGCAGCACTTCCCCGTCGTGCGACTCGGTGTAGAGCCCGGCGGGGCAGCGGCAGAAGAGCTTGTGCGCGGTGTAGAGCTGCTGGTGGACTTCGAGGCCGGACTTGAAGCCGACGGCATCGTAATCGAGAGGCTCGATCATGGGCATCCTTCGACGAGCGGGAGCACCCGATCATACTTCAGCGCAACGCCGCCCGGGTGCGCGTAAGATAGGCCCGGAGGGAGTGATACACATGCACCGATCGCTGAAGCCGCTCACCGTTGTGGCGATGAGCCTGCTCTGGGCGTCGATGGCTCAGGCGCAGACCGCCGACGACATCGTCGAGAAGCACCTGGCCGCTATCGGCGGCCGGGCGGTGCTCTCGAAGGCCACCAGCGAGATCGCCACCGGCTCTGTGGTGGTCTCCACGCAGGGCATGGATCTGTCCGGGTCGGTCGAGATTTACCGCAAGGCGCCCAACAAGACCCGGTCGTTCATCAGGCTCGACCTGTCGGCCGTCGGCGGCACCGAACTGACGGTCGATCAGCGCTGCGACGGCAAGACGGGGTTCGTCAGCAACAGCATGCAGGGCGACCGAGAGATCACGGGCGCCCAGTTGCAGGCCATGCTGAACAATACCTTCCCGTCGACGCTGTTGAACTACAAGGAGGAGGGGGGGAAAGTCGAACTGGTTGGTAAGGACAAGGTGGGCGACCGCGCGGTGCACGTCCTGGTGTACACGCCCAAGGCCGGGCCGGCCGGTCGGCTGTTCTTCGACACCGAGACCTACGACGTGCTGAGGACGGTCGTCAGTGTCAATGTGCCGGAAGCGGGCGGCGAGGTGGAGCAGACGGCTGACGTGGGCGATTTCCGCACCGTCAGTGGGATGAGAATGCCCTTCCGGGTCACCACGATCAGCGCCATCCAAACCGTGTCGATCACGGTGGCGAAGGTCGAGATCAACGTGCCGATCGACGACGCGATGTTCGCGCGGCCGGTGGTGAAGTAGTGGATGAGCGTCCGGCCCGAGGCCTGCGTCGCCAGCATGGCGGACTATGGCATTTTCGCGACGCCCGGAGGCGAAGGGAGCGCAACCGGATCGCCGTCCGCGTAGTGGGCCGTGAAGCGGCCGTCCTGGATCTCCAGCGCACTCGGCCGTCCCTTGAATGAGGCCGCGAGCATCCCGGTGTCGAGCAGGAACACCCGGTTCTCGAACCGGGTGGTGATGGCGATCTTCGACTCCACCGAATGGCCCACCACGATGAACCGCGCCTGCAGACGCGCGAGCATGGCCGTGACGCCGGCGAGCAGCGGGGCCTGGTCGCCCTGGGCGAGGCCGCGGAACCAGAGCGGGCCGTCGGCGGACGCCGACAGCCAGGTCCTGTAGTCGCCCAGCAGCAGCATCGGCTTCACCGCCTCGGCCTTGAGAGGCTTGCCTGTCCCGCGCAGCCAGGTCACCTCCTCCCCGACAAACTCCACGGCCTCCTTCAGGGTCATGTAACGCCAGACGAGCTTCTGGTCGATCAGCGCCTGCCAGATGACGTCGAACGCGGCGAGTTCGGCTCTGACGCGACCGTCCAGGTCGCCGACGCTCGCGAAGTCGAGCGCCGGGTTCAGCCCGCCATGGACGAAGATGCCGTCGCCGGCCTGGAAGACGGCACGATGGGCGCGAATCCACTTGCCATACGTGCCCCTGGGCCCGAAGGCCTCGCGGTACTCGACAAGTCCTGTCGGATGCGCCTCCATCCAGGCGGTCCGGGCGGCGGCGTCCCTCGGTGGGACGGTTGCGTGGGCGTGGTCTTTGTGGCGGTCGAGGAACTTCAGGTAGTTCGTGTACGCCTGCTCGCGTTTCTTCTCGGCATCCGCGGTGGCGAACGTCCGGTAGATCTCCTTCGTGACGTAGCGCACGTCGCCCATCACGTTCATGACCTCGTGGTTGCCGAGTAGAGGCACCACCGCCCCGCCCTGGCGCGGCGCCTGGCGTTCGAGCTCCATCATGAGGTCGAGGCACTCGCGCGACTGCGCCCCGCGATCGAGCACGTCGCCAGTCTGCACGAACGTGGCCGATCCGCCGATCCACCGGCGGTTGGCGTCGACGAGGTTCGTGCGCTGCAGCAGGGTGGTCAGTTCGCCGTACGCGCCGTGCACGTCGGCGATGGCCACGATGCGCGACGGCGCCTGGCCGGCCGCGGCCACCGACAGCGCGAGCGCGACGAGCAGGAGAACGGGCAGGACTTGTCGCGGCACCGAGTCACGGCTTCTCATCATCAGCGTCGCCCCGCAGGACAGACTCCGGGCGGAGCGGTCGGCCCCGGCCCGGGTACTACGCTTCGTCGACCCTGGTGCGCTCGGCCTCGCCCGGGAACACCGGGATCACGCCCGGGGCCGAGGCCGGATCACGCTTCTTCAGGCGGAGCAGGCCCAGGAGGTCGCTCGGCTTCAGGGTCCGCATGCCGTCGAAGTACGAGTAGACGACGGGCGTGACCAGCAGGGTCAGCAACAGGCAGAGCAGTTGGCCGCCGATGATGGTGACGGCCATCGACGCCCGTGATCCCGATCCCGCGCCGCGTCCGAACGCGATCGGCAGCATGCCCGCGACAATCGCGATGGTCGTCATCAGGATGGGCCTGAGCCGCACGTGGTTCGCCTGGATCATCGCGGCGTGACGCTCCATGCCCTCGACGCGCAGCGTGTTGGTGTAGTCGACCTGCAGGATCGAGTTCTTCTTGACGATCCCGAACAGCATCATCATCCCGATGGCGCTGTAGACGTTGATGGTCATCCCGAACGCCATCAGCGCGAGCAGCCCGGCCGGCAGGCTGAGCGGCAGCGCCGTCATGATCGTCAGCGGGTGGATGAACGAGTTGAACTGCGACGCGAGCACCATGTAGATGAACGCGATCGCCAGCAGGATGGCGAGCACGAAGTCGCTCTGTGCCTCGTCCAGCGTCTTGGCGCTGCCGCCGAAGGTCACCTGGTAGCCGGCCTTGAGGCCCAGCTCGCCCACCTTCACCCGGGCCGCGGCCAGGGCCTCCCCCAGCGTCGTCTGCTCGCGGTCGAGGTTGGCACTGACCGAGTACTGCCGCATGCGATTGTACCGCTCAATCGACGACGGCGCGTTCTCCATGGTCAGCTTCGCGACGTCGCTCACGCGGACCATGCGGCCGCCGCTGGCCTGGATGAACAAGTCGCCAATGGCCTGCGGATCCTGGCGGAACTGCTCGTCGAGCCGCAAGGTGACGGCGTACTGCTCGTCGCCGTCCTTGAACCTCGACACCTCCTCACCGCCCACGAGGGTTCGCAGGCTGGACGAGACCGCTTCCAGCGGCACGCCGATGTCGGCGGCGCGCTGGCGGTCGATGGTGACGCGCAGTTCGGGCTGCTGGGTCTCGAAGCTCGTATCGGCGTCGGTGACGCCCCTGATGGTCTTCACGCGGGTCAGCAGGTCGCTGGAGTAACGCTGGAGTTGCTCGATGTCCGGCCCCTGGACAATCATGCTGAGCCGGTTCATGCTGCCGCCCCCGCCGCCGCCCCGCGGTCCGCCGAAACTGGAGCTGGCGGCCCCCGAGATGTCGGTGCCGCCGGACACACTGATGCGGGCGGCCCTGTACTTCGCCAGCTGGCGCCGCGTCGCGGCCATCAGCGTCTGCTGCGACTGGTCGCGCTCATCGAGAGGCGTCAGCTGAATCCAGTAGCTGGCGCCGCCGCCACTGATGCTGGTCAGCACCGCCACGACGTTGTCCCCGAGCACGCGCCGGACCTCGCCCTCGATCGGCGCGACAAACTGCAGCGTCCGCTGGAAGCTGGTGCCGCGGGGCAGCCGGACGTTGACGCTGAACTCGCTCTGGTCGTCGTCGGGCACCAGTTCCTTGCCGACGTACGGGTAGAGGAAGGCCGCCGACACCACCACGACGCCGGCGGTGCCGAGCATCAGGCCGCGGTGCGCCAGCGACCACTCGAGCAGGACGCCGTACTTTCTATCGACCCACGCGTAGACCCCGCGCTGCTTGGTCTGCGTGGCGTGGCCCTGCTTCGTGTCGGAGGGGCGCAGCCACCAGGCGCACAGTGCCGGCGTCAGCGTGAAGGACACGAACATCGAGATCAGGATGGCGGTGGCCGACGTGATGCCGAAGCTGTAGAAGTACCGGCCGACCTGGCCGGACATGAACGCCACGGGCAGGAAGATGACGACGAGCGAGAACGTCGTCGCCATGACGGCGAGGCCGATTTCGCCCGTCGCCTTGATGGCCGCTTCCATCGGTGAGGCGCCCTTTTCCTCGATGTACCGGAAGATGTTCTCGAGCACGACGATCGCGTCGTCGATGACGATGCCTGTGGCCAGGGATAAGGCCAGCATCGTCATGTTGTTGAGCGTGAACCCGAGCAACTTCATCACGGTGAAGGTGCCGATGATGGAGACCGGGATGGCCAGCGCCGCGATGATGGTGACCCGCGTGTTGCGGATGAACAGGAACACGACCAGCGCCGCCAGGATGCCCCCGAGCAGCAGGTGCATCTGGATCTCGTCGAACGACTTGCGGATGAAGCGCGACTGGTCTCGGATGGGCGTGACCTTGATGTCCGAGGGCAGCGCCGCCTGGACACGCTCGAGCCGCGCCAGCAAGCGGTCGACGACGGCGACGGTGTTCGTGCCGGACTGCTTGCGGATCGACAGTGAGACCGCGTTCTCGCCGTTCAGCTGCGTCAGGTACCGGACCTCCTCGATCGAGTCGACCACCCGCGCCACGTCCTCGAGGCGCACGGCCGAGCCCTCCTTGTAGGCGAGCACGATGTTGTTGAAGTCGCGCACGTCGCGCAGCCGGCCCATGGTCCGCATCGAGTACTCGGTCGGCCCGGATGTGAAGCTGCCGCCCGGCGCCTCGACGTTCTGGCGCGCCACGGCCGTGCTCACCTGGCTGGTCGTGAGGCCGTAGGCGGTCAGCCGCGTCGGGTTGAGCAGAATCTGGATCTCGCGCTGCCGGTTGCCCATAAACCCGACTTCGCCGACGTCCTGCACGGTTTCCAGGACCTCCTTGATCTGCTTCTGCGCGATCAGGGAGATCTCCTTCGGCGTGCGGCGGCCCGAGATGATGAGCGTCAGGATCGGCGACGAGTCCGGATCGATCTTGGTGACGGTGGCGGCCTGCGTGTCGCGGGGGAACTGCCGCTGGACGCCGGCGATCTTGTCACGCACGTCCTGCGTAGCCGACTCGATGTCGCGCTCGAGCACGAACGAGATCGTGCAGCGGGCATTGCCCTGGCTCGAGCTGCACCGCAGCTCGTCGATGCCGTTGATCGTGTTGACCGCCGACTCGATCGGCTTGGTCAGCGACGTCTCGACCTCCTCGGCGCTGGCGCCCTGCAGACTCACGCTCACCGTGACGGTCGGGTAGTCCGTCTTCGGCATCAGATCGAGGCCCAGATCCCGGTACGAGAACCACCCCATCACGAGGAGGGCGGCGCTCATCATGACCGCGAAGACCGGCCGCCTGACGCTGACATCCGCGAGTTTCATTGCGTGCCTCCCCGCCGGCCGGCGCCGCCGCGCGACCGGCCGCCGCGGCCACCCTGTCCTGAGCCTGCCGAAGGGCCACCCTGTCCTGAGCCGGCCGAAGGGCCGCCCTGTCCTGAGCCGGCCGAAGGGCCGCCCTCCGCCTCGCCCGGTTTGAGCATTCGCACCGCCACGCCCGACGCCAGTTCGTTCAGACGGCTCATGGCGAGCACCTCGTCGCCCTTGAGGCCGCCGGTGATTTCCCAGTTGTCGCCCTGCCTGACGCCCAGCGTCACGCTCTGCTGCGTGATCTTGCCGTCGCTGATGACGTAGACCGACGGCACGCCCGCCAGCACCGACACCGCGGCGTCGGGAACGGCCAGCACGTTGTCGTCGACCCGCGTCAGGATCATGCCCTTCGCGAAGAACCCGGGCTTGAGCAGCCGTTCCTTGTTCTCGACCAGCGCCTCCACCGTGAAAGTGCGCATGGTCTGATCCAGCGACGGGCTGATGAAGGCGACTTTGCCCGTGAACATCCGGTCGCCGAACGACTCAACGCGGAACTGGACAGGCTGGCCTGGCGTTACCACGCCGGCGTGGCGCTCCTGCACGCCCGTGCGCAGCTTCAGCGGATCCATCTGCACGATGGTGGCGACCACCGTGCGCGCGGAGATGTACTCGCCGACCTGCACGGGACGATCGGATACCACGCCGCGAATCGGGGATTTCACCGTGGCATCGTTCAGCGCCTTGGTCGCCAGGTCGTAGGCCGCCCGGCGATCCTGCAGGATCGCTTTGGTGGCGTGCACGGAGTCGAGCGCGGCCTGGTAGGACGCCTCGGCGACCCGGTACTTCGTCTCGGCCAGCTGCAGCACTTCGGGCGACGAGAGGCCGCGGGTGTTGAGCACCTTCGCCCGTTCGAACGTCGCCTTCGCGTCGTCGCGGTTGGCCATCGCGCTGCGGACCGTCGCCGTGTCCTCGTCGGCCGGTACGGGCTGTGTGGTGTCGACCGGCCCGCGCATGCCGAGCTGGGATCGGGTCTGGAGGAGCGTGGCTTCGGCTCGCTCGAGGGCGAGCGCCAGTTCCTGCGTCTCGAGGCGCACCAGCGGCGTGCCGACGTTCACCTCTCTCCCGATTTCGACCATGACCTGGCGGACGACCCCGGCCGACTCCGCGCTGACCCTGGCCGAGTCGGGCGACAGGAGCGTGCCGGCCAGGTCGATCTGGCGCTGGACCGACATTCGCAGGATCGGGGTCGACTTGACCGCAACGCCGGCCCCGCCACGGCCCCGTCCCCCGGGCCCTCCAGGACCGCCCGGGCCGCCCGCGTTCTGGCTCTGGCAACCGGCGAGCAGCAGCCCAGCCGCCAGCACACCCACGACCGCCGGCACGGCTCGAGCCGCGCCCCTTCCGGGAGTACGCATGTCTTTATCCTGCTGATATTTATGAGAAATCAATTCGCTCCGGGCCATGTGAGGCTTCCTTCCGAGACCGGCCGCCGCTCGCGAACGCGCAGACGGAGACACTGAGGGCGCGATCGTCCTTACGACGGCCGGGCGATTTCTGCTTAGTCCTTCGATGCACAGGCACGGCAAAGTACCTGTGCCTTCAGGGCTTCGTCGCGGAGGGACAGTGGGCGGAGCGGTTCTCGACCTCTACTTTGCCAGCTTGGGGCCCTTCACGGTCTCCCGCTCCTGGGAGTTGGGGTGCCGGTACACCTGGCAGCCACCCTTCCCCGGCAGCAGGATCTCGGACAGGAACTTCGCCGAACCGACCACGTCGAACACCAGTTCAGCCCGCTGGACGCTGCGGCTGAGGGTCTTGACGGAGGCAAGCTCCACGGGATCCCCGCCCTTCTCGTGCGTGAGCACGACCTTGCAGTCTGCCGCAATGTCGACGGTCCAATTGCCCGCGGAGAGCGTCTTGCCTCCAGCCACGAAGCTGAAGTCGATGTTGACGACGTTGGTTTGAGCCTGGGCCGACGCGACGCCGGTGATGACGAGTACCGCGACGATGACAACCGTGCGAATGATACGACCGAACATGAAGAACCCCTGCGCTGCGCCGGAGTCCGGCCCCCTGCCTCTCGCCTGTCGCGAGAAACGTGCGCAGCCAACACACGCCTCAGCGCTCGATGCCGGTGCTCCGTAATGAATATGGAGGCGCCTGTAATCCACCACGCCGGGCCGCATGCCCGGTGGCGCCTTCACTGCGCCATACGAACAGGGGTGGCGGTGTGTTTACCCGAGTGAGAAGGTAGGATATTCCGGTCGGGACACGATCATGCTTCCTGAGCGGCCACATCGGCTTCACACGCCCGGCCTCCTGCGCGGACTTGCGGTCTGCGCGGGCGTCCTCGCGCTCTTCGCGGCGTGCGGGTCCGGGAACTCGCCCGCCGCGCCGTCGACAACGCCAGGTGGCGCGGCCGGGGCGGCGTCAGGAATCCCGGGATGCGAGATCACCGCGTCGAGCGACGCGACGCCGCTGGTCAACGATCCGAAAAGCCCGTACTACGATGCGATTGGTCTCGCCCGCAGTGCCGATGGCGCGCTGGCGATCGGCTACGGCGAAGCGCTCGCCCACGCATCGGCCCCGGACGCCACGCGCCTGCCGGGCGGTGGCCTGGGCGTCTACTATCACAACGGTGAAACCGGCGGCGCCATCTGGCTGGCGAGGCTCGAGGGATCCGCGCTGTCGCCGGTCGCCGCGATCACGGTGGACGGCGTGGTGCGGCCTCGGTGGATGGCCGACCCGAACGTCGACCTGATCGACGGCCGCGTCCGCATGATCTATCTCAACGGCGAAGGCCAACGTCGCTTCTGCGTCGCCGAGTCGGGCGATGGCATCACGTTCACGACACGGGCGCTGGCGATCAGGTTCAGCGGTACCGAGGCGGATCCGACGGTGGCGCGTCTCTCGGACGGGTCCTGGCTGATGGCGTTCTCCCGCGAGAACCACAGCGGCATCGGGTTCGCCAGGTCCGGGGACGGCCTCAGCTTCACGGCATTCGCGACGGCGGGCTTCGGAGTCGTCCCCGAGTTGGCCGTACTGCCGGACGGCCGTGTACGGTTGTACGTGTGCGCGTCCGGCAACGTCGACGCGTACCTCTCGGCGGACCGGGGTACG
>Ga0315278_10007100_pt1 | contig 10217 bp, 9 predicted proteins | sample YL17G06_0_MG_FD_203880 | JGI IMG/M metagenome (GOLD analysis project Ga0315278, IMG submission 203880) | Sediment microbial communities from Yellowstone Lake, YNP, Wyoming, USA - YL17G06_0 | ecosystem: Environmental > Aquatic > Freshwater > Lake > Sediment | place: USA: Wyoming | collected... | reverse complement strand
TCGAACTGATGAAATCCAACCATCTGAAAATGTTGTCAGCAGAAAAGCATAGAATGAGTTTCGTCAAGTTGCTTTCACCATAATCAAAATTAAAAGACTTCAGATAGGTATCAACTTCGGACGTCTTCCAAATGAATCTGGTCCTGTCTGTTAGCAGAGGGTTAATCAATTTCTTAAGCTCGATTTCATCCATTTTGTGCCGCCTCTTGCTCCAACTTTTCCACTTTGAATCCTGCCATATCAAATTCGTTAGCTTGAAAATCTATGGTGATTCGTGGGGAAGGGGTTCTATAATCCGTATAATAAAAAATGTTATCCTTGGAATATGCAACGATGCTGAAGCCGAATTGCTCCAACCTCCCAACACCTCTATGATTGTCTGCTACTTCCTGCATAATGGCGACACCATAGGCGATCGCTTCCTTCAAAGAGTAGTTTTGATATGCTTTATTTTTGAAGAAATAATTAGCCCAGTCATCACCTTCTCCTTTTACCTGATGGTAATCTTCGTTCATGCCCTCTGAGAAGTGTTTTCCTTTCACTACAGACACGTATGTTACTCTTGCTCCTTCTTTCTGCCAGACGACTATTATGAACTGTGCATTTCGGTATTCCAAATCTTCAGGAGACGAGAAATATTTGAGGTCATCTGCAGACAGATTCTGAATTTTCTCTTCGAATTTCTCTACAACGTTTGTGCCGTTGACCGTGCCATCCGAATGGATTTCAGCAAAAAGCCGCTCGATTAGTTTTGAATCGCCTACTCCTCCAATTGCAAACTCGCGATTTCTTGACAGATAGATCTTGTTGGCCCCAGTTCCAACGCCAGCATCATTAGTCTCCATTCTATCGCTGATTAGAACGCACCCATCTTTGCATGGGAAGTAGAATATGAGTGTCATTAACTTGCGACTCTCTATTACGTAGGTCATCAAGTACTAAAAATGATTTACGACTTTTCCTCACCCAGCTCAATTTCTAAGGACTGAATCTGGCCAGTTCCAGTGCTTGTTACGTTGTGACCTGTGTTTTGCCCATTGACATAGATCCAGTAATACTCCTCTGAGCCCGTGAACTCATTTATGTAACGCATTTTTCCCAGATGTAGTGTGACTGCGCCATTTACATCAGTGTGGAACTCGCGCGCGCGCCGTTGTCCTTCTCAGTGCTTGGTTCGGGCTTAGGTTCAATGTCATTGCTCTTGTTTGATTGCGAGAAACCTGCCTTCTCCGAAACGGTTTCCGGAGTTGAGACCATCGCCCTCAAGGCTATTCCAACAACTAATATCACAACATAAACAAAGAGCAGATTGATCAAGTTGTTTTCAACTTTCATTGTCATCAGAGGAGCCTCGAATGCATGCAACGCCAACAAATATACTGGGACAAAAACTATGACGGCCGCTGATATTGGGATGATGATGCCTTCAATCATGGTTACCCTCTTGGATCTTCGAGATCGACTGCGTACAAGGTCGTATGAAATAGGCGCGAAAGTAGCTGCAGCCATAAAGCCTCCGAAAATGCCGAGCCATAGTGGTACCTGATTCACCAAAACTCCGACAAAAGATGCAAAAGGTGGTCTATGAAAGATTGATAAGCTCAACCTAAGCCAACATGTAACGTTTCCGACGTCGTTGAGAGCAGAAGATGGAATTTGGTTTACCTGAGAAGCAAAAGTGTTGTCGTTTCTAAGACTCCAGCTTGCCTGATAGTTGTCTGTGGGTCCAGGAATATTCCCTCCTAACTCAAATGTAGAGTTTTGGGAAAGGAAGTTGCAGCCAATGAAATAGTTTGCCTCATACTTGTCATTTGGAAAATCATCTGACAACGTCCCAAGAGGAACTGGGCCTTCGATGGAAAAGGTCGTCAGGTTTGTTACTGAGTCAAATTCCTTGGGCATTTGGTAAACTCCGACGGAGCTTAGGTTCCAGTTGATCACGTCTTCCGGAATAATCAGGACCATTCTAATGTTTAGGTCACTAAGATTGACGCTTAAATACCATTTCAGCGAAACAAAATCGCTCCAGAAAGTGTCAATTTCCAAACGAGATGTTATCATCAAACTGCCATTTGCTTCTTGCATTGTGCAAAATGAAGCAAGCACTATGAAAATGATAGATATGCCGTAGAGCAGGTAGCGTTTAGAAATGGAATAGTTCTTCATACCGCACACACTGTCCAACCTTCATTATCACTTAATTCATGCTTTTCTGTTTTGCGTGTTTATTTATAGACGATACTGCATTCTGAATCTGTGGTAGAATGACGAAGAAGATACTTCTCACAGATTTGCCGACCGGAATCATACTTGCGCTGCGGATGTCACGTCAGAAACTGGACGATGCTGAATTATTGATTTCAATAGAGAGTTTTGAGGATGCGGTCATTCTCATCCGGTTTGCCGTTGAGGAATTTGGCAAGGCTGTCGCCTTGAGGGAAAACCTTGAAAAAGGAAATGAACAAGTTGAAGATGACCTTTTCAAGAACCACCCTTACAAAGAGGCCAAAGCATCGTCTGTCCTCCCAGGTGACCTCAAGATAATATATGAAGGGACTCAGTCCCTAGGACTTCTCAGCTCAAGACTTCGATGCAGGTAAGGAAGCAATCTCTCACAAAACTCGCATAAATGCAACGTTTGTCGACTGGGTTGCTGGCAACTGGAAGACAGGTGTTCAAGCGCAGCCAGACAAGCTCCTTCGTTTGATAAAGGGCTTGAGAAAAGAAATCGAAGACTTTAACGTCGCTGGCTTGAGCACACGATAGTGTCTCTCAGCTTTCCCACCATGCTCTCCGAATCGTTTTGGCTCTCACGGTTGTTGTTTCTTTTAACCTTTTCATCAGGGCTCTGACCTTGCTGAGTTCAGGTTCTGGCAAGAAGTTTTTCTTGCTGTCGTAACCCACGTAGCACGTTTCAGGTCCTATGTTACTGATCCATTCTTCAAGTATCTCAAGATCAAAGTCTAAGATGGGCTCGATCGTCACAATCTTTCGCGGATGCTGAAGTTTCATCATGGCTTTGTATCTTTGCGAAGGCAAAGGTGCGCTTGATATTCCATGATAGAGTTTGTCTCTGTCAGTTTCAATTGTTGTCCCAAGAAGAACGTTTTCTGGAAAGTGGTAATTTTTGAATACACTTGGGTTTTTAGATTGGATCAAGAACGTTCTGTCCGGCAGCTGCTTGATTCTTGCAAGTATTTGTTGCATCCATTTGGGCTCGCAAAAAGCAACGTCGCCCATATCACAACAGAATATGAAACCATTTCCATTGGTCCTCGGCAGAGAGTTAGCCAATCTTTCAGCATGAAAGTGAGGCTTGAAACTGTAGCAGTCAAAGCAGTGCTTCTTTCGGCGCTTCATCTGCCTTTTGAAACTCGACATGCAATAGACACAGTCATATTGGCAGCCGACAAAAGGGTTCCAAGATTGAATAGACTGCCTGTACATGTTGCCCGTTATTATCACTCTGCCCACTCTCTGTTTTGTCACGTTTGAATATTAAGAGCTCGCTATATAACAACGTTGAGAATCGCATACTCCATCTTGAAATCCATCATAGACTCAAAAAGCCCGGCTAAACGAAAGTCACAACAAGTTAAATCAGAGTGTCTTGTCAATGTATTGTGGCAGTATAGTTGTCATTGGAGGGTGCGCTGCTGTCAGACGAGACCATATGGAAGATTAAGCCCCATACGGAGGCCAAGCATGAAATCCTGCGAAGATACCTTGAAGCTTGGCTTCCAATAATGTCGAGATATCATGCCAGGATAGTATACTTGGACGGTTTTGCTGGTCCAGGAGTTTATTTAGGCGGCGAATACGGCTCCCCTGTTATCGCAATTGAGACAGCGGTGAAACATGTTCTGCAGGCAAACTTTAAGGAGATAGTTTTCTTCTTCATAGAAAGGGATAAACGTCGAGCCGAGATGCTTGAGAAGGTTCTTGCTGAACGTTTCCCGAACCTTTCGAACAAGATGAAGTACCATGTTATAGGCGCCGCATTTGCGCCAACGTTCGAACTTGTCCTGAATAGAATGGACGAAGGAGGCGCCATGCTCGCTCCGACGTTCGCTTTCTTGGACCCGTTTGGGTTTTCTGGACTGCCAATGAAGTTAATCGGACGAATGATGAAGTGTGAGAAATGTGAGGTTCTGGTAACTTTCATGGTGGGTTTCATCAACCGGTTCATGATTGAAGGCAGAGAAGCAACTCTTAACGAGTTGTTTGCGACCGATGAATGGAAAAAAGCTAATGAGCTCGAAAAACCTGAAGACCGCATCAAGTTTCTCGTCAACCTATATGAGAAACAACTCAAATGCGAAGGCGGCGCTCAATACGTCAGAAGCTTCGCTATGACTAACAAGCATAATCAAATCAGCTACTACCTCGTTTTTGGGACCAAACATCCCAAGGGACTTGAAGTGATGAAAGATGCCATGTGGAAAGCAGACAAGACCGGTTCCTACGGATTCTCCGACCTTACAGATCCGAACCAAATCACCTTTATGGACATCGGCGACGAACCTTACTGGGTCCCAAAAGCTGCTGCCATGGTCTACAACAAGTTCAGAGGACAAACTGTTCCAGTCGAACAGATACGTGGATTCGTAATAACAGGCACGCCATTCCTCTATCGAAACCCAATTTTACGGTATTTGGAGAAAAGCTCGCCGCCGAAAATAGTTCGCGTCGACGTTCTAAAACAGGTCAGAAGGAGAGCCTTCACGTATCCCGAACGCTGTTCAGTTACATTTTGTAGTTAGCTGCGTGGTTGTCAGTTGAAGGATTTGAAGGAAAAAAAGAAGCATAGAGAAGCTGCTTTCAAGGCTTGGACGACAATCAAGAAAGAGAAACGTGAGAAAGCGGCGGAGCGCACGCTGAAAATAAGCAGGTTCATAGAGCCCAGCGCCATTCGAGAGCTGAGACACCCCGAGGCATTGCGAGTTTCAAAGGGATCTGAGCTTGGGTGGAAGGGAAACCGTGTCGTCGTGCCCTTTGACAAAACTCCTTCAGATATAGCCTGTGGGATGTTTTGGGAATTGAGATGGGCTTATGGATGCCCTCTCAACTGCAGCTACTGTTACCTGAGAGGAACCATGCGAGGACGAATGAAACCTCAATACGTGAGAACTGAAGCAGTTGTGCAAGCCTTAGATGAAGCGTTCACTGAAATACGGGCGCCGGCAATTTTCAATGCAGGGGAATTATCTGATGCTTTGATGAACCCTGGAATGATGATTCCCATCGTTGACAAGTTCGAAGAACAGAACAAGCACAGAGTCTATCTGCTGACAAAGCTTGCGGAGAGGAACATTGGTTTTCTCTTAGAGAAGCCCAGAAAGCAGGTGATTTGCGGTTGGAGCATTAATGCGCCGGCTATTGCAGAGCTTTGGGAAAGTGCAGCACCGAGACCTAAAGAAAGGATCCAGGCTGCCAAAAGAACCAGCGAGAGCGGATATGACGTTAGGATACGCATCGACCCCATTTTCCCCATAGAGAATTGGCAATCACATTACAGCGATCTCCTTGACCAGCTGCTCGGAAGTCTGAAGCCAAACAAGCTCATTCTTGGAACACCAAGAGGACTATGGAAGACCATCAAATTTGCAAGCGACTCGAAAGTTGACACGACATGGGTTCGATTCTTTAAAGAAGACAGCAGCTGGGGAAGGAAATTGCCCTTTGAACAGCGTAAGGAGATCTATGAGTTCTTCTTCAACAAGCTAACTTCAACAGGATACCCACTGTCGAAGGTATCACTATGCAAAGAAACGGTGAACATGCTCCAGGCCCTAAAAATAGATTATAGTGGAAGAACCTGCAATTGCTATGGCAAGAATGCCATGTGAGCTTGCTCGCAGGCGATGTCATTGAGTGTAAAGAGTACGGAGAAACAAGAAAAACCATTAAGGTAGGGTTCGACTTGAGGCTCCAGGAAATCATAGATAAAATCAGTAAGCAGGGTCACTTTCCAGACCATAAAACAGCTGCCGTATCAACTGGTCTATCGAAAATGATCTCGAAAGTAATTTCAAAGACTACATTTCAGTGGTCAAAGAAGATAATTTGGGAGTCAAGCGTGTTCAAGGTCGAGACGCGCGCGCTAGCATACTTTCTAACCTCCACAAAATCAACTAACCGAAGGCAGACATATGACTGGTTGAGATTTGTTGTATGCCTAGTTATGTTCTAGTGGCTTTCGACTGAACTTATTGATAAGCTACGTAAGTTTTTTAGCTCTCTCTGTCTATACGATTTGACAGCGTTGATACGGAATGAAGGTTGAACTAACAACTCTCCTTAAATTTCCCAAAGAAAGTTCAGTGGTAACTACCGGCGTTTTCTTTCACAAAAAAGGAATACTCATTACTGGTCATGAGAATGGCGTAGTCGCCCTTTGGGCGCTTTCAGAAGGAGCTTCATTTCGTATACTGTACGATTGTCACTCGAGAATTGACACAATCAGTAGCTCGCCAAAGGGTGAATTGGTAGTAGGCTCTCACCAAGGAGAAATAGTAGTTCTGTCCCCTGATGGGAAATCCACGGTGGTTGAATCTGCTAGGTATGGAGTCAAATTAAGAATATGGGCGTCCGTCTGGCTAAATGAGAATTCTTTTGCGGTGGGTTCAACCTACGGTGAGGTGAAACTTTTCGTAAGAAAAGATAATCAATGGACAAAAGAGAAATTGTCGGGACATTCAGACAGTGTCTTCGGTATGGGAAGATCGCTTAATGGGTTACTAACAACGGGCGACTACTTCGGCAATATTCTGGTTTGGGAACCTAAGGGAGCAGGTTACATTGTCCAACAGAAAATGAAAATCCAAGGCACTGTGGAAGACATTTCCTGGCTTAAAGACGATGCCTTCGCAGCAATAAACAGAACTGGAGAGATTTGTGTATTTGAAAAGAGTGCTGCTCAAGAAGCTATTTGGCAATCAGTATATGAGGTCAAAGATGCTACCAGCTTTGGAAACACTGTGTACATAGCAGAAGATGGAAAAACGGTTTTTGCAGGGACTACTACTGAGGTTATTCAGTTTGATACAGAAACACAGCAGGTTGACTCAATAGATATTGCCAGCGCTCGAAGGATTTTCGGATCTAGAGATGACATATTTGTCCTCTCCGCTTACGGATTGTATAAGTTCACACGAAAGAATATTGAAGTTAGGCCAGACCTGATAAAATACAAGTACTTCAAAATCGGACTAGTAGGTCATACCGGAGTCGGAAAAAGCACTCTCTGCAATTACATAACAACAGGGTCATTCGCTGATTTGTCATCAACTCCCGGAAAGAAAATCTGGATTTGGGAACTACCAAAAGACGATGGCCTAGACAAGCGTCTTATTCTGACCGACTACGGCGGACAGGAAACTGCCCTGAGTACTTTTCTGCCTTTCTTATTGGACTCCGACATAATTCTTATTCTTTGGCAGCAAAATGACATCACCACACTGAGAAAAGCATTTCAGATCTTGTATGACCTCAAACCCAAGGTTGCCGACAGCGTGAAGATATTCTTCGTCCAAACACACATTGACGAAAAGAAGATTCCTGAGTTTGACCAGCGCACAATCATGGAACTTAAAGAGGAAGGAGGAATAATTGATAACTTCAAGATTAGTTCCAAATTCGGAACGGGCATAGACGATTTGAAATCTAGCGTACTTAAAGAAATCTCGTGGGATAAAGCAAGAATTATAGTTCAGACTATTAGTGCAAATGCAGTTTTGCAGACAATCATGGCACTACAAGACATGAATATTGCCGCGGTGACGCCAGAGGAATTCGTTGAGTATTATAAAACAGAAACAAACCTGGCGATTGGAAAGACTCATCTGAAATTCCTGTTGCGCGACTATAGTAACCATGGTATTATTGAATACAACTCCGACATTTTGGATCTAATAATATTTAACCATCCCGAATACAACCAACTTAGAACTGATGTACCGATATACGTAATGAAACAAGACGGCATAATCAGAAATGAAGACCTATCTAAGAATTTCAACGGTAGCCGATTTCTTCCTGTAATAATAGCTATGTACTTGAAGTACCGAATTGCAATAGAGAATTTCGAACAATTGATTTTTCCGAAATTGTTGAGCGATAATATGCGCGATATCCCTGAACCATATCTCAGTCGTCTAAGATTAGCCCCTATTAATACCAAGTATTTGCCAGATAAAGAGATTGATATGGACGTACTGCTGAGGGCACTCTCTGAGCTGCAGTTACGATGCATACGAGCATCGAAGCGTTCTGGCGTATTCTCTTACGAGGAAAATGCAACTATTTATTATAAGTTTGAAAAGGGAGGCGATCCCTTCGAAGGGTCCCATCTAAAATGTAATTTTCGCGTTGGGGGAACGAAAAGGAGTATCTGTGAAAGGTTAAGTCAAGATTTTCTGGATATCGTTGAGAATCTTTTTGGACCCTTTTTGAAAGTGCCACAAAATGACGATAAAAAAAAAGTTGACGCAGATAGAACAATAATCCATGATGTTGCTATTTCATACGCGAGCGAACAAAGAGAATATGCCGCAAGAGTGGCGGGCATTCTCAGGGCTAAAGGTGTTAGAGTCTTCTTTGATCCGTTCTTTGAAACCAAAATGTGGGGAAAAGAACTGCCTGAATATTTGATGAAAGTCTACTATAAAGAGTCACGCTATTGTATGATATTTATCTCTAAGGAATACGTCTCCAAAGCTTGGCCGACGTTTGAGCTCAAATGTGCAATAGCACGCAGGATTGAAAGCATGGGTGAGTATATACTGCCTGTTCGATTCGACGACTCAGAAGTCCCAGGACTAAGCACGACTATAACCTATCTAGATGCCAATGAGAAAACCCCTGATCAGATTGCAGATATGTTCATGGAAAAGATGCAAGAGTAGCACGCTAAATTGTGAACGCGCGCGCTAATTAGAGTTTATATAATTTTGATTGTTTTATAAAGTAGAAAAAAGAACCTCAACAGCGCCAGGTGTTACTATGGATTATAATGAGCGAGTGCATGAAGCAAGGAAATGTATAAGTATGCAATCGCATCTGTCGACTTGCTTGTACGATTGGGCCGTGGCACACACACTGTATAGGAGGCAACTACTATGTTGGAGCACGACAGTCTCCTATTACGCAATGATGCATGGAGCACGTACTATCTTTTCGTTGATAGAGACAGACAGTAGCTTTGACTCGAGGTTCAATCCAAGCGCGACAAAACGAGAACAGTTGAAAAAAATCATGAGGGGGCATAAAGCGTTCTGCGACTTCTTGATAGGCAACATGACAGGGCGTAGTGTGATGTTGCGAGAGCAATGTGCTGAAACCTTTGCAGAATTATTTCCTGAAACTGATTGGAGTTCTTTCCTAAAAAGCATTGGCAATGTGCTTGCTCTTCACAAAGAAGCACGAGAGACCGAGAACTACGAGCATTTCGTGATAGCACATCATGGTCGAGAGTACCATTTCGAATCACCGTTCATAGATACCATATTCCGGAAGTCAGAAGAGAATATGAATGAGCATCTCAACCAGATGCTAGGTTACATAATAACATTCTATAAGAATCTGTCAGAACAAGTCCGCGATTACTATTTGTGGCATCAGAAAGATGAATTGTTCTGGCTAGAGAAAACCATGCAAAAAGAAAATCTGGTGATTTCACAGCGGATGAAGACCTTCCTGAACAACCTTCAAGAAATCCTAAAAGATGCGAAGATGCCAGAGGACTATTCTGATTTTGAACGAGAAATGGACATGGACTATTACAGCGAAAAGAATGAAGTATATACAAAGCTGAAGAATCTAGCCAGGAGACTTACAGATATGGATCATGTCAAGCAGTCAAACTCTTCTCAAACTCGCGCATCTTCTGATTCTCCATAATAGTTCCTTTAAATACTTCCATTGCTACTGACGGCTCACTCCGCGATCGATCGCGCTAGAACTGATCTCTATTTCAAAGATCAGAAAACTCCTCAAGAATGATGTTGCGTATATTGCCTTTTTGAAAAATAGAGAAAAACTGGTTTGTTACAGGTTTGTTACAAAAGCACGTTAAGACCTGCTGTTTCTCTCTTGGCGCGCTGTCTTATTGTGTTATATCCTCAGTGGTCTGAAGAAACCTACCTTTTCACGATCTTTCTCATCTTTTTCCGTCTCAATAAGTGGATGGTGTCGAATCGTCTTCAAAGCCGACTTCA
>Ga0315278_10007098_pt1 | contig 10218 bp, 10 predicted proteins | sample YL17G06_0_MG_FD_203880 | JGI IMG/M metagenome (GOLD analysis project Ga0315278, IMG submission 203880) | Sediment microbial communities from Yellowstone Lake, YNP, Wyoming, USA - YL17G06_0 | ecosystem: Environmental > Aquatic > Freshwater > Lake > Sediment | place: USA: Wyoming | collected... | reverse complement strand
GTATTATAAATTTGAGAATCCAAATATATAAGATTCAAGTTCAATCCAGCCGATCCCGTTCCAGCCGCCGAGGCGTTTGACCCGACAAGATTGACCTGAGTCCAAGCCAATGAAATGTTCTTGTCAGTTTTGGTAATCATGAGATTGGGGAACGCCTTCATTGCCTGTCCATCATATTGCTTTATCAGGATCGCGCCATTTTCGTATCCGATCCACTGCTGGACATAATAGCGGTTGGGTGCATACAGCTCCACTATCCCGCCTCCTATGTCGCCTTTTCCACCAGGTGTTATGGGTACGAGAACTGAGCTACCAGGAATGGAATATTTAAAATTCACATTGACCGAGCTGTTGCTAGACGAAGGTGCGTATGTTAGGAGTCCAGCGGTTGCGGATGCAAATACGGGTATGCCATTTGCACCGAGGGTTATCGTTTGGTACATGTTAAGATTTGACTGGCCATTTATCATGAAATTGACCATCATCATGTCCGACTTGCCCTTGAGGCTCCCGAATTGATCAACCACCTCATTCATGTGTGACCGCTCATTGTCTACCATCCAGATAGGAATGTAGGAGTTGGTGAACAACGTAAGGAAGGTCAAGAAGACCAAAAGGGCCATGATGGTGCCTACTGTTGAGGCCACTCCTCCCTCATCTCGCTTGAGAAACCGACGAACCTGAGTCTTACTGAGTCTTCTACCCACAGGGCGCTTTAGCATCAACTGTCATCCCCCAACCAGTCTGCTGGAAAAGAGCGCCTAGTACATATATAAACATATTGAGCTGGGTTGCATTGAACGAATCGCTTCCAGACGCCCCGATTTTCACTTGAATAAGGTCAATTATCCCCTACATACGGAAAGTACTTCGCATGCGAACGCAGCAGCGACCTCGGAACTTAACTAAATTTCATGTTAGATGTCGAAGTGAAAAATCTTGCCTGCTGACAAACTATATAACTGACCTCTCCTTTTTCTGGTAGGCCGCCGCAGTAACTCAGCTGGGAGAGTGCAAGACTGAAGATCTTGAAGTCGCTGGTTCAAGTCCGGCCTGCGGCACCATTCCCAATTCTTACCTTCAAGTTCCGTTCCGATCCTTCCAAACATCTATTATAGCGATTCTTTGATTAGGTAGGAGGCGGGAAAATGCAGGTCAGGAACTTTGAGATCACCGTGATCGAGGCGAAGCGCTTCACAAAGCAAGGGGAGAAGGTCAACAACATCCGTGTGGACCATAACAGCTCTGTCACTCAGATCGAGAGGGGAGCTGATAATACAGCGGTCATCGAGTATCGCTTCACCACCAACTATGTTGGGATGGGATACATCAAGATGGAGGGGCAGATCGTCCTCGCAGGAGACGTCGAAGGACTGATCAGCGAGTGGACCCAGAAGGCCTCCATGCCTCCAGAAGTCGCCAACCTGGTGCACAACACGGTGGTTCCGAACTGCATACCCACTGCCCTATTGGTCTCCCGTGACATCAGGCTGCCTCCGCCGGTGCCGATGCCGCACATCAACATCCAGCAGCAGCCGGAGCCCAAGAAGGGAAGACAGGGCGGAATGGAAGTGGCCTGATAGGTCGCAATCCTTTTCCGAACCGGGGCGAGGGGCAGGAGTTCTCCTGCCATCGACCTTTTCCCTTGGGCATTCACCTTATGTGATCCAAAGAGAACGACCCTATGCTCAGTCCATGCTTGCCCACCGTGTAACGGACGTATGATCTGGATTGCACATCGGATATACCCTGGACCGAGAAGTAGGTCTTCAGCTGGTCCAGCTTGAAGTCGACCATGCCGTCCATGATCGAGCCCAGCATCTGGATCTCCATCTCGCCGTGCATGCCCTTCTCGATGGTGTACATGCTGACCGCGCCATCCCTCTTGCGGCGCCCGCAGAACGGGCTGAGGAAGCGGAAGGCGGTGTTTGGGTCCGAGTAAGCGATCAGGGTGGAGAGCGAACGGAAGGCCAGACGGTAGTACTTGTGCTTCTCCTTGAACTCCTTGGCCACCTTCTCCGTGGACTCCATGATCTTCTCATGGTCGGTCGGCTCGTCGATGTAAATGGTGTACGGGTCCGAGGTCGATTCGCCCATGGCGCGCGAATAGGAATCGATGTATCTGATCAGTCCGAGGCGCTCGTACTCTTCATATCCCGATATGATGGGGTTCATTTCGTTCCGGATGTCCTTGGGCGTCTTATCGGTGATGACCCAGATGCAGGGAATGCCCTTCTTCAGGCCCTCTCCCACGAACGCTGCGATCATGACCTCCTTGCCGATGAATGGCGGGCCATGGATTAGAACGTTGGAACCGAAAGGTATGCCGCCCAGCAGCAGGTCATCGAACCTGGTGTTGCCGGTCTTGACCTTGGCCACGGTGAACTCGATGGCCCGCTCCTCCTCGCGCTTCGTGATCTCGTCCTCGATCACACCCTGCTCGCGCAGGCGTAGGTCCTCGGACTTGGCATTGAGGTACTTCTCCTTGGAGATGAGGTCCTCCTCTTTGCGGGAGACCTCCACCTTGAGATCCTCCAAGCGCTTCTTGTACTCCGTCTCGTCGATGCCGATGGTCTCGCGCCTAGCCTCGTCGATCTTGCGCCTCTCTCCCGTCATGAGCTTCTCGCGGTAATCGAGGTCCTCTTCGCGCCGCATCAGCTCTTGCTCCTTGTAACCGACGACCTCCCTGATCTTCTTGAGCTCGTCGTCTCGCTCCCGCACCTCGATCTTGAGCCTGGAGAGCTCTTCCTCCATCAGGACCATGCGCTTCTCCTTGATCTGCACATCGCGGAGCTTCTGCTCCACTTCCTTGGTGGCGTCGGTGATGTTCATCCGGGTGAGCCTGAGCTCTTCATCCTTCTGCTGGTCCTCGATGCTCTTGCGCTTGAGCTCCTCGGCCAGGTAGTCGATCTTGGAACGGTACTCCTTGTCCTTATCTCGGAACTCGGATTCTTTGTCACGCAGTTCGGCTTGGAAGCGTTCCTCTAGCTCCGTAACAGAACTGGCGCCCGAGCCCTCCCCATTCGGAATGAGCCTCTTGGTATTGAGCTCCCTCTCCTTTAGCAATACGAGCGATTCCCGCTCCTTCAGCTCGATCTGCTTCTTGAGCAGGGACATCTGGTCCTTCGGCAGGGAGTTCATGGCGCCGCCGAATTCCTGCTTGATGTCCTCGTTAAGCCTGATAAGGCGCTCCACCTCGGAGCGCAGCACGGTGTTGTGGTCGAACAGCTCCTGCAGCTTCATGCCCAGGACCTTCTCGCTGATCGGCTGTCCATCGGTCGAGCGCTTTTGAAGCTCGTTGATGATGACATTCCTTAGCTCCGCGAGCTCCTTCTCATATCGTTCGGCCTTCTGCTTCAGCGCCGCCGCGTCCTCGGTTAGGACCTCCTCTACCGCAGAGAAAGCGTCCTCCTCGACCTTGGCCTCAGCTAGGTCCCCTTCGCTCAGCCAGGTGAGCAGGCTGTCCTCCTCCCCGGTCAGCCACTTGCGTAGATCGTCATCCTTGGAAGGATCCGTAGAAATCAGGTCATTGGTCGGCATAGGAATCGCTGTCGTGGTCTCGATGGTGGTTACTGCCCCATCCCTTTTCGCGCTGGCAGCTTTACGGCTCGTTCCCAACCTAACACCTTTGGTCTCTTTACGCTGCTGCCTCTTGGAGTCCCCAGGATGGTATTTTAATATTTCGTTCTCAGATGCAATTATGATTCCTATCCATTTCGATAATCCTGGTACCATAAAGGAATGTAGCCACATTATCATTTTGAGGAGCGCCCCTTAGCCCCCTTGCATCAGCTAGCACCTCATTATCCGAGGCGACGGCCTCAAAAAAAGAATATATATCGTGGGAAGCATCTAAGATAGAATCCGAGCTCAGGCCAGGTGCTGGAATGTCCACGAGGGTGCATGTCAAGATCGATCGCAACAGTGACTTGACCCTCAGGGAGGTGCTGAGGAAGATACAGGAGATACAGGCCGAGAACCCCGACCTGGACGTTTTTTTCGATGGGGATAGTTACGCCATCTGCAGCCGCCCGAAGAAGCAGGTCGAGAGGCACTAGCGCCGCTCCGACAGCGCCTCGGAAAGAACCGCCGGGCGGTGAAAGGGAATTTTCCTATGGCGCGCTTCCATAGGCGTCAAGCCCTCGCCTAGGCCAGGGAAGATGTTTTTTCACCTGCATACAAGGCATTTTACCAAAAAAGCATATACTAGATTTCGATACCTTTAGGCGTTACAATGGTAAAGAAATCCGACATCATGAAGGAGAAGGTCAAGGCCATCGATTTCGATAAGATATCGACGGTCGCTGATCTGGTCGAGGCCTACAAGGACAGCTCTGTGCAGAGCAGAGCCTTGGCAACCTGCGCGATCGCACTAGAGAACGCCATGAAGGACAAGGCGCGTCCGACAGTGGTTCTCGGTCTGGCGGGTCCCTTGGTGGCGGCCGGCCTGAGAAAGGTCATCGCCGACATGATCCGCTATGGCCTGGTGGACGCGATCGTCACCATCGGCGCCATCCCATACCAGGACTTCTACCAGGCGAGGGGCTACAGCCATTACAAGACCTCGCCGCGGGTGGACGACCTCAAGCTGCGCGAGTTCTTCATCGACAGGATCTACGACACGCTGGTCGATGAGGAGAAGTTCCGTGAGACCGACAAGGTCATCGGGGACATCGCTGGTGAGCTCGAGGCCCGGGGATACAGCAGCCGCGAGTTCATGGAGATCTTGGGCCAGCATTGCGTGAAGGACCAGAGCTCCATTTTGGGTAACGCCTTCAAGTACGGCGTGCCGATCTTCGTCCCGGCCCTCAACGACTCCTCTATAGGGATCGGGCTGACCGGCCTCTACGTGGAGAGGCACAAGAAGAAGCAGGAGTTCATGCACCTCGACCCCATCCGCGACAATTGGGAGCTGACCCAGATCAAGATCAAGTCGGACAAGACCGCGGTCATCTACATCGGGGGCGGTGTGCCCAAGAACTACATCCAGCAGACCGAGGTAATCGCGGAGACCCTTGGATATGACAAGGGCGGGCACCACTACGCCATCCAGATTACCACGGACACTCCCCAGTGGGGCGGCCTGTCCGGGTGCACCTTCGAGGAGGCGCAATCATGGGGCAAGATCAACCGCGACGCGACCAAAGCGGTCGCGTACGTCGAGGCGTCCATCGGACTGAGCCTCATGGTCGGCTATATCCTGCAGAAGCAGGTGTGGAAGGGCCGCAAGCGGCTGAAGTACACCTGGGACTTCGACACGCTGAAGAGCGTCAAACAGGTCCCGCTCCAGGTCTAAGCTTGGAAATTTCGATAAACCCCTTCCTTTCATCTTACTCTGTTCTCGAGGAAGCAAATGACGCAAAGATTGGGACGAGCGACCATCGCCATCTGGAACTCTTACGACCCCGGCAATTTCCGTGAGGCGCACCGCAGGATATTGGCCCGAGCGGGCCCCTTGGCGCTCGCTTTCGAGTTCAACCTAGCCACCTTCGGCTTCCCGTTCCCCAAGGATTTGACGACGCCGCAGGAGATCGCGGACTGGATCGCCACCACCACTTCCATCGGCGAGGACGGATCCTATCTCAAGGAGCTTACCCGCAAAGGTCGTTTTCAGACCTTCCCTTACATCAACAAGGGGTTCCCACCGCAACTGGGGGAGGTGGTGCTGACCTCCTGCAATGCGGAAGGAAAGAAGAAGCGCAGCGTCGCGGAAGTGGTTGATATGCTCAAACAGGGCAGCAGCGTCTGCCTGGTCTTCGGAGCAGGGCCGAAGGGCGTGCCGAAGGAGGTCCACGAGATGGCAACTCATCATCTGGACATCACTTTCGGTGGTTACTCGTTGGAGACCTGCACTGCATTGGGAGCGGTCGTCGGGGTCATCGCGCACAAGCTCAGGTGATTCCCGTTCGTCTAACCCATTTCACATAGAGGCCTTTGAGCCTTCAAGCCGGGTTCTCAATCGACTCTGAAGCACGTACTTGAGTGGGACCGACCTAGTACGAGGAGTATTCGATCCCCAGTTTGGTGGAGCCGACTCCTTCGCCCTCCACCACCGTCCCGACCACCTTGGCGTTCTTGCCCAGAGCCTTCACTGCCTCCTTGGCGTCATCTTCGCGCAGGACGATGGCGAACCCCATGCCCATGTTGAAGGTCTGGTACATCTCCTTGGTCTCTATGCTGCCCAGCTCCTGTAGGATATCGAAGACTGGCTGCGGCCTGAGAGGCTTGGAGACATCGAAGCGGACATCCGGTTTGAGCCGGATGAAGTTGCGCAGCCCCCCGCCAGTGACATCAACCATGCCAGTCACCTCGCACTTATCCAGCATCTTGAGCACGCTTCGGACATAGATGAAGGTCGGAGTGAGCAGCTCCTCACCGATGCTCCTGCCAAGCCGGGGGAACTTCTGATCAAGAGGGATCTCGTTCTTTTCGAGGACCCTTCGTGCTAGGGTCAGGCCGTTGGAATGCACGCCGGACGAGGGCAGGCCGATGATGACATCCCCTATCTGCACCTTCGAACCGTCGACAATCCTATCCCTTTCCACGAACCCGAGGCAGGTGCCAGATAGGTCCACTCCCTTCACGATCTCAGGCAATACGGCTATCTCTCCGCCCACGATGTCCACGTTCGCCATCTCGGCGGCCTTCTCCAGACCCACGCCGATCGCCTCTGTGACCTTCGGATTGGGCTTGTCAATGGCGATGTAGTCCACAAAGGCGAACGGCTCCGCCCCCACGCAGATGGTATCGTTCACGTTCATGGCCATGCAGTCGATACCCACCGTGTCCCATTTGTCCAGGGCCTCAGCGATCAGTAGCTTGGTGCCGACCCCGTCCGTACATAGCGTGAGCACATCGTCCCCGAACTCGATCAGGGCCGTGAACTGGCCTTTGATTTCCATGACATTGCCCTTGCCGGTCCTGCGATATTGCAGCTTTTGGACCAGAGAGGCGATCGCCTTCGATTTCTGGTTGATGTCCACTCCTGCCTTGGCATAGGTCATGGGGGTCTTGCGCATAGGGCTCGATTGAGGTAAATCCTGCAGAATGAAATATCCTTCGTTCGAACCTTGAGGCCTGGTTCAGCCGAACCGGCCGAATCTGGCCTTAAGGCCTTATGAGCTCCGCTCCGGTCAAGCAATGATATGTATTCTTGAAACCCAGCTCCCTCGCGACCGTGCAATCAGAGCAAAGACATCCCTTTTTCGTCTCGATGCACATCGGACTTCGCATCACGACGCAGAAAAGCCGCTCCCCGGTCTTCTTGGCGCATTCGTTGTGCGTGGCACAATCCAAGCATTGGCAGATGTCCATGGTCGACACGAGCCATTCGTCGAATTTCTTTTCGGGCATGGCCTCCAGATCCGCCCTGCTTCTGACCTTGCTGCTCATTTTGCCACCTTCAATCATTGCTTGAAGTTGCAACTATTTAGCCTTAGCCAAAACGAGCATCGCTGAGGCAAAGTTTTATCATCCCGCTGGGAATGGGTCGAACCATGACGAAGCGCTGGCTTGCCGAGCGCAAAAACGATCACTACTACCGGAAGGCGAAACAAATGGAATACCGCAGCCGGGCATCATTCAAGCTCATCCAGATAGATGACAAGTTCAAGCTATTGAAGAGCGGGTCGATTGTGGCGGACCTTGGCGCTGCGCCAGGGGGCTGGCTCCAGGTCGCAGCGGAGCGGGTCGGCCCGAAGGGCAAGGTGGTCGGAGTGGATCTCCAGCCCATCGATCCCATCGAGGGGGTCGTGACCGTCCAAGGCGACATGAGAAAGGAGGAAACGGTCCTGGATATGCTTGAAGCGCTGGGCGGGAAGGCCGACGTGGTGCTCTCGGACATGAGCCCGAAAATCTCCGGCAGCTATTCCATGGACCACGCTCGCTCGGTGGACCTGTGCGAGCACGCCCTGGAGTTCGCACAGAAAGTGCTCAAGGCGGGCGGGGGAGCGGTCCTCAAGATCTTCGAAGGCGATATGATGCCCGAATTCATGAGGCGCGTCAGGGCGTCCTTCAAGGATGTGAAACTGTACGGACCAGATGCCTCCCGATCGAGCAGCTCGGAGATCTACATCGTAGCAAAGGATTTCAAGTCCGAACCGCCGGTACGAAAATCGTAGCTGGTCCTTCGTTCCTATAGGCCGCCCATTGGCAAGCTATTTAATCGGCCGATGCCGATTCGTCATGCGATGATGACTTACATAACCGTGATTTTCAGCACGGAAGGCGCCAAGCCGTCCAAGGTCTTCGACGCCCTGAACAACCTCGGCTTCCAACCGACCACTGGCAACTACGACGCCGTCTACAAGTGGGACAAGGAAGCCTCCCTGGACGACGCCATCAGCCTGGCGGACAAAGTGATCGTTTCCCTCAAAGGGATGGGAGTCCTGGTCAAGCTGGAGACGGTCGGAAACCACGATGTGCTCGAAGAGGAAGGGGAAGAGGCGGCATAGTCGTCCGTCCACGCGATCCGAAGGTCAGCGATGAAGTGCGCCAAGATCGTTTGCGTGGGGCAGAACTACCAGGCCCATATCAAGGAACTTAATTCAGAGGTTCCGGAGGAGCCCGTGCTCTTTCTTAAGCCTTCCAGCGCGCTCATTGGCGATGAGGACGAGATAATAATCCCTCCAGGATTGGGCAGGGTGGACTTCGAGGCGGAGCTGGCGCTCATCATTGGAAAGAAATGCAAGGGTGTTCCAAGGAGCAAGGCGCTCGAGCATGTCCGGGCGGCGGCCGTCTTCAACGACGTGACCGCGAGGGATGTGCAGTCGAAGGCTCGCAAGGCCGGGCTTCCGTGGTCCCTGGCGAAAGGCATGGACACCTTCGCACCGATGTCGAAGCCTCGGGACATGGCGGAGATCCCGGACCTGCATGATCTGAGCATTCAGCTGCGTTCGAACGGTGAGCTGCGTCAGAACGGAAGGACCTCGCACATGATCTTCCCGGTCGAGGAGCTCATCTCATACATCTCAAGGTTCATGACGCTTGAGCCAGGTGACATCATAGCCACCGGAACGCCCGAAGGCGTCGGCGCCATGAGGAGCGGTGATGTGATCGAGGCCAAGATCGAGGGGGTCGGCCGACTTTGCAACCGAGTGAAGCTGCTCGATTGAAGCTCAATCCCAGAACCGCTTCGTCCTGGCATAGGTGATCTCGGCGCTCAGGATGTCCCTCAGGAACTCGTCCTCGTCCTCGTAGAATCCAGAAAGCACCCGGCCCGCGGTGTCCGGTCCGACCCCCCTTCCCGCCAGCGCCAGCAGCGCTCTCTTTCCGTGCTTCCCTACCAGGCTGGCGGTCTTGTACATGCGCTTCACCTCCGCGCCCTGCTCCTCCGTCAGCTTCTCCTTCTTCAGAAGTCTGGCATCGTCCTTGTTGTAGGAATGCAGAGCGGCGACCATCTTGCCCCCGCATCGTTCGCAATGGATGTGCTTCGGCGCCTCGCTGACCTTCAGCCTCCATTGCGACCGGCAGTTCAGGCAGGTCATGAACATGACCTCCTCCTCCAAGCGATTCTTGAGCGCCATGAGGATCGAGTGGTCCGCTCGTTGCGGCGCTATGAGCTCCTTGGAGTGCTCCAGACCAGCCCTGCCGATGGGGGACAGGGGACAGATGGTGATCTCTATCTCGCCCGCCTCTATGCGCTTCACGACCTCGACCGTTCCGGCCAGGTCCAGGTCCTCCCATAGGACCCGGTTGACCGCCTCATCGAACAGCGCGCTGCCCTCGTAGGCCTCGAACAGACGGTTGAAGTTCATGGATTGGTAGTCAGCGTCCTTCTGCACCGCCCCGAACTTCTTGGCGACGTGCACGAAGCGCCAGCGAAGGAAGGAGGAGTTCTTGATGACCAGACGGACATAGCCCTCCACGTTCTCCGCCTTGATCGATCTCAGGGTGTCCACGATCATCGACGGCTTGAGGTCTCGGGGCAGCTCGAAGACGATGCGGTAAGGATCGGTGTGCACCCCGATGCTCTCCCCGATGCGGGCCGAGAGCAGGACCGAGATCAACTTCGAGAGGGTCTCGTTGACCTTGGAACCGAAGCAGCAATTGAGGATCAGCAGCTTCTTGCCCACCTCGAGCGTGATCAATCGGTCGGTGGGCATGGGGCCCTCGGAGCGCTGCTCCTCCAGATACCTGCGTAGGCGCCTTACCGCTTCCTCCTTGACGGTATAGTCGGAATAGTTCTCCAGGCGACGCAACCGCCCGACCTCCTGGGCG
>Ga0315278_10007096_pt1 | contig 10219 bp, 3 predicted proteins | sample YL17G06_0_MG_FD_203880 | JGI IMG/M metagenome (GOLD analysis project Ga0315278, IMG submission 203880) | Sediment microbial communities from Yellowstone Lake, YNP, Wyoming, USA - YL17G06_0 | ecosystem: Environmental > Aquatic > Freshwater > Lake > Sediment | place: USA: Wyoming | collected... | reverse complement strand
CTCGTTTGGTGGTTAAATAACCACGCGGGTTCCCCCCCCCCCCCCCCCCGGTCAATCACACTCTCGCCTCACCATCTCCCCAACTCTCCTCGACCCCGACCTCTCAAACAGGGAAGCGCTCAAGCTCCTCCTCCTCTCCCCGTTCATCATCCCGCGCTGCCTCGGCGCCCTCGCGGCCTGCACGCTGCTCGCGTGCATGTCCGCGCTCGCCGCGTGGGACTGGCCGGAGTCCAAGCCGCTCTCGAGGCCGCGGAGGGCGCTGACCGTCGCGGCGTCGAAGCTCGCCGGGGTGGTGCTCTGGTCGCTGGGCTTCTCGGTGCGCGTCCGCGGCCGGGAGCATTTGAAAAAGGCCCTGAGGGCCAAGGAGGACCGGCCCATTCTGATCTTCAACCACGTAAGAGAGTTGGCTTTCCCTTTTGTCGGTTTTTTTTTTCACGCTTCGCTGTCGTTGTCGACCTCGGCCCCCTCGACAAAAACTCGCCCCCTCTCAAGCTTCCTCTCTCCCTCTTCGGCTCTCTCTCTCTCCCGCCTCCCCCGCTCAGGTCTCCTGGGCAGACGCCCCGCTCGTGATGCACCTCGCGGCTGCCTCGGGCGTCTCCCGCGCCTCCAACAGGGACATCCCGCTCATCGGAACCTGCATCCGCGCCTTCCAGAACATTTACGTCGAGCGGGCCGGGGAGGGGGCGAGGAGGGAGAGGAGCGCGGGCGGGGCGACGGGGCGGGAGGCGGGGGACGGCAGCGGCGGAGGGGGGGCCGGGAACGGGGCCGCCCCTGCCCCTGCCCCCGCCTCCTCCTCCTCCTCCTCCTCCTCCTCCTCCTCCTCGGGCGGGGTCACCGCCGCGATCCAGGCCCGCGTGGAGGGGGACCCCGACTGGCCGAACCTCATCCTGGCCCCGGAGGGGACCTGCGGCGACGGGAGGTGCCTGCTGCGGTTCCGGACCGGCGCCTTTGTGCCCGGCGCGCCGGTGCTGCCCGTCCTGCTCAAGTACGAGGGCCGCCGCTTCAACCCGGCGTGGGGGATCGTCGCCGACGAGCGGATCCACTTCGTGAGGGCGCTGTGCCAGTTCCGAAAGAGGGTCGACGTGCTGGTGCTGCCTCCCTATTTCCCAAACGAGGAAGAGAAGAGAGACGCGGCGCTGTTTGCGGGCAACGTCCGGCGGCTCTGCGCCGAGGCACTGGGGGTTCCCATGAGGGATGACCAGGGTTACGAAGAGTTTGCCGCGCTGCTGAGGGCGCGGGTGAGCGTGAGCGCCGACGGGAGGAGGGTGGTGGCCCCCGCCGGCGTGGTGGACGCGGAGACGGGCTTGGCGGACTTGACCAGGGTTAGGGAGAGGAGGAGGAGAGGTGGAGAGGAGAAAAAGGACGAGTGAGAAAAGGGAGACCAGAGAGAGAGAAAAATTTTGTATCGAACTGAATTCCGCCTTGTCTCCCGGGGCCGCGGCGACGAAGGAAGCCTCTTTCATTTTTCCTTTTTCTCGTCTTCGTCCTTTTCTTCTTCTTCCTCTTCGTCTTGTTGCTCTCCTCCTTCTTCTTCTTCATCTCCTCCCTCTTCTTCGTCGTCCTCCTCTGATTTCCTCCCTCGATTCGCTTTTGTGCACGGGAGGAGAAGAGCAGACTGGATCCAGCACAGGCGCGGGACGAAGAGCTCGCGAAGCAGCTATGGGAGGCGACGGAGGCGGTGGCGGCGGAGGCGAAAGGCGTCTGGGAGAGGGAGCGGTGAAGAAGGGGAAGAGAGAGACAGGGAGGGAGGGAAAAAGCTGAAAGAAAAATTTGACTTTTTTGCCGCTTCTCTTTCCTTTCTCTTTCCTCCTATTCGACTCCTCGAAGGGTTCACGTCTTGATACGATCGGAGTTGATGACAGGTGTCTATTTAGCTCCTCTTTCACCCCCAACCCCAATCCTGTCACACCCCACACCTGAAAGATGAAAAGAAGAGCACGTAAAAACATAAAAAGAAACCCCACACACGGCCATAAAAAGAAACCCCACACACGACCATAAAAAAGAAACCCCACACACGACCATAAAAAGAAACCCCACGCACGACCATAAAAAGAAACCCCACGCACGACCTCACCCCTCTTTCGCCGACACGTACGCGCGCCACCCTCCCAGCGCCGTAATGTCGCATGCGCCAGCCGCCGCGCAAGCGCCAATAGCTTCACACAAAAATCCTTTCACCCAGTCACCGTCATCCAGCAGCACGCTGCCCACGCACAGCGGTGGCGGCACGCACTCGACGACAAACGAGCCAAACCTTTCAACAGGGACGCGCCATACCTCGCCGTCGATGGCGGTGCCGCTGCCGTCACCGCCGCGCACGAGTCCCGGCTTTGCACCGCCGGCCAGTGCGTGGAGTGTGTACTCAGGCGCGGTGCTCGCGGCGCGCACCAGCGTCGCGCCGCGCTCGCGCAGCTGGTTGTTCAGCGGCAGTCCGTCCATGTGCAGGCCAACGACAAACAGGTCGACGGTGGAAGCGTCGGCGGAGGTCGCGGCCGAGCCGTCGCTGCCATCCAGCGCCGCCTCGGTCATGTCGCTGACGTCGGACAGCGACTTCGACTGCGCGGCCTCCACCGCCGCTGCCGTCACCGCCTTCGTGGCCGAACCAAACAGGCGGCAGTCGGCGAGCAGCGCCACCAAGTCGCGTGCGCACGCGTCAGAGGTCAGCGTCAAGCGCGCGTCAGGCACGGTGCGCGCGTGCAGGAGCTGCCCCAGCTCTAGCAGCGCGTCGTCTGACCAGGCAGGCGCCACCAGCTGCACACCCCAAGGCGCACGGCCGCCGCTCAGCGTGCCCGCGGGAATGGCGACCGCTGCGCAGTCGAGTAGGTTGGCAAAGTTGGTGTAGGTGCCGAGAACCGCGTTGGTGCCGATCGGATCGGCCTCTACCTGTGCCAGCGTAAACGTACGCGGTACGGTCGGCAGAAGAAGCACGTTGCAACGCGGCCACACTCGCTCTTCGACGGCGGCGCGAATGGCGGCCAGCTCGTGGAGGAGGGGCCACGCGTCCACGGTGCGCTGCTCGACCGCGCCGCGGAGCACGCGCGCGGTCACTGGGTGCAACGCTTCCCATCCGGCACGGCTGACGACGTCGTTGATGGCGTCCACGCGCTCGGCGAGCCACGGGCTATGCTCAGCGTACAGAAGTGCCGCCGCGCGCAGCAGCAACTTCGTGTCATCGGCGTCCATATCGACGCGCGTGCCGCCGGCCGCTTCGGCAGCGTCGACAGCGGACGCGAGCAGGGCGCGCACCTCGTCGCTGACGACGCCAGCGGCTTCAACGGACGCCAGCACGCCAAACCGGAACGCCGGCCCGGCCGCCGCCGGCACTGCCGGCAGCGTCGCCCGCCGCGAGTATGCATCTTCGGCGTCCCAACCGGACGCCACGCGCGCAACGCGACGCGCGTCATCACAGGACGAGGCAAACACAGACACACAGTCAAGGGACGCGCATGCGGGCAGCACTCCGCGCGCGGACAGCAGGCCGCGCGTCGGTTTGTAGCCGATGACGCCGTTGAGCGCGGCGGGCACGCGGCCCGAGCCGGCTGTGTCGGTTCCCAGGGCGAAAGTGACAACGCCAGCGGCGACCGCGACGCCCGATCCGGACGAGGATCCGCCGGATATGTAGGCGGCGTCCGCCGCGCACGCGATGGGGCCGGTGGGCGAGCGCTGACCGGTAAGGCCAGCGGCCCACTGGTCCATGTTGGTCTTGCCGATGCACACTGCATCTGCGGCCAGCAAACGCTCGACCACGGCGGCCGATGCCGCGGCCGGCGTCAAGTCGACGGCGGCTGGACAAGCGGCCGTCGTCGGCATGCCCTCGACGTCAATGTTGTCCTTTACAGCGAAAGGGACCCCGTACATCTCGCCGCGCGCGTGCGACGGCTTCGCCTCCAGCGCCGAGCACCGCGCGACCAGTTCGGCGTGCGGCGCGATGTACAAAAACGCGGCACCCACGTCACAGGCGCGGCGCGCCGCCTCGGTCACAACCAGCGTTGGCGTCGCGCTGCCGTCTGCGTACGCATCACGAAGCGCGGCCAGCCGCGAGAGGTCGACTGCCAGTGGCGAACGCGGCGGCAAAGATGATTTGACTTCGTCAACGGTCGTTGGTGGCGGCAGATCTGCCGCATCGGATGCGTGCAGCAGCATGAGCACGTCGCCCTGGTCGACAAGTGCGCCTGCAGGCACGAGGATGCTCAGCACGGCCAGTGGCACTTCGGACAGCGGGCTCTCGACACCAAACTCCAGCTTCATAGCCTCGACAATCGCCAACCGCTCGCCCTGAGTAGCTGTCGCGCCCGCGGCTGCTGCTGGCACGAAGCGGCCTGCGACTGGCGCGCGCACTGCGACCGCACCGTCCGGCCAAGAGCTTTTGTCGACGGCGAGCGTGACTGGCGCAGCGTCTGCGCACGGAGGCGGCGGCGCAGCCGCTTCAGCCTCGGCCCACCGCTCGCGCTCGGCCAGAAACGCGGCCCGCTTGCGGTCGCGGTCGGCAGCGATGTCGTCCGCGTTCCCATCAAGTAGCGCCGCGTACGCGTCGATGTCGAAGACAGCTTCCTCGACGCGCAGCGCCGTCGTGTCCCCGCGCGCAAACGCGGCGCGCGCCGCGTCTAGCTCCGCCTCGCTTACTTGGTAAAAACGCACCTCGTCAAATTCGCGCAGCAGCCACGGGTCACGCCCCGTCGCCCATGTGCTCCACATCTGCATCGTGCGGCCAACAAGTTGGTAGCCGCCGGGCGAGTCCATCCCGTACACGCACATGAACGAGCCGCCGAGTCCGACCTCGCCCTCGGCAGTCCACACCCGCGCCGGATTCATTTTGGTGGTAACCATGCGGTGGCGCGGGTCAACAGCCAGCGCGCACGGCGCACCAAGGTAAACGTCGCCCAGGCCGAGTACAAGGTACGAAGCCGTAAAAACAGCGTCCTTCACGGCGGCCACGTCGCACCCGTTGATTCGGGCAATGAAGTCGATATTGGACGGCAGATACGGCGCTTCAGCACGCACGCCGGCCGCATACCTTTTGAGCGCGGCGCGCGTGGTGGACGCGTCAAACGCGAGCGGCATGTGCAGCACGCGCGACGGCACGCGGCGGGGTATGGGCATCGTCGTTGTCAAGTCGGCGACGGCGGCAAGCAGGTCGGCTATGTCGAGCGCGGCCGGGTCGAACTGGACGTGCAGCGAGCGCACGCCCGGGCTCAGCTCGCGCAGGCGGCCACTGCCGAAACGCCTGGTCAGCGCGTCGTTCAGCGCGCGCACCTTCAACCGCAGCGGCAATTCAATGATGTCATCGCGCCCAAACTCGACCAGGATGGCATCCTCGCCGGCCAGGCGCGCCAGCACGCGCGCCTCGGCCGCGCCGTCTGCGCTCTCCAGCCGCATAAGGACGGGGTCTTCACGTTCATGCGCCCGTGGCAACGTCACGTCTTGTGGGGTGGCCTCCATGCGCGCGCGCGCTGCCAGCGCGTCGGCACGCGCGACGCGGTAAAACTCGACTGTGTCGCCCGGGCGCACTTGTCCGAGCTTCCAAGCTTCAGCGCGGCACACGACGACCGGACACACAAATCCGCCAAGGGAGGGACCGTCAACTCCCAAGAAAACAGGCAACTCGCCGGTGATGTTGACGGCGTTGTGCGAGTACACAGTGTCCAGCACGTTGGAAGGGTGCAAACCAGCGTCGCCGCCATCGGCGCGCACCCACGTAGGGGCGGGCGCGTCCTCCAGCCGCACGCCCAGACGGTTGGAGTTGTAGTGTACGCGCAGCGGCACGTCAAGCACAAAATCGGCCGACTCCATAAACCCCACGGAGTGCGGACCCTCGAGCACGCCGACGCGCCACGAGTTTGTGTAGATGGGCGGCGGCCCGGGCGGTGGCGGTGGAGGAACCGTCGGTGCACACCCGGGAAACAGGCGCAAAACGTCGCCAGCGCGCAGGCCGCGGCCTTGATGCCCACCAAAAGCACCAAGAAGGAATGTGGTGCGCGATCCCAGGTAAGGGGGCACGTCGAAACCGCCGCCGGCGACCGACACGTACGCACGCGCCCCTGGACCGCGCAGCTTGCCGACGAGCAATACACTCCCAGCAGGCACGTCGATTGCGGTCCACGGCTCCACGGCGATATCGTCCACGGTCAACGGGGTCGGGCGCGCGCCTGTGATGGCGACGCGTGCGGCGCACGCAAACCGCAGCTCGACGCCTTCCAGCACGAGCTCCAGCGCGGCCGCGTCGGCGTCGTTGCCAACGAGGTGGTTTGCCGCACGGAGCGCAAGGTCGTCCGACGCGCCACTTGGCGGAATCCCCGCCTTCCATAGACCCGGTCGCCCGAGGTCCACGACGATGGCTGAACCGCCTGGCGCAGCCGTGACAGCGGCCGTGTGGGAAAGGTACGGGAAAAGCGGCAGATCGCGCGTCAACAGCCGCCCGTCGCGCAGCGCGTCGCTTTCGCGCACAAGCGCGCGCAAGAATGGCACATTGGTCTCCACGCCGTCAAGGCGGACGCCGTCTAGCGCGTGCGCCATCGCGTCCAGAGCGTCGTCTCGCGTAGGCGCGGTGACGACGACTTTGGCGATCATCGGGTCGTACAGTGGCGACACGCGCACGCCCGCGCGCTCTATGCACGTCTCCAGCCGCAGGCCCGGCGCGTGCGATGGCGACGGCCACTCGACACGCGTTAGCAAGCCAGAAGAAGGCGCGAAATCGCGCGCGGCATCCTCGGCGTACACGCGCGCCTGAATGCTGTGCCGCTGCAACTCGCCAGCCGCGATGGCGGCCGCCGCCGCGATGATGGCGGGAACGGGCAGGCCTGCCGCCGTGCGCAGCTGGGCTTCCACGATGTCGATGCCCAATATCTGCTCGGTGACTGCGTGTTCGACTTGCAGCCGCGTGTTGACTTCCAGGAAGTAAAACGCATCTCCACCGCGGCCGACGTCCACCAAAAACTCGACGGTGCCCGCATTGACGTATCCAGCGCGTTCACACAGGCGCACGGCCGCCTCTGACATCGCGCGACGCAAAGTGGGCGAGAGACCGGGCGCGGGCGCCTCTTCCAGCACCTTTTGGTTGCGGCGCTGTGCCGAACAGTCACGGTCGCCCAGTGCGACGACGGCGCCACTGCCGGTACCGAAAATTTGGACCTCGACGTGGCGTGCTTCAGGAACCCACGCCTCAACAAACACGCGGTCGTCATGAAACAAGCGGTCTGCCAGGCGGCACACACGGTCGAAGGCGGCCGCCAAGTCGGGCTCACTCTCGACGACCGCCTGCCCTGTGCCACCGCCGCCCGCAGTCGACTTGAGCAGGACGGGATAGCCGACGGCCGCGGCTGCCGCACGTGCCTCGTCGAGCGAGGCCACCAGACCAGAACCGGGCACAATCTGCACTCCCGCGTCGATCGCCAACGCGCGCGCGGCGTGCTTGGTGGCAAAAGCGGCCATTTGGTCTGGTGAAGGACCGATAAAAACGATGTTGGCTGCCGTGACGGCACGCGCAAAAGACTCGTTTTCGGCCAGGAAACCGTATCCCGGATGCACGGCGTCGACGCTTTCGGCCACTGCGGCCGCCACGATGGCGGCCTCGTCAAGGTAGGACGGCACGACCACGACGGAGTCGGCGGCGCCGGCGTGCGCGTCATCATCAGCAACAACAACCGCGACGACGCGCAGGCCAAGCGCGTGTGCGGTGCGCATTATGCGCGCCGCGCACACGCCGCGATTGGCGATGAGCACAGAGGTAAACATGGCCTTGAGGGAGTGCTGTGGATTATCGTTTGTAGCCCCTTGAGAAAAAAAGAAGGTTGAGAGGGGGAAGTGGCCGGCCGGCCGGCCGGCTTTTGAAACACGTGGCCGGACGGCTTTTGAAACAAAAAAAGAAGCTTCCTCGACTAGCTCGCACAATTAGGGGCGGTTTTCTCCGGATTCGCCCGCCCGAGCGGGGCTGGTTCCTTCCCATTCGCCCCAACTCGCTAGCGCGAGAATGCATGCGCTTCAATTGAGACCGATCACAAAAAAAAACGCATCACCTCTGTCATCAAACAAGCAACAGTGAGGGGGCTGCACGGCGCGGCAACTCAGGCGCGCAGCGGGATGAGCAAAAAACCCTAGGGCGCGCCGAAGCGCATGTGTGCCTGCTAACGCGCCTTCAATCGACCGCCCTCTGGGGCTGTCTCCGTGCCTCCTTTTCACAAAACTATCGATTCTCACCTGAGGGGGAAATAAAGGGCTGAAGGAAAAGAAGGCTTGGAGCTCGAGCGTGAGAGAAAAGGGGTGTGATGCAAAACGGTTTTTATTTTTTTCGTTTCCCACTCCACAACCTCCAATGCCGCCTCTCCAATCGATCCCCTCCATCGTTCTGTCGCGCCCGAAAGGCGGGTCCGCCGACCCATATGCGGCGGACGCGCCGCAAACTGCGATTTTACAGCGCGAGGCTGGTGAGATATCAGCGAAACATCACTTTTTTATTGCGGCGCAGGGAGGCAGTCGCCAGAGGCGCGCGAGATGGGGGCAGCGACGTGAGGAAGTTACCTTTTTTAGGGTGTCTTTTTTTTAACCCCTTCTTCAAAACCCAATTCACAACAGTCGCCAACCCCAGTCCTCTTGGCCTGTTTGCATTCGCCCTGACCGCCTTGCTCATGACGGGCGCCAACACGGCGCTCACTGAGGATGGCGCCACACAGCACCGCGTCGCGTGTTACGGCCTCATGTACGGCGGCCTGGCCCAAATAATGGCCGCCGTCTATGAAATGAAGCGCGGCTCCACATTTGGCGCCACCACGTTCTACACGTACGGCGGGTACTGGGTGGGGCTTTCGCTGCTGACCCTGCTGCACGATGGCGGCGCTGGCGGCGTTGAGGGCGCGCAGGCCGCGCCGCACGTCGACCAGATGGTGCTCGTCTTATACGGCGTCTTGACGGTGATCTTCTTTGGGGCCACGCTGCGCATGAACCGCGCGCTGCAGGCAGTGTTTTTCGGGCTGGCCGTACTCCACTTCTTGCTAGCCATCGGGCTCACGTACCCTGTCGCGCGTCACGTGGCCGGGTGGTGGGGCATCGGCGTTTCGCTGACCGCTACTTATACGGGGGTGGCCGAACTTTACAACGAAGTGTACGGGCGTGTCCTGATTCCACTGGGCGAAGTGCGCACCGAGCCAGCAGCGGCCAAACCGCCGGCCGCGGAAATCAGTGATGAGATGGGTCGTGAATGCGTCGTATGAGCGGTGCGACGGGCGATCGGCGTTGGGGTGCTTGTCTCCGCTTTGTTCCTATAAAGCTCCAGGACACGCACATACGCGCGTGTGAGGGTGTTTTTTCGTATTATTTATATGTAGCGCCAAAGCTAACGTCATGGCACGTACTGAGCCGAGAAGAAGGGGGAGATCGAGAAAGAGCTTCCTCCCTTTGGAGAGAGAGAGAGAGAGAGAGAGAGAGAGAGAGAGAGAGAGAGAGAGAGAGAGAGAGAGAGAGAGAGAGAGAGAGAGTGTCTCGAACTGAGACTGAAGTCTTGCACTTTTTATTTCCTTTCCTCTCTCGTCGAGCCACACGAAGCTGGTACGTTCCGCGGCGCCAAACGTGCTAGTCGCGTGTGCTAGTGTCTCTTCTGCTCTCAGGTCGTTCGTGAAGCGCTTTCGGCGCCGTTCCTCGAATCGCGAACGCTGCGCGCACGAGAGAGAGAGCGAGGAATCGCGCCGAGAAAGAGAAACTGAAAAAACCATGGCTAATCGCTCTGTCTCTCTCCTCTCTCTCCCCAAGCCTCCACACTTACCGGTCCTCTCTTCTACTCTTTTCTTATATAAATATATGCAACAGTTGTTCAGGACTGCGCTCGAGAGCTTGAAGCGTACCAGATTGCTTGAGACTCGAGAAGGAACGCGGAGGGCGTTGTCGAAAAAAACAATGGTGGAGCGTCGACGCTGGCCGCGGCTCCTCGTCGCAATGCTCTTCCTCGCATGCTGCAGCTGCGCCTTCTCTGTGCATGCCGCGCCGCCGGAGCACCGCAGGGGTGGGCCCGGAAGGCCCCATGAGGAGCTGGAACAGTCCTCGGATGCTGCAGCAGCAGTAGCGCCGGACGGAAGCAGCGGAATCGGCAGCAGCGGCGAGCCGGCCGCATTGGCGGCGAGCGACGCGCCACCGTGGGCGCAGTCGCCCGTCGCCGCGGCAGCAGCCAAGGCCGCGGCGAGTGCGGCGGCGGCCCCTCCGGCGACGGCCCCGCAACCGGTTCCGACGGCGA
>Ga0315278_10007094_pt1 | contig 10219 bp, 9 predicted proteins | sample YL17G06_0_MG_FD_203880 | JGI IMG/M metagenome (GOLD analysis project Ga0315278, IMG submission 203880) | Sediment microbial communities from Yellowstone Lake, YNP, Wyoming, USA - YL17G06_0 | ecosystem: Environmental > Aquatic > Freshwater > Lake > Sediment | place: USA: Wyoming | collected... | reverse complement strand
GCGAGGGTATACTGAGGATCTATCTCAATTGCCCTTGTTAATGCATCAAACCCTTCTTTGTACTTGCGAGAACGACGGAGTTGATCGCCCTTTTCAAACCATTCTTTTGCGCTCAATACATTTACAGCCTCATCATACTTTTTCTTCTTTTCCTGGTCGCTTTCTACGGTCTGTAATTCCTTTCTGAGCCTTTCAATTTCATTCAGAGCCTCTTCCACTTTTCTTTTTGTCTCTTCCAACTCCTTCGTCTTCACACGATCCTTTCTTAGTTTATCAAGAGCCGTAATTGCGGCTTCCGTATCCACTTCAATTTTTGCTCTGAACCAATAAGCCTTACCGTCCCAAGCCTCCTTGAGAATTTCTGTTCTAACTACTCCCGCTGTCAGCACAGTTATTTGGTCTTTGGATAGTTGGAAATTTTTCACCTCGGTCTGACTTTCAAGATAAGTCCCAACCTCTTCCAGAAGAAGTCGTTTGACTTGCTCCAATGCTAATGCCCGGCAGGACACCTTACTGTCATACTCGCTGGCCTGATAGGTGTATTCCTTGATGAAGGTTTTGGTTTCAGCAAGAGCAGATGAGAAAGAAATAAAGAGGAGCAAGGCAATAATCAAAGGTATTGTTTTTTTCATCGTCTATTCTTTCAAAACACAAAACCCCGCTCTCTTCTGTGAAACGGGGTTTCAGTGATCAGCCCATAAATACCTCAAAAAGGTAAGGATTATTTTTTGGCTTTCTTCTCTTGTTTTTCGTACTTCTTCAGCAGATCCTGGATGGCTTCTTCGAGAAGATCATTCTGGCGAACGTCTGTTTCAGCGGAAAGGATTTTCAGCTTTTTGATAAGGTCGATTTTCAACGTAGTATTGTAATTTTTTCTGTCTTTATCCATGAAAAGTAAGATATCAGGTATTTACATAGCTGTCAATGTATCATCACAAATAGCTTGACATCATCTATATACATTGATACATAGATACAGAGATTGAATCCAAATCATAGACACATGAAAACTAAACAAACATATAAGCCTGAAGATACCTCATGCGGCGACGCATGGGGCGGTTATGTCTATGACCGGGAGAAGTCTTCAGGTTTTAATTTTTAGGAAAGTGGAGGACTTTCAAAATGGGGATGATATACAAGAGAAACAAGACGTACTGGATCAAGTATTATCGCAACGGAAAGCCTTACTATGAGACTACCAGGAGCGATAAAGAAAACGACGCTAAACGCCTTTTAAAGAAGCGAGAGGGGGAGATTTCAGAGGGGAAGCTGCCGGGCATTTACTTTGACAAGGTTACTTATGACGAACTGAAAGCGGAAGTGCTTAGCGACTATGAGCTGCAAGGGTTCAAATCTCTTGCCCGTCTCAAAAATAGTATTGACCATCTTGACGCTGAATTTGAAAAAGTAAAGGTTACAGAAATTCATTCAGCGAGAATCAAAAAATACATTGACAAGAGACAGGCAGAAGGCGCGGAGAACGGGACGATAAACAGAGAACTCAGCGCACTAATCAGGATGTTTTCCCTGGGCGTACAATGCAGCCCGCCAAAGGTTCACAATGCCCCGTTCATTCCAAAGTTGAAAGAGGCTCCGCCACGTCAAGGATTTATTGAGCCGGGAGATTTCGAAAGAGTACGCGATAACCTCCCCGACTATCTGAAAGGGCTTTGCACTTTCGGCTATCGTACAGGATGCAGATCGGAAGAGATACTGAGCATGCAGTGGCGCCAAGTCAGACTCGATGAGGGCGTTGTGGAATTAACCGAAACAAAGAACGGCGAACCGAGGACAGTTTTTCTTGACGACGAACTGAAAGCGATTTTTCAAAAGCAATTAGAGGCACACAAGAAAACTCAGAAGAAATCTCAGATAGTGACTCCCTATGTTTTTCTCAACAAGGTAGGAACCAATAGGATTAGAACCTTTCTTAAGGCATGGAAAACAGCCTGTGTAAAAGCTAAGATCGGAGAGCGTCTATTCCATGATTGCCGGAGATCAGCGATAAGGAACCTTGTGAGATCAGGAGTCCCGGAAGGTGTTGCCATGAGGATAAGCGGTCACAAGACGCGCAGCGTATTTGAGCGGTATAACATTGTCTCCGATGCTGATTTAAAGAGTGCAGCACAAAGGCAGGAAGCCTATTTACAGGCGCAAAAGGTTACAAAAACAGTTACAATCGAGGATTTTCAGGATTTTAAGGAAGCGGCAGAAGGTGCTAACCTCTCAAAATCATTATGGCTGGGAGACCAGGATTCGAACCTGGATATACGGAGTCAGAGTCCGTTGTCCTACCATTGAACGATCCCCCAGCAGTCTCCGTCCGTAATGCACTTCCGTCAACTGGGATAGGAAGCCTTCTTTCCCTTCCCTCACTTTATAGAGTGAGGATGTCATCGGGATCATGACACAGTTCATGATGCAACTGGCCGGTCTAATACCACTAAAGCAATTCATTATCAATAGAATTTTTCCTTCGGTGATTTCTGGAAATGGGAGCGAGCCGCGATCGCCGCCCTGTGGAAAAGGCTCTGCACTCCATCCATAGCCATTCATGATTTATCGCCCTAAAAAGTATTGAATCCTTTAGAAACTTAATCTAGACTTAGTCATTAGAATTATTCAGACGATTGGCATACCGTGCGGTGTAACTAAGCCTTCCGCACATGTACGGCATAAGTTTTGGGCGACTTTAATCCGGTAACATTTATAATCTTTGCCATGAGCAAGGAAAAGCAACCCGTGAAGAGAGGATTACTGCTTATATGAAAAAAACACACACTATTGATCTTTCCCCCATAAAACGAATGAAAACTTCAGAGATGACAAGCTACCTCGAGTTTCTGCTCTGGCACTACCGGATCGTCGACGCTTTCTGGTTTCTCTTCGTATCGGAGGAGTTCGATCTACAGACCGCCGAAAGGCTTAATGAGAGGGTCTGGGAAAAAGTATCCGGCATGGCGGCCAAGGACATCCTGAAGCGTTTTCAGATTAAGGAGAAAGGATTGCGCGGTTTCGTGGAGGCACAGAGACTTTTCCCGTGGGCTATGATTATCGGATATGACATCTATGAAAAAGCAGATGAGGTTATTATTTCCGTTCCTCACTGTGTGCCCCAGGAAGCAAGGGTCTCAAAGGGACTGCCGGAATTCTCCTGTAAAGAGATGCATCGCAGCGAGTTTGAGAATTTTGCCAAAATCGTTGATGACCGCATTCAGGTAGAATGTCTTTTTGCACCGCCAGACCCGCACCCTGACCATACATTCTGCACGTGGAGGTTCACGATAGCAGAAGGCCATTAAAACTCTCTCTTGCTTATGACACTGTGCCACAAATGTAAAAACGAGATTAATGTTCCCAAGATAGTAGGACGGAAAGACATCTGCCCTCTGTGCCAGGCGGATATTCGCTGCTGCCTCAACTGCCGCCACTACGACCCTAATTATTACAATCAGTGCCATGAGTCTCAGGCGGAGAGGGTCCTTGATAAGAATCGAGCCAACTTCTGCGATTATTTCAAGTTCAAAGATAGTGCATCGGAAGGAATGACAAAAGGCGATAAAGACTCGAGCCGAAAGAAGCTTGATGATCTTTTTAAATAGCGTCAGTGCCCCGCCTATGCGAAAATAAGCAGCTTGCACGCAACAAATATCAAGGTCTATTGACATAAGTCAATGACCATTGCATATTGTTATGCCAGACTTGAAGAAATTTTGGTTCTTTCTCTGAAACCGGATTACAAAAGCTTTAAAGGAGACCGATTATGTTTTGCTACCAATGTGAACAAACCGCGAAAGGTGAGGCATGTACCAAGGCCGGCGTCTGCGGCAAACAGGCAGACGTTGCCGCATTACAGGACCTATTGACATATGCCCTGACAGGGCTTTCTCTCGTCGCCGTCGAAGCGAGGAAGGTCGGCATTGTTGACCACGATATTGATCACTTTATCTGCGGCTCTCTTTTTGCCACGCTAACCAATGTCAACTTTGATCCCGAACGATTTACAACCCTGCTCCAGCAATGCGTTCAATACAGAGATGCCCTGCTTATCAAGGTCAAGGGTGCCGGGGGAAATATCACTTTTGCGCACGATTCGGTCCGTTTCAAACCGGCTGAAACCACCGATAAACTGGCCGCCCAAGGCGAGAAAGTAGGATTGAAATCCTATCCTGCTGCTGTCAGTGAAGATGTCCTCTCCCTCAAACATATAGCACTCTTCGGCATGCGCGGAATTGCGGCGTATGCAGATCATGCACAGATTCTGGGCAAGGAGGATACTGCTGTATATGCGTTTATGCAGGAAGCGCTTGCCCAGCTTGTGAATGAGAATATGACGCTGGACGAAGGAATCAATCTGGTTCTCAAGTGCGGCGAGATCAATCTGAGGGCGATGGAACTCCTTGATGCCGCACATACAGGCGCCTACGGTCACCCTGTACCGACCAAGGTCCCCCTTGGCTCAAAGAAGGGCAAGGCTATTCTTGTCTCGGGGCATGACCTCAAGGACCTGGAAGAACTCCTGAAGCAAACTTCGGGGAAGGGCATCTATGTGTACACGCACGGAGAGATGCTCCCCTCTCACGGCTATCCGGTACTGAAGAGGTACAAACATCTCTACGGGCACTATGGTACGGCCTGGCAGAATCAGGCAAAGGAGTTTGGCGAATTCCCCGGAGCCATTCTTATGACCACAAACTGCATCCAGAGACCGCAGTCATCTTATATGCCGAATATCTTTACTTCGGGCCAGGTAGGCTGGCCCGGACTCGGCCATATCACAAACCTTGATTTCACAGCGGTGACCAAGAGGGCGCTGGCGCTGCCCGGCTTCGCCGCCGATACAGACGGCGGATCTGTCACCGTGGGCTTTGGCAGGAATGCCATATTGAGCGTTGCCGACAAGATAATTGAAGCCGTCAAGAATAAGAATATCCGCCATTTTTTCCTCGTCGCCGGTTGCGACGGCGCAAAGCCGGGCCGCAACTATTACACAAAGTTCGTCGAGCTGATTCCGAAGGATTGCGTGGTCCTTACACTTGCCTGCGGCAAGTTCCGCTTTTTTGATAAAGACCTTGGAGACATTGGAGGGATTCCGAGATTGCTCGATGTCGGACAGTGCAACGATGCCTATTCAGCGATTCAGGTCGCCGTGGCCCTTTCCAAGGCCTTTGGCGTGGGTGTAAACGAGCTTCCACTTTCTATGGTACTCTCATGGTACGAGCAGAAGGCTGTCGCCATTCTCCTTACACTGCTCGCCCTCGGCATAAAGAATATTCGCCTGGGTCCCTCGCTTCCGGCGTTCACCACACCCAATGTTCTCGATTTTCTGGTAAAGAAATTCGACCTCAAGCCTATCACAACGCCAGAGGCAGATTTGAAGGCCATCCTCGGTTAAGATATCACCCTACCTGACGGGGCAGGTGTTTAGCCTGTCCAGTCAGACCAACGAGCCGACCTGTTTATGACGGAAACATTTTACGAGATGATCATTGACCATTCCCACTGCCTGCATGAAAGCATAACAGATCTTTGGACCCGCGAATTTAAACCCGTATAGCCGGAGATCCTTACTCAGTGCATTGGATTCGGCCGTTTGCGCGGGAATATCCTCGACCGATTGACATTCATTCTGCTTCGGCTGGCCACCAACGAATCTCCAGACATACTCGTCGAAACTGCCGAATTCCTTCTGCAGAGCAAGGATCAATTTGGCATTGCCGATGGCAGCCTCAATCTTCAGCCGATTTCGTATGATATTCTGATTCGTAAGCAACTCCTGGACTTTTCCTTGCCTATAGAGTGCAACAGCGGCGGGATCAAAGTTATCGAAGGCAGCACGGTAGCTGCTGCGCTTTCTCAAGACGGTTTCCCAGCTCAGGCCTGCCTGCATACCCTCCAGGATGAGAAACTCGAACAGGGCTCGATCATCATGGAGCGGCACACCCCATTCAAGATCATGATAATCTATCAGAGCCGCAGTGCTGGCCCACTCACAACGGGGCATTTCACAAACATCCTCTATAATCTCCGGCAGGATTCGAATACTCCCACCAGATGAACCTTACTGAACAAATTATTATCAAGGAGAATACATTTGTTTGTCAATAGTAAATCAGATTAACCAGTAAAATACCGATAGCAGTTCGGATCTAAAGAGGATTTCTCATTTATAAAAATATGTTGTAGAAGGACGAGAAAGGGGTTAAATAGACGAGCGACTGGAAAGAGAAATGACAAGATTTCTCCCTTCGGTAGAAATTCCGGTAGTATCGTGAATTATTAATATTTCTCTCGGAGTCTACCTTTGAGCAAACCAACGGACGCGAAATAACACGGAGCTTCTATGCCCGCCTTGACCATCAAAGAATTGCTATCCCGGAAGGAAAACGACCGGCGTTTCATGGAAAACGTCCGGGCGATGAAAAAGCTCCCCGCTTTTGAGGGCAAATTCGCCCCCTTCCCCACTTGGGTTCACCCGAGCATTCAATCCATCCTCAAGGCAAGAGGGATATATCAGCTCTACTGCCACCAGGCGGAGGCTGTAAACCTCGTCGGAGAAGGCCGTGACGTGGTGATCATCACCCCGACAGCGAGCGGGAAGACCCTCTGTTATAATATTCCCGTCCTGAACAAAATCATCGAAGAGCCGGAAACACGTGCCATCTATATCTTTCCTACCAAGGCCCTCGCCCAGGACCAGATGCACGAGGTGCACAGTCTGATCACCGACTTGCGGGCGGACATAAAGACATATACATACGACGGCGACACGCCCGACGATGCCCGCCGGGCCATCCGCAAGCAGGGACATGTCGTGGTCACGAATCCGGACATGCTCCATGCGGGAATACTCCCGCACCATACGAAATGGCAAAAGCTTTTTGCAAATCTCAGATATATAGTGATCGACGAACTTCATGTCTACAGGGGGGTGTTCGGTTCCCATTTTACGAACGTTATCAGACGCCTTGTCAGAATTTGCCGTTTTTACGGCCAGGAACCTGTCTTCATTTGCTGTTCGGCAACGGTGGCGAACCCGAAAGAGCATGCTGAGCGTCTTCTTGAGCGTCCTGTGGAACTGATCGATAAGAGCGGCGCTCCGACGGCATCGAAGACGTTTATCCTGTACAACCCGCCCATCGTCAATCGTGAGCTGGGAATCCGTCAATCTGCAATGACACCGGCGAGGAAGCTGGCAGCAGAACTTATCACAAATGCAATCCAGACCATCATATTTACCACGAGCCGTTTGAATGTCGAGATACTCACAAAATACCTCAAGGATCAATTTGCCAAAGGGAAGGCCGTTGATACACACTTTGTCACGGGCTACCGCGGCGGTTACCTGCCGAATCTGCGCAGAGAGATAGAGAAGAGACTCCGCGACCGCGAGGTAATGGGCGTGGTCTGCACTAACGCCCTCGAGCTGGGAATCGATATCGGCGACCTGGAATCATGCATCATGGTGGGCTACCCCGGCTCTATCGCGAGCACGTGGCAGCAGGCCGGCAGAGCCGGAAGACGGATGGGTCACAGCCTGGCTATACTCATTGCCCGGAGTAACCCGATGGATCAGTTCATCGTAGAGAACCCGGATTACTTCTTTTCCCGGTCACCGGAGCACTGCCGCGTCAATCCCGAAAATCTCCTCATACTCCTTCACCACCTGAAGAGCGCCGCCTTTGAACTTCCCTTCGAGAAGGGAGAACGCTTCGGGAGCGAAAATCTTGAGGAACTCCTTAACTATCTGGAGGAAAAAGGTGTCCTGCACAGAGTCGATGACAGGTGGCACTGGACGGCGGAAAGCTATCCCGCCGATGAAGTGAGCCTCCGGAGTATCAATCCTGAAAATGTAGTGGTCGTTGACGCCACGGAGGCAGGGGCACATAAAGTAATCGCCGAGATAGACTGGGATAGCGCCTTTTCCATGGTTCATGACGATGCCATCTACATGGTAGAATCGCAGCAATACTATGTGGACAAGCTCGATCTCGAACGAAAGACGGCTTTTGTCCACAAGGTCGATGTGGATTACTACACCGATGCCATGACGTATACAAATGTCCGGGTCATCGATAGCTTTGCCCAGAAGTACCGGCAAAAGATCATTGTTGAACACGGCGAGGTACAGGTGGTGCGAAAGGTCGTGGGATATAAGAAGATTAAATTTTACACTTCGGAGAATCTCGGTTACGGGGATGTGACGCTCCCGGAAAAAGATATGCACACCACGAGCTACTGGTTCACCATTCCCAGAGACATGCTGAGCGGGCTCTCCTGCACGCAGTCGGAAATCATTGACGGACTTTCCGGCCTCGCTTACAGTCTCCATCACCTTGCATCGATGCTCCTCATGTCCGACACGCACGATATTGATCGATGCATCGGCGACAAGAGCGGTGAATGGTTTGTCCGCCATGGAGCCGGATCGCGTTTCATTACAAGTTCACCTCAAAGCGGCAGGGATGCAACGGGCGTGATGGCGGACGCCTTTGACCCAACTGTGTTTATATTTGATGCCTATCCAGGAGGAATCGGTTTTTCGGACCTCCTGTATCACGAGCATGACCGCCTGCTGGCCTCAGCGCTGAGTCTCATTCGGAGCTGTCCTTGCAGACATGGCTGCCCCAGTTGTGTGGGACCCACCCTTGAGGTAGGTCCTGCTGCCAAAGAAACGGTCATTGCCATACTTGATTTGATTATCTAAGACATGAGCACAATCAAACGGCTGCAACGCCTGACAGGTGAGGATTCACCAAAACATAAGAAATCCCCAAGGGCTGATGAGATCAGCGAACTTCGGAGGCGCATCGAAGCCATCACGTCGCGGCGGCCCATGGCGACGCCGAAGCCCGCCTCCAGGCCGTACGAAAGCCGCATCCCTCTGGAGGATGTGATACGGGGCGAAGAGTTTGTCAGCGCCTTCGGAAAATTCTTTATCGTCCAAGGGCAGCATGCGGGTTCTTCGAATCACGGTAACCGCAGTATCAGAGAAATCGCGGCCCTTGATATGAAGGCGGCGGCGATTCTCGCTAATAACGCCGATATCGCTTCGTTCGGCTGCAAAGATGCCTTGTTTCTCGACACGGAAACCACCGGGCTGGCAGGCGGCACAGGCACGTTCGCCTTTCTCATCGGTCTCGGCTGGTTTGAAGATGACACGTTCCGTACGCAACAGCTATTTGCCCGTGACTTTTCCGAAGAACGCGCGTGCCTTAACTTTCTTCTCGAAATGGCCCGAGAAAAAAGTTTTCTCGTAACCTACAACGGCAAGGCATTCGATGTCGGCCTCCTATCGACGCGTTTTATCCTTAACCGTCTGACCGACGGGCTCGCCGCCATGCCCAATCTCGATCTCCTTCACCCGGCCCGCCGCCTCTTCGGGCATCGACTGGAAAATAATCGTCTGTCCACCATGGAAAAGGATATCATCGGATTTCATCGCTATGGCGACATACCGGGAAGCGAGATTCCCCAGCGCTATTTCGACTGGCTGAGATATCGCGATCCCCGCCTGCTGGAAGATGTATTTGAGCACAACCGTCTTGATGTCATCTCCATGGCGGCCCTTTCGGTTCACCTTGCCGAAATCTTATCCCCTAAACCCGACATGGCAACGCGAGAACATCTTGACCTATTAGCAGCGTCGCGCCTCCTCGTTGACCGCGGGGACTCGTCCGGCGCCCGGACTATCCTGGAAGCACTGATAAAGGCAGATAACGCTCACGCAGCCTTTGAAGCGAGGAAAAGCCTTTCCCTAATCCACAAACGCCATGGTCGCTGGAAAGACGCCAGGGAGACCTGGGAAGCAATGCTTCTCTACAATCCCGGTAACTTTTTTGCCGTGGAAGAGATGGCTAAGTATCTCGAGCATAGGCGGCGTGATTTTAAGAAAGCTATCGATATAATAAACGAAGCTCTCATCCTCCCCCATTCTCTAACAACTTTAGAAACGGATGCATTGGTTTACCGTCTCAGGCGCCTTAAAAGCCGTGCCGGCTGCCTTAATGATGAATAGAACAATAAAACTCCGAAATTCCGCATATTTTTAATCAATTATTGTTGACAAATAAATGACAAGCGCTTAAATTATGGACAAATTTTTGTTATAGCTCTTGGAGACGCGCTTTGTAACCTAAGCAGTCTCAAACAACAATGCGTTGCGGGGTGTAAGATTGAGCAAATTGATAAACACCTACAGGTGTAAGAAAAAGGG
>Ga0315278_10007092_pt1 | contig 10222 bp, 7 predicted proteins | sample YL17G06_0_MG_FD_203880 | JGI IMG/M metagenome (GOLD analysis project Ga0315278, IMG submission 203880) | Sediment microbial communities from Yellowstone Lake, YNP, Wyoming, USA - YL17G06_0 | ecosystem: Environmental > Aquatic > Freshwater > Lake > Sediment | place: USA: Wyoming | collected... | reverse complement strand
GTGGAGGAGGAGGGCGTGGGGCGTGCGGGGTCGTGCGCGGGCGCGCACCACTCCACACGCACACACGCCCTCCTCCTCGCGCCTGGGATGAATTTAGAGAGAGAGAGAGACAGAATTAGAGAGAGATAGGGACAAGTCGACGCGCGCGCGCCCCGTATGTGCGCACGCGGCAACAAAGTTCGTGAAAAGTGCGGGTGTCGTGAAATGAGAGAGAGAGGGTGTGAAGCGGAGAGTTGTTGAAACACACACACACATTTTGCATTCATCACTGGGGCGCAGGGAGTTTTTTGTTTTTTTTGCCATCCACAGCTTGTTGTTGGAGAAAAACATTTGCGTTTCACACCTCCTCCTGCACCAAGTCCGCAATCGGCTTGCGGTCGCACGCCTTGGCGGCCCGCCGGGCAGACAGGCGCAGGCCCGGCGGCAACGCCTCGCAATGCGCGGCCTGGCGCAGCAGGTCGACCGTGCGGCACATCAGCCGCGCCACGTCGCCCGCGTCCAACGCGCAGTCCGCGACCGCGGCCGCCCAGTCCAGCCCAGACGCCCACGCCTGCACGACGCCGGACAGGCGCAGGTCAACCGCTAGGGGCGCGTCCACGCCGTACCGCCACTGTAGGCGGGCCAGGGCGGCACGGGTGGCGTCCAGGGCCGCAATGGAGGCGACGACGGAGGGGGCGGGCGGGTAGCGCGCGCGCACGCCCGGGCGGAGGGACAGCTCCCCCGCGAGCACGGCCGCGACCGCGCCCGCCAGTTCGGGGGGGGCCAGGGCCTGCACGCCGGGCGACGCCAACAGGCAGGCCAGCCACAGCTCGTTCTCGCCGTGCAGGGACCGGGCGACCTCGCCCAGGGGCAGCAGGCGCATGGCGGCGGCGGCCTGCCCGCCGCCGCCATCCCCGACCGCGCCCGCACCAGCCAGCACGCCCGCCACGGCCTCAAACGACCGCCAGGTGGACGCTGCGCCTTCCTCCAGGGCCGCCCGCATGACCTTGGCGGTGGCCCGGGCAGCCCGGGCCTCCCGGGTGGCCTCCCAGGCGACCGCCGCGAGGCGGGAGGGCGGGGGTGCGTCGCCCGGTGCTTTTGGGCCGCCGCCTCTTTCCTTGCGCCCGCGCCGGCCCGGCCCTCTCTCCTCCCGGGCGACCCGGGACTCCCGGCGGGCGGCCGCGCGCAGGGCCCGCACGTCCGACCGGGCAGACATGAGCCCAAGCTCTGCCTGTGCAGACGGCAGGATGAGGTCTAAGCCAGCCCCGTCCGCGGCGACCGCCAGCCCCGCGGCCAGGGCGGCCGTCGTGCCGGTGCCCGGGGCGGCGAGCGCGCCCCCGCTCAAGCCGACCCACCCGCTGGTGCCGGCCGCCGCCGCCGCTGCGCCACACACCGCCTCCACCGCCCGCTCAGGCCCGCCGAGGGCGACCAGCCAGGCCAGAGGCGGCAGCAGCGGCGACGCGACGGCCGCCACGTGGGCGGGGCGGACGCGGGCCACCCGGTTGTCGTCCAGCAGGCAGAGCAACTCCCCGCCCGGCTCGCCCGGAACCGGCGGGCGGGGCAAGGCCACGTCCCGGCTGCCGCCTGCGGCGGCCGCCTCCTCGTCGCTCCCAGCAAAGCGGACGATCAGGGCGGGCGTCGCGTCCCCGCCATCCGGGTCCGCCCCGCTCAGGTCCAGCCGGGCCAGGCAGGGCAGCTGGAGCGGGGAGGCCGCCAGCGCGGCCACCGCGCGCACCGCCCGGTTGGCGACAGCCTCCCGCTCGCGGCCCCGCAGCACCCGGCGCGCCTCCTTCTTGCGGGCGCCCGCCGAGGCGTCCGGCCCGACCGCAGCATCCGCCGCCGCGGAGGCTGCATCCTCGGCCACCTCCTCTAGGTGGTCGGCCGTCCGTTCCGCGGCCTCCACCTGGGCCGCCCGCCGGCGCGCGCCCTCGCCGCCCAAGTAGGCGCCGAACGACCGCTCCACGAACGCCCGGGCGTCCGCCAGGGAGCGGGTGGCGACCAGATTGAGCACCATGGAGTAGCCCGGCCTGAACTGGGAGGCCAGGCGTTCAGGGCCGCGGGCGAGTAAGGCCGCCGCCCCGGGCGGGCCGCCCCCGCCCGGGCCGTGCGCGATGACGCAGTGCCCGACCGCGTCGTACCCTCTCCTGCCCGCCCGGCCCGCCATCTGCAGGAGTTCATTGTGTTTCAGGGGAGCCACCCCGTCCACGCCCCGGCGGCGGGCTAAGGCAGAGATGACGGTCGTCCGGGCGGGCATGTTGATGCCGGCGGCCAGGGTTTCTGTCGCGATGACAAGCTTCAGCGCGCCGCCCTGGAAGAGTTTTTCGACCAGGCCCTTCCAGCCCGGCAAACAACCCGCGTGGTGGCTTGCGACGCCGGCCAACAAGGCCGGCACCATGTCCTCGCGCACGGCTTCAGGCTGGTCAGCACGTAAGGCAGCCAGCGCGGCGGCGATGGCCACCACCGACGCCTTGGAGGGTGGGCGGACCGCCCGGCCAGCGCCTAGCGACCGCGCGGTCGCGTCGCACCCGGCCCGCGAGAAGATGAACCAGATGGCGGGCAGGAGGTCCCGCGCATCCAGTTCCTTGGCCAGGGCCGCCGGGTCGGGCGGGGCCATGGACGGGGGTGGGCCCCCGCCACGGGGCGGGCGCAGCCCAGGGGCGAGCCGCCCCGGCCGCCCCGGCTGGACCCGGTCAAAGGAGAGCAGGTCCTCAACGACCGCCCCCGTCCCGGGCGCCAGGCGGGCGGGCCCGGCGGCCCACCCCCCACTCCTCGCATTGGGCGCGCCCCACGCGTACATCCAGTTCAGGGGCACGGGACGGTCGGCCGTGCGCAACGTGACGCAGGGGCCGTGGACGGCGGAGACCCAATCCCCAAGGTCGGCCGGGTTGCGAATGGTGGCACTCATGGCCAGCAGGGCCGCGCCGGGGGGCGCTCCAATGATGGTCTCCTCCCACACCGTGCCCCGGGACGCGTCACCCAGGTAGTGGACCTCATCCAGGACGATCAGGCCGACGTTCGCGACGCGGGACGGGATGGACTGCGGCGGCGCGGCTTGCAGGGGAGGAGGGACTGGGGGCTGCTCCTCCCCACTCGCTGCTGCGACGGCGGCGGCGGCTTCCGCTGCCGGGTCCGCCCGGTACAGAATGTTGCGCAGCACTTCCGTCGTCATGACCACAATGTCGCCCTCCGCGTTCAGGGTGGCATCCCCCGTCTGCAAGCCCACCGCGTCGGCCCCAAAGACCGCCCGGAACTCGCCCAGCTTCTGGTTGGAAAGCGCCTTGAGTGGGGTCGTGTAAATGACGCGCTTCCCCGCCGCCAAGGTGCCCAGGGCGGCCGCAACCGCGATGGCGGTCTTGCCCGCACCCGTCGGAGCGCAGACTACGACGTTGGACCCGCCCAGCGCCGCCCGGACGGCCCGCCGCTGGAAGGGGTCCAGGCGGTACGGAAACATCCCTGTGATGGTGGCCAGCGGTGGTGGAGGCTGGGCGGCCGTGCCGAGCGTGCTGCTGCTGCCCGCCAACACCGCGGTCACGTAGGCAGTGACGTCACCTCCCGCGGCGGGCGGCAAGATGGAGGGCCCGCCCGCCGGGCAGGGCAGGGCGGGCGGGGGCCAGTCATCGCTGGCGTCGTCCTCCGCGTTGGCGTCCTCGTCCGGGCCGAGTGCGGCTGCTGTGCGCGAGGTCGACGCGTCGTCTTCAAAGGGGTCGAAGGCGGAGTGGGGTAAGCTGTCCTCGTCGTCGTCCCGGTCGTCGTCGTCGTCGTCGTCGTCGTCGTCGTCGTCGTCGTCGCCGTCGTCGTTCAACCAGCCGTCCTCCTCGGAGGAGGACGAACCTCCTTCTTCCTCATCATCCTCATCCTCGCCGGCTGCGGCGGGGGCGAGCATGCCTGGCCGCTGGGCGAGCATGATGGGCGCCAGAGGACGGTGACCATGGTGTGCGAGCGGGGGCGAAAAGGGCGGGGCGCGACCAGGGCGGCGCTGGCCGACAGGGAAGAGCTGAACGCCCCCAGCCGGCCGACCAGCACTCTTCAACCCACGTGTCATTTTCTGTTCTCTCCTTCTCTACCGGTCGAGCTTGTTGCCTTGAATGCGGGACCGGGCGTCCACAGACGAGCGTTTGCAGTGGAACAGGGTGGCCCGCAGGGCGGCGCACTCCGGGGCGGCGCCGGCGCAGTGGGTGACCGACTTGCCCTGGGCCTGTGAATGAGAGAGCGAGGTGGGTTGATGGGGGAAAAACTCGTCGTCGTGAGAAAGAGTGATGAGGGGGGCAAGCAGCGCGCTTCCACGTCCCCAGCGCCCACACCTAGGCGCGCTATGCCCGCCCTGCTTCCCATAGCGCTGCGATTTCCGAGGCTCCTGGGGTGAGGACATGCCGTTTCACACACCTGCATGCACGGGCTGCGCCGGAGGCAGCGCACAAACTCGGTCAGCACGCCGGAGCAGGCGTGGTGGTCGTCGGTTGTGGGCGGGATGGGTGCGTCAGGCATCGAGGGGGGGCACAAGCGGCTCCTTCGCACAGGCGACTCCTTCACACACGCGCCGTCCGTGTGTAGCGTCGTGGGAGATGAGACACACGCGGGCGAAACGAAAATATGATCAACAGGGCCGGGTGGGCAAGCCACCACACCCGCATACTTTTTTTGTTGTCCCTCTTTTTTTTTTCTCGCGTCGCCTCCACACCGCATTCAAAGCATGCCCGCCCTGACCCTGCGGATCGCCGCCATGGCCAGCCCGCTCACCGCTCATCTGGCCCGGCCGGCGCGCGGCGTGGCCAAGGCTCCCTTACCGCGCGGGGCCGTCCGCGCTGCTCCTCGCCTAGTCGCCGCCGCTGCAGAAGGCGACGACGCCAAGCCCTCGCCCGCCGATCGCCGCAGCCTGCGCGGCCCTGGAGTGGCGAAGGAGCCGAAGCCGGTGCCGCCCGCTCTGTCGCCCGCCTCCAAGCTAGCCCGGGCCGCCTTCACGGCCGCGCTGGTGGCCGCATTGGCAAACGCGACCCTCGCGCCGGACGCCCTCGCGGCCCGGTCTGGCGGGCGGGTGGGCGGGTCCGGCGGCTTCTCTGCTGCCCGCAGTGCGCCCTCCATGGCTCGCAGCTATGGCGGGGGTGGGCGGCGCTACGAAAGGTGAGTCTTCGGGAGCGCGACGAGTGGTGGCTGAAAAAGAGAAGCTAACCTCAACCAGCCTCCTCTCATCATTTTCACGAGTCTATCTCTCTCGCCCTCGCACAGCCGCACCGCCCCGCCTCTGCGCGTCGCCCCGCGCGCCCTCAACGGCGTCGGCCTGGGCTGGGGACTGGTGCCCTTTGGCGGCTATGGGTTTGGGTATGGCGGCGGGTACGGCTATCCAGTCGCGGTCGGCGGGGGCGGCGGCGGCCTGGGCAACCTGTTCGTCGCCGGCCTGTTCGCCTTTGTGGCCGTGACCATCGTGTCCTCCCTGGTCAACAACAGGGCAGACGAGGGCGAGGGCGGTGTCTCGTCGTCCTCGGGCGGCCGGGTGACGGTCGCCAAGCTGCAGGTCGGCCTACTGGGCTCCGCGCGCTCGCTCCAGCGCGACCTGGACCGCATTGCCGGCAAGGCTGACACCTCCACGCCGGGCGGGCTGCACTTTGTGTTGCAAGGTAAGAGAGGAAGCGGAAGAAAGGTCGCGCCGCCCGCTCGCGCACATCAAATAAGGCGCTTGGCGAGAGGCGGGATCTACTTTTCTCAAGGCTCGCGCTTTTTGCATCCATCCCAAGCCGCGCCAAGAGAAAGGCCCTCGTGGTTGGGCTCAGTCTCGGCCTGAAGAAAAACTCATCATTCACTCCTACCTCGAACACAGAAACCGTCCTGGCCCTGCTGCGCAACCCGGAGTACGCGGTGTACGGGTCTACGACCACCAAAAACGCGCGCTCCCTGTCCGCGGGCGAGGCCGCCTTCAACGAGGCTTCCCTGGACGAGCGGGGCAAGCTGGCGGAGGAGACGCTCGTCAACGTGGGTGGCCGGTCCCGGGCGGGCGCCTACTCCAAAAGCGGCGGGGGCGGTGGTGGCTCAGCGGCAGGCGACGACGAGCTGGTCGTCGTGACCCTCCTGGTCGCGGCCCGGGGCGGGCTGGCCCTGCCGGCCGTCACGTCCGGCCCGGAGTTGCGGACCGCCCTCAACCGGCTCGGGGCCGTCCCGAGCGACGACGTCCTGGCGGTGGAAGTCCTGTGGACGCCCCAGGACCCCAAGGACCGGTACTTCCGGTCGGACGCCGTCGCGGATTACCCCGAACTGAACGTGCTGTAGTGGCATGTGCGTGTGTTGATCGTGCGCGTGGACGGGAGCGGGCGGGGGTGCGTCGTGTGCTTTTTGGGGGTGGGGGGGTGGTTTTTTTTGTGAGTAGCAAGAGCGTTTTCCATTTTTTTTTCATTGCATCGCTCTTCATGTTCCCTTCTCACTCGTCATGGCCGCCACGTCACCAGGCAGTTGACCAGGCCCGCGCCCGCCAGGGTGGCCTCCCTGTCCGCCAGGGGCGCGGGCGGGAAGCCCGCCACGAGAGACCCCCCTTTTTTGGCGCCCTGAGCGACTGCGAAGTCCTGCAGCGCGCCCACCGTGTGGCGGGCCGGGTTGAACCGGCCCACCAGCTTCTTCCCGTCCTGCAGGCGGATGGTCACCAGGCAGGTCGGGGCCGCGTCCTCCAAGCCAGGCGCGTCGATGGCGGTGGCAGTCGTGTCAGCAGACGCGGCAGCAGCAGGCGCAGTAGCAGGCGCAGCTGACCCGCCGCTGCCCAGAGTCCGCCCCGCCCCGCCGCCGAACGACGGTTTCGCCGTCCGGGCCAGGCCGGCCACCAGCGCCCCCAGCCCCGCCTGGTCCGCGCCCACCACCCGCCCGGCCTCCCGGCCGCCCGCGTAACCCAAAAAGGTGGGCATGCCCGTGACGCCGGCGGAGGCGGCCACGGCCTGCAGCGCGTCGACGTCAACTTTTAAAAAGGTCAAGGCCGGGTTGGACGCAGCGAGGCGGTCAAAGACGGGCGCCATCATCTTGCAGGGGCCACTGTAGCGATCATGGTGTGAGAGTGAGAGAGAGTGAGAGAGTGAGAGATGCAGGAACGTGTGCGAGAGTAGGACGTGTGTGAGAGTAGGATGGCGCACTGCCGATCCCCCGGGCGTTGCCTGTTGCCGTCGCCGAGGCGGGCGAGGGTTGAAAGAAAGGCGGGGTGGAGCGCGCGCCGCTGTCCTCTCTCTCTCCCCACCAAAACGGACCACCAGGAGGCGGTGAAGTCAACCACCACGCCCGCATTAGAGGCAAGGATGCGCTGGTACTCGGCCTCGGAGGACACTTCTTTCACTTTTGCCATGGTCCCAAGATGGTGCGGGCCGTGAGAGAAAGAAAGGGAGAAAAGAAAAAAGGAATGGACCCGGCCAGTCTTTGCTGCAGACTTTTTTCTTCTCTTCTCCAAATGCTGCGCTCCCTGGCCCCGTTCCGCGGCAGCAGCGCCGCCCTCCTTCCTGTCAGCAGTCGCCCGACTCGTCGGGCGACCACAGTCCGGGCGGCCCCGACACGTGAGCGGGATGGTGCGTTTGTGCTTGAAGAACAAGAGAGGGCTGAAAACGGGTAAGGCAGAGAGCTCCTCTCACCCAAACACTCATTCCTCCACTTTTCCTCCACAGCCGCCCTGCTCGCCGCCACTGCCCTGATCACAACCCCTGCCGCATACGCGACCGATGGCGTAGACGTCGCCGTAGACGGCGCGATCGAGGTCGTCAAGGTAAAGAGAGATAAGGGAGAAGAAGAAGAAGAAGAAGAAGAAGAAGAGGAAGAGCGCCCGCACTGGCCCAACCTTTCTCTCTCACCTCTCTCCTCATCTCCATTCTATAAGGCCGCCGGTGCCAGTGCCAAGGCCGCCGTAGGGGCGGTCGCCGCCACCGCGGGCGCCTTGCACGACGTCTATGAACGCTTCTCCCCCGTCGCCAAGGACGTTGGCGAGGCCTTGAGCGGCGTGGCCAAGGTCGCGGGTGCTCTCACAGCGCCGCTGCTCCGGGCTGCCGCGCCGGTTTTAAAGGCCAGTGGCCACGCGGCCGAAGACTTCTTGGCCGGCCAGGGCCTGAACGCCCGGGTCATTGTGGATGGTGTAAAATCGGCGGGCGCGGCGGCGGAGGGCGCCCTGACGGGCGCAGCGCCGGCCGCCGAGAAAGCGGCCTCCGCGGCCGCTGCCGCCGGCCCCGTCGCCCTCGCCCAAGCCGCCGCCGCCCTGGGCGTCCTGTACGTGGTGGGCCCGCCCTTGGTCCGGGCCATCACCACCTCCGCCCGCGGGTATGCGGGCGAGGTCTCGCCGCCCGCCGCCCTGGACGCGGTGGCACGCGGCGGAGACGCCGTCCTCATCGACCTTCGGTCCGCCAGGGAAAAAGAGGCGGCCGGCCTGCCGGACCTTCCCGCCGGCGGCCTGGGCGGCGGTGGGGGCCGATACCTGGAGGTCGAGGCCGCGGTCGTGGAGGACCGGCGCCTGCGGGGCGCCCTGCGCGACCCTGGCGCCGTGGAGCGCCGGGTGACGGCGTTGCAGGTCGCGGCCCTCAAGCGCCTGGGTAAAAGCACTCGCATCTTGCTGCTCGACCGCAACGGTGGGGGAGGGGCCAAGGGCGTCGCCCGCGAGCTGGCGGGCTCCCTGGGCTTCAAGCGCGTCTACGTCGTGGCGGGCGGGTTCGGCGGGTGGGTCGGGGCCAAGCTCAAGACGCGCCTGGCAAGCTCGGTCAGCCGGGTGGAGGTTTTGCCGTCGGTTGTGCTGCCCCAGCAGCGGGCCCTGCCGCCGCCGCCGCCGCCGCCGCCCCGGCGGAGCAGCCAGCGTGTGATCGCTGGGGGGAAGCGGGGTGGTGGGTCGCAGAGGCTGCTGCCGCCGCCGCCGCCGTCGGGGCGGTGAAAGAGAGAGGAGAGTGAGGGCGTGTGTGACAGCGTGCTGTTCGCACATTCCCTCTTTTTTTTCTCTCCCTCCGGCCGCGCCCTTGGTCCTGTTTCAAGCCCGCCCTCGCCATATGGCCGCCAACGCGATCGCCGGCCTCATCGGCCTGAGCCAGGACAGCGTGCTAGCCCCCCCAGCATCCACCCTGCCGACCGACCCCCGGTCCGCCCTGCGTGCGGCGCAGGCAGCGGCCGCGGTCGCCGTCCCATTCTCCCAAAACGACCTGCCCTCCCAGCACGTCCTGGACTCGCAGGACCTGTCCCGCACGCCCGTGCCCCTGGATGGAGGGGGTGGGGGGGGCGGGTACGTGCTGCTGCCGGGGACGGGCGGGGCCCTGCCCGCGGGCGTGGGCGGGGCGGCCCTGGACCTGAGCGAGCCGGCGCCGCCGCTCGCGCCCGTCGCGGCTGCGGCCCCCCCCCCGGCCGGTCCCAGTGGCGGCAGCCCGGAAGCGGCCGCCGTCGCCGCCATCGCCGCCGCCACCGCGGCCGCCGCCGCCGCGGCGGCTACCAACCCGCTACAGGCCGCTGCCCACCGCCTCAGCATTGGCAGCCGGCCGCCGAGCGGGGGCGGGGCGACCGCTCCCGCCACCCTGCCCTCGGCCCGCCTCCCCAAACGGCCGCGCCCACCCAAACAGCCCAAACAACCGCAACAGGCCGCCGCCGCCGCCGCCCCGCCCACCGCCTTTTCGACCCTGGCCGCCGTCGCGGGCTTGAACGCCCCGCCCCCGCCTCCGCCCCCCGCGGGCCCCCGGTCCGTGCGGCGGGGGCCGATGGACGAGATGCGCCAGCTGGTCCGCATCCTGGTCAAGCTGATGCCGCACTCTGCGGCGTACGTCTTGACGGCCGACGAGGGCGGCGGCAACCGGCTGGCCGAGACCGAGGTCAAGCACTACTTGGCCTGCACCCTGGGCGACGCGCCGCCGCCCGAGTGGGGCCTGCCGGGCGGGTGGGGCGACTACCTGGCCGCCCTATTTTCGTGGGTGGCCGGGCGGGACATCAGCGTGGCGGAGGCCATGGCGTGTGCGCGCCGCCTGCCCGGCCGGTCGTGGGAGGCGGTGGACGGGGAGATGCGCCGCCTGGGCATGGCGCCGGCGACCTGGCCGCTGCCCCTGACCCGGGCCGGTCTGGCGGGCGTGGGCGGCGGTGGCGGTGGAGGGGGCGCTGCTGGTGCCGCTGCGCCGTGCGCGCCCGACCCAGCGGCCGCGGCTGCCCGGGCGGCCGCGGTCGCGGCCGACGCCACCGGCGCGACGCCGCGCCCCAACGTCCCGTACGTCGCGCCCTTGCAGCCCGTCGCGGCCGACCTGGACCTGACCACCCTGACCGAGATGGAGCTGTGGCA
>Ga0315278_10007091_pt1 | contig 10223 bp, 6 predicted proteins | sample YL17G06_0_MG_FD_203880 | JGI IMG/M metagenome (GOLD analysis project Ga0315278, IMG submission 203880) | Sediment microbial communities from Yellowstone Lake, YNP, Wyoming, USA - YL17G06_0 | ecosystem: Environmental > Aquatic > Freshwater > Lake > Sediment | place: USA: Wyoming | collected... | reverse complement strand
TGGATGTTGATGTGACCCAGGAGAAACTCCCTGGCTGCATCAGCAGGAACGCCCCGCCGGATGATTTCCTCCATACCTTCGCGTACAATGTCGAGACAGGAAGAAGACAAGGTTTCTACAAGTGCGGGTTCGAGCAGGGCCATTTGCTCCATTGTAATCTCAAAGGCCTTTGATACCGGGGCATACATCAGTTTTGCCACCTGCTCACCGGTTGAATAATCTTCCTTGTTTCCTTGCATGATCGCGCAAACAATACACTGCTTTGCCAGCGTACCTCCAAAGAAATCGGCCTGCGCCTCCGGCGTGGGTTCCCAGTTGAATACAGAAGGATGGCACGGGTGGGTGATAAAATACGAAATATCCTTACGCAAAAACAATTTACCGGCCCTTGCAACTGCCGGGTCAAGGGTAATCACAATGGCACCGCTTTTCATAAGTGGGATAATGTGCTCCGAGACTTTACCGAGTGCAACATCCGGAATCGCCAGAATTACAATATCAGCTTCTGGAATTACACGCTCAGTGGCAACGGAAATACCGATTTCTCCAAGTTTCGCGATTCCTGAACTACTGACCTCGAGATACGACATCATGTGTTCCGATTGCATCAGGTTTTTGGTCAGACGGAGTCCCATTTTGCCTCCGGCACCGACAAGGGTTATTGATTTTTTCATGATTGAAGAATAGTTTTTTTCATGTACACAATGCTTTCTTTTGCCCATGCTTCTTCCTTTTCAGTGGTACGGGACAGGTTGTCCTCCGGCGGCGTCCACAATTCAAGAATGGCACTTTGACATTTGCCAAAGGGTTCAAGCGCTTTAAGAAGGTTTGGTAAATTCAGAAATCCCTTTCCGGCAGGGACCCCCTCCACCACGAATCCCATCATATGAGAAATGCGCTTAACAATGAAGTCCTTCACATGCAGGTTTACCGTATAAGGAGCCAGGTTTGATACCACTGTTTCCAAACCCTCCCCGATGCCCATGGAATTGACACAGTCGAGACAAATGCCAGCATACCGGCTGTCAACTTCACCGATTATTCTTCTGAACGCAGATGCCGGCAGCCTGTCGTGGTTTTCAAGGGCCAGCACTACACCTTTAGAAGCCAGATTACCAAGCGCATTTCGTATTATGCCGATCGTGATGTCGTTGGTGGGTTTGTATTCTCCCTGGTCAATCACCATTCTCAGTAACGGTGAATTAAAAAAGGAGGCCAGGTCAATATACCTGTCCAGGTTTTCCTCCGTTAGTCCCCTGCCTCCGACCTCAATGGCAATGCCCTTTATTTTTGCATATGCTTTTATTTCAGTCAAAGCAGGCTTTCCGAGATCTGCCAGCGCAATATTATCGGCAAACTGAACACAGGCGACTTCGTGTTCTGCTGCCTTGTCAATAAGTTTTTTTGCATCCATGGGATATGCCGGCAGCGAACCGGCTACTCCGATGGCCCACGTATAGGTATATGTTCCGATTCCGATTCGCACCGTTCAGGTTTTATTGCTGTGGAATACCGGGTACTGTGAAACTCCGTCCGCCTTCGTCCAATACCAGTATCCAGTCAAATCCTGGTCCCCGCGAAGGTGCCTGAAATGTCATAGTTCCCTTTTTATCAATCCGGCCTAAACCAAGGGCCTTGCCTGAACGCGGATCAAACCACCAGCCGGTATACCAGGTTGCCGAAAGAAGCCTGACATCGAGTTCAATGCTGTTACCAAGCGGTGTATATATCATCAGGTAGCCATCTCCCCTGGTGGCGACAATCCTGCAGTATTCATCACCGGGATTCAGCACTATTTCGGAGAAGGGCACCCGGCTAAGCATGGGCCTTGATTCCATCAGCCTCCTGACATTCAACATCTGCTGAGCACCAGGGAGGTCGAGCACATCATACCAGTAATGGCGGGCGTAACCTACAAACTCCCTGCCCGGGGCAGCCATTTGCCAAATCGGATGACAACCGTAGGTATGGCCATGAGCACCGGAAAAGAGGTTCCAGTAAGCAGCCTGCCTTACATGCATTTCATTGAACCACCCAAGGGAATCGGGTTGCCAGTTTATGGGATGATCCTCATACCGTGGTTCCCCGTCCATACAAGGTTTTACGGGAGTGCGGCCATAATCCTCGCGGATCATACTGTATATGGCATAGGTACGTTGTCCGTGCCCAGTTTGAACCATATTAAAATCGAGCCAGTCGCAATTATGGAACCATTTTGAAGAGCCTGTTTCACCCCAGGGATGAAAGGTCATCAGGTGGTTCGGATCGGTTGATTTAATACCCTTGCCCAAGGCATCCCACACCGGAAAATTATCACCATTCCCTGCCGCATTTGTTCCTCCTGAACGGTCTCCGCCATTGATCCAAATGATATTCTGAAAATCCTTGTACCGCTTGCCAAGGTATTTTCCATACCATAACGCGTTTTCGGGAGTGAATACCAACGGACCCTTTCCCCACCCTGCCCTGTCAACCTTATCACCCCACGTAGGCAGCAATCCGATAAATATGCCCTTTTGCGCAGCAAGGCGGATAAGGCTGTCAACAAATGCAAAATATGCCTCGTTGGGTTTGGTAGGATCGTTGTCTATCAATGGTTTCTCACCATTCCTGTTGGGCGTATTAATACCATCGAGTTCCGCCAGAATCACAGCCTGTATCACCGTAAATCCTTTTTTTCTCCTGTTTTCAAGGTATTGCTCGGCTTCCTTGTAGGTAAGTCTGTGGAAGAACTCCCATCCCGTATCCCCAAGATAGAAAAAGGGTGTACCATCCTCAAATTGCAGGAACCGGTGATTCTCTGAAATTACAAGTCGGCCGTGCGACTGGTTTACCGACGGGCCCTGATGGGGAAACAGCTGGGCCGTCATAATTCCGGTGAACGACAGTATCATTATCGTGAAAATCAGGCATTTTTTCATAGGAGATGATTTATATAATTGTTGTGGGTTGTGGGTTGTGGGTTGTCAGTTTCACTTTTCACTTTTCATTCATCACCCGATCCTGGCATACACAATCAATGCAAGCCCGACCAGGTAACACAAAAACATCATGCCAAGCAGTTTATTCGTACCCTGCGGCGCCTCTCTGAATTCCTTCCAGACAAAAATGCCCCATATGGCTGCAACTACAGGTGCAGCATTGCTGAGACCATAAGAGATGGCCGGACTTGCCGCACCAACAGACATAAAACTCACCGAATTACCCAGGCACCAAATGGCACCACCAAGGAGTCCCAGGAGATGCGACCTTCCCGTACCCTTAAAGTATCCGGCCAACGCTACAGGTTCACCCTGTACGGGCTTACGCATGAATATCGGATTAAAGATCATTGTACTGAGCAATGCTCCAATCGAAAAAACCACCACGGCTGTATAGGAAGTCAGTTTTCCGGAGGATTCTGGCGTAAAAGATGTATCGAGCGAGGAAGCAACAAAACGGTAGAAAAGGGCAATCATGAGTCCTGCAGCGAAGGAAAGAACAATCCCTTTCAGGGGGGCCTTCTGCTGCTCACGGGCTAGCCTGCGATAAGACAACATGCTGAAAACAATGGCAAGCACAATGACAAAAGATCCGCCAAAAAGCAGGTAGGGATTTCCACCCGGATTGCCAAGGTAATTGACAACAATCCCCAATATCCATCCGATACCTCCGCCCACCGGAAATGCCACCGACATGCCTGCAATTGAAATAGCTGCAACAAGCAACAAAGTACCCAGGTTCCATATCGCTCCGCCAATAGCTGCATTCATCAGGTGCTTCCACGAAGCCTGCTGAAGATCCTGCACGAATCCTCTTCCTGCATCGCCCACGCTGCCGAAGGTAAAGGCCATAACAAGCGAAAACAGCAAAATTCCAAAAATAAAGTCCCAGTAATAGAGCTCAAATCGCCACGAGTTGCCTGCCAGATTACGGGTATTCTGCCAGGATCCCCAGCATATCATGGCCAGGAAGCAAAGCATAACAGCGAGGGTATAATTTTCGACGAGGATCATAGTGGATTAGAATTAAATTAAAGAATAGGACTTGTAAACTTATTTATACCTTTATATACTTATTCATACTTATGTATTACAAATATAACAAAGAAGTTTTTAATTTTGCAAAAAATGAACCATGAAGTTTATTGAAATCAATACCACCTGGATAACACCAATCTATGAACAAATAAAGGACAGTTTATTGCGTGCCATTGAACAGGGGATCCTTAAAAAAGGCGAAAGGGTGCCGTCGATTCACAGCATTTGCAGGGAATTTGGCATTTCTCCGGGTACTGTTATAAAGGCTTATGACGACCTTTGCCGGGTTGGAATACTGAGTTCGGTGCGGGGAAAAGGATACTTTGTCACCAGCACCAGGGTCACAAAACAACTTAACATATTCATTTTGTTTGACAGGATCAATGCCTACAAAGAGATCCTATACGATTCCTTTATGCAGCGCATCGGTCATTCCGCTTCGGTACAGGTGTTTTTTCACCATTATGATGAAACACGGTTTGCCTCGTTGATCCGGGAAAATGTGGGGAAGTACAATTTTTATGTCATCATGCCACATTTCAATCACGATGTATCCGGGGTTATGCTTAAGATCCCTGAGAATAAGCTTCTGATTATCGACAAGGACGTTCCGAAACTCAAGGGGAAACATGCCTGTGTTTGTCAGAATTTCAGGGAGGATATACACAACGCCCTTCAAAGTGGTATCAACCTTATCCGCAAATACAACAAAATTAATTTTGTACGGTCACCCAGCAAATTTCAGTTTATTCCCGACGGCTGTGTCAAGGGATTTGAACTGTTTGTGAAGGAAAATTCAATTCCATCCGGGTTTATTGCAAATATTAAGGATTACCCTGTAAAAACGGGAGAAATCTACCTTGTTTATTCTGATGCAGACCTGATTTACCTTATTAAAAAAGCCAAATCAAATGGCTGGCAAATCGGTAAGGATATCGGTATCATTGCCTTTGATGACTCCCCCATGAAGGAAGTACTGGAAGGAGGAATTACGGTTTTATCAACAGATTTTGAAGCCATGGGTGCCACTGCTGCCGAATTGGTATTAACAGGCAGGAAAGAAAAACTTCAAAATCCATTTGCCTTGATAAGCAGAAATAGTTTATAAATCCATGCACAACCGTATCAAACAATATGGAAGGAAAGAAAGGTTGCCGCCAGCAAAGCGCTTCAACATCGGGGACCTTACCTTAATCTACGAATCAGGCAACCTCCGAAACATTTATTTCAGGCAAACCGAAGTCATCAGGATGATTTATGCTGCGGTGCGCGATCACGAATGGATAACAGTGTCTCCTGAAATAAAAAATGAACGGGTACGTAAGGACAAATCAGGTATCTGTATCAGTTATCAGGCACGTTACCGATATAAGGAAATAGATTTCAGTGCCTCATACACCATTATCATTACGGTGGACAACCGCATTGTTGCCGAGATGAAGGGGATGGCCGGATCCAGTTTCCGCAAGAACAGAATAGGATTCTGTCTGCTTCACCCAGTTGCAACCTGCGCTGGTCGCCAATGCCTGATCACCAGTCCGGATGGTTCAGAAACAGCCGGTGAATTTCCGGTTTCCATAGCGCCTCACCAGCCCTTTAAAAATATTGCTTCCATGCAGTGGATGCCTGACAGCAATACAACCGTATCTGTAAAGTTTCATGGTGATGTTTTTGAAACGGAAGACCAGCGGAACTGGACGGATGATTCCTATAAAACATACTGTACACCGCTCGAAGTACCTTACCCCGTTGTGGTTAATGCGGGTTCCGTTATGGAGCAGAAAATAGAGCTGTCGATAATAAGCAATCAGCCATCCGGCGCCAGTTCTTTAATTAATTCCGTTTTAAACATCACAGGCGAAATAGTGGGAAACCTTCCGGAAATAGGCATCGGATGTTCCACACGACATGAACCGATCACTGAGGGTGAAGCGCTGCTATTGCGTACTATTCATTTTTCGCACCTCAGGGGCGAAATTCACCTGTTTTCAGACCGGTTTGTTTCACAGTTCAGGTCAATCCGGCATGAATCTGAAATGCTGAATCTGCCTGTTGAACTGTGTTTATTTTTTGGATCCAGTCCTAAAGAAGAATTTCAAAGGTTTCTAAAACTTCTGGAGAAGGAACCATTAAACGTTCACTCAGTCGCCCTGTTCGATGAAAAAGAGCAATCCACACCGGATGCTTTGATCCACGAAATGGTACCGGCTATCCGGCAATGGTTCAGGGGACCGGTTGGGGCAGGAACTAACTGTAATTTCGCCCAACTCAACAGGGCCAGGCCCGATACCGGACTTCTCGATTTCATAAGTTTTGCCGTGCATCCACAGGAGCATGCCAGTGATCATAAAAGCATGATTGAAAACATGGCTGCCCAGCTGTATACAGTTAGGAGTGCAAAAAGCATTGCAGGTTCATGCAAGGTCAACGTTTCACCCGTAACCCTTCAGCGACGTTTTAACGCCAATATTGGTAACTATGAGATGCTGCATTCCGATGCGGTGTTGCCTGAAGCAATTGATGTAAGGCAGATGTCACTGTTTGGTGCAGTCTGGACTGTGGGAAGTTTGAAATACCTTATTGAATCAGGTGCTGACAGCATTACCTTTTATGAAACAATGGGTGAACGGGGTATTATCATGGGCGAATACGGCACAAAATGGCCGCTTCAGTTTCCGGCTTCAAAAAACAGCTTGTTTCCGGTATTTCATGTTTTCAGACACCTTATGCAACAATCAAATTGTAAGGTTCTTAAAACCTATAGCAGTCAGCCGCATGTTGTGGATGGATTTACAATTACCACAAGCATCTATGGCCTTGTTTTCCTTTCAAATCTGACCATACAAACTCAGGAAATTGCATTGAAAGGCATTGGAAAACACTGGACAACCTTCACGATGCAACCAGGCAATTTCAGGGGAATTTCCCGGGCTGTTTCCCTGCGGCCTGCCATGCAAACAGATCCGTCCGTTTTGGAAAATGGGATAATTAAGTTAGGTCCTTTGGAGACCCGTGTGATACAGTTTATCCGAATATAAGACCGGCGGATTATTGGATCACTATCCTTGTAGTTTGCGAACGTTTTTCCCCGCTTACTTTTACCAGATAAACGCCAGGCTGCAAAACGATTCTATCAATGAACAGCGGTTCATTCCCGATATTCCGTGTATAAACAAGCTGGCCTGTAAAGTTAATTACCTCCATCTTTATTTCTTCATTTTCGCTGTTCTGCACTTCAATGCTGATTTCGCCAACCGCCGGATTTGGGTAAGCTCTTAAGGAGAGCGTAAGTGATCCTTCATGTTCACCCGGGCCTGTGGTACAAAATACACCGGGAACATTTGCATCCATCCATGCAGCCCTGTCGAGTATCCAGTTTTTCATGAAATTCACATCCTCGTTGTAACTATTCCCAACAAATACATTGGGCCAAACATACGATCCATGAATGGGCCACTGGTCAAAATTCCGGTCCACGGCATCGCCTAGAGCATCCGCAGTGCTGTCCACCAGCGCCATGAGCGATTCGTCGGAAAGTATATCCTGCCGCAGCGAGTGCCAGTAACAATTCAGGGTGTTCACAAAATAAGGATCATTCATGAACCGCGACCACCAGAACGGAGTTCCCCAGCCATCCGCCGGTACGGTATAATTCCAACCGCTGGTATTAAAGGCATCGAGGTAATCTGCATTCCCGAAAGCCAGGTCATAGTCCCAAACCGGACCCATATGAATTCGCGGATCTTTACTGTCGCGATCCTTATGCAGATAGGTACTCAGCCTGAACCCGTCGGTATTTTTACTAAGCTCTACAAGGATGAAGTAATTGATAAACGATGGTACGTCAATGAATGGACGGTATCCCGAAACAGGATCTTTATAATTGGTGCTGCTAAGCGCCCATTCGAAAGCTGTAATTTTATTGCGGATATAATCCTTCTGTATTTGCACGATTTCCGTTCTCTTGGGATAGTGGTAGGCATAAAAGGGACCCTGGTTGCCCGTTCCGGTCCCAATATAGGGTGAAAACCATCCATCAGAATAGTCAGTGGCTGATCTGTCAATCTTCACAATGTAACCTCCCGTTAGCTGATCGCCAACCACATCAATGGGTTCAAGTTTTGATATATCAACCCGGTTTTTATCGCGTTTAATTTTTTCAACCAGAACATATACACCCTGGTACTGACCGTTGAGGAACATTTCGCAAAACTCTGTACGGGGCGCATAATAACCCATTGAATGAAAAAGCTTATAGGCCATGAAATTGCGCATGAGCGTCTTGTCCGAATAAGGCCCGTGCAAAACCCAATCGCTTTCTTCGGGCATTCCCAGCAAGGCAAATGCCGTGTCAATGTTCTCCGATTTCCAGAGTTCAAAAGAATAACCTCTTTTCGGAAACATCGAGGATGAAGATCCCCTGTATTCGATGCCTGCTTTACCATTATAATTGTTCCTGTCATCGGTAAGCTTGTTCAGCATACCCGGGCCGTTGTCTATAATGCCAAGATCAGCCAGAATTTTTGTATCGCCCTGGATGCTTCCGGATGTTTCAATAATAATGAGCGGAAGATACGACCCCGAAAAGCCTGTATAAGGCACTGTAAACCATGCCGGTACAGGCCGGTAAATGACACCTGCATTCTTCAAGCCGACCGACAAAAAAGCAATGCAGCTCATATCGCTTGAGGTAAGACTCATGTTATTCACCTGGATGGCCAGTACATTGTCACCATTTACAAGGCACTGCGACAGTTTCTGCTTTGGTATCAGAAAGGACTGTGGGTTACCACCCGTTTTCATTACGGCTTCATGATCCGAGGCAAGGGTATTGTAGGCCGGATAATCACCCGCAATACCCAGGTTGGCCCTGGCAACCTCCACGCCGTTAATCCAGGCAACAAAGCCATCGTCATAATCCATGTTCAGCAAGGCAGTTGCTATCTGCGAAGTATCCGAAATCGTAAAAACAATTCTTGTAAAAAGCGACGTTGGAACTGGCGGTACCACAATAAGGGTGGCATCATCACCATCTTCATAGCCGATGCCGCCCGGACCCTGCATCCAGGCACCATCATTGAATCCAGGATTTTGCCATCCTGCAACTGGACCGGATGTGATACCAACAAAATAATGCCAGGTATCCGAAGCATAGACTACCGATTCCCAATGATTAACAGGATCTGATTGGCCTTTTGCTAGGGTAAATAGTCCAGGAATAAGCGACAGCAAGAATAGTTTTCTAATGATCATAGGTTCTGTAATAAATAAAATGAAAAAACAGGTTCACCCAAAAGTTGAGCAGTTACCTGTTATACGATTATACCCGGCTGTTGTTACTTGTTATAATTCTCTACCTTAAAAATCCATGCGTGCTGACAGGGCATATTCCCGGGATTCACAGGCGGGGGTTGAATTACAAGTTTTCCGGAAATGCTGGTTTTAACAGGCACCGTGGAACCCAGCAGGCTCACTTTTCCTTTTGAATGTATCCCGGGTATGGAAAGGGGTTGTTGCGGCCATTGGGTGCAAATAATATACAGGTTGTTTCCATGGGTGGTGAAAAAAACATCGGGAATCCCTGCAGATGGTCTTTGGTCCCATACACTTGTTTCATATATTGCCTCGCCGTTTATCCGAAGCCAGTCGCCGATATCCAGCAGCCGTTGCTGCATAATAACCGGAATAAGCCCGTCAGCGGTGGGTCCGATATCCAGCAGCAGGTTACCTCCACCCGAAACCTTTTCAACAAGAAGATCAATCAGCGCCTTCGAGGTCATATAATTGTCAAGGTCTTCCACCCGGTTGTATCCGAATGAAGTACCGATACCCCTGCATTCTTCCCAGGGATGCGACTGTGCATCACCTATCCCCTTCTGATCGTGAACAAGATCGTATTCGGTGGTAAAAATACCCCCGTGTACACCTCTGGTTTCCTTACCCCACCGGTCGTTCACTACTACCCTGTCTTTTACAGGCGATTCGTTATACAACCAGGCCAGGAACTGGGTGCTTTTCCAATCCTTACTTGGAACATCCCATTCCCCATCGGTCCAAAGAATATCGGGTTCGTAACGGTTCACGAGGTCCTTCATCTGGGGGATCATATGATCGTCGACATATTTTTCGAAATTGTTCTTATACAAGGGATTGAACCATTCATACAAGGAATAATAAAAACCCATGTGCAGGCCCCTCTCCTTT
>Ga0315278_10007090_pt1 | contig 10223 bp, 10 predicted proteins | sample YL17G06_0_MG_FD_203880 | JGI IMG/M metagenome (GOLD analysis project Ga0315278, IMG submission 203880) | Sediment microbial communities from Yellowstone Lake, YNP, Wyoming, USA - YL17G06_0 | ecosystem: Environmental > Aquatic > Freshwater > Lake > Sediment | place: USA: Wyoming | collected... | reverse complement strand
GCCGATCCCTTTAGAAGATCGGCGTGAACAACTACATCGTCAAGCCGTTCAACGCCGTAACGCTGAAGGCCAAGATCGACGCCGTATTCAGCGGTTAGCACATAGGACCCGCCTCAATGCCACACCGTCGGGAGCTCCCACAAGCCGCAGGCCTGCGCCGGTCGCATTCGGCGAACGCCGCAGGACGAGCCAATCCTTCGCGGCCGAGATCGCCATGCTCGCAAACGTCTTACGCGAGCTTGCCACCATCCGCAGCACCGCCGAGGAGGAGGCGGCTAGCTGCATTCTCACCTCCACAGAAGGCCTGCTTACGACAGCGACAACGGTGCCTCGGTGAAGGCCGAAGGCCATGAGCATCATGACGGCGTGTGGCGTCCACGATTTTGTCGGTCCGCGCACGGCGAAAGTCGCCGAAGCCATCGATAAGATCATCGCCGCGCGTCTTGCGCGCATACACCGCGCGGGGAAGAAGGCGGGGGCCGAGCGGCAGCGGCGCAAGACGGAACTCATGCTCAGTGGGCCGGACCTGCCGGGGCAAAGTGTGGATCAAGCGCGCATCGACGCGCTCTTCGCCAAAGCCTGAAATCACCAGACAAGCGCAGGCATGGCGGCGCGCGGAGGCCTCAAGCCATCGAACAATTCCGCGAGAACAAGCTCATCGAGATTGGCGTTGCCGTCAGAATCCTCGCCACGAGCAGCGTTGGACACATGCAGCCCACTCGCCACGAACACGGCGTCGAGCCCGAAGCTCGCCGCTCCGGCCATGTCGGTGCGGACCCCGTCGCCGATGGCAAGGATCTCACCACGCGCAAGCGTCCTACCGGCCAGGGCATCGACGGTCTCCAAGGCGAGCTGGTAGATCGAGGCGTAAGGCTTGCCGGCATAAATGACGCTGCCGCCCAACTCACCATAGATTTCCGCCAGCGCGCCGGCGCAATAAACGAGACGGTGGCCGCGCTCCACCATGCGGTCGGGATTGGCGCAAAGCATTGGCAGGCTTCGCCCCGCGAGTTCGGTCAGTAGCTTGCCGTAATCGTCCGGCGTCTCGGTCTCGTCGTCGAACAGGCCGGTGCACACCACGAGCTCGGCTTCGCTGGCATCGACGCGCGCGACATCGAGCCCGGCGAAGACCGGCAAATCGCGCTCGGGCCCGAGATGGAAGACACGTGCACCCGGATGTTTGGCAAGCTCGTTGCGGGTGAGGTCGCCGGAGGAGACTGTGGCGTCGTAACCACGGTCCGGGACGCCGAAGCTGCGGAGCTGGTTCTGCAACCCCTCGCTCGGCCGCGGCGAGTTGGAGAGAAGCACGACGAGCCCGCCTTGCTCGCGGAAACGCTTCGTCGCCTCGACGGCGGGTGCATAGGCCCGTACGCCGTTATGCATCACGCCCCAGATATCCACGAGCCAGGCGGCGTAGCTGGAGCCCAGCTCCTTGATGGAGCCAATCACCGGAACTGTATCAGTGCCGATCGTCATGACGCCCCCGTAGAGGCTCAGGGAATGCGGGTCAAGGCGACCTCGCTTAAGTCCCCCGCTCAAGCCCGCCCTCGGCGAGCCAAGTAATCGTGGTGGCGCTCGCCCGCTCGATCAGCTCGCTCGGTACGAGAGAAGGTCGTAGGGCGCCCCGAGGCCACCATGATCCCTGGTGCGGGGCACTCACTTTTTTGTGAAGCAGGGCTTCGTTGTAGGGCGTTGCGGGTCTCCCCAGATACCACCTGCCGAGGGAGAATCGGCAAAGGAGATCAACCATGCCTTACCTCCCTTCCAGACTGCCGAAATTACTTGTCTTGGCGGCATCGGCCGTGTTCAGCGTGTTTCTGTTCGCAAGTTCGGGCCCGGCTGATGCCGCGCCCGTACAAGGGTTGAATGGCTTGGCCTCGACGGCATTGCCGGTCGAGCAGGCGGGCTACTACCGGCGACAATACCGATCCTACAACCCCAATTACGCCGTGAGAGACTATCCCCGGGACTATGGTTCCTACAGGTACGATGGCAACGGCCATGACGAGATCCGGGAGCTGCAAAGGCTGTTTCCCTCGACCAACTGGCCTTCCAGCATGCGATATACGGACTAGCGAGCAGCCGGGCCCGGCGCCGCTACGGCGCCGAGTTCGCTCGTTTCGCTTCGCCTCAACTTTGCACAAGCTTTGCCGTTTCTTGTAACATTATGTTCCGTATTTGGTGCTACTAGGCGCGATCGCCTTCGGCGATGCCCAAAAGGATAGCAACGGGGAGATGAACATGCCTTACTTTCTGCTCAAAGCCGGCGCGGCGGCTTGCGCGCTCGCTCTGCTCGGCTTGGCCCCAGCCAATGCGACGCCGCGGTTCTCGCTCAGCAGCGTATCCAGCTTGACGATTCTGGCTGGCGACGAGGAAAATTCGGAGGTCGAGAACCTCTTGGATCCCGCTCAAGATAACGGCACCCCCAAGGACGACACCGGCCCTGCGGAAGCCGCGCCGCATCCTCATGGTGAAGGCGCGAACGCCATGGCGCCTCACCCCAAGGAGGGCGAGGAAGGCGCAGAACGCGCGTTGGAGTCGACCGTCGGCGGTGACGGGATCAACGCGATCCAGAGAGAATCCATACCGGAGAAATAGCGGTTGGCTGATCCCCGGTTACGGCGGGCACCGCTAGCCGAAGGCCGTGTCGGCGTCCTCGAGCTCGCGGAACATCTCCGGGCTCACCGGTTTCGGCTCGGCAAAGAGATCGCCTTGGGCGAGCTCCACGCCATAGTCCAAGAGCCGGTCCAGACTTTCTTTGTCATCGACCTTCCCCACGATCAGCTTGAGATCGAAGCGATCGAGGTGGCTCGTCATGTCGGCGGCGGGGACCGGTGCGCGAGCCGCCCCCGTACCCTGTAGCAACGTCTCGGCATCGATCTTGACGAAGCGGAAGAAATGATCGCGGAGCGCGCCGAAATCGGCGTCGAGATCGTCGACGTGGTCGAGGGCGAAGTAGAATCCGAGCTCACCCAGCGTCTTCAGGCTGGCGAGCTCGCTCGTGCCCAGATCCCTGACGGCTCGCTGGCTCAGCTGGAAGGTGAGGCTGTCGCCGAGGCCGCTGTTCTCCTCCAAGAACTCGACGAGTTCCGGGAAGAAGTCGCGGTCGAGCAGCGATTGGGCGGAGAGCGTGCAGAACACGCCCTTGAGCTTGGACTCGGGCCCCAGCCGCCGCAATAGCTGCACGCTCTTGACCAGCATGACGTTGTCGATGCGCGGCATGAGACCATCGCGCTCGGCAACACGCAGATAGCTCTGAGGCAAGACGACATCGTCCGCGCCGGTGCGGATGCGGGTCAGCGCGTCGTAATAACGGAGCTTGCGCTCGGGGAGAGCAACGATCGGCTGCAGATAAAGGTCGATCCGGCTCGCGTCGATTGCCTGGCGCACGACGCCAAGCATCTCGCGGTCGAGAGCGGCCTCATCGGGGGCGAGGTCGAGCGCGATCTCATCGACCAAAAGAGCGACGATATCGGCCTCTTCGACCTCGGCCATGCCGCCGTCCTCAGCCTGCATGAGGGTTTCGGCTGGCAGCTCGCGCGGCAGCGCGTCCTCAGAAACCGTCTCGCTTTGCTCAAGCGGCATTGGAACCTCGGAGGTCAGCTCCAATTCTTGAGAGGCAGGGGCGGCGAGCAAGGGCGCGGCCGCCATCAACTCACGGGAGAGGTCCTTGATCAAGCTTTCGAGAGATTTCAGCTCGCCACCGATCTGCTCGCGCTGCGCCCGCGCCTCGAGCTCCACTTCGGAGCGCAGCGCGCCGAGCCGCTCCTGCAGATGCTCGAGATCGCCCGACAAGCGCGCGAGCTGCTCGGCGCCGGCACCGGCATCGCCGCCCTGATAATCTGCCACGGCCTGATCAAGACGCTCAACCTTGTCCGTCAGCAGATCGAGCCGGGCTACGTCGTCCTCGACCTGATCGATGCGCTGCAAGTCGCCGTCAAGCACGATCAGCGCTTCCTCGAGTTCCTCCATGCGTCCGGTGACGGAGGCGGAGCGGGCCTGGCGCGTGATCACATAATGGGAAGAGGCCATGACCGTGAAGAGCGCAGCACCCGCGATCACGCCCGCCATGACGTCGATGCCTGAATTGAGAATGAGGCCGGCCGAGAAGGCCGCGGCGATGACAGCCATGGCGATAAGGACCACCACATCTAGCAGAGTGAGGCGTCCAGAGGCAGCGGTCGACTTAGAGGTCATGGCTTGTCATACTCAGCTTCGGCTGGTCCCTTTGCCCCGCCACCATGCGGCGGCAAGCATGCAAGCATAGCTATCAAGTAGCCTAAGGGCTCTCGCGATCACAGCCAAGACGATAATCACGAAGACGATGACCGCCAAGACGCGGCAGGCCCAAATGGCGGCGGACGACTCTTGTTGGTGCGCCGCGCCGGCGATCCTTGCGGGATAGTCGCGCACGCCCGGAGAAAATTCCGTCACGTCGCCAGAATATGATAACGGCCCTATGCGACAATTCTTGCCCGCTTGGCCATGGCACACAGGCGCATTGAGGCTTAGTGCTTTCTCGGGAATTTGCTTGGTTCCACTGCCGTTCGAAGGAGTGCCGACAGCATGACCTTCAGACACATCGAAATCGGAGCTCTGGCAGGCGTGGTTGGCCTCGCGATTTTCGCCGGCTTAGCGGTCCGTGCTAAAGAACCACCCGGACCCGATCAGCTGGTCGATGCGTTGAACGGAGTGTTCGGCAAACACCCGGGCAACCGCGCGGCTCATACCAAGGTCATCTGCTGGACCGGCCTCTTCGCCAATTCGCTTATTGGTGCTCTCGCCATCAGTCCGGCGGTGCTGTGGGAGAATAAGTGGGTGGCACTTGCCATGCTTGCCGCCGGCCTTCTCATCAGCGGCGCCTGGCTAATCATCACAGTTCAGGCCTGGTCGGTGATGAGGCGGCATGAAGATCTCGTCGGGTCCTTCGCCGCGTCCTGTTTCAAGCACCTGCCCAACCCGTTCGCCGACACCCTCTCCAACCGGGCCCGGACGTCGATCTGTCGGCTCCTCCTGCTGGTGGTCGGCATTTTCGTCCTGATGTATCTCGGACTGGGCTATGTCCGCCTCGTCCTATGAGCGCCCGCGCGGGCCTAGCTAATCCGCGCCCACAGTGACCGTGGCGCGCTTCAGTCAAGGAGAGCCAGCCATGATCCATCGAAAGCTTGGCGCGGCGGGTCCCGAGGTCTCGGCCATCGGCCTTGGCTGCATGGGTATGTCCGACCTCTACGGGCCGGCCGACCGGAACGAGAGCATCGCCACGATCCACGGCGCTTTGGATGCCGGCATCACGCTGCTCGACACCGGCGACATCTACGGCATGGGCCACAACGAAATGCTCATCCGCGAGGCGCTTGCCGGCAGCGGCCGCGACGGCGTGATTATCAGCGTCAAATTCGGCGCGCTCCGCGATCCGGCCGGAAATTGGTCGGGTTATGATTCCAGGCCACTCGCCGTGAAGAACTTCCTCGCTTATTCGCTGCGCCGGCTCGGCGTCGATCATATCGACATCTACCGCCCGTCGCGGCTCGATCCGAACGTACCCGTCGAAGACACGATCGGGGCGATCGCCGACATGGTGAAGGCCGGCTATGTCCGCTATGTGGGGCTTTCGGAGGTGGGCGCGGAGACCATCCGCCGCGCCCACGCCGTGCATCCGATCAGCGATTTGCAGATCGAATACTCGCTGATCTCGCGCGGGATCGAGACTGAGATCCTGCCGGTCTGCCGCGAGCTTCAGATCGGCATCACCGCCTATGGCGTGCTTTCCCGCGGGCTGATCAGTGGCCATTGGTCGAAGGCGCGCGAGGGCGAGCGCGATTTCCGTGGGAACAGTCCGCGCTTCCAGGGCGCGAATTTGGAGGCCAATCTTGCCTTGGTCGATAAACTGCAGGGAATCGCGGGCGAGCTCGGAGCGTCCGTGGCGCAGGTGGCGATCGCCTGGGTCGCGGCACAAGGTTCCGATATCGTCCCCTTGGTCGGCGCGAGGCGGCGCGATCGTCTGACCGAGGCCTTGGGCGCTCTCAAGGTCGATCTTTCACCCAATGACCTTGCGGCACTCGCACGCGCGCTACCCGCGGGTGCTGCCGCCGGGGAGCGCTATCCCGCGGCACTGCTCGTCCATATGGACAGCGAGAAAGGCCGGTCAAGCACTTGATCTTAGGGAAGAGCCGCTTCTGGATGGGTCCCGGTCAGCGCCGACTTGCTCGATCCGCTGCTTGGTTCGGCGCGCTTGCGGCGCTTGCCATCATGGTCAAGAAGCGGCCCGGGTGAAGCATTTTCCGGGCTCGCGCCTCGCCGGTTTGCTTGACAGGGGGCCAGCGCTCCCGTTATCCATAGGGCGTTCGTTAGCACTCAACTTCTATGAGTGCCAACGAACCCATCCCTTACACCCTGATCCCAGTCATCTCAGGAGAAAACCCATGAAATTTCGTCCGCTCCATGATCGCGTCGTCGTTCGGCGGCTCGAGGAGGAGCTCAAGACCAAAGGCGGCATCATCATCCCAGATACGGCGGCGGAAAAGCCCCAGACGGGCCAAGTGGTTGCGGCTGGCCCCGGCGCGCGCGGCGAGGACGGCAAGCTGCAGCCCATGGGAGTCAAAGCCGGCGACAAGGTGCTGTTCGGCAAATGGTCCGGCACCGAGGTCAAGATCGACGGCGAGGAGCTGCTGATCATGAAGGAGTCCGACATCATGGGCATCCTCGGCTGAAGCGTCCCCACCTCAAGACGACAAGACATCAACGGAGAAAAGTGAAATGGCAGCGAAAGACGTAAGATTTGCCGCCGACGCCCGCGAGCGGATGATGCGCGGCGTCGACATCCTGGCCAATGCGGTCAAGGTCACGCTCGGGCCCAAGGGCCGTAACGTCATCTTAGAGAAATCCTTCGGCGCTCCGCGCTCCACCAAGGACGGCGTTACCGTCGCCAAGGAGATCGAGCTCGAGGACAAGTTCGAGAACATGGGCGCGCAGATGCTGCGCGAAGTGGCGTCGAAGACCAACGACACCGCCGGGGACGGCACCACGACCGCCACGCTGCTCGCCCAGGCCATCGTGCGCGAGGGTCTAAAATCCGTGGCCGCCGGCATGAACCCGATGGACCTGAAGCGCGGCATCGACAAGGCCGTGGCCGAGGTCATCGCCGACATCAAGAAGCGCGCCAAGAAGGTGAGCGGGTCGGCCGAGATCGCACAGGTCGGCACCATTTCGGCCAACGGCGAAAAGGCCATCGGCGACATGATCGCCAAGGCCATGCAGAAGGTCGGCAATGAAGGCGTGATCACCGTCGAGGAAGCGAAGAGCCTCGAAAGCGAGCTCGAAGTGGTCGAAGGCATGCAGTTCGACCGCGGCTATATCTCGCCCTACTTCATCACCAACGCCGAGAAGATGGTGGCGGAGCTCGAAAGCCCCTACATCCTCATCTACGAGAAGAAGCTCTCCGGTCTGCAAGCGCTGTTGCCGCTGCTCGAGCAGGTGGTGCAGTCGGGCAAGCCGCTGCTGGTCATCGCCGAGGACGTCGAGGGCGAGGCGCTGGCCACCCTCGTGGTCAACAAGCTGCGCGGCGGGTTGAAGGTTGCCGCCGTAAAGGCCCCTGGCTTCGGCGACCGCCGCAAGGCCATGCTGCAGGACATCGCCGTGCTCACCGGCGGTGAGCTGATCTCCGAGGATCTCGGCATCAAGCTCGAAAACGTCACCGTGCAGATGCTCGGCAAGGCCAAGCGGGTCACCATCACCAAGGACGACACGACCATCGTCGGCGGTTCCGGCAAGAAGACCGATATCGAATCCCGTATCGGCCAGATCAAGCAGCAGATCGAGGATACCACCTCCGATTACGACAAGGAGAAGCTGCAGGAGCGGTTGGCCAAGCTCGCCGGCGGCGTTGCCGTGATCAAGGTCGGCGGCGCCACGGAAGTGGAGGTCAAGGAGAAGAAGGATCGCGTCGACGATGCGCTGAACGCGACCCGGGCCGCCGTCGAGGAGGGCATCGTGCCCGGCGGTGGGGTCGCTCTGCTGTGGGCTTCGAAGTCGCTGAAGGTCAAGGGCGACAACGAGGACCAGGAGGCCGGCATCAACATCGTCCGCCGCGCGCTACAGGCTCCGATCCGCCAGATCGCCGAGAATGCGGGCGTCGAAGGCTCGATCGTAGTGGGCCGGGTGCTCGACCAGAAATCGCCGACCTTCGGCTATGACGCGCAGAACAATGAGTATGTCGATCTCGTCGAGAAAGGCATCATCGACCCCGCCAAGGTCGTGCGCACGGCGCTGCAGGATGCAGCCTCCGTCGCCGGTCTCCTCGTCACCACCGAGGCTGGCGTCGCCGAGTCGCCGAAGAAGAAGGATGAGCATTCGCACATGCCGGGCGGCGGCATGGGCGGCATGGACATGATGTAATCAGACCAGAAATCGGGACTGTCGGTTAAGGAAAGGGCGGCCATTGGCCGCCCTTTCTGCTTTATTCCTACCAGGCGGGTTCCCTAGGCTTACGCAAACGTAATTTCCCAAGCGCCTGCTCGCGCCCTATCGTCCTCAGCGCATAGCGCTCAACTCCTCGCAGCCCCCTGGAGCATCCCTGGTTTGGCCGGATTCCGTAATTCAACCCGAGAGTTCGCGCGCATCGCGCTCCCCTATTTCCGCTCGGAGGACCGCTGGGCGGGACGCGTGCTGCTTGCCACCGTGATCGCGCTGCAGCTGTTTCAGGTCTGGCTGAACGTGCGCTTCAACACCTGGTACAAAGCCTTTTACGACTCGCTGCAGAACAAGGACTGGGACGTTTTCATCTCCCAGCTCGGCGTGTTCAGCCTGCTCGCGGCGGTCTTCATCGTCAGCGCCGTCTATCAGCTCTATCTGCAGCAATGGCTGCAGATCAGGTGGCGCCGCTGGCTTACCACGCGCTATCTCGGACGCTGGCTCGGCCAAGGCACGCATTACCGCATGCGGCTAAAAGGCGATTCGGCCGACAATCCAGACCAGCGCATCGCCGACGACATCAGGCAGTTCATCAACGGCACGCTCGACATCGGCATTTCGCTGCTCGGCTCCATCGTCACCCTCGTCTCCTTCGTGGTGATCCTGTGGAACCTGTCATCGGGCAGCCCGCTCATGATCGGCTCGAAGTCCTTCAACATTCCCGGCTATCTCGTCTGGGCCGCGCTGATCTACGCCGTCATCGGCACCTGGGTGACCCATCTTGTCGGGCGTCCCCTGATCCGCCTCAATTTCGACCAGCAGCGCTATGAGGCGGACTTCCGCTTCTCGCTGGTGCGGTTGCGCGAGAACGCCGAAGAAGTGACGCTGCTCGCCGGCGAGCGCGCCGAGGAGGAGCGCCTGCTCGATCGCTTCGGGCGCGTAGTCGGCAATTGGTACGGGATCATGCAGCGCACCAAGCGGCTGACCTTCCTCACCCAGGGCTATTCGCAGGTCGCCATCATCTTCCCTTTCATCGTGGTGAGCCCGCTCTATTTTGCTGGCTCCATGATGCTGGGCGGCCTGATGCAGATCGCATCGGCGTTCGGCCAGGTGCAGGGCGCGCTGTCCTTCTTCGTCAAGGCCTACCCGGAAATTGCCGATTGGAAGGCGGTGCTGAACCGACTCGCGGGCTTCGACGCCTCGATTGATTGGGCGCGGTCGCTCGACAGCGCTGCTCCCCGCGTCGAGCATGTGAGCGATGGCGGTACCGCCCTTCTCGCCGAAGAGCTGATCGTCGGCCTGCCGAATGGCGAGGAGATCGTGCGCGTCTCCGGTCTCGTCATCGAGCCGGGCGAGCATGTGCTGGTGACGGGGCCTTCCGGCTCAGGCAAGACGAGCCTATTCCGGGCGCTGGGCGGCGTTTGGCCGTTCGGCTCCGGCATCATTCGCGTCCCGCACGGCGCCGATCTCCTGGTCCTGCCGCAGCGGTCTTATCTGCCCCTTGGCACGCTCAGGGGAGCGCTCGCCTATCCCGGACCAGAAAATGCATTTTCCCCTGCCGAGATCGACGAGGTCCTATCGGCCACCGGGCTCGGGGCTTTGCAGGACAGGCTCGACGAGACCGCCTATTGGGCCGACCAGCTTTCCGTCGGCGAGCAGCAGCGGCTGTCGATCGCGCGCGCGCTGTTGCAGAAGCCCGATTGGCTGTTCCTCGACGAAGCGACCAGTGCGCTCGACGAGCGTGCCGAGGAGATGCTCTACCGCCTTCTGCTCGAGCGCTTGCCGGGCACGGCCATCGTCTCGATCGGCCACCG
>Ga0315278_10007087_pt1 | contig 10226 bp, 8 predicted proteins | sample YL17G06_0_MG_FD_203880 | JGI IMG/M metagenome (GOLD analysis project Ga0315278, IMG submission 203880) | Sediment microbial communities from Yellowstone Lake, YNP, Wyoming, USA - YL17G06_0 | ecosystem: Environmental > Aquatic > Freshwater > Lake > Sediment | place: USA: Wyoming | collected... | reverse complement strand
TGGACCCCGGCTCGAGGCCGGGGTGACGGAATATCTGTCGGGAGTGACGTATAAACAGGCCAGCGTCATTGCGGACTTGATCCGCAATCCACTGAGTGATGGACCCCGGCTCGAGGCCGGGGTGACGAGATACCTGTCCGGGGTGACGAGATACCTGTCCGGGGTGACGGCAGTCAAGCCGAATAGTACTTTCCGTAACGGCCGTAGTGGTAGTAGTAACCGGAGTTGCCGTAACCGACGCGGCCGTAGCGTTTCAAGTCCACTTGCTGCAGCACCACACCGGCAATGCTGACTTCAGCGCGGCGTAGTTGATCGATGGCAGCACGCGCCACTTTGCGCGGCGTTTTGTCCCACCGCACGACGAACAGTGTTTTGTCCACCGCCCGGCCAATGATGCGTGCGTCCGCCACCGCCATGACCGGCGGCGTATCGATGATCACCATGTCATAGCGCGCCTTGAGCAGTTCAATGATCGCTTGCATGCGCTGGGAAGCGAAGATATCCGTGGCATTGGCGTATTTGGCGGTACCGGGTGGCAGGTAGTCCACGGTGCTCTTTTCGTCGCGCAAAACAAATTCGGCCAGGTTCACATCGCCGGCAACCACCAGATCCGAAAGCCCCGCGTGCTTGCCAGTGAGGCCCAGTCGTTTGCCCACGCTGGAGCGGCGCATGTCTCCATCCACCAACAACACTTTTTTTCCTGAGGAAGCCATCACGCGCGCCAAACTGATGGCCAGCGTTGTTTTGCCTTCCTCTGGCACCGAAGACGTCACGGCCACGGCTTTTACGGGGTGATCCGGATCAGATAATGCCAGGGAGAATTTGAGTGAATTGAGGGCTTCAACTACTGCGGAGCTGGACTTCTGCAACACGTAGTCGTGCAGTAGTACTTTCCCCGGAACATTTGGAATCAGCCCCAACACGTACTCGCCCAGGACTTTGTGCACCTGCTCCGGGCTCATCATGCCCGGGTTTAGCATTTGCAGCCCCAGGACCAGGCCACAAGCACCCAGGAAACTCAGCAGGATATAATTGGTCACCATCTTTTTACGGTTTGGAAAGGAAGGCCAGCCGGGCACTTCGGCTTTGGAAATCACGCGAGCATCGGATGACTGCAGCCCCTGGGTGCTGCTGGTCTCCTTGAAACGGTTGAGGAAGGTCTCATACAGCGTCCGATTGGCTGCCGCTTCTCGTTGCAGCGCGCGCAACTGGATGGCTTGTTTGTTTTGCTCACTGGTTTGGCCTTGAGCACCACGCAGACTGCCTTCCAGGCTGGCCACCCGTGTGTTGGCAAACTCCGCTTCTTGCTCCATGCCCTTGGCGATTCGCTCCACTTCGCTGTGGATGCGTTCACGGATCTCAACGAGTTCAGCCTGTACCTGCAGCATGCGTGGGTGCTTGGGGCCATACTCGATAGACAGCTCGGAAGCCCGGCTCAGGGCCTGTGCCTCCTGCGCACGCAGTTCCTGCACCAGCGTGGAGGACATGACTTCGGTGGCGGTTTCAACGCCTTGGCCACCACCTGCGAGCAAGCGGCGCAGCTGGGCCAGGCGCGCGTCCACCTCGGCCCTTTCTGCCCTGGCGATGATCAACTGGCTGTTCGACTCCGAAAGCTGCGCATCGAGTATGTTCAGGTCGGAACTGGCGGCCAGGCCATATTCGTCGCGGTAGATCTCAACCGCCCGCTCGGATTCCACCACCTTGGTCTCAAGTTCTGAAAGTTGCTCAGCGAGCCAGGAATTGGCTTTCTCGGTAGCTTCGAACTTCGCTTCCAGCTGATCGACGATGTAGGCTTCGGGCATTTCGTTAGCTACCCGGGCAGCCATCTTGGGATCCAATGAGGTGAACGTGATGTTGATCACGTTACCAAACTCGATCGCTTCCACTTTGAGCTTGCCGAGTAAAATATCCGTTGCCGTGGACACCAGGCGCAGCTGTTGCTGGGCTTCCTGTTCCTGCGTGCTGAGGGGCAGTGGTGGAGCGCGCTCGGTTGCAACACCCATGGCTTCCTTGAGGCCTTGCTTCCAGCTCGCCGGAATCCATGTCCTGGGATCCAGGTAGCGGAGAAAATCAAACGAGCTTTTTTCAGCCTCGCGCAGCGCTGGGTTGAATTCCGCATCGCTCAGCAAATTCAATCGTTCGATTACCTTGGCGGCCAGGCCACGTGAGCGCAGCACTTCTATTTCGCTGTGAACATCCCCGAAGGAGTTGCTGCGACTCAATACCGCCTTGAAATCCATGACCTGTGATTCCGGCACACCAATAATCATGGTGGACATGGCGGAGTAAACGTTTTTGATTTCATTGGCCTGGATGTAACCGATAACCGAAATGAACAGGGTGATGGCCAGGATCAGCCGGCGGCGGAACCACAGCAGCTGGACGTAATCGAGCAGAGGGAATGATTGCCCGGACTCTTCGCTTTCCCAGGCGGTCGTTGCAAGCCTGTCCGGTTGACCGTCAGTCATTACGGCAATTGCTCCAATAGTTTGATAAGTTGCAGCCGATCAAAACAAGCGCTCGGCGACGCGAATAATATCCCCGGGCTGGACTTTTTCTTCCACGCTCAACTTAAGCTCCTTCTGCTCCGGATCATCGGCCCGGGTGACGTAAACATAATCCTGCTTGGCGCGATAACTGTAACCACCGGCATTGGCAATGGCGGTGAGATAGGTCATACCCGCCACGTAGGGAAACGCGCCCCTGCCTGCCACTTCTCCTACCAGGTAATATGGCTTGTAGATTCCCACCTGGATAAAAATTCGCGGATTGATCAGGTAATCGGGTTTGAATCGGCCAACCAGCACTTTTTCAAGTTCAGCGGCGGTTAGGCCACCGGCGTCCACGCTGCCGATCAGGGGTAGAACTATTCGCCCTTCCGCATCCAACTGGAACTCACCGGAAAGATCCGGCTGATTGAAAATGTTGATTTTGATCTTGTCACCGGTATCCAATTTGTAAGTAGAGTCGTTGGCACCCAGTTCAGGTAAAGGCGTATGTGTCAGATCCGGGGGCGGGTTCGGTGACTGGCTTTGTGTGGGGTTCTGGGGTAGATCCTGGGCCACGGTCACAGACATGCCAGACCATAAGCCCAACACGAGGCAGGCGGTGACACAGCACAAACTCCGTCCTGGTCTGAAATCAGGCATTGTGAATTGAACAATCAGTAAGAAAATCTATGAACTACATCTCCGCGCCAAGCACCAGCCAAACCCGGTTCACGGTGTAACCATCTTCCGGCACATTGGTTTTGAGCTGTTCCCAACCATAGGACGCGTTGAGGAACAAGTAGCGATTGATAAACCAGTTCACCCCCACGCCGCTGCGCCAGATCTTATCGTATTGACGCGAAATGGCCGGTGCTCCGGGAATTTGGGTGTAGTCGTTGTTGGAGTAAGAGACGAATGCGTTTAACTGAATAAAGCTGGTTAAATCATGATCCACCCGCAAGGAATAAAGCGTGCGGAAATAGCCCGAACTGAACTCGTTGGTGGTCTCTTCTATACCGCTGTCGATACGGCCGTAGACCGAGGTCAGGTACGTCGGGTTCCACTGCAGCCCGGCACCGGCGGCCCAGCCGCTGACGCCTGGCAGCTCAGGGTCATTGTAGGTGCGATCGTGGTAGGCCACGGAGACATCACCGGAGAGTTTGCCTGTTATGGTGAAGTTCACGCCACCATTGATAGAGTAGCCATTGCCGGAGCGATCGAATCCGTTTCTGTCCTGGTTCTCGTCGTACTTGATCTTGTACGGGGCAAAAGTCACAAACGCCTGCATGTCGGTCTGGAACTGATAACCGGCATTGAAAGTCCAGATGTCACCACGACGATCCTGGTCCTGGTTGTCGATCACTTCACCGGTAATGGAAACGGAGTTGTCATAATTCAACCACTGCGGGTCGTAACTTGCTCCCAGCGATAAACGGTTGAACGTGTGGTCATAGCCGAAGCTACCGCCGAACAGGTGATAACGGGTGGGTTCAAAGCCCTGGACCGAGTCGCGGTTGCTGCGATCCTGGTGCAGGTCCATGTAATGCAGGTTATAGCTGAAAAAGCTGCGGGTTTTTACATCCACCCGGCCAGTGGCGTCCAGGAAGTAATCGATATAGTTCTGCCGGTCGTAGGTGCCATACCAGGCAAAGTCTGACGCCAGGGTTACATTCAGGGAATGCCGGCTCCAGGTACTCTGGGCCGTGATATAGGGTCGAACGTGATAGATCAAATCGCTTCTTTTATTGCGTTCAGTGAAGAACACGTTATCGGTGTATTCAAAGCCCAGTTGCACACCCGGGTGCAGCATGAAGGTGCCGGCGCGAATACCGAGCGGTTTGTAATCCTGTGGATAGCCGGCCACGGGCTTTTGGCCAAGACCGGGATCATCGTAATACTGGGCTTGTACCGTGCCTGTCACACCCAGCGTCCACAGGCAGGCTGTTGCAAGGGTAATACCCAGTAATTTAGACGAAACCGTGTGCATCACTGACGCTTGGCAATCCGATTGCGATAGTTATACTGGCATTATACATACAAACTAAGCGAAAACGACAACGGCTTTCACTGCAGCAAACAAGCATTAGCTATTGATAAATCATTCTTTTTAAACGCCTTCATCAACCCGCACATGCATTGCACACAACCCCAACGCGCTCGCGGGTTAACGCGCCCACCATTGCTCCATCTTGCGCGCTGGTTTGGCCAGCAGGGTCCAGGGCCGGGGACTCAGTCCATTAACGGCCCATGCCTTGCGATCCATGCGATGGGCGCGCATGCGGGCAAGCAGTGAGGCATTGCTCGCCCCGCCAACGCGCATTTTAACCAGCACGCGCGGGATATACTGCGCGCGGATGCCGTGCACCAGCAGCAACCGCAACATCAGTTCGTAATCCGCCGCAGTGCCCAGATCCAACCGGTAGCGGCCAAACTGCTCGAAACAGCGGCGGCGCACACAGAAGGTCGGGTGTGGCGGCATCCAGCCTTGGTAAAAGTGTCCAGCTGAATAGTCACCAGCCTTCCAACGGCGCACGATGCGCGCGGGATTCACCCTATCCACGTAGTCGAGGTCGCCGTAGACCGCATCGATTTCCGGGTCGCTAAATGCATCCAGCACGCTCTCGATCACCTGTTCGTCGGCCAACAGATCGTCTGCATGCAAAGTGCCAATGATTTCACTCTGCGCGAGGCCAATGCCCTTGTTCAGGGCATCGTAGATTCCCTGGTCGGGAGCCGAGGTGACCTGCTGAAAATGGCCGCCGTAGCGGGACGCGATGTCGAGGGTCGCGTCATGTGATCCGCCATCGATCAGCACATGGGCAACTGGCCGGGATTGAGAGGCGACCGAGCGGATGCAGTCTTCAAGGGTTGCAGCCGAATTAAGGCTGGGGGTAATCAGCGTCAGGTTGGCTAACATGGGTCAGTCACGGGCTAATTCCACTTAGGGAAGGTTCAATTCTTGTGACAACAATGTGCCCCAGCACCAACATATCCATATCAGTGCGCAAAAAGCAGTCCAGTGCTTCATCCGGATCACACACGATCGGCTCATTTTCATTGAACGATGTATTGAGCAACATGGGCACGCCTGTTTTCTGCCTGAATGTTTCGATCAACTGCCAGTAAAGCGGGTTGGTTTCTTTATGCACGGTTTGCAGTCGCCCGGTTCCATCCACATGGGTGACTGCCGGTATCTCGGCTTGCTTTTCCTTGCGGATGGGATAGACCTTCATCATGAAGGGCACATCATCATCCTCTTCAAACCAGTCCACCACGTATTCGCGCAAAATAGAAGGCGCAAATGGCCGGAACGGCTCCCGACGCTTGATTTTCAGATTAAGTATGTCCTTCATATCCGTGCGGCGGGGATCACACAATATCGAGCGATTACCCAATGCCCTTGGGCCCCATTCCATCCTGCCCTGGAACCAGCCAATCACTCCGCCATGCAGAATGCAATCAACCACCTGATCGCACAGTTTCTGTGAATCTTCAACGCTGGATATCGTGCATTTGGCTGACTCGAGGCTGTGCTTTTTTCTTGCAACCATTTGTGCGCATTCAGCCGCTGAAAACTCTGGCCCCCATAGAGCATGGCGCATAGGTAGCCGGGTTTTGTTGCCGAGTCCGTGCCATACCGTTAAAGCAGCGCCAAGCGCTCCACCCGCATCACCCGCGGCTGCTTGTATATAAATTCGCCTGTATGGCGTGTTATGCCTGATGTGGCCATTGGCTACCGAATTCATTCCACAGCCTCCGGCGACTGCCAACGCATCACCCCCGTGACGCCGATGTAAGGAATTGAGCAAATGGAAAAATGCTTCTTCATACATAGCCTGCACAGAATGAGCGATATTCCAGTGGCGTTCGGTCAGGGGATCTTCAGGAGTTCTGCGTGGTCCCAACAGCGCACTTAAGCGGGAAGAAAAAAGCGCACCCACATTGGGACTGCCACCTTCCCATTCATAGTTGAGCTTTTTGTTGTGATGATGGAAATAGTCGAGGTTAAGCCGGAACGAGCCATCCGGCTGTAGGTTCACAATTTCCCGCATTTGTGGCAAATACTCCGGCTTACCGTAAGCGGCCAAGCCCATCACTTTGTATTCGTCCCCATATTTTGGGAAGCCGAGAAATTGCGTGAGAGCTTGGTAGAAAACGCCCAAAGAGTGGGGGAAATAGACCCGGTCCTCAACATCAATTTCTATTCCATTCCCTTTGCCCCAGGCTGCACTCGCGAAATCGCCGAAGCCATCGACGGACACCGCGGTTGCTGAATCAAAAGGTGAGCAATGAAAAGCTGAAGAAAGATGGGCTACGTGATGTTCCACGGGTTGCAGAACTGCATTGATTTCTTCGCCAGGAAACTCTGCAGCCAGCAATTCCAGGATCCCGGAGCGCTTTTTCTTGTTGCGAATGCGATCCAGCACCAGGCTCAGGTCTGGCCGATGTGTCACGGAGTAGGCAATCTTTTTGCTCAGGTTGGCACTGGAATCTTGATTGATCGCAACGTGATCAATAGCAGAAATGCTGATTCCAGCAGTTTTCAAACAATACTGGATGGAATCAACGGGAAAGCCTGCCCAGTGTTTTGTGCGCCGGAATCTTTCCTCTTCAACAGCTGCAACCAGACGCCCATCGTGTAGCAGACATGCCGAGGAGTCTCCATGAAAGGCGTTTATTCCGAGGATGTACATTGGAACATGGTTTATGCGGCCCGCACGATAGTGTTCATCAGAACCGACTGAAGTCTTGCAGAGTAGTGCCGTTCCTGGAAAAACGACTGATGTCGATCGTGTGCGGCATTTCCCAGACGCTTTCTCCGCGCTTCATCGAGCAGCAGATTGGACAGTTGATTAGCCATGCCATGGCGGTCTTCACGGTCTACCAGAATTCCAGATTTTTCATCTTCAAAGATTTCCGCAGCGGCACTTTCCTTCAGGCCAACACATGGCAGGCGATGCATCATGGCTTCCAGGAATACAAGACCAAAGCCATCACCGTCGCTGGGCATCACGAACAGGGCGCATTGGGAATAGAGACTATTGAGTTGGTCTTCATCCAGCCAGCCGGTAAAAATGACCCTATCCCCCACATTCAATTGTTTTGCTTTTAACTCCAATCTGTCACGGTCATCGCCTGCGCCGGCAATGACCAGTTGTGCGTCCGGAATCGTTTGCACAATGAGCGGCATGGCCTCAATCAAGTGATCGTGGCCCTTGTGTCGCTGCTCTGCGGAAAGTCGACCGACGATCAGCATGGCGTGGGGGCCGATGCCAGCCAACGCCGCGTCCTCATTTTCCGGCTTGAGTTCCGCCTGATCTTTGCCCGGCCAGCAAACATGTATTTCAGGTAAATCCGGATATCGGTTACGGGCTTTTTGTGCGGTGTATGCGGAATTTGCGATCAGCAGCCTGGCCTTCCGGGCGGAGCGCAGATAATCCGCGCGGTCGCTATTCCATATTTCCACACCATGGATAAGCAGTATGAAATTCCGACCTGCCGCTAACGGAACTAAGCCCGGAAGCCGCGCCAGTCCTACATGGTCCAGCAACTGCACGTCCGACTTTGCGCGAATCAGGCTCAGGGCGAACTTCCAACGATTGCCACCATACCAGCGGGTTTCGCAATGCGCTTTGTCTGCGAACAATTCATCTTCAGCTTGCGCTCCCGACCCCTCCAACACATGTACTTCAAGCCTGATCAGTTTCTGGTGATGCATTGCGACCAGCACTTTGAACACCTGGCGGGAAAGTTCTGCAATACCGCCAGATCCCTTTTCCAGCGTAACTGCGGCAAACAGGAGAGCGGGTGGACTAACGTCCATCGACTGCGATGAAGTTCCTGGCTGGATCCAGCTTAGGTCGTGAACGCAGCAGGTTTATCTCCAGGCTCCAGTGCGTTCATAACTGCTGCACACTCTGCGGCAAGCAGTTGGGTCAGATAATCCCAGAATGCTGGTTGTTCAATCGTATCGGTAACAATTTTTGGTGGCAGGAAGCGCTGCATTTCCCGAATAAAATCTGTACGCAAGCCGGGATCACCTGTTAGCGCCTTGCTGCGTTCGGCCAGCAACTGCAGGAATTCAGCCGTCTCGCACCGATGGTCTGCAACTTTCCTGGGAATCAGGTCCAGTGGCACCTGGATATTCTGCTGTTTAAGCCAGGCAATATCCCACAGATCCCGATTCTTCAGCCGATTCGGTCTGAGTGCAAAGGCAACCATTTTGTCGGCCAGGATCTCCTCCCGACTTTGCGCCTGAATAATCAGACCGGCCGTTCCCATGTCCACGCCATACTGATTGCGTAAGACCATGGGCCGTTTGTCGTAGCTGGGGATAGCGCAAATATCGATGTTGATCCGTTGCGCCGGAAGTTCCTTGTGGCTTGGCCGCGTCACGACCCTGAGTTTCCAGGTAGCCACAGTGCCGGTGTCCCGGCTCGGCTCACTCACCGTTACAGCCAGACCGTATTTGGTTTGTAAGCTGACGACCAGCGTGGCGCCCAAATCGCTCAATAGTTCGCGCTTGAAATCGCCACCGCCGGTGAAATCCAGATCTTCGCTCAAGCGGGTGGAGCCATAACAGGCGCGCAGACAGGTGCCACCTATAAAGGTTAATTCACCCAACAGGCCCGCCACACTCATTTCCCGGATAATGTCGTGGTGCAACAGCTCTTTTTCGACCACGCCGCGCAACGGCGGCAACTCCACCTGGTTTTTCAGCGCCTGATCAACCAGTTGATCGAACAAGCTCACCGGCCACTTCCGTATCAATTAAGTCCAGGCTCCTTCGGGCTGCTTTCATGTCCCTCATGGCAAGTGCAACACTGGCACGCCAGAGATGACAACGCGGGTCATAGGTAAGCTGGTCAGCCAGATCGGCTGGTTGCTTCGCGGTATGAATAAACTCTATCGTGCCGAAATCACCGCACGCCATGATCTGACTGCGCCCGGATGACATCAGGGTGATCCAGTTCAGCGGAATTTGGGAAATCACACCCGCGTCACTCAGGGCGGACTCCAGGCTGATGTAATTGAATTCAGCTGCGCGCAAGCGGGCAGCGGCATGGTACAAGATCAAGCCACGGGGATGGTCAACCTTGGGATACAGGTACAGTCCGCGACAGACTCGCCGGAGCAGCCCCGCTTTTTCCGCCCGGCTGACCAATGCCCGAAATGCCCCTGGTGTAACTCCGGGAATTGCACCTTGCATATCGGCCAGGGTGAACAGGTAGTGTTCACTATCGGCCAGATTTTGTAGCACGTGTGCCAGTTTTCTGATGGGTTGCATAAGTTTTGATCTACATTAAGTTACATAAAGTATAACTAAATGTAGATCATCAGTATCATTTTCGAAAGAACGGTGGCCGACCCGAGCTATACCAGTTCGTCCTTCACACATTGGCTCAGAGCCGCAGGAACTACCGCTTCCGGGGCTTCGATGTGTTCAACTCCCGCGGCAGTGGTTCGTGAGATGCGGTACCGAAACCCATCGCCCACTTGCGCAGACTTTGCCATATCACGCGACTGGAACAGCGCTTCCACTGCGCGTTGCTCCGCGGCGGATAGTGCTGCCATGTCGACCTCGCCGTGGCTGCGCACATGAGTACCTACCCCGCCGAAGCCCGCGAGCCCCCCGATTCGTTCCACATGGAGTTTTGCCCTATCGTCGGCCTTCAATGTCACAGGCCCACCGCGGTCCAGGCCTTGTCGATGGCGGTGTGTACGGCGGGTTCGGCC
>Ga0315278_10007085_pt1 | contig 10227 bp, 7 predicted proteins | sample YL17G06_0_MG_FD_203880 | JGI IMG/M metagenome (GOLD analysis project Ga0315278, IMG submission 203880) | Sediment microbial communities from Yellowstone Lake, YNP, Wyoming, USA - YL17G06_0 | ecosystem: Environmental > Aquatic > Freshwater > Lake > Sediment | place: USA: Wyoming | collected... | reverse complement strand
AAATCATCAACCTTCGGGACTATGCCACCGACAAGCACCACACGGTCGATGACACCCCCTGCGGCGGCGGCGGCGGCATGGTCATGATGCTCGAACCGCTCGACCGTTGTCTGAAGGCGCTGGGCTATGGGCGGAAATCCGAGAATGATCGATCCCCCGGAGACCGGCTCATTCTGACTTCGGCGGCCGGACGACCGTTCGGCCAGGAGTTGGCGGTGGAATACTCGCTTTGCGATCGGCTGACGCTCATCTGCGGCCACTATCTGGGTGTTGACGAACGGCTGCTGGAGCTTTACGAGTTGGAAGAAGTGTCGATCGGTGACTATGTTCTCACCGGCGGTGAGCCGGCGGCGGCGGTGATGATTGATGCCGTGGCCCGGTTGATCCCGAAGGTGCTCGGCAATTTTGAATCGGCGCTCGGTGATTCGCACATGGACAAGCTGACCGGCGCGCCCTGCTATACCAGGCCGGTCGAGTATGCCGGGTTGAAAGTGCCGGAGGTTTTGATATCCGGCGACCATGCCCGTATCAAGAAGTTTAGAGCCGACGCGGCTATGGAAAAATGTCGACGCACCCGACCTGACCTGGTGGCCAGGCTGGAAACTCTTGAGAATGAAGATAACTGAGACTGAAGATAGAACGATGTAGATATTGAAAGGACAGCGAGATGAAGAAAATCGCACAGATCGAAAAGAAGTACATGCGCGACGATGTCCCGGAATTCAGTTCCGGAGACACGGTCAAAGTGCATGTTCTCATCAAAGAAGGCGACAAAGAACGCATTCAGGTCTTTCAAGGCGACGTGATCGGCCGTCGCGGCGGCGGCACCGGGGCAACCTTCACGGTGCGTAAGATCTCGGAAGGGATCGGCGTGGAGCGCGTGTTTGCGCTGCATTCGCCCAACGTGGCTAAGGTCGAGCGGGTGCGACAAGGTCATGTCCGCCGCGGCAAGCTCTATTACATGCGCGACCTGACCGGCAAGTCGGCACGCATCAAAGAGGTTCTGGCCGGCGGCTCAAGCAAGTCACGGACCGGCGAAGCCGAGAAGAAGTAGCGTTCGCGCTATGGCCAGTTGCCCACCCGCTCTGCGGGTGGGTTTCCATCCTTCGTAGCAGTCGGGCAATCCTACCGATGAACCCGTGACAAACAGGTAGAGATTGCCGACAGCAGAGCTGTGGACTACCCGGTTTCGATAACACAGAGTGACACCAGGTTTGACCAGTGAGGATTCACAAATGAAGCTGAGAGAAGTTCTGACTCTGATCGTTCTTCTCGAGTGCTCCTCTGTCCAAGCTCAGGAGCAGGACGAGGACACACTCGAGTACATGTCACCCGTGATAATAACGGTCACAGCCCCAAGGATGAGTATGACTCTGAAGGAGTTGTCGTTCCCTGCAAGTATAATCGACCGGGAGAAAATCCAGGAACTCGCGCGCTCAATCTCGATCGACGAGCCGCTGAAAATGGTCCCCGGCGTCAAAGTCGATAACCAGGCTAACGGCAGCAGAGTACACCTTTCTATCCGAGGGCAGGGTATTTTGACGGAGCGAGGAATTCGGGGCACAAGAATCTTGTTGGACGGAATCCCCCTGAATGATCCGACGGGGTTTGCGCCGGATGTTTTCGACGTCGATTTCAACACGATCGACAGAATCGAAGTCCTTCGCGGGGCGGCAGCTTCTCTCTATGGAGGAAGCGCCTCAGCGGGCATCATAAACATTCTCACGCAGTACTCGTCAAACAGGCCTCTTGCCGGTCGTGCTGCCATGAGCTTCGGCTCCAACGGTTTCTGGAAGGCTTCTGGTCAGTGTGGCGGATACACCAACGACGTCAACTATCACGTTTCGTTGTCAAGAATGATGGGGGATGGGTACCGGGCGCACACGCATTTCTGGGGGAAGAATGTCTATGCGAAGGCGTCGTACACTCCGACGAATACGATCGTCCTCACGCCGATCTTCGGATGGACCGACGTCTACCACGAGAACCCTGAAGGTATCAATCTGGCCACGTATAAGCTGGACCCGAAATTGGCGAACCCCGATGCTGAGCCATTCAACGAGTTTCTTCATACCGAGCGCACCACTGGCGGGCTGACTGGGTCAATCAGAGTCAGCGAACATAATGAATTTGAGTTCAGCGGGTATGTGAAAAGAACCCTGTTCACTGAAGAGAATAACAGGACGTTCAATCACCGAACCATCGTGACTCCGGGAACGTCACTGCAATACACGTTCAGCCAGGGCGGTCAAGATACTTTCATTCGGAACAAGGTGGACGTGGGTACTGATCTTCAGTGGCAGACGATCGATGAGCGTCGTGTGGATAACCTTCACTCGATAGAGGGTGATACTCTTCGTTCCAAAGAGCAGATCAAACAGCGGGGCATGGGTGTATATCTCATTGACAAGATTGAGATCGGTGAGCACTGGGGCGCGATGCTGAGCCTCAGATATGACAACATCAATAACGAATTGAATGACTTGCTTAAGGATCCGTACGATGCTTCCGGGAGCGCCGATTTTGACCACACGACAGGGAGCGTCGGTGTGACGTTCTCGCCCTTGCCGGAAGTCACCATCTACTCGAACTGGGGCGAAGGTTTCCTGCCGCCGGCGACAGAAGAGCTCGCGCAGAATCCAGACAACTTCGGCGGTTTCAACAAGCACCTGACCTCAGCGACCTCAAGAGGCGTCGACCTTGGCATTCGCAGTTCGTCGATAGCCCGCCTGTATTACGACCTCACGGGTTTCTACCTGAAGACCAGGGACGATTTCGATCGTTACCGCATATCGGATCCCCTTCGCAGTCAGGAGACATTTTACCGCAACGCTGGATCGAGCCGAAGGTTCGGTGTGGAATTGTACTCTCGCTATATGCCCTTTCAGTCGCTCAGGCTGGAACTTGCCTACACCTATTCCAACTTCAAGTATACCATCAGCGATTCAATCCGGGTGCTGATGGACGATCCTGACATTGTCAAGTACATCAATAACGGAAACTGGCTTCCGAATTCACCTCGACATCAGGTCGTGATAGATGTGCAGTATGATATGGGACAAGAGGCTTCTATCGGCTTCATGACGGAAACGCTGAGCAGGACGTACATTGACGGCGCGAATGTGGAGTCTGAGACAGCCGACGGATACACTTTGGTACATGCACGTTTGCTATACAACTGGCGCATTGCGGGACTCGACGGGGAAGTAAGCATTCAGGGTCGGAACCTCGGGGACACAAAGTATATGGCGTTCACGGAGCCAGATCCGGGTGGGAATTCGTATCAGCCCGGTGCGGGAAGGCAGTTTTTCGGAGGAATCAAACTAAGACTGTAAAGGTCGGGTGGGTTTCGTCCACTTGTATTGTGATTCACTCAGCAACCCGGCTCAGCTAATCGAAGATAGTTGACCCGATTGAGTTGAAGAAGGCTTGTTGAAGAACGTGCGAACCCATAGCAGAGCTGTGGGCTACCCGGTCCTTTGCGGCCGCAACGGGTTAACCCTAAACCCGCAGCAATGTTATAGTGGAATCATCTTCTTTGCCGTCACTTCTTTGTCTGTATCCTGTCATACTACCTCCCGTCTGTGTCTTATGCACCCGGTTGTCTCAAGTCGCTTCTCATGCCAGGCTGTCCTTCTCGGAAGACTGAAAACTCCGCATCTCAGGCAAGTCACCCGAACTTTGATTCTCTGATACCCCTAATCTTAACTCACTGCAGCATGGCGTGCCAAGGGCTTTCTTGTCCGTTTTGGGCAACACTACTCCAGCAGATGTGGTGTCAGCCGACTCTGGCTGACACCTGTAACTGCAAAGCCGTCAGGCAGGGACGCCTGAATGAACGAAATCGTTGTTCAGGCCGGGGGGATTGATTATCTATGTGGACATTAGTCTAAGGAGCCAGTGTCTTTGTGAGAATTGTCTCGGATTCGCTTACGCTTGCGGAATTGCGCCATATGGCCGAAGGGCTGTTTGGCAACCTGGTCAAGGCGATCGTGGATGTTGACAAGGAGGTCTTGGCGCTCGATGCCGAACTGCATGCCGATTTGGAGGCGCTCCTCATCGAGAACGGGTCAAAGCAGAAGGATCTGTGGGGGATCAATCTGTATCCCGATGAACCGGAAGAGAGTTTTGTTGAGTTCGATTCGATGATAAACGTCCGTCCTTCTCAGAACAACCGGACCCGCGGTGTGGAGAATGAGGACACCCGCCGAAAGATCACTGAGATTATTCGAATGAGGATTCATAAGTGAGTGCTCAGCACCCTACTCTGGCGGCGGGCCGTTGGCATACTCTCTCCTTCCTCGAGCAGATGGCTCACGTCGGTGGTGAAGTCGAGCGGGCATTGAATTGGCGAGGAAAGGGCAATTCGGCGTACAGTTTGCTTGCATACGAACGGGCTCTGGAACTGCTCGGTTTAACCCTCGACGATCTTCGGAATCACGCTCGGGCCAAGGAACTGGCCCGCCTTCATGAGGCGCTGGTTGATTTTTTCCAGGGGTCAAACCAGTTTGGATCCTCGGATTCTAACTTGCGGAAGTACTTCGGCGCATTTGCCTACGCTGCGCGGAGAGACCGTTGAGAACCGTCCGGAAGCCTGCAGCCACAGACCTGTTTTGAGTGTTCTCCACGCGGAGAGGGGCAATACCAGTATTTGGCTCAATGCCTGGCGTTTTGCCGGGCAGATTCGTGCTAAGGGTCAGCAAAACGGGTACGCGTTACTAACAAATGCACCCGCATCCTCTCATAGTTCTTGACCGGGAGCCGCTATTTGTTATAATAAGACGTTCTTGCCCTTTACCTCTGACTTTCGGGCACTAAGGGACAGTGCCTGAGGTTACTGCATTAGGCTGTGCGGACGACTAATACACTAAGGAGACATTTGTTTATGCGCATCGCGACCCTCGTCATGGTTCTGTTTGTGTTGGCCCCAACTGCTTTCTCTGCCGGACCCCGGAAGTTTGACCCCGGAATCTCGAAACTGACTACCGAAACCCGCGCCACTGTCATGCAGGACGCGGAAACGGGAAGACTCCGCTATGTGAGCGGGCGTCTTTCCGATCTGGTCCCTGGCGGACAGGAAGTCGAAGCGGTCTATCGATTTCTCGCTGAGAACAAGTCGGCCTATCTGATGAAGGACCCGACCGAGGAAGTTAGTGTCGTACGCGTTGACCTGGACCAACTCGGCATGCGGCATGTCAGGATGGCCCAGCAGTACAAGGGCGTGCCGGTCTATGGTGGCGAACTGATTGCGCACTTCTCGAAGGACAACATTCTCGAAGCCATAAACGGGACCTATGTCGAGGGTATCGAAGTTGATCCCGCGCCGCAGAAGTCATCCGATGAAGCTGTGCAGACAGCGCTGGGCGATCTGGAGTCTTTCTTCGGTACGGGCGAGCCGAATCGTCCGGCGTTGATCGTATTCCCGTGGGAGGGACAAAACTACCTGGCCTGGCGATTTGAGCTATTCTCCAACGTGCCTATGGGGCGTTGGGAGTATTTTGTCGATGCCAAAACCGGCGAGGTGATTTTCAAGGCTAATAGAATCATGGATGTCGACGCCATCGGCACCGGCACGGGAGTGATGGGCGGCGCGCGCACGCATATTGACACTGACTACAATGGTTCTCAATACTGGATGATCGACAACACCCGTCAGGCGTCCAACAACCCCCACGGTCACAACGGCCAGATGTCGACGGGCAAGATTATTTCAACCTATGTCTCCGGCACGACTCTTCCCGGCACGCTGGCTACCGACGCTGACAACGTCTGGAGCGCTTCTTCTCAGGCGTCAACCGTCGACGCTCAGGTCTATACGGCGCTGGTGTACGATTGGTGGCTCTCGGCACTGGGACGCAACAGCTTCGACAACGCGGGCGCCTCGATGAGGGCTTCGGTTGACTACTCGGCCGAAGGCAACAACAACGCCTACTGGAACGGCGCGCAGATGGTGATCTGGTCATGGGGAGCAGGGTGGCGGTCTCTGGCCGGCTGTCCCGATGTCATCGCGCACGAATGGGGCCACGCCATCACCAGCTATACGTCAAATCTTGTCTATCAGAAAGAACCCGGAGCCTTGAATGAGTCTTTTTCGGATATGATGGGGGCGGCCTTCGAATTCGCACACGCCGCTTATGACACCCCGGACTGGTACATGGGCGAGAACGGCCAGATCAGCGGCGCGTATTTTCGTGACATGTCCAATCCTCAGGCCAGGTTCGATCCCGACTATTATCAGGGAACGTACTGGGTGAACGTCACCAGTTGCACGCCGACCGATGCCAACGATTACTGCGGCGTCCACACGAATAGCGGCGTCGGCAACAAATGGTTCTATCTTCTCTCCGTTGGCGGCACGCACCACAGCGTGACTGTGACCGGAATCGGTGTCGACAACGCGATGGAAATCGCCTATCGCGCCAATGCGTTCTACTGGAGCGAATTCAGCTCCTACTCTGAGGCTGCTTACGGCACGGTTCTCGCGGCGAGGGACCTGGATCCATCCGGAGTCTGGGAAGCGCAAGTGCGGAACGGCTGGGCAGCAGTTGGAGTAGCCATGCCGAGGCCGTACCTGACTTTCTCCTATCCCAATGGGAGACCATCATTGCTGACGCCAGGGCAACCCGAGACATTCGATGTTCTGGTCAGTGCCACATATGATGGGTCGGTTGCCTCCGGGAGCGGCACGTTGTATTACAATCTCACCCCAGGCCAATCATCATCGGTACCTATGACGCAGTTGGCGCCGGGACATTTCCAGGCGACCCTTCCCACTGTGAGCTGCGGCCAGACAATCGAATACATGGTCGAGGCTTATGAAACGACATCCGGTCAATTCCTTGATCCCGGACCACCGAACTGGTATCTGGCCGAGCCAGGTACGGACCAGGTCGTTGTATTTACTGATGATTTTGAGACCAATAAAGGCTGGGTCGCCGGTACCGGATGGGCGCGTGGCACACCTTCCGGCGGTGGGGGAGAATACGGCGGGCCGGACCCATCGGGCGCATACTCCGGGACCAACGTATATGGCTACAACCTTTCCGGAGACTATGACAACAATATGTCGGAGCGTCACTTGACCAGCCCGGCGATCAACTGCTCCGGTCTCAACAACGTGCATATCGATTTCCAGCGCTGGCTGGGTGTAGAGCAGCCGGCCTATGACCATGCCAGTATCCGGGTGAGTACTAACGGCTCAACCTGGACAACTGTCTGGGAAAACCCGACCGAAATCGCCGATCAGGCATGGACGCCCATGGATGTTAACATCTCTTCGGTAGCATCAGGAAAATCAGCGGTATATGTCCGGTTCACTATGGGGACGACTGATGGCGGTTGGCATTTCTGCGGGTGGAACGTTGATGACTTCCGCGTGACCGCCTACGAATGTAACCTGCCGCCCGATATCGACGGTGATGGGTCGCCGGATCAATCCGATAACTGCCCGTCGGTATACAATCCGACGCAAGCTGACGCTGATAACGATACTTTCGGCGACGTTTGTGATCGTTGTGACGGGTTCGATGATGCTGTGGATGCGGACGGTGACACCGTGCCGGATGGCTGCGATGTTTGCGTCGGGTTCAACGACGCCCTGGACGCTGACGGTGACACGGTGCCGGATGGTTGTGATCGGTGCGCCGGACACAACGATTTGGCCGATGCCGACTCGGATACCGTGCCGGACGACTGTGACAACTGTGTGAATGATGCCAATCCGGGTCAGGAAGATACTGATGGCAATGGCACCGGCGACGCGTGTTGCTGTCAGTTACGGGTCGGCGATGCCAATCTGGACAATGCTGATGAGCCGACCCTTGGGGATATCATGACAATAGTGGATTTCCTGTTCATATCGGGCAATCCGCTGGGCTGTATGCAGGAAGCGGACATAAATCAGTCCGGAGAAGCCAACCCATCCGTGGATGACATCACTCTTGGCGATATCATGATACTTGTTGACTACTTGTTCGTGACCGGTCCAGAGCTTGGACTTCCGGACTGTAAGTGAGTGTGCGTCGCAGGAAGCCCCGCGCTGTCGTGAAGTAGTCCGCATTGATGAAGCGAGAGCTCTTTTGTCGCCTTATATGCAGGGCGAAAGGAATCACCCTTCCTCTCGGGCCTGTTGAAAAAGCCCTACGGACAACGTGCTGTCAGGCGACTCTGCCTGACAGCCTTGCAGTTACAGGTGTCAGCCAGAGTCGGCTGACACCACATTTGGGGTTTTTCAACAGGCCCTCTCGTCTGGGCTCAAACTATTTGTAGAAATTAGTCCATTTTTTCGAGAATTTGCGCCCGGTTTGGTTCGAACCACTTATTCCACTCGCCCAGGAGCCGGCGGCCCTCGTTCAGGCTATCGCTACTGTGGTTATCCACGGTGTCCTCATTTACTTTCTTTGGAGTCGATGTGAAATACCACAAACCGTATGTGCCGGTGCGCAGCCCGGCAAGGAACCGCTCTTGATACTTCTTCTGTAACTCGGGATGGAGTTTCTTCAGCAGTTTGGGGCTTACCTGCTCGCCTTCGGCCAGGGCAGCCTGCAGCATGGCATTCACCGATTCCCAATCCTGGTAGGAGAGCTTGGGCCTGTTGGAGTACAATTGGCTGGCATCATCGTAATAAGACACTGCTGCCACAAAGTGATCCAACTCAGCACGTTCCTGTTCGCTCCACCGGTTAACGAGGCCGATGTCGGCCCCAAAAAAGAACAGTATGGCAGCCAAGGCAATGGCCGAGGTGGGATAGATCCAGCTACCACCAAAGAGTCGGCCGAACAGAGCGGTGGCCCGACTGTCCCTGGCGTTGGATTCTTTTGCCGTCCTGACAAGAAACAAGCGCCAAGCCGTCCATCCTGCGACATAGACGATAGCGCCACACAAGACAATGTAAACAATCATGAGAGTCCTCTAATTTTGTGCGCTGCGCTTTATGCGATGCGCTGACTTTTCAAGAAAAGTATCGGCAGCAGAGGGCGAAGCCCACAGTTGGCAACATATCCACGCCGCGACGGAGTTGCTTCTCAAAGAATCCCAATGGCATGGGATATTTTCCATTGGTCGTTCTCTTTTTCCCAAATGACAGTATAGCGCCCCACCCAGTTACGATCGTCTTTCCCGCTGTCGGCTTTGCGGAAAGTAAACGAGCCGGTTTCGTACCCGGTGCTGTCGAGAAGGCTCAGGTTGTGGCGTTTTAGCGTCAGATCCCCACCGCCCAGGGTCATCATGAGCAGCATTGCTGAGGCTTTGAGTGTCAGCCTCCCTTTGAGAACCTCTCCTGTGGGTGAGATCACGGCTCCGTTCTCAGTGAAAACGGACGATAGCACGGCGCCATCTTCCTGGGCCAAAGCTCGCTGCACTACGGCTCTGGCCGAATCGCTGGCGGACCTAAGGTCGTCGAGGGCTGCTGCTGTCAACTCGCCGTATGACAGGCCGGCCAGCACAATCCCGACACAAACGCTGCGCCAGGCGAATGCCTTCAGCCGAGTCGAGACCTCCCGGGGACATCGAGCGCGCCGCCTATCTCCAATGCCCGGAAAGTCGCATATTGTCGAGTACTCACGTTTTCTCATGCAGCCTCCCATGGGCGATCCGATTGTCTTTCCATGTCTTGCTCGCTTCCTGTTCAGTCGCCGCTGTCAATTCGTAATTTGGACTTGTAACCTTCACGTACCTTCTATTCTCTGCTTGTGGGCGGAAGTCTCTGGTACTTCGCCCGCTTTCAGGCTGATACAATTTAGATGTCCGCCGGTTCACCGGCAAGTAAGAGGGCGTAGTCAAATGGAGCCGAGGCTCAAGTTTCGTGACGAGGCGGTTTGATTTTCTCCAGCGACAGGCGAAGGCGGTTGTATCGAATGAAACCAACCACGAAGGTGCCCACCCCAATCGGCACGAAAACCCACCCGATCGTCTCAATAATGGCAGAGTCGAAGAATCTCACAAACGTCAGTCCGGCCACGAAAAGCGTAAGAGCTGTTCGGATATAGGCCAGGAAGGTACTCTGGTTGGCCAGCTTGGTGCGATCGGTGGCCAGGTAGTCGCGCAACTCCATGCGACCGCTGTCGACCCGGGCGTAAACGCCTTCATCAAAACCATAGCGGTGGGATAATTTGCTCATTTTCCTTAGGTAGCTCCTCTGATCAATTGAGCCAACAACAATCTGAGATAGGCGGAAGTTCACGCGCCTCAGTTGCGGAACCTGGCTAAAGAGCGATTTTTCGGGAACTC
>Ga0315278_10007081_pt1 | contig 10228 bp, 8 predicted proteins | sample YL17G06_0_MG_FD_203880 | JGI IMG/M metagenome (GOLD analysis project Ga0315278, IMG submission 203880) | Sediment microbial communities from Yellowstone Lake, YNP, Wyoming, USA - YL17G06_0 | ecosystem: Environmental > Aquatic > Freshwater > Lake > Sediment | place: USA: Wyoming | collected... | reverse complement strand
ATGACGAAAATGTAGAGTGGATATTTTAAACCTATTAAAATCCAGAAGGTCCATCCGGGTCTATCAGGACAAACCCATCCCGCAAGATCTTCTCCTCCAGATCCTTGAGGCAGGGAGATGGGCTCCTACCGGAGCAAATCTCCAGCCTTGGCACTTCATTGTGGTGACAGATCCGGAGACGAGAAGAAAGATCGGAGAGGTGGCCCGTTTCTTCTTCATCAAATCTTCCCATGTGGAAAAGGCTCCAGTCGTCCTCGTCCTCGGTTTCGATACCCGAAAGGGAAAGTATGGAAGATATGATGTGACCCTGGCAGGTGGAAATATGATGACCATGGCGACGAGCCTCGGCCTTGGAACCTGCTGGATCGGGGCCTTTGATGAACCGAAGGTGAAGGAAATACTCGGGATTCCAGAAAACATTGAGGTCATCGGACTCATCACCCTGGGTTATCCTGACGAGAAAGCGGAAGTCCCTCCGAGAGTTGAATTGGAGAAGATCATTCATTGGGAGTCCTGGACCAATGTGAGGAGGCATACCTTGAGGAACGGGATATTTCGGTCGGGGCCCTTTTCTTTGATCAAAAAATTTCTTAGAAAGAGAAAAACCCCTCACCCTTCCCCTCTCCTTTAAGGGAGTGTGTCGTAATCATGATGGAAGGTAGATTCTGCCGGAACAGGCAGTCAGGCTCCTCAGCTTTAGAATGCGGTCGTTTAAAGTTATGGGTAATCGGCCTTCTTAAAAATGGGATTCTTTTCATGGGCTTGGAGCCCCGAAGCTGAGCAATGAAAGGTTCCCGCTCTAAAGCTTCGTCACCCGACCGCCTGTTCCGTGTTGCAACGGAAGTAGTTTCTCGTTGACTACAACACAGTCTCCAAGGGGAGAGGGCGGGGTGAGGGGGAGGAGGAAAACAATGGATCATCAACTCATTCAGAAGGCGGCGAAGGATATTCTCCATTCAAAAAAGACAATCGCCTTTACGGGAGCGGGCATCTCCGTGGAGAGCGGCATCCCCGATTTCAGAGGTGCTCAGGGCCTCTGGCAGAAGTATGATCCAGAGGAGTACGCCCATATCCAAGCCTTCTATTCGAATCCCGATAAAGTCTGGCTGATGCTCAAAGATATGTTCTCACTCATCATGACGGCAAAACCGAACCCCGCCCATATCGGGTTGGCCGAATTAGAACGGATGGGTCTTCTCTCGTCTATCGTCACACAGAATGTGGACGGTCTTCACCAGGCCGCAGGGAGCAAGAATGTGATCGAATTTCATGGAACCCACAGAACCCTCTCTTGCTTGAAATGCTCAACGAAGATCGAAGGGACTTCCCTTAAACTGGAGGACCTCCCTCCCCGGTGTTCTCGTTGCTCTTCTCTCCTTAAGCCCGATGTGGTCTTTTTCGGAGAACCGATCCCCTGGGAAGCCCAGATCACATCATTCAAAGAATCCAAATCCTGCAGCGCTGTGTTAGTCATCGGGACTTCTGCCGTGGTCTATCCAGCGGCGACCATTCCCATCACGGCGAAGGAAAGAGGTGCGATCGTCATCGAAATCAATATGGAACCCACTCCCCTGACGGACCAAATAGCAGATTATCTGATCTGTGGCTCGGCGGGTGAAATCGTCCCTGCAATCGTCGAAGAAGTGAAACGGGCAAGATGAAAAGGAGACGCCTGAACCGTGATTCAGACATTAGACCGTAGACTTCAGACATTAGACTGAAGGTGAGGAAATGGCCAGAGATTTGACAAAAATTATGAGGTGATCGGGTAATGGGGAGATGGGGAGAAATAGAAGGCACAAAACAGTAAACCCCGTTAGAAATTCCAGCGGGGCGTTAGATCCCGCCGGAATTATTCTAAGATCTAACCCCGCTGCAGAGCAGCGGGGCATTATTTCTAACGGGGTAAACAAAAAGCCGCCATGCCTGCGTGCCGAACCGCCGCACCTTGGCGTGAAGGCACGCAGCACGGACACGTTAAGAGAAGGTTTGAGAACACTTCAAGGGTTAACCTGACAGTTGCAAAACGGACACGGGCAAACCGCCCTTCAAGGCTTCGGAAGGCGGTTGTTTTGAGAATTTAAGGGTATCGGAGGACATCACTCCAAGTGAATTCCAGCAGGGGAAGGGGACGAGAGTGCCGATTCGGCCAAAGGTTCGCCTCGAAGCCTCTCCGAACGGCTTGCCCATGTCCGTATCGTCAAAAGTTTATGCAATGTTAGGGTTAATTCCCTATATAGAAAAGTCTAAGGTCCAAAGTCTGAAGTCCAGTGTCTGAATTGCAGGCGGCTGAAGGGGAGTATTGCAATCCAAGATTCAAGGTGATATGATTTTAGCAAATGAGGTTTTCCCCCTGTCCGAGTTGTCTCTATTGACTCCTTGAGACAAGCGAAAGACAAGGAAAAGCAGTGAAAATGGGGTGAAGGTCAACCCTTCGACTCCCGACCTAAAGGTTGGGAAGTCCCATCACCAGGAGCTGCTCGATTGAGCTCGTCGAAGTCCCAGGTCGAGGGCTCAGGGTTGACCCTGAGCGGCACCATGATACCCCACTCTCAAAGAGAGGGCATTCGGCTGAGCTCACGCCGAAGCCTTGGCGCCGCCGGATGGGTCAATATTTGAAAGAACAGCAAGTCGGAGACTCGACTCTTCGAGAGGAATCGGCCGGAAAGGTCATCTTTGATGATCTTCAAACCGCCAACGCCCTTTTCGGCCCCCACAGTGAAAATTTAAGGCGGATTGCCAAGACGATCGGTGTGAAGATCAACGCCAAAGGCAATGCCCTTGTCATCCAAGGCGACGATCTGGATGTTCATCTTTCAAAACGGATTCTGAACGATCTCTATACCCTCGTAAAAAAAGGTTATCCCCTCTATCCACCAGATATCGATTATGCAATTCGGATGATCTCTGACGATCGAACGGTTAATCTGGAGGATATCTTCCTTGATACCGTTTATATCTCCTCGAGAAAGAGGGTGATCACACCCAAGAGTCTCGCCCAGAAGCGTTATATCGATGCGATTCGGAAGTTCGATCTGGTCATTGGCATCGGTCCTGCTGGAACAGGAAAGACCTACCTGGCGATGGCCATGGCCGTTGCCTTTCTCATGAAGCAGGAGGTGGAGAGGATTGTCCTGACCCGTCCAGCTGTCGAAGCGGGAGAAAAGTTGGGTTTTCTCCCCGGAGATATCGCCGAAAAGGTCAACCCTTACCTCCGCCCCCTTTACGATGCCTTGTACGATATGATGGATTTTGATCGAGCGTCCAAACTGGTGGAGAAGGGTGTGATTGAGGTGGCCCCTCTGGCCTTTATGAGGGGCAGAACTCTAAACGATTCCTTCGTCATCCTCGATGAGGCCCAAAATACGGGGTCAGAGCAGATGAAGATGTTTTTGACGCGATTGGGTTTCAGTTCCAAGGCCGTCATCACAGGCGACATCACCCAGGTGGACCTTCCAGAAAATAAAGTATCGGGTTTGATCGAAGTCCAAGGCATTCTCAAAGGGATCGAAGGGATCGAATTCGTTTACTTCTCGGACAAGGATGTCGTCAGACACCCCCTCGTCCAAGACATCATCAAAGCCTATGAAAGGATGGAGGAAAGGCGGCATCGCCAGAAAGAACAGGGAAATCATTAAACGGGTGGAAATCCCAAATCTGGAGCACCAAATTCGAAACAAACCGAGAGATTTAGAATAACAATTTCCCTAACGGGGAGAAGTTTGGAATTTTGAAATTAGGATTTTGAATTACAGGGAAAATAAAACGGAGAGAAATCTACCATCAAGTTCGTCATTCCTGCGAAAGCAGGAATCTATTTATCTGCCTTTGTTGCCTGTTTTACGGGGACAAGCCTGGATTCCCGCTGGAGTTTATCCCGCACTTGATGCGGGGCGGGAATGACACCCTTTATTTTCATGGTTCGTGGGTGAAGTATGCGTCATCAAAAATTTGTTTCGGATTTCGGGTTCTGCCATAGCTCTTTGGCTTCGAGTCATCCGTATCAGAGTCATCATTTATGAAATCATTGATAAAGAAATTTCTGCATCATCTTCCTTTTTTCAAAACGACGAATGGTCTTAGAGATCATTCATGGATGGAGAGGATTAAAGCCCCCTCTTATCAAAAATGGTTTATCGGCATGGGCACAGCCCTCCTTCTGACCCTTCTTCTCTCCCCTACCCTTCAACTTTCTCTCAAAAAATATAAGGTCGGGGATATTGCCCACAAAGAGATCAAATCATCTCAGGACCTTCTGGTCGAGGATGAAAGGTCGACGCAAGAGAAAAGGAGCGAGGCAGAAAGATCTGTTATTTCGGTTTATGACTACGATATGATGGTCCTTACGGATGCGGAAAATCGACTCCTGTCCACTTTCCAGTCATTGGCGAACTCTTTCCGCAGTGGTGAACGGGGGACCGACCAACGTGCCCTACGGAAAAAAGAATGGGAATCTTCCCTTCGTCTCTCTTTGACCCAACGGGAATGGAATATTTTAGAAAAAGAACGCTTCAATCCCTCCATCGGGGAGGCTGCCTTGAAACTGATTGCCCCCATTCTGAAAAAAGGGGTCGTCAATGATAAAGACCTCCTCGACCCAGACTCTGACAGAGGGGTGCTGATTCGAAATATCCAGACCCGTGAGGAGAGAAAGACGGTACCTCCTTTTACCTTTTTGGATTTTAAGGAAGCGAGGACGAAACTCCGGTCTCAGGCCGATCTCCCCTCATCGTCTTTGGGAAGAGAACTACCACCCATTGTCCTGAAAATAGGGGAACACTTCCTCAGACCCAATCTCACTTTCAATAAGGATGAGACCGAAGAGCGAAAGACAAGGGCGAGGGAAAAGGTGAATCCCGTCTATTTCCAAGTCAAGAGGGGGGAAGTGATTCTGAGGACCGGAGAGCGAGTGCAAGAAGAGCATCTCCTCAAAATCAACATCTTAAGAAAGGCACAGGAAAGGAGCCATATCCTTTATATCCTCCTGGGTGTTGGCCTTCTGACCTTCCTCCTTCTGGCCAGTCTCTATGAATTCTCTACAAAAAACATTCGGAAGATCTCCCTTTCTCAAAAAGACCTCCTCTTCTTTTCCAGCACCCTTGTTGGGATGATTGCCCTTCTCAAACTCTTTCAACTGATCACAGATATCTTAGGAGGAGAGTTCCTCTACATTCCATCCTCCTCTTATCTCTATCTCTTCCCCATTGCCAGCGGTGCCATGCTGGTTAGGATTGTCATCAATTCAGAGGTGGCCATCATCTTCGCCACTTTGATCAGTTTCCTCTCTGCTGCCTTGATGGGAAATCAACTTTCCTTCTTCATCTTCGCCTTGATCGGGAGTGTCATCGGCGCCCATAAAGTGGCGCGGTGCGAACAGAGGAGCGTCCTCATTAAAGCAGGGCTCACCGTAGGAAGTGTCAATCTCTTGACAATTCTTTCTTATAACTTGATTTCCGGAAATCCTTTCAAGATAGCCCTTCTTTCAGATCTGACCATGGGGTTTTTAGGAGGATCCCTCGCATCGGTCTTCGTCCTGGGGATCGCACCCATGATTGAAGGTCTGTTTGGTTACACCACGGATATCAAACTGCTTGAATTGGCCACCATGGACAACCCCACCCTGAAGGATCTTATCCTCCAAGCACCTGGCACTTACCACCATAGTGTCATCGTCGGGAGTCTCGCGGAAGCCGCCGCCAAATCAATTGCCGCCAACCCTTTGTTGGCAAGGGTCAGTGCCTATTACCATGACATTGGAAAGCTGAAGAAACCTCTTTACTTCATTGAGAATGCAGGGGGCCTCGAGAATAAACATGATCATCTTGCACCGAGTATGTCGAGCCTTATCCTCATCTCCCATGTCAAGGACGGACTGGAGCTGGCGCGAGAAAATCGTTTGGGACAACGGGTCGCCCACATCATCCAGCAGCACCATGGAACAAGTCTGATTTCCTATTTCTATCAAAAAGCGAAAGAAAAAGAGAATCCGGAGATGGATTCTCTCAATGAAGAGGATTTCCGTTACCCCGGCCCCAAGCCTCAGACGAAAGAGGCAGGGATCGTCATGCTGGCGGATGCAGTCGAGGCAGCTTCCCGGACGCTCTCTGAACCCACCTCTTCTCGAATCAAAAGCCTGGTTCAACGGATCACGAATAGCATTTTCTTGGATGGGCAGTTGGAAGAATGTGAATTAACCCTGAAAGACCTTCAAAAGATCGGAGAGAGTTTTAGTCGAATTCTCACAGCAATTTTTCACCAGAGAATCGATTATCCCATTACCCCAACCTCTGAGTCTCCTAAGAAGAGGGACGATGAAGATCTGGATTCGCAATCGGCAAAAACGTATCCCTTTAGACCTAAGAAAAATAAGAAGGGTAGCCCAAAGGATATTGGCCGACTTGGCGCTCCCTGATGCCGAACTCAGCCTCTTATTGGTCGATGATGCCCAGATTCAAGAATTGAATCGGCAATACCTTCGTCGCGACAAACCCACCAATGTCCTTGCCTTCTCGATGGGTGAAGGCGAATTCTCCACTCTCCATCCAAATCTCCTCGGGGATTTGGTGATCTCGGTCGAGACGGCCTGGCGTCAATCAAACCGGTTCGGTTTGAACGAGATGGAAATGGTCATTCTCCTCATGATCCATGGGATTCTTCATCTTATTGGATATGAGCACGAGGGGACGAAGAAGGGGGCTCGCGCGATGGCCATTAAACAAAAAGAACTTTTCCGCTACGCCGGTCAAAAAGTCTAATCTGAAGGATTAACCCAGATGTTGCAATATCGAACCCGGGCAGGGATACTTCCGAACCCTTGCAATTGCGGATTTTTCGTAAATGAGCGGTGGGTGGAAGATGAGTGAGCATACCCGTCGGCTGACCGCGGTGGTGCTGGGAATCGTCGCCCTATTCGCCGCGTGCCAGATGATGGAGGCATTCCGAGCGAGAACCCTGCGTGGCGATGAGACGTTCTACATCCAGGGTGCCTACACGATGATTCAGTCCGGTGACTGGATCACGCCTCGCTATGAGACGGGGAAGTTGCGCTATCAGAAACCGATCCTCACCTACTGGATTGTCGGGGGTCCGATCCGGCTGTTCGGGATGGGGCTGGCGCAGGCGCGGATCCCCATGGTCCTGCTGGCTCTCGCCACAGTGCCCTTTGTGTATGGGCTGGCGCGAGTACTGCTGCGGGATCGCTTGGCAGCGCTCCTGGCTGTGGCGGTGCAGGTCTCGCTGGAGGTGGTTTACAGCAACACACACCAGGCCCGCACGGATACGCTGCTGGCATTCTTCGTGGTGGCTGCAATGTATTTCTTCGCCCGCCTGATCTTCGAGCCGGGCCACGAGCGCCGCGACGCGCTGCTGGCCTACGCGGCCACTGCGGGTGCAATGCTCACCAAGGGACTGGCTGGTCTGGGGTTTATTCTTCTGCCGGTGCTGGTGTTCATGGCAATCAGGGGGCGGCGAATCGGGTCGGCGCGCTGGCGCGCGGTGGCCTCACCCTGGGGCCTGGCAATGCTCGTCCTGGTGACGGCGCCGTGGTTTGCCCTGGCGCTGCTCCGGCACGGAGAGACGTTCGTCAATACGTTGTTCCACGATCAGGTCGGGGGGCTGGTCACGGGCAGCAAGTGGTATATTCTCTTGAACCTGGCGGAGTATCCCTGGCTGTTCTTCCGAGACACATTGCCCTGGAGCATCCTGGTGGCCCTCGGGCTGATCACGCGGGACGTACCGCTCTGGGGTGTGATCCGACAGCGGCGGGAGGAGTGGACCTTTTTACTGACGTGGTTTGTCGTGATGTTCGCGATCTTTGTGGGTGCGAACATTTCACGCGGGAGGTACATGCTGCCGATGATCCCGTCGTTTTCGCTGCTGGCGGGCTTGTTGATGGCTCTGCTCGGAAGCCCGGGGGCGCGGCCTCGCGGGTTCGTCTGGGGGCTCTACTTGCTGGTGGTGGGCGCGGTCATACTCGGACTGGTCTGCGGCGGGCAGGCTATTGTGCTCGCCATCACCGGCTGGGGTGCGAGCATCGCCGAGGTGGCGGCGGCCCTGGTGCTGATCGGAGGCGGAGTGATCATGTGGCTGCTGATGCGCCAGCGGCTACTGCAAGCGGCGGCGCTCTGCGGCGGCGCGCTGATGATCGTTTCAATGGCGTCGATCAATGCCTTTCTGACTCCGCCGGCGCCGAAAGAGACGGCGGCCGCTCTGGCCCGTGAGGTGATTACTGCGCAACCGAAGGATCTACTGATCGCATCTGTGGGACTGGATAAATGTGCACGGGCGGTGGTGCTGGCCTATTCTGGCCGGCGGGTTACCGAATGGACGGATTCGAATAACCCCTCCAAACAGGCCGAGTTCGTGCGCGGGCCGCTGAGCAGGCCCACCCCCCGGCTGGTGCTGATGGAACAGAAGGACTATTCGGCTCTGCCGGGTGATCTCTCGCAGAAGCTTCGGCAAATCGCCACCCGATCCGGGACGGGAAGCCTGGAGATTGAAGCGTGGTGGCATGGAAGGCCCAGAACTCTCAACTCACTCCTGGAGGCAAGCCGAGTGACGATCTGCCTCCTGTTCTATGAGGGCGGGAGCGGGGATCGGCCAAAGGCAGAGCAAACCCAACATGAACCATAGAGACACATCGCAGCAAAGAACCGAACGAGAAGGAAGACAAGGGAACGAAGAAAGGGCCTTGCGCGATGGCTATGAAACAAAAACAACTCTTCCGCTGCCCCGTCAAAAAATCTAACCTGAAGGATGAAGTGTCCTTTTGGACAGTTCAGAATACGCGTTCATTTCTTCCTGAAATCAATAAAATGTTAACCTCGACGAAAATGCGTGCTTTCGAGTGGTAATCATTGGTGCTACCCCTCCTTCATTGTCCTGCGTTTATACATCATTCCCTTCTTTGACACCTTTGAATTCTTATAAAAATCGCTAAAGTTTGCTTGAAGGAATGCCGATAAAAATGTCAATAATCGTAATACTTTAGCGCTTTGAAAATCCCTCCCTGCCTCCCTTTTCCAAAGGGAGGAAATATTAGCTTCCCCCTTTGGAAAAGGGGGATAGAGGGGGATTTTATAGTGATTCTTCTAATTTTTTTGGCTTTTGAAATTCATTTTTCAAAAGGCTAAACTGATACCAATAATCTTATTCAAATTAAAATATTGCAGGAGCTACTGGAATGCCGTTAAGTTTTCTGTTTCTCATGACGGCCTTGATTTGGGGTTTTGGGACACCTATGTTTGCGGCTAACGCAGAAGGGCAGTCTCCGGTGTTGAAAACTGAAGGGCTGTCCTCGCCGCCCACTGTCAGCGGCGGTGTTTCTATGCGGGTCTTGTGGAGGATTTCTGAATATAAGGTGGGTGAGAGTGCGGTCTGGGGGGAAGAGGAAGCGCGCAGGCTGCTTTTCAAGCCGCTTGACATAGAAGGGACGAAGATCACGTTTGATGGCCGGATGTGCCGCGATGTCATTTTTGAAAAAGGGATGGTAAATGCTAAAGAATATTTGGCCCGTGTCTATCGCACTACATCACGAGCGCTAGGCATTGACGAAGAGGTAGTGGAGGTGGTAAAGACCAATTGCGACCTGCCGGGGTTTGCAGAATACATACGCTTGAGAGATAGGAGGTTGGTTATTCACATTAATGGCGTTTTCTTTTTCTTTGAACCTGCCGTGAATTACTGAAGTAATGAGCTTTCGGGGGAATTTCAAGTAGGTGTAGAAATACTGGGATCAGAACTTCACAGTATATGAGGGAGGTACTAAAATGATTAACAAGTTACTTAAATTTAGTTATGCAGTGGTGGCGGTTGGTTTGCTGTTCGCACAATATGCTTGGACGGCGCCTACCATTGAGTATTTTGTTCCGGCGCCCCTGGAGCCGCAGCTTTCCAGTGATGGAAAGACGTTATACAACGCCGTTCCTCCGGTAGTCTATGTGGATGACCCCAATCCCTCTCACGAACTGGTGCGCATACCGCCACCGTTTGATCTGCTTGACCTACCTGAATCTGCTCTCGCGACTTTTTCTATTACCTATGTGGCAAGTGGTGGCGCAGACCTTTGGGGTCAAAGCTGTACCACCTTTCCTGAAGAGGCGAAGGCCGCTTTTAATGCCGCCGCCGCTGTCTGGGGCAACATTCTTCAGTCCGCTGTGCCGATAACGATTAAGGCCTGTTGGGCGGATTTAGGTGCAGAGAGCACCACGTTAGGATATTCCGGCGGGGG
>Ga0315278_10007080_pt1 | contig 10229 bp, 7 predicted proteins | sample YL17G06_0_MG_FD_203880 | JGI IMG/M metagenome (GOLD analysis project Ga0315278, IMG submission 203880) | Sediment microbial communities from Yellowstone Lake, YNP, Wyoming, USA - YL17G06_0 | ecosystem: Environmental > Aquatic > Freshwater > Lake > Sediment | place: USA: Wyoming | collected... | reverse complement strand
TGTGCGTTGCGGCGGCGTTGGTGGTCGTGGTGGTGCCGCTTTTCCGGTACCTGGTGGCGCCCGCCTATCGCGACTGGAATGCGTCACGCATGAAGCTGCAGAGCCAGACCATCGAGCACAGCCGCCTGGTGCGGAATCTGTCCCGCAAGCAGATCGTCGATGAGGAGTTCGCTCGCCTGGACGGACAGGCCTATCAGACCGAATCGGACCCGATGATCCTTGCCACGTGGCTGCGGCAGCTCGAGGTCCTGGCGCGTCTGCCGGGTATGTCCTTGGACAACATGAAGGCGCTGCCGGTCAAGCAGGAACGGGCGTACAAGGTGTACCGGGTCAGGCTCTCCGTTTCCGGCAAGTTTCCCGAGGTGCTCAGGTTCATGTCGGACAGCACGAATGGCCAGGCCGTGACCGGGCTCGAGTCTTTCATTCTGCGCGGAATTCAGGGACCCAGCGCCGTCGAATGCACCGTGACGCTGAAGATGATACGTCTGACGGGAGAGCGGCCTGGACCGGCGGCACAACCCGCAACAGGCAAGGGCGAAACGGAGGCTGCCGATGCGAGGTAAGGGTCTGACGAATGCGAACAGGCGACTGGCGGAGCGTTTGCTGATGGGCGCGGCGGCGCTCGCGCTGTGCTCGGCGCTGTCGGTGGTCCTGGCCGTGACGATGCCGATCGGCCGCGGCGGACAAGTTGAAACGATGCAGCCGGCAGGCTCGATTGACCGGCTGCCGACAACGCGCCCCGCGCTGCAGCCTCTTCTGGCTAAGCTCGGGGGCTCGACCCTCATCCGCCCGGCGCAGATGCAGGCGGCGGTCAAGAACGACGGCAGCGCCGAGCGTCTTCTCAAGAAACTGAAGCTTCAGGGTGTTGTGCAGATGGGCGAGGACCTCGTCGCGTATATTCAGGTGGAGAAGGAAGGCACCAAGACTTTGCGTAAGGGTCAGACCGTGCTCGACTTTGTCGTCGAGCACATCGAAGGCGGTAAGGTGACACTCTCTCTCCAGGGGGTGGTGGTGTCGCTGGCTCATTGACGAACAGGCCGCAGCGCTTTTTTGGGAGTATACACATGATGATCGGGGGACGCAGGATCGCGGGGGTGGTGCTGACAGCCATTCTGATCAACGGACCAGCATGGGGCCAGGGGAAGATCGACCCATTCAAGCCCGACGGGCCAAGAGCGGGCAAGGAACAGCCGGGCGTCATCAGCAGTGTCGAACTGGTGGATACGCCCATCACCAATGTCTTCAAAATGATCTCTGATCTGACGGGTTGGAGCGTCTTCATGAGCCCGGAGGTCTCCGAAAAGCCTCCGAAAATCAACATCTGGATCAAGAATCTGACGCCCGATCAGGTCCTCGAGCGCGTGAGCGTCATTGCCGATCTCGTCGTCGAGCGGAAGGGCAACGCGGTGGAGGTGATGAGCTTCGACGAATACGCCAGGACACGCGGCGTAGCGAAGCGCATCATCCAACTGAAGAACGCGAGGGCCAAGGACGTCGCGGCCGTCCTGCAGCCGTTTGTCCAGAAGGAGAAGGACAAAAGTTCTGTCGGGAAAGTGCTCCCTGGCGAGGAGAGCAACAAGCTGGTTCTCCTGCTGCCGGAGCCGCTGCTGGAAAGCCTGGTGCGTGTGGTGGAAGCCCTCGACGTGCCTTTCGAGAAGGACACGGTGAGGGTCATCCCTCTCAAGCACACCGAGGCCAGCATCCTCGGGCCCAAACTTGAGAGGTTTCTGGTCGAAACGAGTGGGCGGGGGATGCGTTCGTCCCGCCCGGGCGAAGGCGCCTCGCCTGGAGCAGGGGGCGTGGCCGTTACCGCCGACCGCGCTGAACCCACCAGGGCCGGGGAACGCTGGGTGGTCCAGTTCATGGTTGAACCGAGGCTCAACGTGATTGTGTTGCGCGGCCTCGCCCCCGACGTGAAGCAGACCGAGGATCTCATCGCCCGCCTCGACCAGGAACCCGGCATCGAAGTCGCCAGCTATACCCTCAAGTACACCAATGCCCGCGAAGTCTACAGGACGCTCCAGGAGATCATCAAGGAGGATCTGCGGGTCACCTCAGGCGGGCAGGCGGAGCGAGACGTCCCGCGACTCAGGGTGTCGTCGAGCGAGCAGAACAACCAGATCATCGTCGAGGGATCTGGCAGCGATCAGGCACGGCTTTCGAGGATCATCGCGGCGATCGACAAGCCCCTGTCGCCCAGTTCCGGGGGCATTCGCGTGTACCGGCTGGAGAACTCGACCGCCAAGGAGGTCGCCGACGTGCTGCAGGGAGTGATCGAGAACAAATCCCGCGGCGACCGGCTGGCGGCGCAGGAAAGGCGTTCAGGCGAGACGCAACGCGGAGGCTTTTCCCTAATTGGTGACAGGTCGGCCTCCGCGGATCGCAGCGGCGTCCCCGCGCCGTCCAGGAACGGCTCCAGCGGCCGTGGCTCCGAGTCCTCTGGGGGCACGGCTGAGGGTTCCGGCCAACCCATCGCCGCCGACGTCATCCCCGCCCAGGTCACCGCCGCCCCGGACATCAACGCCGTCGTCATCAAGGCCTCTGCCGCCGAGCACGAGGAGTTCGCGGTCCTCATTCGGCAACTGGATAAGCCCCGCGATCAGGTGATGCTCGAGGTCACACTCGTCACGGTCCGCAGCAGCGAGAACTTCAACCTGGGCGTCGAATTGAGCGGAGCACATCTCAATGGCGGCGAAGGAAACCGCATTGGTTTCAGCACGTTCGGCGTCGGCAAAGTCGATCCGGCCACCGGCAACCTGGGCTTTGCGACCCCCCCCGCGTTCGGGCTGAACTTCGGCCTGTTCAAAACCGACGAGTTCTCGATCGTCTTCAATGCCCTCAAGACCGTCGGCGATACGCGGATCAGCGCCACTCCGAAAATCCTCGTCGAAGACAACGCACCGGCTGAGATCAAACAGCTTAGCAAAGAACCCTACACCACCGTCAGCCAAGGCCAGAGCAGCACCCTGACGAGCTTCGGCGGCTTCGCCGAGGCCGGCGCCACGTTCACCGTCATCCCTCATATCTCCAAGGATGAATGGCTGCGGCTCGAATACCAGGTCAACCTCAGCTCGTTCGACAAACGCACGCCGCAGCAACTCGCCGCCAATCTCCCTCCTCCCATACGGCAGAATACGAGCCAGGGCACCGTACGCATTCCGGCTGACCACACCGTCGTCCTCGGCGGCCTGGCCTCGACGCGCGACGAACAGGTGAAAGACGGCATCCCTCTGCTCTGCGACATCCCCATCATCGGCTCACTCTTCGAGAACCGTTCCACCGGTCAGTCCCGCGAAACCCTCTTCATTTTCATCCGACCTGTGGTGCTCCGAGACCTCGCATTCCGAGACCTGCAGTACCTCAGCCGCGAGGACGTCCAGAAGGCCAAACTCGCATCCAGAGACTATCCGGACAACGCTCTCAGATTGTTCGTGCCCAACACGAACGATCAGCAGAAGAAGGAGAACTAATGAAATCAACGCATTGCCTCCGACTGCCGTTTGTGATGCTTTTCCTGGTCGCCTGCTCGTGCCAGCGTTCCCAGGAGCAGGCCAGGCACGACCTTTCCCGCGAACTGGCCGCACGACAGGAGAATCAGATGCTGTCCATGCAACTCTATGAGAGTGGCGCCGCTGCTCATAAGGCTGGGCGTCTGGCCGATGCACGGCAGGACTTCACCGGCGCGGTCTCCGCCGACAGGCAGAATGTCTACGCGTGGATGGCCCTCGGCGCCGTCCACTTCCAGCTCGACAACTACTACCAGGCGGCGGCTGCCTTTCACGAGGCCAGCCGCCTCGCTCCCACGCGCTACGAGCCTCACTACAACCTGGGCGTCGTGTACGAAGCCGTCGGCCGTTTCAACGATGCCATCAAAGCCTACGAAACGGCCCTGGGATTCGAACCCGATCAGTTGGAGGTCATGGAGAACCTCGCGCGGACGTATGTCCGCGCCAACCACAAGAGCGACCAAGTCAGGGAACTGGTCGATCGCGCGCTGCTCCAGGAAGATCGCCCACAGTGGCGTCAGTGGCTCTTGCTGCAGACGGTGCGCCTTTCGTCGACAACCCAGCCAACGGCCAGACCATGAAGAGGAGGTGTGTCCATGATGTTGCACCACGATCTCTGCTGGTTGCTCGGATTGCTCATCAGGGCTGCATGGCCTCTTGGCAGCGCCGTCGCCATGCTTCTGCTCGTCGGGCCCGTCCGCTCGGCGTCGACGGACGACTTCGCATCCCATAGGCGCGCGGCTCTGGCCCAACTGGAGCCCAAGTACGCCCAGATCGTCGCCGCCTACCCCAATGACTCGGAGCTGCGGGACTTCCAACAACGGCTCGAGGTGATCGACAAGGTCGCCTCGTTGCTGCTTGCCCGCCTGCGCTCGGCGGGCTTCGCGGCGTTCGACCAGGTCCTCTCCGCGGGCATCAAGTCGCCCAAAGCCGCAAGCACAGTCAAGGTCTCCATGAGCGCCGCGGAAATCCTCCAGGAATACGCGGACGAATTCTCCGCCGCCCTGCCTCGCCCCAAAGTCAGCGACGAACAGCTCAAGGTGCTGCTTGCGTACTACAACTCCGCCATTCAGACCGCCGAGTCGTACATCGCCTCTCGCGGCAAGACCATGGCCATGGTCGAGGAGAAGCTTTTCGCCGACGGCGTGGAACTCGCCGTCGTCCTGCCCTTCCTTCATGTGCCGGATGATCAGTGGACGGCGAGAAACACCGACTCCCTGCCCGAGTGGATGCGTACAGCCAAGGGGCTGGCGGCAATCGAGCGATTCGCCCTGTCCGTCAGGCGTCCCCTGACGGGTCACCAGCTTGCGCTGTTCCAGAGGCGCGCCGAGAGATCGGCGCCGAAGCTGACCGTTGCGGAGTACGCCCGCGCCATGGCGCCCAAGCTCGTGAACGGCGGCGATTACTATGCCGCTCTGTCGTGCCTCAAAGCCGGCATCGATTCCGCCGAAGCCGCCGCCAACGCCCACGAGGCCGTCGCGCTATCCATACAACGCGTGGAAATCCTCGGCACCACCGGCCACCCCAAGCTGGCTGCCGAGGAAACCGATCGCCTGCTCCAGAAGTACCCGGAGTCTGCCAGCTACGGCAGAAGTGCGGTGTTGCGGCTTAAGTACATGTATGAAGGCGACGAGCACGCCAGGATTATCGAGGAAGCGCCGCGGTATGCCGCCAACGAGCGCGCGGCCGCATACCGGCCTCAGATCCTCTACATCGAGTGGCAGTCGCTGCGTCGGCTCGATCGCCCCGACGACGCCGACAAGATCCAGAAAGCCTTCCTCACCCAGTTCCCCGACCACCCCCTCGGCGCCGACATGTACTTCGCATCGGCGATGTCCGCGCTGGCGGGGTTTAATTACCAGGAGGCGATGCGGCTGCTGGATGTGATCCTGTATCGATACCCCGACTCCAAACTCATCCCGAAGGTCAAGCAGATGCAGGAGCAGCTTCAGGCCGTCTCCAAGACCGGCTCGGGCGGAAACCCATAGCGCCCTCGGGGACCCCCGCTCCGCCTACCGATCAAGCCCCAGCAGCGATCGAGGGTTGCGGGAAGTCAACTGCTCCGCCTGCTGCTGGCTCAATCCAAGTTTCTCGACAAGGTTGTTACAGGCTTGCTTCATCGGCAATGCGGAGCCAACCAGATGCGAGCCATCGGGCGCCCGCGCTGCAAGGTCCTGGCCGATCAGCAGGTCCCATCGCCCGAGCGTATATCGCCCCGGCCCGCGCCCCGCCGGCGCTATGGCATCCGTCACGACGACACTCCGCTCGAAGCCGGCCAATCGCAGATAGTTGCCCAAGGCCGCAAAGGGCACGTGCGCGCCGTCCGCGATGAAACTGAACCTGAGGCGGTTCGCCAGCGAGAGCGCCCGTTGGATGATGTTGTCGTGCCGGCGCATCACCATCGGGCAGCCGTTCCCCAGGTGCGTGAACATGCTCAGCCCCGCGTCGATGGCCGCCTTCAGCTCATCCACGCTCGCATCGCAGTGCCCCGCGGCCACCAACACATCTCGCCCGGCCAGCATCCGCGTCACGCGGAAGCCCGCATCGCACTCCGGCGCCAGGGTGACGATGCGCGCCAATCCCGCTGCCGCATCCAGCAGCCGCTGCATCGGGTCGAGGTCGGCCGGGCGAACGGCATCCCTGGGATGCGCCCCGCGATACCCGTCAGCGGGGTTGATGAACGGCCCCTCGATGTGAAACCCGATGATCATTTCTCGTGCCGCGAGATCGCGCTGGCGCAGCTCGACGATGCGCCCGAGCCGGCGGGCCATCCTCTCGATATCCTCCGTGATGATGGTCGCCAGAATGCCGTCCACACCATCCCGGCGGAGGGCCTCGCAGGCTGCGTGCAAGGCCTCCGCCGTCAGGTCATCCTGGTTGAAGTCCACTCCCCCGTAGCCGTTCACCTGCAGATCGATATACCCCGATGTGTTCATGATGCGATCTATCTTTGACCGTGTTTCCAGCTCAACATCGACGCCGCCGCCTCATCCAGGTAGATCGTCGCGCGTTGGTGTGTCTGCAGGATGGACGCCGGCACATCCGGCGTCACCGGCCCCTCGATGGCGTTCCTGACCGCCGCCGCCTTCCGAGCATCCGGCACCGTGCAGACGATCGCTTCTGACTTCATGATCTGACGGATCGACATCGAGATGGCCCGCTTGGGCACGTCATCCAGACTCCCGAACCAGCCCTCGCCGGACTGTTGCCGCCGGCATGCCTCGTCGAGAGTCACCATGAGGTACGGCTTCTCGGTCTGGAAATCCGCTGGGGGATCGTTGAAGGCAAGGTGCGCGTTCTCCCCGATGCCGATGAACGCCACGTCAATCGGATGGTGAGCGATGATCTGTCCCACCCTGTCGCATTCGGCCTCCGGGGTCTGCTGGGCGTTGATGTAATGGAACGCGCTCAGCGGGAGCGGCAGCTTGCTTGCGAATCGCTGCCAGAGGTACAGCCTGAACGAAGCCGGATGTGAAATCGGCAGCCCGACATACTCGTCGAGGTGAAACGCGGTCACATTGTTCCACGCGATTCCCTCCGCCCGGGTCAACTGCTCGATCATCTCGAACTGCGACGCCCCCGTGGCCACCACGATATTCGCCTCGCCCCTGGCCTTCAGGGCCGCCCGCAGCATCTCCGCGCCGTCGCTGGCCGCCCGCGATGCCATGGCCGCCTTGGATTGGCTGATGCTCACTCGCATAGGTCGTCCTTTCCGAATGCCCCAGCAGTGGAAATCCTACCCGTGATGACTTCTACAGCAAAATGAGCGCAACGACCGATAACTACGATTGGTGTGTCGTTTTGAGCCGCGCTATTCCATATGACGCAGCAGGTGGGAAACTACGATCAGCCCGTGCTGGCCTTGGCCAGCCGTTACCCTCTGCTTTTCAACGACCTGCAGGCGTGGCTGCGGTCCAATCCCGCGTCCGCGCGCCTCCCCACCACTGCTCCCCAACCCGTTTCGCTCCGCCACGGCGAGCATGAACTGCTGTTCAACGACGTGCGTCCTGAAAGCGTGCTTCAGCGGCTCGCCGACGTCGGCCAGCCCCCTCTCATACACCTGTTCACTGAACCCTCCGGCCTGCTGCGTTTTCTCACCCAGCGCGCCGCCATCGACTGTATCGCCCATCCCGGCTGGGTTCCCCTTCTGCTGCTGCCACTGCAGCACGCCAGTCATATGCAGCAGTGGCTGATGCAGATGCCCCCGCGGCAATGGCCCTGGCTGTTGCTCGACGCCCGCTCGTTGGGGGATCAGGCCCTTGCCCAGACCGCCTCGTCCATCGGCCGCCAGATGCTCGAGTTCATCGGGCAGCTCACAACCAAACTCGCCGAGCAACTGGCCTCTCGCTATGCGGATCGCCCCACGCCCGCCCAGATCCTCCGCGGACAACAGCGCCCCCTCCGAACCCTCATATGGGCGCTCGAAAGCAGCGCCTATCAGCGGTTCTGCGCTCGCGATGTGGCCGACGCACTGACCTCCACCGGCGTCGAAACACGCACCCTGATCTCACCCGCGGGACACGCCAAGCAGTACGAGATGCTCCAGGCCGTCGACGCCTTCGACCCTGATGTGCTCTTGCTCAATGGCCGGGAGCGCAGCGACTTCAGCGGTCTGCCCCAGCAGCTCTGCGTTCTGGCCTGGGACCAGGACTACGCCCTGTGCAACAACCCCGACTATCCCCGCTGCATGGCGGATCGCGATCGGCTCATGCTCATGGTGGTTGATTGGCGACAGGATGCCCTTGCGTCAGGGGTCTGCGCCGATCGCATCGCCCACATCAACCTCGGCACCAATCACCGCCTCTACCAGCCTCCCGCGGCTGACCAGACGCCCCAATACGATGTGCTGTTTGTCGGCAACATCTACCCCTTCGACGTCTACCAGCGGATCGTTCACTTTGACCAGTTGGGCGAACCCGCGCAACGGATCGTGCTGCACGCGCGAACGAAGCTCGCCGACTGGATCGCCAGCCGCGGCGAGGACGAGCCCTTCGTCATCCCCGACACCGAAACACTGCTGCGAGAGACCATGGCCGAGCTTGGCATGGCCCACTCCGGCGATGAGTTGCACTGGCGCTTCCTCGTCACCTACTTCCGCTACCGCATCGCCCATCTGCTGGTCCGCGAGATGTATGTCTCGTCGCTCAAGGACTTCCGCCTTGGGCTGTTCGGCAGAGGTTGGGAGAAGTTCCCCGCGGTCGCCTCGCTTGCCCAGCCGGAAATCGAGAACGGCCAGCCCCTCTGCGATGCCATCCACCGCTCAGCCATCAACCTTCACCTTCATACCTGGACGGTTCATCATCCGCGGCTTTACGACACGGCGGCCGCTGGTGGCTTCCTCCTCGTCGGACGGGTTCCCGAAGCCTACCCGCTCGACCGGGTGTTCGAGGCGGGCGCCGAACTTGACACTTTCGGCTCCATCGCCGAGCTGAAACGCAAAATCCGCCATTACCTGGATCACCCCGACGAGCGTCAGGCGATGGCCTCGCGCGCAGCCGATCGCGCCCGTCGCGAACACACCATGGAATGCCGAGCACGCGACATGATCGGCTTCCTCGCCAAAGAACTCCATGATCAGCACCGCTAGACGATCACGGCCTCTCCGCCAGCCCCCGCCCAGGCCCGCCCTCGACGCGCCCGGCCGCGTTAGTCTCCCCGTCATCAACCCTGCCTTTCTGGCCGAGGGCGATCCCTTCAGCCCACATAAGATACTCAACCATTTTGACCGTCTGACCCGCCTGGCCCAGGGCCGACTCGTCTATCCCGTCACGGTTGAAATCGATCCGACGAACCTCTGCAACCATCGCTGCCAATGGTGCGTCAGCGCGGAATCGCACACCGGCCAGAGCCTCGGTCTCGACCGCTTCAGGTCCCTCATCGACGAACTCCGCCGCTGCGACGTTCGCTCGATTGTTCTGAAGGGCGGCGGCGAGCCGACCGCGCACCCGCGATTCCTCGATATGCTCGACATCCTGCGCGAAGGCCGCCTCGGCACGGGCCTGATCACCAATGGCTCCATGCCTCGCCCCGGCACCCCGGAGAGAATCCTCGACTCGTGCCAATGGGTGCGTGTCAGCCTCGATGCCGCCACGGCCGATACCCATTGCCTCATCCACGGCAGCACGGACTTCGAGAAGATCGTTGGGAACATCAGCTACCTCACGGCAAATGCCCGCCAGACGACGGTCGGCCTCAACTTCGTCGCCGAGGAGCGTAACTGCTGCGAGATGGCCGCCTTTGCCGAACTCGCCCGCTCAATCGGCTGCGCCTACGTCACCATCCGCTGCGTCTTCGATCCGGCTCATCCGATGTCCCAGGACCTGCGCGACGCCATGCGACAGGAAGCGGTCGCGGCCAAGCAACTCGAGACTCCCTCCTTCCGTGTCTTCCTCGGCAATTTCACCGATCGCTATCTCAACGCCGATCCCAGCCAGCTCTCCGTGCATCCCAGGTGCCTTGGGCCCAACCTCATCGGCATCGTCGGCGGCGATGGCGAGGTCTACGCCTGCTGCTTCCTCCGCGGCAACATGCAGTTCAGCTTGGGCAGCATCAACCAGCACACTTTCCGCGAAATCTGGACTGGCCCCCGGCGTCGGGAGGTCATGCAGGCTGTTTACGAAGGCCGATGCAACAAAGTCTGCGCAGGAGGCCAAACCGCCAACCGGTACAACCTCTACAACGAGATCCTGAACTACCTTGCCTGTGCGTGCAAGCCGCACAGCG
>Ga0315278_10007079_pt1 | contig 10231 bp, 10 predicted proteins | sample YL17G06_0_MG_FD_203880 | JGI IMG/M metagenome (GOLD analysis project Ga0315278, IMG submission 203880) | Sediment microbial communities from Yellowstone Lake, YNP, Wyoming, USA - YL17G06_0 | ecosystem: Environmental > Aquatic > Freshwater > Lake > Sediment | place: USA: Wyoming | collected... | reverse complement strand
CTGTCGAGCTGGGAGGCCTGATCCTCAAGGGCTGCCAGTACATCGGCGCGCGCGCCGACCTGATGCCGCGGGAGTGGGTCGAAGTACTCGAGCGCCTGCAGGACCGCGTGCCCGCGCGCGACTTGCCTGTCGTACGGCGCGTCGTCGAAAGCGAACTCGGTCGCCCGCTCGAAGCCGTCTTCGCGCGTTTCGACCCGCGGCCGATCGCATCGGCGTCGCTCGCGCAGGTGCACGAGGCGGTACTGCACGACGGACGGCGCGTCGCGGTGAAGGTGCAGTATCCCGAGATCGCCGAGCTCGTGCATTCCGACCTTGCCAACCTGCGCGTGCTGTTTCGCGCCATCGACTGGCTCGAAGGCGACTTCGACCTGACCGCGCTCGTCGACGAGATGGGTCGCTACGTCCCGCGCGAACTCGACTTCCTCTCGGAAGCGAGCCACGCGGAGCGCGCCGCGAAACTCTTTGCCGGACGCGACGACATCCACGTGCCGCGTGTCTACCGCGAGTTCACCACGCGCCGCGTGTTGGTGATGGAGTTCAGCGACGGCATCAAGATCACCGACCGCGCCGCGCTCGATGCCGCGGGCGTCGACATCGATCGCGTGATGCGCACGCTCGTCGAAGCGTGGTGCGAACAGGTGCTGGTACACGGCTTCTTCCAGGCGGATCCGCATCCCGGCAATCTGCTCGTCGAGCCCAGCGGATCGCGCCTCGTGCTGCTCGACTGGGGCCTCGCCAAGGAACTGCCCGCTGACTTTCGGGCGCAGGTGCTCGCGCTCGTGCTGGCGCTGCTGCGCCGTGACCCCCAGGAGATGGCGCTCGTCCTCGAGTCGCTCGGCTTCGCGGCGCGCAACGGCTCACGCGACGGGCTGGTGGCGCTCTCGCGCGTCGGGCTCGAAATTGCGGGAGAGCTGGCGACGACCGGTTCGCTCGGCCCCGAGCGCCTCGAAGCGATCGGCGAAGAACTGTTGGCAACGGTGCGCGCCAACCCGCTGGTGCGCATCCCGAGCCACATGGTCCTGCTCGGCCGCACACTCGGCCTGCTCTCCGGTCTCGCGCGACGACTCGACGCGGGCGTCGATCCGATGCTGATCGTCTTCCCCTACATCGTCGGCTCGCAAGCCCGCTGAGCGGGCGCGCAGCGAGCCGCAGGCGAGCGAAGTTCATCAGGACGTGCCCGCCAACCTCCACCCTTTGCGCCTCGGTCTCGCACTCGGAGGGCCCATCGACGCGCACTCGTGGAGTGCGACCGCCGAGCTCGCCGTGTGGGCCGACCAGAATGGCTTCGATTCGATCTGGCTGCCCGAAGGTCACCTGCGACCCGGTGCCACCGCCTCGCCCGTCGTCGCGCTCGCCGCACTCGCGGCGATCACCAGACGCGTGCGTCTCGGCACCACGTCGCTGCTGATCTCGATCCACGAACCCCTGCGCGTGGCCAAAGAGGTCGCGACGCTCGACCAGCTCTCGGCCGGTCGCGCCATCCTCGGTGTGGGCAGGGGCTTCGATCCCGCGATGTTCAAGGCGTTCGGGATCGACCCGCGCGACAAACGCGACCGCTTCGACGAAGCGCTCGACGCGATCCTCGCGGCGTGGAGCGAAAAGGGGCGCGGCGCGGACGAAGCTTTCGCTGCGCTGCAGCCGGTCCAGCAACCCCATCCACCGATCTGGGTCGCCGCGTTCGGGCCGAAGGGACTCACCCAGGCGGCGCGGCGCGGGCTGCCGTATCTCGCCTCGCCGATCGAGAGCTTCGCGACGCTCGTCGAAAACTTCGCAGCACACGCCGCGCAGTTGCCGGCGGGTGTCGAAAGGGACTCGCTGCCAGTCGCGGTGATGCGGACGGTACACGTCGCGGCGGACGGCGCGGAAGCGCGTCGCGTGCGCGAGGCGGCGGACGCGGAGTTCACGGCAATCGCTGCGCGCGCTCGCGGTCCGATCGCAGCGCGCGCAGCCGGTGCGGCGTCGGACCGGGTGATCGTGGGCGAGCGGGGCGAGGTCGAAGAGCGGATCGCGCAGTACCAGGAAGCCCTCGGGATGAATCACCTGGTCGTGCGGCCGGCGTCGCGAACCGGGGAGCGCGAGCGCCGCGCGTCGCTCGAGCGGATCCGGGAGTACGCGACCTCCACCGGGCACTACGCCCGATGAGCCACGCTACCCCTCCCGCGTGAAGGTCACGAACGCCATCGAAGGGCGCTTCGAGTTCTCACGCATCGCGAAGTGGAAGCCCTCGAAGCTCCAGCCCTGCGCGACCCACTCGTTGAGAATGCGCTCGAGTTCGTCGTCGGCGACGTTGCTGGTCTCGACCACCTTGTAGAGAAGCGCCACACCACTCCCTTCTCGGCGTTCACGGCGCGAGACGCGCCGCGATGTCCTTGGCTGCGTAGGTCAGGATGAAATCGGCCCCGGCCCGTTTGATTGCGACGAGCGACTCGAGCATCGCGCGCGGCCCATCGAGCCAGCCGCGCTCGGCGGCGGCCATCAGCATCGCGTACTCGCCCGACACTTGATATGCGGCGAGCGGCACGTCGAAGCGCCGGCGCGCTGCGGCGAGCACATCGAGGTACGGGAGCGCCGGCTTCACCATCAGGATGTCGGCGCCCTCTTCGAGATCGAGGTGCATCTCGCGCAGCGCTTCGCGCTGGTTGGGCGGGTCCATCTGGTAGCCGCGACGATCGCCGAAGGCGGGCGTGCTCTCGGCGGCTTCGCGGAACGGGCCGTAGAAGGCGCTGGCGTATTTGGCGGCATAGGCGAGGATCGGGATCGACTCGCAATGCGCGGCGTCGAGGGTTGCCCGGATCGCGGCGACACGACCGTCCATCATGTCCGAGGGCGCCACGATGTCGGCGCCGGCGCGCGCATGCGAGAGCGCCGTCGCGGCGAGGCGCTCGAGGCTCGGGTCGTTGGCGACTTCTTCGCCGTCGAGCAGGCCGCAGTGTCCGTGATCGGTGTACTCGCAGAGGCAGACGTCGGTGATGACGCACAGCTCGGGCGCAGCGCGCTTCGCGGCGGCGACCGCGCGCTGCACGATCCCATCCGCTGCATCGGCACCGGAACCGCGCGCGTCCTTCTGTTCCGGAATGCCAAACAAGATGACGGCGGGAATGCCGAGATCCGCGACGGCCTTCGCCTCCTCGGCGATCTGATCGGCCGAGAGCCGGAACACGCCGGGCATCGACGTGACCGCCTCGCGCACGCCGCTGCCGGGCACGGCGAAGAGCGGGAGCACCAGGTCGTCGCGCGAGAGGCGCGTCTCGCGCACCAGCCGGCGCAACGCTTCGGAGCGCCGCATCCGCCGCATCCGCACGGTGGGGAAACTCATGCTTCGTCTCCTCGCGCGCGCGCCGCAAAGTGGCGGGCGAGCGCTTCGACCAGCGCGCGCGCACCGGCGCGCTCGGGAACCACCTGCGCGGGCAGACCGACTTCGCCGAGCGCTTCGGCCGTCACCGTGCCGATCGCCGCGACGACCGCGCGCGACGCAGCCGCACGTGACGCTTCGTCGAGGCACGCAGCGAAGCGGCGCACCGCCGAAGGACTGGCGAAGGTGAGCGCGTCGACCTCACCCGCGACCAGCGTGGCGCGGAGCTGCGCAACGTCCACCTCCGCCGGCGCCGTCGCGTACACGATCACCTCGTCGACGCGCGCGCCGGCATCGCGCAGGCTCTGCGGCAACGTCGGTCGCGAGAGTGATCCGCACGGGAACAGGAAGCGGCGACCGGCGGGCGGCAGCACGTCGCGCACGGCTTGCGCGAGCGACGCCGCGTCGTAGCGCGAGGCCGGCACTTCAGGCGCCGCGAATCCCGCGCGACGCGCCGCGCTGGCGGTGCCGGGACCCACGCACAGCACGCGCGTGCGCAGCTGAGCGGGCGGTCGTCCGAGCGCGACGAGTCGCTCGCCGAGCGCGCGCACCGCGTTCGCGCTGGTGAAGACGATCGCGTCGTACTGATCGAGCGCGCGCAGCGCCGGGGTGAAGCGGTCGTCGTCGAAGGCCTTCGTCTCGGTCATCGGCACGCACGCAGCTTCGGCGCCCGCTTCGCGCAGCACGGCGACCAGATCTGCGGCCTGATCCGCTGCGCGCGTCACCAGCACGCGTTTGCCGAAGAGCGGCCCGGACTCCCACCACGCGAGCTGCTCACGCAGCCGCACGACGTCGCCCACCACGATCACCGCGGGCGCGGCAAGTCCTGCCTCGCGCACCCGCTGCGCCAGCTCCGCGAGCGGCGCCTCGACGACGCGCTGGCGCGGGGTGCCACCTTCCATCACGACGGCGGCGGGCGTCTCGGGCGCTCGTCCGTGCGCCAGCAGCGCCTCGACGATCTTCTCGAGATTGCGCATCCCCATCACGATGACGAGCGTATCGGCACCCGTCGCGAGCTTGTCCCAGCGGATCGACGTCCACGGGCGGCCGGGATCGCGGTGTCCGGTGACGACGGTGAACGAGCCGGCGTAGCGCCGGTCCGTCACGGGAATGCCGGCGAAGGCTGGCGCGGCCAGCGCCGCGGTCACGCCCGGCACCACCTCGAAGGGCACGCCGGCCTCGCGACACGCGCTCGCCTCCTCGCCGCCGCGACCGAACACGAAAGCGTCACCGCCCTTGAGCCGCACCACGAGTTGACCCGCGCGCGCACGCGCCACGAGCAGCTCGTTGATCGCATCCTGGGCGCTGACGGGAGTGTCGTGGCTGCGCTTGCCCGCATCGATGCGCTCGGCATGGGCGGGCGCAAGGTCGAGCAATTCGCGCGCGACCAGCGAGTCGTAGACGACGACATCGGCGCGGCGCAGCGCTTCGGCGCCGCGCAGCGTGATCAGGTCCGGGTCGCCGGGGCCGGCGCCGACGAGCAGGACACGACCGCGCGGCGCATCGCTCACGGAGCGGCCTCGCGGCGAAGTTCGGCAAGGATCTCGTCGCCACCCTTCGCGAGCACGGCATCCGCCACCTCGGTTCCGAGCTGCTCTGGATGCGCGCCCGAGGCTTCCGCGCGCACGACACGCGCACCGTCCGCGCTGATCACCATCCCACGCAGGCGCAGACGTCCGTCCTCCTCGGGCTCCGCGAACGCGGCCAGCGGCACATTGCAGTCGCCTTCGAGGCGCGCGAGAAAGGCGCGCTCGGCGGCGATCGCAAGCGCGCTAGGCCGATCGCTGATCGCAGCGAGGTCGGTGGCCAGCGCTTCGCCGCCGCGCGCCTCGATCGCGAGCACGCCCTGCCCGACCGCCGGCAGCATCAGACTCGCCGACACGCGCTCGTGGATGCGCGCGCCGAGGTCCAGGCGATCGAGCCCTGCGCACGCGAGCAGCACGGCGTCGAAGTTGCGTTCCGCGAGACGTTCGAGACGCGTCGTGACGTTGCCGCGCAGTGCGACGACTTCGAAGTCCGGGCGCAGCACGAGGAGTTGTGCGCGACGGCGCGCAGAGCCGGTGCCGACGCGCGCGCCGATCGGCAGGGCGAGCAGACGCATGCCGGGCTCGCGCGCCACCAGCGCGTCGCGCGGGTCGGCTCGCGCGGGAAACGCTGCGAGCACGAGTCCTTCGGCGATCCGCGCGGGCAGATCCTTCGCGCTGTGCACGGCGAGGTCGGCGCGACCGTCGAGCAACGCCTCCTCGATCTCCTTGATGAAGAGTCCCTTGCCGCCGATCTTCGCCAGCGACACGTCGGCGAGGCGGTCGCCGCTGGTACGCACCGTCACCAGCTCCACCGCGACGCCGAGTTTTTCCTCCACGCGCCGCGCCACCCAGCCCGATTGCGCCAGCGCGAGCTGGCTGCCCCGCGTCGCGAGGCGCAGGCGCTTCACGAGGACGCCTCGTCGCCGTCGGGCTCGACGTCGGCGTCGGCGCCGGGGGCCGTGGGGTCGTCGAGGGCGAAGAGCACTTTCGCCGCTTCGAGGTAGGCGAGCCCGCCTTCGCGTTCGGCCTGTTCGCGCAGCCGCGACACCGGCGCGTGCAGCAGCTTGTTCACGACCGCGCGCGTCAGCGCCTCGACGCCGCGTTGCTGCGCTGCGTCGAGCCCGAGTTTCACCGCGACCTTGTCGAGTTCGCTCTGGCGGATCGACTCGGCGCGCGCGCGCAGCCGCTGGATCGTCGGCACCGCCTGGAGCGCCAAGAGCCAGCCGCCCCAGCGCTCGACCTCTTCCTGCACGATCGCTTCGGCGCGCACCGTCTCGCGGCGGCGCTCCTCGGCGTTGGCTTCGGCGACGCCGCCAAGATCGTCGACGTCGTAGAGGTAGACGTCGTCGAGCTGGTTCACGGCCGGATCGATATTGCGCGGGACGCCGAGGTCGATCGCGAAGATCGGACGGCGGCGGCGCACGCGCAGCGCTGCTTCGAAGAGCGGCGCATCGAGTAGCGGGCGGTCGACGCCGATCGAGGTGAGCACCACGTCCGACATCGCGAGCAGCTGCGGCAGCTCATCGAGTCCGTGGGCACTGGCGCCGAAGCGCGCGGCGAGTTCACCAGCTCGCTCGGGCGTGCGATTCGCGACCGCGACACTAGCGAGCCCAGCGCCGCGCAGCGCGACGAGCGCCGCCTCGATCATGTCGCCAGCGCCCACCAGCAGCGCGTGCTTGTCTTCGAGCGTCTCGAAGATCTGGCGGGCGAGATCGACCGCGACGCGCGCCATCGAGACCGGGCGCGAGGCGATCTGCGTTTCGCTGCGCACGCGCTTGGCGGAAGCGAAGGCGCTGGCGAAGAGGCGGTTCAGCAGGGGACCGCACAAGCCGGCTTCGGCAGCGAGGCGGTACGCCTCCTTCACCTGACCGAGGATCTGCGGCTCGCCCACCACGAGTGAGTCGATCGACGCCGAGACGCGGAACAGGTGGCGAACGGCGTCGTCGTCGATGTGCTCGTAGAGGACGGCGTTCTCCGAGTGTTGCTGCGGGAGCGGTGCCGCCTGGCCCAACTCGCGGTGAAAGAAGGAGCGCAAGCGATGCCGGCCGGCGTCCAGATTTTGCGCGGCGGCGATCACCTCGACGCGGTTGCAGGTGGAGATGAGCACTGCCTCGTGGATCTCGGGCGAGTCCACCAGCTTCGCGAGCCACGGCAGCGGGTCGTCGACGGCGAAGCGCTCGCGCACCTCGACGGGTGCCGTGCGGTGGTTCATGCCGACCAGCAGGATTTTCATGTGATGGCTCCGATGCCGATCACGACGAAGAGCAGGAAGGCGAAGCCGAGCGCGGCGCAGGCCGCTGCCTCGCGACCGCGCCAGCCGGCGGCGAAACGCGCGACGACGAGCGCCAGGTAGATCGCCCACGCGATCACCGACCACACCGCGTGCGCACCGCCGACGAAGAGATGCCCGGTTTCTCCCTGCGTCCACAGCATGCCGGCGATGACGCCGCAGGTGAGCAGCGGGAAACCCGTGGCCACCGTCAACGCGTTCACGCGGTCGAGTGCCTCGAGCGACGGCAGACCGCGCCGCAGCGCCGGAACGCGCTTGGCCTTCAGCGCGCGGTCTTCGACGAGGAAGAGCATGCCGGCGAGCCCGGCGACGCCGAGCAGCGCCATGCCGGCGCTGGCGAGGATCACGTGCAGGTGCGGCCAGGATCCGGCATCGGTGGCGGCCGCGGGCGCGCTCGCGTAGAGCGCGAAGCTCTCGTAGAAGACGCCGAGGAACGCGAGGGGTGAGACCAGCACCGCGAGCCCCTCGAGTCGCCCGCTGCGCAGCAGCAGCAGGCTCACGATCACCGCCAGCCACGCGGCCAGCGACACCGCCGAAGGCAGGTCCGTCAGTTGGGGCGGATGCGGCAGCGTGTGGATTCGCGCGAATGCGATGCCATGCAAGATCGCGCCGGCGGCGAGCAGCCAGCGCGTCGCGCGTCCGAAGCGCGCCCTCGGCAGCGCTATGCCGGAGATCCCCGCGAGCCCGGCGAGCAGATACAAAGCCGCGGTAATGTGGAGTAATTCGATCACCAACTGCGTGTCGCCTCCGCGCAAACTCAAAATGGGCCCGGCGACCCGTGTGTCACGGGCACTGGCGCAAGCGCTCCATCTGCTCGGCGACGCGGGCGGCGTCCTGCACGGACTCGAAGACGCGATAGTTCGGCTCGCCGTCGAGCACGAAGCGGATCTCTTCGATGCAAGTCTCGCCCGCGAGATGGCGGCGCGCTTCCTCGATCAGGATCTCGGCGGAGCGCTGGACCGGGAGGCCGCCCCGGCCTGCGCCGAGCGCCGGCGCGGCGACGCTGCGACAGCCGCGCCCGCGGGCGTCTTCGAGACCCGCGCGAAACGACGCGCGCAGCGACGCCTCGAGCTCCGCGCCCTGCAACGGCGGCGTCGCCGACAAGATCGCGTCGGCCGACTCGTCGCCGATCACACCTTCTCGGATCACGATGCGACCGCTCATCGCGCCGACCTTCGCTTCTTCGTGGCAGCCGCCTCGACGAGTCCGGCCGCGAGCAGCGGCACCAGGATCTCGTGCTGGCCGACCAGCGAGATGCCGCGGCCGCCCATCCGCGTCGGCCGCTCGACGACGTTCACCGTCGGCCGATATTGGCGGATGAAGTCGAGATTCACGGTCGTGAAGCGCTGCACGCGATGGCCGAGGTTGCGCGCCAGCGCGATCGCCTTGAGGAACACCTCGGGCAGGATCACCGCGGAGCCGACGTTGAAGTAGACGCCGCCCTCGAGCGTCGCGACCAGACCCGTGAGCGTCTCGAAGTCGCGGTAGCTGGTGGCACCGAGCGCGGCACCGTCGGCGCTCGGGTGCATGTGGTGGATATCGGTGCCGATCGCGACGTGCACCGTGACCGGCACGTCGAGTTGCGCGGCCGTGGCGAGGATCGAGCGCGCCTTGTGCGGATAGCGACCGTGCAGGATCTCGCGCCCGATCGCGGCGCCCATGCCGATCCCTTCGGCGGCGCCGCTGCCGATCGCGGCGTTCAGGCGCTCGGCGGTTTCGCGCGCCATGCCGAAGCTGCCGTCGTCGAGCGCGGGGCCGACGTCTTCGCTGGTGGCGCCCATCATCGCCAGTTCGAGGTCGTGCACGCAGCCGGCTCCATTCATCAGGATGCCCGACACGAAACCGCGTTGGAGCAGATCGACGACGATCGGCGCGAGCCCCACCTTGATCACGTGGGCGCCAAAGCCCCACAAGATGGTGCGGCCGCGCGTGCGGGCACGGGCGGCGGCGGCGATCGCGTCGCGCAGGTCGCGGGCGCCGAGGAGACCAGGCAACCCGTCGAGGAACGCGGCCAACGAGGCGCCCGGCTGGTGCGGACGGGCTTCCGATCGAAGCTGCACCTTGCTCGAGCGGCGGCGCGCTGGGACCGTGCGCACGCGGCTTCGATCAATGCGCGGCGGCGTCTTGCTCAAGAGATCTCGCTCACGCCTTCGGGAACAGCGCGTCGTCCACCAGCTCCGCCAGCGCGTGGCCGATCGCGATGTGCGATTCCTGGATGCGTTGTGTGTCGTCCGAGGGCACGACCAGCGCCAGCTCGACGCGACTGGCGAGCTTGCCGCCGCCGCGACCGGTCCAGGCGATCGTGCGCAGCCCGCGTGCCCGCGCTTCATCGACGGCCGCCAGCACGTTCGGCGAGTTACCGGAGGTGGAGATTGCGATCGCGACGTCGCCCGGGCGACCGTGCGCTTCGATCAGCCGCGCGAAGACGCGCTCGAAGCCGTAGTCGTTGCCGAGCGCGGTGAGATCGGAGCTGTTGGCGGTGAGCGCGATCGCCGGCAGCGCGATGCGCTCGCGCGACAACCTGCCACACCACTCGGCGGCGATGTGCTGGGAGTCGGCCGCCGAGCCGCCATTGCCAAAGAGCAGCGCCTTGCCGCCGCTGCGGAAGCATTCGGCGAGGATCGCGGCGCCGCGCGCGATCGCGTCGGCCGAGCCGGCCGCCAGCGCGCGCTTCACCCGCGCGCTCTCTTCCAGGATCTCGCGGACGCGGGCGGCGGGGTCACGGGGCGTTTCGGGAATCGGTCCTCCAAATCACGACCCGGATCGGCACGATCAGGTCGGGCGCGGATCCAGCCTGCGCGCAGCGCGCGCGGGAGCGGGTGGAAGTTCGGGGCCAGTCGACCGAGATGCCTGAAAGCGTCGAGAATCCAAGGGGATGCGAGTGGGACCAAGATACCGGCGGAGCTGCTGAGCGTCAACGCGGCCGCGCGCTTTCCGCTGCTATGCTGCCGCGCCGTGTCGGCCCGTACGGCGTCTTCCGCTGCTCTCCTTGCCTGCCTGGCCGCTTGTGGACCCGGCGGTCCCGCCGTTGGCGGCGCCCGCAGCTTCGCGGAGATCGGCGTC
>Ga0315278_10007078_pt1 | contig 10233 bp, 7 predicted proteins | sample YL17G06_0_MG_FD_203880 | JGI IMG/M metagenome (GOLD analysis project Ga0315278, IMG submission 203880) | Sediment microbial communities from Yellowstone Lake, YNP, Wyoming, USA - YL17G06_0 | ecosystem: Environmental > Aquatic > Freshwater > Lake > Sediment | place: USA: Wyoming | collected... | reverse complement strand
CCGCCGCCTGCTCCGGCGCGCCGCCTTCGCTGCCGCCTCGGCCGTGTCGATGGCCGCCCTCCAGTCACCCCGTCGCATCTGCACGACGGCGAGTCGGTCAAGCGCCTTCGCCTTGAATGCAGTCTTCCCGGCACCATTCGCCAGTTCGTGCATCGCGTCCGCGTCGGCGCACGCGTGGTCGAGGTCGCCCTGCGCGATGTAGCTTTCCGCGCGGAGGTCCAGAAGATCGAGTTGGCTCTCGACGCCGAGGCCGGGCGCGGTCAGCGCCGCCGTGGCCATTTCGATCGCTTGCGCATGCTGACCCGCCCACGCCAAGTCACTGACGCGTTCCGCCATCGGGGCAGCCGTTGCCGCGCCGGGCTGCGATGTGCGTTGCCCCGGCGTTCTTTTCCTTTGCTGCGAATCCGCCATCAGCTACCCGAAGTCTCCATCCCGCTGCGAGGATTTCCGGCCACTGCAATCGCCGTGCCGGGCCGAATGACCATGCGCATCCGGTGCGGTGCAAGCGCGCAACCGGGAGCAGCGACCCGGATAGTAATCTACCCGCGGCACGCGGCAAACGCGATCCCGCGGGATTGTCCGGCGGAACCGAATTTCCGTCCCGACTCCTTCGGCGCCGTAGATGCACAATAGGAGCCTCGCAACGTTGGGCGAGGTTGTCCGGCGTTTTTCGGAGATCGACGAGGGGCGGCTGCGCACCGCGTCGGCACGCGTTCATGGAGAGCACCATCGGCACCGGCAAACTCCTCCTCGTCGACATCAACATCCTGGGCTTCGGAGCGATGCGCCAGTGGGCCTATGCAGGCAGGAGTTTCGGCGGCCGGCCGACGGGCGCGATCCACGGCACGCTGGAGAAGCTGCTGGCGCTGGTTGCCGAATTCGACGACCATGTTCCCATCGTGCTGTGGGATGACCGCTGCCGGTGGCGTGAAGAGCTGCTTCCCCGCTACAAGCGACATCGGTGGCAGACCGCCGAGCAACAGGCCTTTCTCGAAAGTTATCTCCGGCAGGCCGAGGTCGTCCGGCGGCTGCTCGGGCACCTCGGGCTGCCGCAGCTCTTCTGTCCCGGGTTCGAGGCGGACGACCTCGCGGGTTCGATCTGCCGGGGCATCGATGCGGCGTGGGACGTCGTATTGGCGACCTCGGACACCGACTGGCTCCAGGCGTTGCGCGAGCGCGTGATTTGGCGCTCGCTCCACACCGGCCTCCGGATCATCGCCGAGGATCTCGGCGATCCGGAGCGCGTGAAGGGAGGGCCGTTCGACTCGACCGATCACTACATCATGGCGAAGGCGCTGGCCGGCGACGCGGCGGATGGCATTCCGGGCGTCGACGGCGTCGGTCTCACGACGGCGGCCAGGATCATCCGCGCGCACGGTTCCGTCGAAGCCCTGTGGGCCCGGCACGACGGCGGCGAGCCGGTCAAAGGTATTGCCCGCCAACGGGCGGCAGGACCGGACTATCGCGAGACGTATCGGCGGAACCTGCGCCTCATCGACTGGCGCCTCGCGCCCCCGTTGCCGTTCGACTATCGGTTGCAGGTCGAGCCGGCGAACCGCGACGCCTACGACGCGGAGTGCGCCGCCTGTGGCATGACGGCGTCCATGGAGGGCCCCGTGGTCGGCCGGCGGGATGACCACGCAACGGCGGCGGCGGTCGCCGTCGTCAGACGGATCCTCGACGCCGCCGCCGGTGCCGGCGCGTGCCCGTCCAACAGCGGACAGGGAAGCTGAGATGGGCTGGCTCCTTGCCGTCGCCGCCGTGGTGCTCGGCGTGCCCGCCATGGCGTGGCTCGCGCAGGAGCGGTTGATCTTCTTTCCGCAACCTGTCCTTTCCACCGCGCACCTGCCGGCGCGGGCGATCCCGCTGGAGATTGCCGCCGCCGACGGAACGCACCTTCGCGGCTGGATGGTGAAAGGCGCTGCCGCGGTGGCGCCCACCGTGATCTACTTCGGCGGCAATGCCGAAGAAGTGTCGTGGACGCTGGCCGAGGCGCGCTGGCCACGCGACGTCACGATCGTCGCGCTGAATTACCGCGGCTATGGCGCGAGCGAAGGCGCTCCGGGCGAGCGCGAACTCAGGGCCGATGCGCTCGCGATCCACGATGCGGTCGCGGGGCGTCCGGACGTAGACGCGCGGCGGATCGTCGTGTTCGGTAGCAGCCTCGGCACCGCGGTCGCCGCGCACGTCGCCGCCGCGCGACCCGTGGCCGGGGCCGTGCTCGCGTCCCCCTTTGACAGCCTGGTGGCGATCGGCAAGGCGCACTATCCGTGGCTGCCGGTTTCGTTGCTGTTGCGCCACCGTTTCGACGCCGTCGCGGATGCGAGCCGGAGCCAGTCGCCAGTGCTCGTGCTGGTCGCCGAGGCGGACACCACCATTCCGCCGGAGCACTCACGCGTGCTGTACGACGCATGGGCGGGACCCAAGACCTGGCACGTCGTGCCCGGAGCGGACCACAACACGCTCTACGCATCCGACGCGTTTTGGGGGCACGTCGCACGTTTTCTCGCCGGACGTTGAGGCTGCCGCCGTTGTCGGCGACGAGTGCGCTGCCGGCGACCCCTCGCCGGCCGACGGAACCGCTGCCGCCGTTGCTCGGTATGTGGGGGCCTGGTCGCGCGCGTCGCAGGATCCGCCGCCCCGGGCGGCGCCGCGGTTTGTGGTGTAATCGGCGAATGAATGCCCACCGCTGGCCTCGCCGCTCGCATCGGTTCCTGGACGGGATGCCCCGACCGGCGATCGCGTCCGCAGTCTGGGCCGCCGCGTTGCTGCTGGCGCTCGACGGATGTGTCACGCCGCCGCCTCCCGCACCGACGCCGACGCCCGCGGCGGTCGAAATCCCGTCGCGCGAGCGTTCGTGCCCCAGCTGTGACGACCAGAACCGCGAGATCGCCCGCTTGCGGCAGGACCTCGCGCAGCGGGAGGCCGAGTTGCGGGAGTTGCGCGAGAGCCAACGCGACCAGGTCAAGGTGCTGCAGGAATCCACACGCGAAGTTGCGCGTGCGAAGGTGAAGTTGCGCCGGCTCGCGACGCAGGCCGACGCCGCCTCGTACGTCGCGGAGGTCGAGGTCGCGCTGCAGTCGCTGCGCAGCACGGCGGGCGCCGGGATCCCGCTGCTGGCGCTGGCGGAGGGCATCCTGCAATCGACGGCGACGCCGTTCGCGCAGGGCGATTACGCGGGCGCGATGGATCTTGCCGCGCAGGCCGAGCAACTCGCCACCGTGGTCGCGGACGCGCGGGGCCGGAGGGTATCACCGGCACGCGCCACCGGCGAGGTGCCGTTCCTGCTCGCGGTACCGTTGCGGGTGACCGCCGACAGCCACCTGCGCCGGCAACCGCTCGGCACGGCGCCGGTCCTTGGCGTGCTGCCTAAGGACACCCTGCTGGTGGCGCACGCGCACAAGGGCGGCTGGCTGCGCGTGGAGACCGCCGACGGGCGCACGGGCTGGGTCGACCAGAAGCGGCTGGCCGCCAGGTAAGCCGCGCGCGTCGCTGCCGGTCGCCGTCGCCCGGCTTCAGGGCGACTCGCTCACCTTGTTGCGGCCGGCGCGCTTCGCTTCGTAGAGGGCATTGTCGGCGCGAGCGAGCACGGCTTCCGGACCGTCGTCGTTCTCGCGACTGTGGGTGACGCCAACGCTGATGGTCACCGCGATCCCGTCGTCGCCGACGGCGATGCGTTCCCCCTCCACGACCGAACGGATGCGTTCGGCAACGTCCCGCGCCGCGTCCGTCGTCGTCTCGACCAGGACGACGACGAATTCCTCGCCGCCGTAGCGTGCGACGTAGTCTACGGCGCGAACCGCCTGCTTCAGAATCGACGCCGCGCGCGCCAGCACGTCGTCGCCGGCCGCGTGACCCCATGTGTCGTTGATGGCTTTGAAGTTGTCGATGTCGACCATGAGTAGGGCGAAAGGCCGGTGGTTGCGGCGGAAGCGCGCGAACTGGTCGGCCAGGATGTCGGTGAGCTTCTTCCGGTTGTAAACACCGGTGAGGCCGTCGGTAGCGGCAAGCGTTTCCAGCAGCTGATTCTGTTGCAGCAGCGCCTGGCTCGCGGCCGCCACCTCCGCCTGGCTGTGGCGCAGGCGGTCGACCATCAGGTTGAACACCCGCGTCAGGTGGCCGATCTCGCCGCTCGGCGCGCCCCGCAGCTTGAACGCGAGGTCGCCGCGGGCGATGCGATCCGCGGCGTCGGTCAGATGGTGGAGCGGCGTGACGATCGAGCGGCCCATCCACCAGGCGCTGATGCCCACGAGCAGCGTGAGTCCGGCAACCAGCGCCACGAAGAGCTCGAGCAACTTGAGCCACGCCCGGTAGACCTCGCCACGGTCTCTTTCCGCCACGACCAGCAGCGGTAACGATGGTGGCGCATCGGCGATGCCGAGAACGTCGCTCCGATGATGACCGGCAAAGCGGAACGGCTCGCCCGGCTGCGCGCGCAGGCGATTGACCGTCTGCGGATCAAGCGGCGCCAGTGCGTCAGCCGTGGCACGGGCGCCGAGCAGCGGCAGGCCGTCCGGCGCCAGCAGAATCACGTCGGCCGGCGACGAGCGGACGATGTTCTGCAGACGGGGCTGCATGGTGGCGAGATCGAGTACCGCCGACAGCGCGCCGAGAAATTCGTTGCGCTGTGACAGGATGGGCACGACGACGGTGAGGGTTGCCGTTCGGCGGGCATCGTCGCGCCGCGGCGGCAGGACGACGATGGCTTCGGTGATTGCGGTGTTCGGCCACGTCGACGGCAGCACGACCGGTGCCGGCGCGGCCGCGCTGCTGGCAATCGGGCGCCCCGAGGCGTCGGAGACCGTCAATTCCAGCAGCGGGCCCAGTTTTCCCTGTACCGAGCGCAGGTAGAGCTCGAGTTCGGGTGCGCCGATTCGGATCGTGCCCGGTCGCGGCGCCGCGACGTCCGTCAGCCCGTCGATCAGCGTATAGGCGGCGGACAGCGCCCGCACTTCACCGACGCGCTCCCGGAACCACACCGTCAGCTCGCCGCTGGCGTCGCTGGCGAGCGTGCGCAATTCGTGGGTAACGTTGTCGCCGATCAGGACCTGGTAGCGCCAGAACGACAGCAGGCCGAGACCAAGCGACGGAATCAGCGTGGCCAATACGGCAAACGTCAGGAGCTTGCTCTTGATGCTTTTCAACGTAGGTGCGCAACGGTCCGTGGTCGTCGTGGGGCCTTCGCGGCGGCGTCCTGCGCCGGACGTCCCCCGGGGTCACAGTGTCCGCAATGACGACGTCATGGTAACCATTCATCGCCGGGGCGTCTACGCCAATCTATAATCAATGGCTTGCGAACCGGACTTGCCAACTCTTCGAGGTTGCCGCCAACCTTGACATGGCGTGGCCAGCATGTATACTCCGCCCCGTGCTGCATTGCAGCAAAATGATGTCGCTTCGTTGGCTCCTATGCAACTATTTGTTTTATCTGGAAAACCGGGCGGCTGCCTGGTGCCGGAGATAGGGAGGCCCGTTACCGCCGCAAGGTAACCCCGGATGCACGCCAGCAGTCGCGCGCGGCCGGATCGTGGCCGCAGCCGGGGTAGCTGACAGGAGGTATCCGATGACGAACGGACTACGTGCAACACTCGGCCAGCCCGTCGGCCATGATGTCCCGGTCGAATCCGGCCGGATCCGCAGCATTGTCTTGGCCCTGCTGGTGACCCTGTCGCTGGCGCTGCTGTCCACCGCCGCCGCCCATTTCGACGGGTGGGCTACCCTCGAAGCGTCCGGGCCGCAGGCATTCCCGGCCGACGTTGCGCCGGCGCCGATCCCGGTGCGGGTCGCGCCGCATTCGCTCGCCCCGGGCTCACCGGAACCGATCGAGGCGCTCGCCGCGCTGGTCGCGAAGAAATACCGGATTTCGCCGAAGGTGGGGCGCGAGCTGATCGGCACCGCGTATCGTGAAGGAGCGCGCACCGGCGTCGATCCGTTGCTGATCATCGCGGTGATGGCCGTGGAATCGCGCTTCAACCCGATCGCCGAAAGCGATGCCGGCGCCATGGGTCTGATGCAGGTGATCCCCGGCTTCCACAAGGACAAGCTCGAGGCCGACGCGGGAGACCCCGCGTTCGATCCGCATGCGAACATCCGTCTCGGCGCCAGGGTCCTGCAGGAATACATCAGGCGCGCCGGCAACGAAGCGGCCGGACTGCAGCTCTATAATGGCTCCGGTGACGATGCCACCAACGCCTACGCCAACAAGGTGCTTGCCGAGCGGCAGCGGCTGCAGCAGGCGATTCAGCGTCTGCGGGACCGTTTGCGCGCGTAGTGCCGCGAGCGGATTCGCTCGTTCCTCCTCGTTCGCTCTCATTTGCCATGTCCTTCGACAAGCTGGCCTTCGTTTCCCGGCGCGACCTCGTTCGCACCGGCGTGGCGGTCGTCGCGCTGGCCGCCGCCGCGCTGTGGCTCTCGTTCCATTTCCTGGAACCGGCGCCACCGCGGCGGATCGTGATCGCCTCGGGCGTTGAGTCCGGCCTGTACCACCGTCATGCGCAGCGCTACCGCGAGATCCTGGCGCGCGACGGCGTCACCGTCGACGAGCGGATGACCGATGGCGCGGGCGACAACCTGCGGCTGCTGCTCGATCCCGGCTCCGGAGTCGATGCCGCCTTCCTCCAAGGCGGCGTGGCGCGATTTCCGGAGGCCGACCACCTGGAAATGCTCGCCAGCCTCTATTACGAGGCGCTGTGGGTCTTCTACCGTGGCGACGCGACGTTCGACACGATCCACCAACTCACCGGAAAACGCATCGCGATCGGCATCGACGGCAGCGGCACCCAGGTGTTCGTCGAGCCGCTGCTGGCGGCCAACGGCCTGGGCCGGGACAATTCGGTGCTGCTCCCGCTGGGAGGTCCCGATGCGCTCGCCGCCCTCAGGCGCGGCGAGATCGACGCTGCCCTCTTCGTCGGCGGCGCGCAGTCGGCGGTCATCCTCAGCGCGCTGCGCGACCCGACGGTCAAGCTGATGAACCTCCGGCGCGCCGACGCCTATCAGCGGCGGTTTCCCTACATTACGAAGCTGACGTTGCCGCCGGGGACCATCGATTTCGCCCTCGGCATCCCGCCAACCGAGGTCGCGCTGATCGGCACCAAAGCGATGCTCGCGGCGCGCGATGACCTGCACCCGGCGCTGACCAACCTGCTGCTCGACGCTGCCCGCGAGATCCACGGCGAGCAGGGGTACTTCGAGGGTGCCGGGGAGTTCCCGGGGATCGCCCACGTCGACCTGCCCGTCTCGACGGACGCGGTCCGCCACGTGCGCTACGGCCCGAACCTGCTCCACCGGTATCTGCCGTTCTGGGCGGCGACCTTCGTCGAGCGGGCGGTGATCATCGTCCTGCCGCTGATCATTCTGCTCGTCCCGCTGCTCAACTACCTGCCCGTATTCTTCCGTTGGCGGGTCCGCTCCCGGATCTTTCGCTGGTACGGCGAACTGATCCTGCTGGAACGCGATGTCGCGTCGCGCGAGGAACCGCTGCCGGTCGAACAGTGGCTGCAGGACATCGACCGGATCGAGCGCGGCGTCGCCGGCATCCGCACGCCCGCGAGTTTTGCCAGCGAAGCGTATACGCTGCGCGAGCATGTCGGCCTGGTGCGCCGTGCGGTGCTGGCCAAGGCCGGGGGACAACCCGCGGCCCGCGGCTGACCTTCGTCAGGGCGCCGCCGGTCCGCGGCCGATCCCGGGTCCGTCGGCTTGATACACTGAGCGCAGGTCGCGCTGCGATTCGCGCGCCCGCGCGACCCTTTCCCGGAGAACACCGATGCCACCCGCCAACCACCAGTACCGCCTCGCCGCCCGTCCCGTGGGCATGCCCAAGGCGGACGATTGGAAATTCACCGAAGAACCCACTGCCGAGCCGAAGGACGGCGAGGTGCTGGTGCGGGTCCTCTACATCTCGCTCGATCCCGCGATGCGCGGCTGGATGAACGACGCCAAGTCCTACATCGCGCCGGTCGCCATCGGGGAGGTGATGCGCGCGGGCGCGGTCGGACGAGTGGTGGCGTCGCGGCACCCGACGTTCGCGGTCGGTGACTGCGTGGTCGGCGGGCTGGGCGTGCAGGAGTATGCGGTGATGGACGGCAAGGGCCTGACCCGCGTCGATCCGCGCCTGGCGCCGTTGCCCGTCTACCTCTCCACGCTGGGCATGCCGGGGATGACCGCCTATTTCGGGCTGCTCGACATCGGCAAGCCACAGGCCGGCAATACCGTTGTCGTGTCGGGCGCCGCCGGTGCCGTGGGCACGGTGGTCGGGCAGATCGCGAAGATCAAGGGTTGCCGGGTCGTGGGCATTGCCGGCGGCAAGGACAAATGCGATTACCTGCGCGACGAACTCGGGTTCGACGCCGCGATCGACTACAAGACGGAGGACGTGAAAAAGGCGCTGGCGCAGCACTGCCCCGGCGGCATCGACGTCTATTTCGACAACGTCGGCGGGGACATCCTCGACGCCGCGCTGACCCGGCTGGCCCGCCACGCGCGCATCGTCATCTGCGGTGCGATCTCGCAGTACAACAACACGAGCCCGGTGCGCGGCCCCGCCAACTACCTGTCGCTGCTCGTCAATCGCGCGAGCATGACCGGCATGGTGGTGTTCGATTACGCCGATCGCTACGGCGGGGCGGCGCGGGAAATGGCGGGCTGGATGGCGGCGGGGACGCTGAAATCGCGCGAGGACATTGTCACCGGCCTCGCCCGGTTTCCAGACGCGCTGCTGATGCTGTTCCGCGGCGAGAACACCGGCAAGCTGGTGCTGCAGGTCGCGGACGAATGACCCGTGCGCATCGGGCCGGGATTCTCGTAGAATCGGCGATGCCACAGCATCACGAATAACCGGAGGATTGCGATGGACGAGCAGCTGCGCCTCGCCGCACTGGAGTATCACCGCCTGCCGCGGCCGGGCAAGATTTCGATCGCGCCCACCAAGAGTCTCATCAACCAGCGCGACCTGGCCCTGGCCTATTCGCCGGGGGTGGCGGCCGCCTGCGACGCGATCGTCGCGGATCCCGCCGAAGCACTTTCGCTCACCTCGCGCGGCAACCTGGTGGCTGTCGTGACCAACGGCACCGCAGTGCTCGGCCTCGGCAATATCGGGCCGCTGGCCGGCAAGCCGGTGATGGAAGGCAAGGCCTGCCTGTTCAAGAAATTCTCCGGCATCGACGTCTTCGACATCGAGCTTGCCGAAAACGACCCCGAGGAGCTGGTCAAGACGATCGCGCGGCTCGAGCCGACCTTCGGCGGCATCAACCTCGAGGACATCAAGGCGCCGGACTGCTTCTACATCGAGCGCAAGCTGCGCGACCGGATGAAGATTCCTGTGTTCCACGACGACCAGCACGGGACGGCGATCGTCGCCGGCGCGGCGATTCTGAACGGACTGAAGGTCGTCGGCAAGAACGTCGCGTCGATCAAGCTCGTGTGCTCGGGCGCCGGTGCGGCGGCGATCGCGTGCCTCGACCTCATGGTCGGCGTCGGGTTGAAGCGCGAGAACGTCATCGTGTGCGACAGCAAGGGCGTCATCTACGCCGGACGCGAGACGCCGATGGAGGAGAACAAGGCGCGCTACGCCCGCGACACGAAGGCGCGCACGCTGGGCGACGCGATTGCCGGCGCCGACATCTTTCTCGGGCTGTCCGGGCCGAAGGTGCTGACGCAGGACATGGTCAGGGCCATGGCGCCCGCGCCGCTGATCCTGGCCCTCGCCAATCCCGAGCCGGAGATTCTGCCGGAGCTCGCGCGGGCGGTGCGCCCCGATGCCATCATCGCCACCGGCCGGTCGGATTATCCGAACCAGGTGAACAACGTCCTCTGCTTTCCGTTCATCTTCCGCGGCGCGCTGGACGTGGGCGCAACCATGATCACCGAAGCGATGAAGCTCGCGTGCATGCGCGCGATCGCGGAGCTCGCGCACGCCGAGCAGTCGGACATCGTCGCCCAGGCCTACGTTGGCGAGGCGCTGTCGTTCGGGCCCGAGTACCTGATCCCCAAGCCCTTCGACCCGCGGCTCATGGTCATCGTGCCGCCGGCCGTCGCCCAGGCGGCGATGGACAGCGGCGTGGCCACGCGCCCGATTGCCGATTTCGACGCGTATCGGGAGCGCCTGTCGCAGTTCATCTACCACTCCAGTCTCATCATGAAGCCCGTGTTCGCGGGCGCCAAGCACGCACCGAAACGCGTCATCTATGCCGAGGGGGAGGAAGAGCGCGTGCTGCGGGCGGTGCAGGTCGTGATCGA
>Ga0315278_10007076_pt1 | contig 10234 bp, 31 predicted proteins | sample YL17G06_0_MG_FD_203880 | JGI IMG/M metagenome (GOLD analysis project Ga0315278, IMG submission 203880) | Sediment microbial communities from Yellowstone Lake, YNP, Wyoming, USA - YL17G06_0 | ecosystem: Environmental > Aquatic > Freshwater > Lake > Sediment | place: USA: Wyoming | collected... | reverse complement strand
TTTCAGATGAAGATTTTAAGCAAAAGTTAAATTTACATCTTGATTACCTGAAACATAAAAATATGGATGATGTATATCTGGATGGGATTAAAGTAAATAAACGTTTGCTTGAAGAATATTCTGAACATGTAGTTAAACGATTGCGGGATTCTATGAAAAAGACCGCAGCCGGAATTATGCTGGATGTTAAGGATATGGAGGAGATTCTTGGTCTTGAATATCGCAGGGTGGAACTTCATGATGCAATTCTTAAAGATGCTGGGTTTGATCGCAACAGTATCAGTGATGAGGCTTGCGGTTTTACGAGGGCGTTGGATAATTATGTCGATGCGAAGGCTGGCACATTGTTGACCAGACCTCTTATTGGTAAAGAGATGGATGAAATGGAAACTGAAATGAAACGCAAACAAAGTGATGCAAATGTTGCATACCTGAACAGGATGATGCAAACAAAAGAACGAGTGTTGGAGCTAATGAGAAATGATCCGTCTTATACTTGAAATGCCAGATGATGCATATGAAAGGATCCGATGCGGAATTAAATTCGGACCTTTCGGGGAGATTTCTCTTGCAGACCTATCTTCCAAATTTGATATTAAAGTTATAGATGTGCAGCATCTGGGGGATAACAATGATTAAGATTAGTGCAGAAACGCATGATACATTATTATGGTTAAATAGTAAATTTGGCGAACGCCCGTTTACTTTTTCTGAAGTGTCCGACAGGATATCTCCTGTTGTGTTTGAAAAATTTAAAGTTGATAAATTCATTATATCAGATGATACATTTGAACTTGAAAATCCCGGAGCAACGGAAGTACCGGAAGGTTGGAGAATTAACTGGTCTGTTGCCGGGGATGTTATCAAGCGGAGGAAATATTTATGTCACTAACCCGGACAACTGCTGAACAGCGAGATGTCCTTAAAGTATTATATGATGCGTATGGTGCGAGTGTTTTTCAACAAAATGATGTGCGAGACAGAGTCACAAAAAGCATGTTTAAAAAATTCTGTATGAACAATTTTATAGTAAAAGCCGGGAAAGCCAAAATTGTTACTGCCAGAAAAGACAAGCGCGGGTTTAATGCTCGTTATATCAATAACTGGAAATTAGATGTGGCGTGTGTGAAGAGGTACGTAGAATGAAAACAGAGTGTATCAGAAAATCTTTAACAAGCGATTTTAAAAATGTTGGCATGGCTATTGGTATAATTTTAGGTATTATAATCGGAAGTTATATTTTTGGCAGTGCTATTGTTTATTTATTTACTGCGATAAAATCTATAGAGTTTGCAATTGGCGCATATGAAATATTTATTATACTTGGGATACTTTCTCTAGCAATTGGATTTATCCTCAATTTATGTGCGAGTAAGAACTTGTTAGTTGAATACAGAACATTTCCAAATTATTTAGTGGGAATCGCGTTTGTAATGTTTGTATACGTAGGTTATTGTATCGATTCGTGGTCAAAACATACTTGGCATGGTGAACCTTGGCACCCAGATATTAATTTAATATTTGTAATTTTTATACTTGCAGGTATAGTATTAACACCATTTGCGTTAGCATATGTCAGGTGTAAAGAAGAAGTTTTTAAGGATATTATGGGTGAAAAATAATGCCTGAAATTGATGAGGGTAGACCATGAACCAATACCGATGTGAGACATGCAAATATAATGACAACGGGTATTGTGAGGTGTTTGATTACCGGTTATATTCATCAGAAATTGATACGTTAGCGGTATTTGGTTGCGCCAGTCATAGCGATTTCCAATCCGGGTGTGATAATGTGCTGGATAAAATAATAAAACATTGTAGAGAAAGAGCAGGAGAATGTCCAGATGAAGAAACATATACCGATTCTGAAATGGAGATTCTTGTGGAATGGATTGAGAAGGAGAAGGATGGTGAACCATCCATGACTAACAAAACACATTCTTTTTGTTATAAAAAATATTGTGAAACAAGATGTATATGTAATCCTATATACCCACCACGATGTGGATTTGGGTGTGGCATGTGCAATTGTGCGTATTGCATATGCCGGGGTGGTGTAAAATGACAGAAAATGAAGATAACAACAGTACGAAAAATTATAAATAAAGAAGGTTGTGAAACTGTGGTTACGATTGAGGATGATCTGGATAACCCGGTGATGGCTCAGGTAGAAGAGTATCTTGAGACAGTTGGGTTCTATGAACCGCGTAGTATAGGTGAAAAATTTGTAAGATTTATATCAGGGAGGAAATGATGACTAAAGTAAGAGCAATTTGTCCGAATCATGGTGTTGTGCAAGAGATTGAGATGGCGTGTATGTGGGTAGGAAAAATACCTTCGCTTGAAACCGATTTTAAGTTCTGTCCGAAGTGCGGCGCGCGAACTGTAATTGAGAGAGATGTAGATCACTCCCAGAGTGCAAGTTATACGTATACTTATCCTTCTAATGACAATAACGATTATAAACAGCAAGAAATAAACAGGTATAGGGAAAAATATAAAAAAGAATTTGGATTGGAGTAAATGCTTTTAGAACACATAATATACTCAGCAGCGCTTGCGCTTGTAGTCGGAATGATTTATATGCATTATACCGGAAGGAATCCTTCATGGTTGGTTATGATTATGACAATTGCTCCTGATACAGATTTTATTATAAATCGTATTATGTTGGCATGTAATTGTCAGTACCCGTTGATTATTAATCATGGAGATTTTCATAATCTTATAGCATTGTTATTTTTTTCGTTGGTTGCAGCGTTAATTCTTTCACGATATACTAAAATGAATTTTACTGATGTGTTATGTTGTTCTATGATTGGATTTGCAGCGCATCTTGCAGAGGATTTTGTGGTGTATACAGCGTGGTATGGTTATTTCTATCCATGGTCATTACGTGTGTATGGTGTAGCAATCATTCCTGAAACCGGAGACTTATTCGGATTAGCAGATGTGCATGTATTGGTAGTTGGATTATTATTGCTTGCATTAGCAGTTGGTGTAAGAATGTATTTTGATGGCAAGTGGACTATACGAAATCATATCATGAGTTATTTTGATGTTGGACAGCGTATCAGGTATTTTGCAGAAGTATTATTATATGGGAACTCCGAAAAGTTGGAGTGAACTATTCGGATATTCCTAAGAGTTGGTTTTGATGGTAACTTATAGAGAGGCTTTAAATATATTGTTAAGTGTCTGCGATGGTGCGAAAGAGGATGATTCCTTGGGGTACAATGCAATAGATAGTCCTATCGCTAAATCATTATCTGCATTTGTATCATGGTCTGATAAACAACAGGCTCTTGCAGCGAACATGCTTCGCAAATACGCAATGCAGCTTTTTGATCACGGAATTGATTATCACGCTTTAACCAAAGAGGTGACCAAAGAAGAGAAACAGAAAGCTTTTGAAGAAGCGCGCAAGGCAGTAGTACAGGTTGAAAGACCTATCTTGGATTATAAAGATAATATATTCAGCCTGAAGATGCCCTTTGAGTACAAGGAACTGGCGAAAGAAATTCCGAAACATTATTGGAACAATGACAAGAAGGTATGGAATTATAACATTAACTCACCCGGAGTTGTTGATGGTTTATACAATCTGGTTCAGACACATAAAGAACTGGATATTGTTGTCAAGCCTGCGGCAGTGAACCGTATTGATACTTTCTACAAGGATAAATCACAATTTGATAAGTCTGTCAAAGAAGTAGTATCCATAAAAGAGAATGGTGTTCCTGATATTCCTGTGCCATTGAAGATTAAGCCTTTTGATCACCAGAAGCGCGCATACATGATTGGAACTACATTAAATAGTTCTGCCATGTTGATGGAGATGGGCACTGGAAAGACCATGGCTTCTATTGCAATTGCAGGAAAGCGATTTCTGGATGGTGAGGTTAAGAAGTTGCTGGTAATTGCACCATTAAGTATTTTACATGTGTGGAAGCAGGAGTTTGAAAAACATGCTGACTTCCCAAATAATGTAATTGTACTGAATGATACACAGATGGCAAAGAAGAAGGACAAGATTGGTGAGTGTGGCAAATCCAATACATTAAATGTGCTTGTGGTATCGTATGAAAGTGCATGGAGAATGCCTGATGAACTTATTGCGTGGAAACCTGATATGGTTATCCTAGATGAGAGCCAGAAGATCAAGAATAAGAAAACGCGCAGATCTGAATTTATTCACGAGTTAGGAGATGACGTTAAGTATAAACTCATACTCAGTGGAACACCTGTTACACAATCTCCTGTCGATCTGTATAGTCAATACAGGTTTTTGAACCGGAATATATTCGGTTCAAACTTCTATTCATTCAGGAATACATATTGTAAGATGGGCGGATTTGAAAACAAGCAGATCGTAGGATTTAAAAATTTAGAGGATCTTATCCAGAAAGCTCACTCAATAGCGTATAGAGTGACAAAAGAAGAAGCATTGGATCTTCCTGAGTTCACTGATGAGATCTTATATTGTGAGCTTAAGGAGTCAGCTAAAGCTTACAAGCAAATGGATAAGGAGATGAGAGTTATACTTGAAAGTGGAAAGTGTACTGCTCCAATCTTATTGGCACAGATGACAAGGCTTTCACAAATTGCCGGTGGTTTCTTACCAATAACTGATAAGAATGGCAAAGAGACTATACAGCAGGTTGGGACAGAGAAACTGGAATTACTCAAGTCATTTGTAGAAGATTTTCCACGCCACAAGAAACTGGTAATCTTTTGCAGGTTCATCCCGGAGATCAATGCAATTTGTTCTATGTTAGAGGAGATGAAGATTTCATATGCAGCAATCACAGGAGAAGTGACATCAAAATCACGCGAGATCCTTATAGATAATTTCCAAAAGAAAGAAGATCCGAAAGTTATAATCTTACAGAGTGCGGTTGGGGGTCTTGGTATTACATTGACGGCAGCGGATACAATGATATTCTTTAGTAACACATTTTCTTATTCAGAATATTCTCAAGCCAGATCGAGAATTCATAGAATTGGACAGTGTAACCGTTGTCTTTATATACAATTGATTGCAAAAGGTACTGTTGATGAACAAATAATTTCAGCATTGAAATCCAAGAAGAATGTTGCCGACATGATTGTAGATATGAAGGGAGGAATAATATGAAATTGATCGAAGTTGAAAAATGCGCGGATCCTCAATGTCCGTATTTCAAAAGAATTGAACATGAAGATTATTCTGATGAGTGTCATTGTTTGAAATCTGACAGGAATGTTCCACAGATCGAATATGAAGAGCAGGAACGTGGATTTACAAATCTCCGGTCTATTGCTGGTAAATTTCCATATTGGTGTTTGTTGAAGGATATTCTATGAAGTCTACACAACCGGTATCCAGTGAATTATTTGTTGCCATGATGATATATCATGTAACAGAGGTTGAGAGAGAACGAATCTGGTTATCCAAACTTGTAGATTTGCTAAAAGATTATATGGATAAGATGGTTATATGGCAGGCAATGGATACATTGGATGATTGGATGATCATTTGTGGTGAATATGGAGAGACGGAGAAAGGGCGCGCCGGAAGGTTGTATTTTATAGACACTCATGATGGTGGAGACGATAGGATTAAGCAGTTGTATGATAAATACTGGATGCAGATAACTGGTGGTTCATGACAGAACGATGGCTAACCAAGATGAAAAATAATGTGATGATTGTAGTGTGTCCACATTGTGGACATAAAGCTGACTATCCAAGTGATACGTGTGATATGTGTCATAAGGAAGTTGAAATGCCTGATGAACAAAAGATGACAAAAAAGATGTGGTGGTAAAATGGCTGAAGATGGAAGATGGAAGAAATTTGGAGTTATTTTGACAGTGGCTTTGTGGTCGTTGGCAACAAGTTCGATTTGAGGAGGCAAAATGCAGGACGCAATAACTGATGAAGTATATTATACGTGGAAAGATGGTTTTAAAATTGGATTGTTACTTGCAATTGTAATTACATGTATTATCTATGTGATTGGGAAATTTGTTGGAGTGTTCATATGAACGATTTGATTACATTGTTGGAACAAAACAATTCATCATTAAAACGGGCGGTTGAACGTTCAAATGATTTGGTTGACTGGTGTTATAAGTTAGGCGGAACTCCGCAGAACCAAGGACAGTTTGTTGCTTTGCTGGAATCTACTATTGATGATAATACTAAAAAGATTGCGGAGTTGAAGAAATTATGACTGAAGATTTGAAAGGTATTAAAAATGCTTTAAAATTTCTTATTGAATGTAAGATGAATGATGAGATATGTAATGCTCAGTGTAATGTACATAATTCACATCCTTACGAGGGTATTAATAAAAAATCTTACAAAAATGATGATAAAAAAGTGGCTCAAACAATTAAAAAAATATATAAACCAATATTGGATGGATTGAAATGATTTGTCCGAAATGTGGTCGTGAGATGCAAATCGGATCTCCTCATGATGATGGTTGGATATACCAGTATGAATGTAGTTGTGGGTGTATAATAGGAGTTGGTGGATAATGGAAATGGATCTTGTAAAAAGAAAGGATAAGATTGAGAGATTGTTGGAAAGTCGTGATCTGTTGTTTAAATCCATGGTTAAATATGGTTCGTTTAACAAATGTTATAATTATTTGTTTGAGAAAATAAATCATCAACTTGACGAAGAAGGATTTAATTTAGCTGATGGAAATTATGGTGATCTCACATGAAACGTAAAGATTGGCTTAAAGAAGTTGCAGAAGATTGTCAGTTTGCAAAAACAGTTGAAGGTGGAGCAATGTGTTCAGAAGGTAAGCAGATAGAGTATTGTAGTTTTCATAAATGTCCAAGGATCGAGATGGAGCGAAAAGATGATTAAGAAACAAATTAAGATTGATTTTTCCGATGTTAATCAGGACATTTTGATGTTCTGTGCATTCAGGTATGCACTTGGAAGAATGACATATGTGGTTGGCGCAATATGTGATATCATGCGAGATAATTGGGGTAACATGTCTGCGTCGCGTAGAGAAATGTTTAAAAAAGAGATCCGTGAAGCGATTGCTGCCGGACAGGCAGGAATGGATATGGATGTAAAAGAGTGGGAGAGCCTGCTCGCGTTGGAGGATTAATTATGAAGTGCGAATGTGGGTATGAAATTAAGAAACCGAAAGCAGAAATTGTTGGAAAAGAATGGTGTGTGATTTGTCCGAAGTGCCAGAAAATATACAGGTTATGGGAAGTCAAAGATGAAAAATCCTGAAGCTATATATTGGAATTGTGATTTTCCGGTTGTGATTGATGGCGCGCATCTTCCAATGGACGAGGCATTAAAACTTGCGAATGAAGATATTGGTGACATTGAAGATGAATACGGAAAATGTGTTGGTATAAGACACTGGTGGGCGCGTTACCAGTTCGTATCCGAAGATGATTATGATGATTATAATGATGATTTGGAACCCGGCAAAGATTCGTTGTGGTATATTCAGGAGACTACAAAACGTCCGAAAGGAGTTTGTAAGAAAGTAACTGTGCTGGAGTTTAAGTAATGGTTGAAAATGTGGTAAGATGTCATTGAGAACAGATAATGTGATGGAAACCGCAAAGCTGATATACTTAAAATGTGATATATGTTGTTATAAAGAAAAACGTTCATATGGAGTTTAACAATGCAGGAACCAAAGAAATTTAGTAGTTGGCGTATTATTGGAGTATGTCTGATTGTTATAGGAGTGAGTATGGCTACAATTACATTGTATCTTACTTTGTCAATAGATGAATGGTATGAAATTTCTTTGTTGGCATTCCCGCTCATTCTTTCATTTATTGGGGTTGGGGCGATATTTTTGTTTGACAAAGAGGCGTGAAATGACTTGTATGTTAGCTCAGTGTCCTCACACTTCAGCGGTGTGTATGGGATTTGGTTGCCAGTATTATCAATCGGATTATAAAAGTGAGTGGTATTTTGGAAAGATGGCGAAATTGACAGAATTTACTGATGATGAATTGGTTGAAGAATTAAAAAGGAGATTGCACAATGGAAAAAGTGTTCAGTAAACAGGAGTGGTTGCATCTTGTTTCTATAGTGCATATAGATTCGTTATCTGGTAATAAAGAGAGTGAACAATTATATCAAAAGATGAAACAAATAAAATGGGTGAAGAATGACAGATTGTGATAAAGAAGCGCGCGATGCGTGGTGCGGTAATTGTGGATTTGCCCAGAGCGAGACATGTTGTTCTGAAACTAATTGGAAACGTTGTCGTATGATGTCTGCTCCAAGTGAAATGGCTTATACCAGAGATTTGTTGGAAGTACTTCTCGCATATATGAAATATTCGAAAGGTGTTCATTTTAAAAGTGGAAAGGATGAATTTGAACAATGGTATAAATTTGTTCAGAAGTTTCATGATGATCCGATAAAAATAATAGAGGAAGGAAAAAAGGATGGTTGGTTAACATGACAAAACATTTTGAAGAAAAAAAGACAAAACATTTTAAAGTGAGAGGGTGGTCACATATAATTATAGAAGGATTTTGTTGTATAAATCAGGACTATGAGCACAAACATTCCAAATGGGTATATGGATGGAAAGGAAATAAGAACCCGGAGGATCGTGGTAAAAAACCAAATCCTGATTATGATCCGGAAGCAAAACCTGATGAAAAACCAGATTATTGTAAAGGACATGTATGCGATGCATGTATTCAGGAAAATCGAACATTATGTCCTCATTTAGCATTTTGTGGTGTTGATAAAAAGTTAAGGAAAAAGTTTTGGAAAGTTGTTAAGAAGGAGAAATTATGATGAGTAAAACAAAGGCAAAGAAAATTCAGAATGTTGTTGCAGAGTGTACATCAGATGAGAAGAAACGTATACGACAATTAGAACGGAATTTGATGTTAAATGAGTTGTCAGAGTATATTGATGAGATATATCCAACTGAAATAGACCTTAGAGGATATTTATATCCAGAATATATAGTGCGAGAACAAAAAGGATTGTGTGATGCATATGATAAGATACGAGAGAGGATAGAATTATTCCGTGAGGTAAAATGATAAAAGATACCAGAAAATTTGAAAATGAAGAATATAATAATCGTTTGATGTTTATCAATGATTTTTTCGATAGAAATAGCACTGATAACGAAAGTATAGAAGTATATGCTGATGTTGGATGGAAAACATTACACGATATTCGTATTCGTTATGAATCTGTTAAAAACAAAAAGCACGTTTCAGAATCATATTATCTATCACCAAAAATGATGACAGATTTGAGTTCGTCAACGGTGATTTCGATATGCACAGATTTACTAGCACGATGGAGAGGTGAGGTGGAATAATGCCATCAGAATTAAGTGTAAGGATGTCTCATCAAATAACATTGGATTGTACACCGGAAGATCTGCGTGAACTTGCTGATGAAGTTGAAAGAAAGATTAAAGATTGTAAATTAGGAGATGATACATTGGTAAAATATATTCATGGAAAACGCGTGACACTTGCGATAAGAGTGGATCAGGATAGAATATGACAGACAAAAATAATCACGAAAAAAATATGGATAAACGATGGGAGATGTTGTATGCACTATTAGGTTTTGATCTGATGTATTGGAACGAATCTAAACAATCGGATCACCCTGATCGAACTGGTATTTTAAGACAGACAAAAAGAATTATTGACATGATGCAGATGTTCGAGCGTGAGTATCCATGATAGATAAAAATGGCTATCCAACTGAAGAAACTCTTGCAAGAGTCAGGAGTTTCAATCCGTATGAACAGGGCTTGGATGAATTTATAGAGTTTCTGATGGACAATTGGGTAAATGGTTATCCGCCGGAGTTTGATAAAGAAAAGCGTATCCTGAAACTGAGTACCGGGGGATGGTCTGGGTGCGAGGATGTCATTTCGGCATTGAAAAGTAATTTTGTCTTCTGGACATTGTTCTGGTATAGTTGTTTCCGTGGGGGGCACTATGAATTCAGAGAATTGACAGACAGGAGAAATCTATGATCATTGAGATTGGTTTTGGTAAAAAAGCCATGTGGATATCTATATTTGTATTTATTATGTTGTGCAATTGTGCTTTTGGAGTGATATGCGGAATTGCTGGATCTAAAAAAGTGCGAACTATGATCTTGGGGATTCGTTGATGTTCTTATTATTCTTTGTTTTGGGAATTGGATGGTGGTTTGCGGAATGACAACTATTAAAATTGTAGTCGGAATAC
>Ga0315278_10007074_pt1 | contig 10235 bp, 5 predicted proteins | sample YL17G06_0_MG_FD_203880 | JGI IMG/M metagenome (GOLD analysis project Ga0315278, IMG submission 203880) | Sediment microbial communities from Yellowstone Lake, YNP, Wyoming, USA - YL17G06_0 | ecosystem: Environmental > Aquatic > Freshwater > Lake > Sediment | place: USA: Wyoming | collected... | reverse complement strand
CCGGTTGAACTGGTTCTCGGGGTGATGGTGATGACGGGCATATATTTTATTTTTCATTTTGATCCCCGTTATAAAACCGGTATTCTGCTGGGTATCTTTTCCTCATTGCTGGCTGCCTGTTTCACCATATTCAATAAAATCCTGCTGAAACAACACAGCGCAATGCAGGTTACCCTGCATGAACTTACAGGAGGATGGCTATCCCTGACCTTACTGCTTCCGGTATACCTGCATTATTTTCCGGTGCAACAGTTCCTTCCTTCATGGAGCGATACCGGTTGGCTGCTCGTGCTTAGCCTTTTCTGCACCGTACTGGCATTTAACCTTTCCATGAATGCGTTGCGTAAAATTTCTCCCTTTACCGTTAACCTTAGCTATAACCTGGAACCATTATACGGTATCTTCCTGGCATTTATTATTTACCGGGAAGACAGGGAACTGGAAAAGGGCTTTTATATCGGCATCAGTATCATCCTGTTTACCGTATTACTTCAAAGCATTAGGATATGGAAGATGAAATCATAATGCAGTAACCCTTAATTTTATCCATAAAGCCAGTTCAATATGAGGTCCACCCTGTTTATCATGATGTGTATTTTCTGCCAGGCTTCAGTGGCACAAAAAAAGCCGCTTGATCATAGCGTATATGACGGCTGGCAGAATACAGGAGAGAAAAAGATCAGCAATAACGGTAAATGGATTGCCTATACAATTGATGTGCAGGAGGGTGACGGGCAACTTGTTCTTCAACAGTCTGCCAATAACCGGAAAATCATAATTCCAAGAGGCTACAACGTTACCATTACCAATGATAACCAGTATGCCGTATTTCTTGTGAAACCTTATTACAGGGATAGCCGGGAAGCCAGGATAAAAAAGAAAAAAGCAGAAGATTTCCCCAAAGATTCCCTTTGTATCATCGGGCTGCAAAATGACAGCCTCATTAAAATCGGATCTGTTAAATCCTATGCGCTTCCAAAAGATGCTGCAGGGCCTCTTGCCTTCCTTAAATATAAAATCAGTGATACCAGTAAAAAGACAAATACTGCAGATCAGGCCGATGAAGGCAGTGAAATGGTCATCATGAATATTGAAGAAGGCAAAAAAAAATCCCTGAATAATGTCAGTGAAATGAAATGGAGTAAAAACGGCAAAATACTAGTGGTGGAAGGACGTGAAGCAAGGGATATTACCGGCAGCAGGAACTGTGTGATGGTGTACCGGGCGCTGGAAGACCACCTTGATACCATCAGCAGCAGGGGAAATGAGTTCATGCAGTTTGCCATAGACGATAATGCTTACCAGGCAGCTTTTACAGCAGAACGGGACAGCAGCGCAAAAGCAATGCAGAAGGTTTATAAACTGTGGTATTGGAAAAACGGTATGGATTCTGCCATATTACTTGGTGATACCCATACGGCAGGCATGAAAATCGGCTGGACAATAAACCGGCATGCCGCACTGGAATTCAGCAAATCTGGTCAACGGCTTTTTTTCGGTACGGCACCCATCAGGGCTCCAAAAGACACGAACCTGGTGGAAATGGACCTTGTCAGGCTTGATGTATGGCATTATAATGATGATTACCTGCAACCACAACAGCTGAAAAACCTGGACCGGGAATTAAAACGAAGCTACCGGGCCATGTTTGATTTCAACTGGTCGAAAATGGTGCAGCTTGCGGATGAAGAAGTTCCGGAGGTTATTATCCCGGATGAAGGAGAAGGCAATTTGTTTGCTGGCATAACGGATAAGGGTAAACGAATTTCGCAGCAGTGGGAAGGCCATACCAGGAAGGATATCTATGTGATCAATCCTGAAAACGGAAACCGAAAGATGATCAGGAAAGACCTTGACGGAACAGCACTGGTTTCCCCTGCAGGAAAATTTATTTACTGGTATGATCAGAAGGCAGGGCAGTATTTTACCTGGCGCGACAGCATCACCCGCAATATTTCTTCCCGCATTACCAACAAACTTTTTGATGAGGAATTTGACATGCCCGACTTCCCTGAAAGTTATGGTGTGGCCAGGTGGCTGAAGAATGATGCCTCCCTTCTTGTTTATGACCGGTTTGATATATGGGCCCTTGATCCTGAGGCTAAGGAAATTCCTGTTTGCATTACGGGGGCCCAGGGGCGCCGCACAAAAACGGTTTACCGCTATCTGCCCACAGATCCGGATGAAAAATACCTCGAGCCCGGCCAGGACCTTTTGCTGCGAACCTTTAATGAAGGCAATAAATATTCTGGCCTGGCCGGATACAGGCTTTCCACCAAAATCCTTCCTTCAAAAATAGTGGAGGGTCCGTTTCACCTGGGGAACCCGCTAAAAGCCAAAAACGCTAACATATACGGATACACTAAAGAAGATGTAAACCATTCACCTGATATGTATGCCAGGCTGGATGACGGTACTGAAAACAAACTCAGTTCAATCAACCCGCAACAATCTGAATATTCATGGGGATCGGCTGAGCTGGTCACCTGGAAAGCTTATGATGGTAAGGAGGCCACCGGAATGATATTCAAACCGGAAAATTTCAATCCTTCAGGGAAATACCCGATGATCGCCTATTTCTATGAAAGATTATCTGATTCATTGTATCGATATCGTCCTCCGGCACCCGTCAGAAGCAGGCTGGATATATCTTTTTTCGTGAGCCGCGGTTACCTGGTCTTTGTTCCTGATATCCGGTATAAAACAGGTTATCCCGGAAAGTCTGCCTATGACTACGTAGTGAGTGGTGTGAGGGCAATGGTCAAAAAGGGCTGGGCCGACAGTACCAGGCTGGGTTTACAGGGTCAGAGCTGGGGCGGATACCAGATCGCCTATTTAGTTACCCGCACAAAATTATTCGCTGCTGCCTGGGCAGGTGCACCCGTGGCCAATATGACCAGCGCTTATGGCGGTATCCGGTGGGAAAGCGGGCTTAACAGGCAGTTTCAGTATGAAAAAAGCCAGAGCAGGATTGGGGCAACTTTGTGGGAAAAACAGTCATTGTATATTGAGAATTCCCCCTTATTTTTTGTCCCAAAAATAACCACACCGCTGGTCATTATGTCGAATGATGATGATGGGGCCGTACCATGGTACCAGGGAATTGAAATGTTTACCGCCATGAGAAGGTTTGGGAAAAAAGTGTGGCTGCTGAACTATAACGGGGAAAAGCATAACCTTGAAGAAAGGAAAAACAAAAAAGATCTTTCCATACGGGAACAACAGTTTTTTGATTGGTTGCTGAAAGGAGAGAAGCCAACAAGATGGATAACCGATGGTATCCCTGCCACTGAAAAAGGAAGGGATTGGGGGCTCGACTGATCAATTCCGAAAAAGAGCCAGGGAGGAGTATCTCATTGGGTAAATACTTTTCCGCCAAACCTGTCGTTCTGGAATAGAGGCTGTTAATTAACAACAGTTTGCGGAAGCCATTTTTTTATTTTTCATTTTTACTTTTTAACTTAAGTAGCATGAAAACATTATCACATACATGGTTTGCCGAAGGATATATCGATTTCGAACAGAAGAAATATACCCTGCTGGCCTACCTGCAGGAAATACACAAACACTTTGACCAGCATAAATTATATCCGCAGCTTGGCGATGTCATTTTGCATTATAATAACCTGATGGCCTTCAAACAAAATAAGGAATTCCTCCAGCAGCATTTCCCCAAAAAACTTACCCAGCCCGATATACTGAAACTTGAATTGCTTTACCAGTCGATCATTGATGATGATAACCTGATGAAAGAACTGGAAGATATCATTCAGTACGCCATCAGCAGAATGAATAACACCATCCAGAATGGAACGGAGATTTATGAATTTGTGGAAGAAAAGCTGGTGATATTTCCGGTTGGACTTTTACCGCTGGAAACCAAGGAAGGATATTTTTTTCTCAGGGACAGTGAGGTAAAGCAAACCAGGGTATACCAGTACAGGCTTAGTTTTTTTGAAAAGCATGATGAGAAATACAGGAGTATTAAAACTGAGTATATCGCGCAATGGGAAAGGAACCTGGTGAATACCTATGAACAAATAAAATCCGAACTGATACGTCACAGAACACAGCTTCCGAATCCCGCCGTGTATGGCATAGAGTCTGAATTCAGTTTCCCGGTGGAAGAAACCCTGCTGCCCATTGCCAAGCGATGCCTGGTCAAATACCTGTCTGATGCTGCCTGATATCAGATATCCCTGTTCACATCAAAGTTTTCCAGTTCCTTAACGATAGCGCTCAGAAAAGTTGAGCCCAGTGCGCCATCAATGATCCGGTGATCATATGACAATGAAAGGAACATCATATGCCGGATGGCGATACTGTCACCCTGCGCGGTTTCGATCACTACCGGTTTTTTCTTAATGGCGCCAGTCGCCAGCACGGCAACCTGGGGCTGATTAATAATGGGTGTACCCATCAGGCTTCCAAAGGTTCCTACATTGGTAATGGTAAAAGTTCCTCCCTGTGTGTCTTCGGGCCTGAGTTTGCTGGTCCTGGCGGCATTGGCCAGGTTGTTAACCTGTTTGGTGATGCCTACTGTATTGAGCTGATCGGCATTGCGGATAACGGGAACGATCAGGTTACCGGTGGGAAGGGCGGTAGCCATTCCGATATTGATATCTTTTTTAACGATGATCTTGTCGCCCTCGACACTGGAGTTTAGCAAAGTGTATTTTTTAAGGCATTTGACCACGGCTTCAATAAATAAGGGTGTAAAGGTGATTTTATCACCTTCCCTTTTTTCAAATTCCTTTTTAATTTTTTCGCGCCATAAAACCATATTGGTTACATCAGCTTCTGCAAAACTGGTTACATGGGCACTGGTAGCCTTACTTTTTACCATATGGTCAGCAATGAGTCTTCTCATCCTGTCCATTTCTATGATTTCCGCATTTCCGGAAAAACTTACCTGCGCTGCAGATTCCTGCTGTCTTGACGGCGGGGCCTGCTGTACTGCAGGGGCAGTATATTGAGTCACGGGTTCCCTTTGGGGTTGAGGTTTCCCGCTTCTTTTAGCGGAAACATATTCAAGAATATCTTTCTTGGTCACCCTGCCTTCGTTGCCTGTGCCGGGAATTTTCTCCAGGTCGCTCATGCTGATTCCTTCACTGGCGGCAATATTCAACACCAGGGGCGAATAGAAACGTACGGAGGAAGAAGGTTTATTGATGGAAATGGTGGAAGGCTGGTAAGGTATATCGGCTACTTCTTCTGCTTCCACTTCCTGGCCAGGCGCGGAGTATTTTTCCTGGGGTGCATGCTGCAACGGAGTCTGCTGAGGCTGAACCTGCGCCCCGGAACGGATCCTGGCGATTACCGCGCCAATGGGAACAACATCATTTTCCCTGAATAGGATTTCATCAATGGTTCCTTCCGCTGTGGAGGGAACTTCTGTATCCACTTTATCCGTGGCAATATCAAGCACCGTTTCATCCTGCTTAACGGTATCTCCGGGTTTTTTGTGCCATTTCAGAATTGTCGCTTCCATGATACTTTCGCCCATTTTAGGCATAACCAGGTCAACTAATGACATATGCAACCAATTTTATAGTCTGAGCCAGCCTTTGGAAAATGTTCTTCCGGCAATAACTTTTTATCTTTTGAAATCATTTCAAAGGTAAACAAATCGGGATAATACCGCTTAATGGTCTTGCAACACAAACTTCCGGAGTATATTCAATGCATTTGTTGCGGTGAGTTCCGTATTTCGCTGCCTGTCGAACCGGAAATGAAAATGATGCGTTTCCGTTTTGCCGGCATTGCCCACTCCGATCCACACTGTTCCCACGGGTTTTTCCGCAGTGCCTCCGTCGGGCCCCATGATTCCCGTAGTGACCAGGGCATAATCTGTCTTCAGCACACGCAACGCGCCTTTCACCATCTGGGAAGCGGTTTCTTTGCTGACAGCTCCGTACTGATCAATGATTTTACTATCCACCCCCAGGATTTCATGCTTTAATTCATTCGCATAACTGATCACAGAGCCTTTATAATAGACGCTGCTTCCGGGTACAGAAGTAACGAGGTGGGCCACGTAACCTCCGGTGCAACTTTCAGCGGTACCCATTGTTTTATGGCGGCTTGCCAGTATCCTGCCTACCACCTGCTGCATGGTCAGGTCTTCATCCACCACCATTACATCCTGAACCTTTTCCTTCAGCATGTCAAACTCTGATTCCAGTTCGGCCATCAGTTTTTCACTACGTCCCCTTGCCGTTAACCTTAATTTCACCATGCCGTAATTGGGCAGGTAGGCCAGTTTGATATTGGAGGGAAGCGTGGTTTCAAAATCATTAATGCGTTCGGCAAGGAAGGATTCCCCGATACCGGCGGTAAGGAGGGTCCGGTGTATAATGGGAGGAAGGGCAAACCTGTCTTTCAGTTCAGGGAGCACCGTCTGGATCATCATTCCCTTCATTTCATGAGGAACACCTGGCATACTGATGAAAATCCTTTCATTTTTTTCAAACCACATTCCGGGGGCAGTTCCCCTTTTGTTCTGGATAACCGTGCAAACATCCGGCACTTCAGCCTGTTTCAGGTTTCTTTCCAGGAGCGGACGTTTGAGAATATTCTGAAAAATATTTTTTACATTGAATAGCGCCTCTTCATTGATCATCAGTTTCCCCTCAAAATACTGGCAGAGCAATGGTTTCGTAATATCATCGGCCGTTGGCCCCAGGCCACCTGTGATGAGCACCACCTGGCTAACCCTGCCTTCCTCTTCAAGGGATTTCCAGATATCTTCCCAGACATCACCTACGGCCACACGACGATGCACCCATATGCCGATTTTATTCAGCTCCTGCGCCATATATGCGCTATTGGTATCAATCGTTTGCCCGATGAGTAGTTCATCACCAATGGTAATGATGGATGCAAAAACCTGTTGGGCCGCCATAATCGGAAATTAAAAAGTGTGCATTATTTTCCGAGGATACCGTCAAGACTTGCTTTACCGGGTCCAAGCAAAACAATGGATAAATGTGCTGTAAGATAAAGCATACCATGTTCTCCATCTCCAAAAACCTGCCCCTGGTGGGCTTTGAAAACTACCACCAACATTTCAATAATCAATATTGATGCAGCAACACGGGTAAATAAACCCATAATCAGGAAAACGGAACAGAAAAATTCAGAAAATACCACCAGGGCAAGGGATATTGTAGAACCCATTCCGAGGAAATTCATGAAGTCTTTTTTATACTGCATGAAATGAACCAGTTTGTCAAATCCATGAGGGATCATCAGAAGTCCCATGCCCAGCCTTAACAGGAAGGTTGCCAGGTTAAAAGCGAAATCACTATATGCGGTACTTATCAGTTTTCTCATATGTACAAATTTAAGAAGCTTCGGTATGAAAACCGGTTTTAACAAAAAATTATTCGGTAATGGAGTTTCAAGCACGGGTTTGGTGCAAATTTTATCCACATCAGTTTATAACCACCGTATATACTAGCGATACCCTTTTAATTTTGCTCATTTAGTTTTTTCATAACATACGTTAGTAGACATTTGATAATATGTTTAGATTAACCATTTCATTCTTTTTGCTGGTGATGGCATCTGCCAGTGCCTATGCGCAGCAAACGATGATATATACGGATCCGCTGAAAGCATATCATAACGCAAAAGACCTTTATCAGAAAGAACAATACAGTCTGGCCTACCCGATTTTCAGGGAGTTGCAGGAAAACAGGAGGGAAACGGATTATGCCAATTACCGCATTCCTTTTGAGGAAGTGGATTTCTATACAATTGTCTGCGGCCTGAAACAGAATGAAGGTGTCGCTGAAGAGCAGGCGAAATCGTTTATTGCACTGCAGAATAACCTTCCCCTTCAGCAGAAAATGGCCTTTCACCTGGGGGAGTATTATTTCCGCAAGTCCGATTATCGCAATGCCATCCTCATGTATGAGCAGGCCAGTATTGAAAATCTCAGCAACAGGGAAGTGGCTGATATGAAATTTCACCAGGGCTACGGGTATTTTACCCTCCGGCAGTTTGACAAGGCAAAGCCGGCACTGAATGCCATCAGGCTTTTACCCGATGATCCCAATTACCTTGATGCCAATTATTATTATGGATTTATCGCGTTCAATGACAGGAATTATAATGATGCCCTGGATGCCTTCCGTAAAGTGGAAAACCACCCCGAATACAGCAAGGTGGTACCTTTCTATATTGCCAATATTTATTACCAGCAGGGTAAGCGTGAGGAAGCGCTGCAGTATGCAGAAGCAGCCCTCAAAAAAAATTCTTCTTCCTATTATGATACGGAAATGAGGCGGATGGCGGGTCACGCCTACTTTGATAAAAAGCAGTATGCCAAAGCCCTGCCATACCTGGAAGCATATGCGGCCAGGGCGCCAAAACTCAGTCGTGAGGACCAGTACCAGCTAAGCTTTGCTTATTATGACAACAAGCAGTACGCAAAATCCATAGAAGGTTTTAAAATGCTAACTGAAGGAAAGGATTCACTGAGCCAGAGCGCCATGTATCTTCTCGGGGACGCATACCTGAAAACCGGTCAGAAGGCCAATGCGAGGAACGCCTTTTCATTTTCTGCCGCAAACAACAGTAATGCCCTTCAAAAGGAAGTTTCCTCTTTTAATTATGGCAAGCTTTCTTATGAACTGGGATTCCAGGACGTGGCGTTGAATGAACTCCGGAATTTTCTCCAGGAATATCCTAATTCAACTTATAGCAATGAAGCCCGTGAATTAATGGTGAATATGATGACGGGTACCAATAATTACCGTGAAGCCCTGGTGCTTTTGGATGGGCTGAAAAATCCTTCTGAAGCGGCAAAAAAATTATACCCGAGGGTTCTTTATGGAAGGGCGATGGAACTGATCAATGATGAGAACCTTGAAACAGCGGATACCCTGCTGGATAAAATCCTGAAAGATCCGAATAATGCGGCGGTGCTTCCCGCAACATATTTCTGGAAAGGTGAAATAGCCTATCGCCGGAATCATCTTGATGAAGCCATAAAGTTCTACAACAACTATCTTACCGGGGCATCATACCAGATGGGCGAAGTGAATTCCGCCAATGCACGCTATAATCTGGGTTACTGTTATCTGCGTAAGGAGAATTATAAAGTAGCCCAGGGCTTTTTTGACCAGGTATCAAAACCGGTAAGCCTGAATTCCTCAGACATGGTGCAGGATGCCTACCTCCGGAGTGCGGATTGCTCATATATGAACCGGGAATTTGATAAGGCGAAATCAATGTATAATACTGCAGTGGGGTATTCATGGAGAGCCGGTGATTATGCTACATATCAACTGGCGATGATAGCCGGGGTTAAAAGTGCCAGCGAAAAAATCCATATCCTGGAATCCTTTGAAAGGAAGTACCCATCTTCAGAACTGGTTCCCAGTATAAACATGGAAATTGCCAATACTTTGCTGGGCGATGAAAAATTCAGGGAATCAATTCCTTACCTGAATAAAGTGGTGAAAGGCACTGAAAACGCGAATTATCTAAAGCCCAGGGCATACCTGCGTTTGGGTATCGCTTATTATAACCTGGACAATAACCGCGAGGCACTCAACAATTATAAAAAACTGGTCGCAGATTTCCCTAATGCCCCTGAAGTGGAAGAAGCGCTGGAAAGCGCCAGGGCCATTTATGTGGAGGAGGGTCATACAGAAGAATATGTGGATTTCGTGAAATCAGCGGGAAGAACCGTCAGCCATAACCAGCAGGATTCACTGGCTTATACGGCCGCTGAAACAAAATATGTAAATGGAGATCTTAATGCGGCAATTACCGGCTTCAATAATTATTTGCAGCAGTTCCCCGGCGGAGAATTTGAAATCAATGCACTCTTCCTGAGAAGCGAAATTTATAACAAAAGAAAGGATTGGAAGAACGCCTTGGCAGGATACGGACAGGTTGCAGACAAGGCTCCCAATAAATATGCAGAGCAATCTGCCCAGCAGGCTGCAAGGATCAGTTATTTCGAACTGAAAGACTATCCTTCCGCGGAAAAATACTTTACCCTTCTTAAATCGGTTACTGGTAACCGTGAGGTACGGCTGGATGCAATGCGGGGCTTGCTTAGATGCCAGTACCAGTTAAAGAAATGGGATGAAGCAGCAGGAAATGCCAATGAACTGCTGAACGAAAAATCCATCAGCACAGACGACAAGGTACTGGCGGAGATGGTGCTTGCAAAAGAGAATCAGAACAAGGCTGAATTCAGTGAAGCCATTCAGCAT
>Ga0315278_10007073_pt1 | contig 10235 bp, 7 predicted proteins | sample YL17G06_0_MG_FD_203880 | JGI IMG/M metagenome (GOLD analysis project Ga0315278, IMG submission 203880) | Sediment microbial communities from Yellowstone Lake, YNP, Wyoming, USA - YL17G06_0 | ecosystem: Environmental > Aquatic > Freshwater > Lake > Sediment | place: USA: Wyoming | collected... | reverse complement strand
GGAAAACCGCATGTCCGGTTCGATGAGGGGACGCAGGAGACGGGCGGAAACGCACCGCGCCTGTGTTCTACTCTACCACAAGCGTTAACGTAGTGGCCACGGCTGTGCCGGGGCCTGGAGTTTGGACGTTTCTTTCCCGATGATTTCGTTTGGCGTAGCCGAACTGTGAAGTGCGGGAGCCATGCTCCCGCCTTTAATAGCCGAGCCATGCTCGGCGTAGGACGATGTCGTTGTTGCCCCTGTGGAACATCGTGCCCTGCGTCATTGTGGGTGTGAAGCACCTATGACGATGGATGTCCAGCACCTGATGCGCGTCACGGAGCCCGGAAGCATGGCTTCCCGGGCAAAAGCGGGAGCATGGCTCCCGCACTCCACGGCGCCTGCGGCGCACAAACGTCCAAACTCCATGCCACGGGAAACCCGTGGCCACAGTGCGTCTTGCCCTGTGTCTGGCAGTCAACACGCTGTGGCGTTAACTTAACGCTTATGCGGCAAGGGGGGCGGGGGAAAAAGAGAGAAGAAGGGCGGCTTGCCTTGGCGTGCCTGCCTCTATCTGATTCACCCACGGGGCAAGCCCGTGGGGGTCTTAGAACCTTATATCGGAATCTCAGGGGGAGCTTTGCGACAATTGACACAAGCCCGGCATTTTGATATACTGCCACAATGAAAAACAGGGCAAAAGGGCTTCACGTGCCATGAACGTTGATCTCGAATACGCCTTTTCCACATCTCACCGGCGCCACACATCCGATCGGTTGAACACCCATGTTGTTGATCTCACTACCGGCATATGGCACAATGGCAGCCAACTGCGTATGAGGACTGAACTATGAACCATGTCGAGCGGTTCCGGGCCGTGATGAACTTCCAGCCGGCTGACCGCCTGCCGCGCTGGGAATGGGCCATGTGGTGGGACAAGACCATTGCGCGCTGGCATGATGAAGGCCTGCCCCGTTCGCTCACGAGCGTGTTTGACATCGCCCAGTATTTTGGCCTCGATCCCTACCAGCAGTTCTGGTTCAGCACGACCGAGGCAACCATCGAGGCGGCCCAGCATCACGTCGAAGGCTCGGTCGCCACCATGGACGATTACCTGCGGGTGAAACCGCGGTTGTACCCGGATCATTCCGCCGCGATCGAGGCGATGCGCCCATGGGCAGTGCGCCAGGCGCGCGGTGAAGCGGTCGTGTGGGCCACGCTCGAGGGATTCTTCTGGTTCCCGCGCACGCTGATGACCATCGAGCGGCTCAGCTACGCCTTCTATGACCAGCCGGAACTCGTCCACGCAATCAACCATGATCTTACGGAGTTCAATCTCCGCCTCGTCCGCCAGATGTCGAAGGTCTGTGTGCCCACGTTCATGACGCTGGCCGAGGACATGAGCTACAACCACGGGCCGATGATCTCGCGCACGATGTGCGACGAGTTCCTGACGCCGTATTGCCGCCGGCTGGTCGCCGCACTCAACGAGCTGGACATCATGCTCATCGTCGATACCGACGGCGATGTGACGGAACTGGTGCCCTGGCAGCAGGGGGTTGGCGTTGCCGGTGTGCTGCCACTCGAGCGGCAGGCGGGCGTGGACGGCATGAAGCTGCGTACGCAGTTCCCCACCTTGCGGATGATAGGCCACTATGACAAGATGGTGATGAACCGGGGCGAAGCGGCAATCCGCGCGGAGTTCGAGCGACTGAGGCCGTTGATGCAGTCCGGTGGCTTCATCCCCAGCGTCGATCACCAGACACATCCCGGTGTCTCGCTCGATCACTACCGCCTGTATGTCAGGCTGCTGGACGACTATGTGGGGCAATCCGGCCATGAACCCTGAAAGGAGATGGACATGAGACGGGGCGTGGCAATCATCGTCGCCGCTGCCGCAGGTGCCGTGACCGCCCTTTGTGGCGACACAATGAACCTTGCGGGCACATGGGCGTTCACGCTCGACCCGCAGGACCGGGGCATTGCGGAAATGTGGCCGACGAATGTGTTGCCAGACACGATCGGGTTGCCTGGCACAACCGATGCGGCGAAGCGCGGCATGCCCAACCCGAACCCGCCCACGCTTGATGGATTGTACCGCCCCAACAGCTACGAGGGTGTGGCATGGTACCAGCGCGACATCGAGATTCCCGGCGCCTGGAAGGGGATGCGCGTCACCTTGTTCCTCGAACGTGTCCGCTGGGCCACGCAGGTCTGGCTCGACGGCGAACCGGTCGGCACAGTGCAGGACAGCCTGATCGCGCCGCATGAGTATGATCTCGGCACAGACCTCGCCCAGGGCAGGCACCGGCTGACCATCCGCGTAGACAACACGGCGAGGATCGCCCTCGGGCCGTTCGTTTCGGCCCTGTATGGAGGAACGCCGGGCAACTTGAACGGCATCGTCGGCAGAATCGAGCTGAACGCGACCGCACCGGTCTGGATTGACGACGTGCAGGTATACGCTGACATGGAAAGGAAATGCGCAGTCGCCTCGGTGCGTCTTGGCAACGCAACGGGCAAGGCCGGCTCGGGAACCATCGTGGCGGCGGTGGCCTCGCTGCCAACGAAGGCCGTGTCGGCCGCAGTGGGATGGGGTGTCACCGGCGGCACTGCGGTTCTATCCGTGCCCCTGGGCGACGGCATGAAGCTTTGGGACGAGTTCACGCCGAACCTGTACACGTTGCATGTGTCTCTCGTGGATGCCTTGGCCACGGTGGATACCCGCACGGTCACGTTCGGCATGCGCAGTTTCGCCGCGTGCGGCACCCAGTTCACGCTGAACAACCGGCCGGTCTTCCTGCGCGGCACGCTGGAATGCCATGTGTTCCCTCTTGAGGGCGTTCCGCCAACCGATGTGCCGTCGTGGCAGCGCATCTACCGGACCATCAAGTCGTATGGGCTCAACTACATGCGGTTCCACTCGTGGTGTCCGCCTGAGGCGGCGTTTGCCGCTGCGGACATCGAGGGAGTGATGCTCCAGGCCGAGGCGCCTAGGGCGAATGTCAACGCAGGCGACAATCCGCGCCGCGATGCGTTCACGGAAGCCGAACTGCTGCGGATGGTTCGCACGTACGGCAATCATCCCTCGTTCTGCCTGATGACGCTGGGCAACGAGTACGGCGGCGCCGACGAGCTGCTGACCCGGTGGGTGGGCATGTTGATCAAGGCCGATCCGCGCCATCTCTACACGTCCCCATCGTGCGGCCAGTCCACCACCAACCGCCAGTTCACCGTCACGGGCGAGGGCCGCGGCGTGCATGGGGAAGGCACGCAGCACGACATCCGTCGCGTCGTGGCAAGCGACCACCGGCACAGTCCTTTACTTCCCGCCCAGGAGCGAACTGAACCACCCGCTGCCGGGCAGTTTCCTTCCTGTGTTCTGGAGCCCGGTATGGTTCCCGTCACAGCAGCCCAACACCATGGGTATCCTGTGCGATCCAGCGCACCCGCTGTTCGCGTTGTTCCCAACCGACGGGTACAGCGACTGGCAATGGCGGGACATCATCCAGTCTTCGCGCAGCATCGTCCTTGACGGCACACCGGCATCGTTCCGGCCGCTGGTGCAGGTCATTGACAACATTGCACGCAACCACAAGCTGGGCAGTGTGTTCGAGGCGCGCGTGGGCAAAGGCCGGCTTCTGGTCTGCGCAATGGACATCACCAACAGCCTTGCCAGCCGGCCTGCCGCGCGGCAGTTCGCCACGAGCCTGTATGCCTATATCGGCTCGGATGCGTTCAACCCGGCACACGAGCTCGACACCACCATCCTTGACGCGCTGTTCGTCCCGCTGACCGTTAAAAGCGTCCTCGCCACCATGGGTGCGCGCGTGGTGCGTGCCGACAGCGGTGCGCCGGGCTTCGATGCGGCAACGGTCATGGACGGCGACCCGGATACGTTCTGGCACACCGTATGGGAACCGCCGCCACCACCGCCCCTGCCGCACGAGATCGTCATTGATCTTGGGCGCACGACCGTGCTGCACGGCGTGAAGTATTGGCCTCGGCAGGATATCTCCAACGGGCGTGTCGCGGACTTCGAGATCTATGCGGGAAACGAGACCAACCAATGGGGAACACCGGCCGCCTCGGGCTGCTGGCCAGACACGGCCGACCAGCAAACCGTGTCCTTTGCCACGCCGGTGACTGCGCGCTATCTGCGCCTCGTCGCGAAATCGGAAGTAGGAGGCAATGCGTTCACCTCGGTTGCGGAAATAGATGTCATCACCAGGGAGAAGAATGGGAACGAGTCGGAATAGCAGCACACGACTTCCCCCGGCGCACTAAGTCCGCGGAAAGACGGGAACCGCCGACGGCCTTGTCGTGACAGCCTCCAATGCGAACGTGAGCGGCTACACCGGCGCGGTCTCACGCCGGATGAATAAACGGGCACAGTTGCCGTCAAATGGCTAACAGCGTTGCAGTGCGGCGCCATGCGTCTCGGGGTTTTCGCCACCGGCCGGCGCATCGGGGCGCGATGGCGCACCTGCAGTAGCAGCAGTACAGGGAAGACCAGAACTATGACCGCATTGACCAGCAGCACCGCTCCCGGCGACCGAGTCGCCTCTCGGCGTTCCTCACTCACCCGGCGCGACTTTGTGCGCATGGCAGGCGTGGCGCCAGTGGCCATGGCGACCGCAGGCATGGTTGCCCGGCGGGCACTTGGCGCGAATGTCGCGGGCAGCGACACCATCCGCATCGCATTGATCGGCGCGGGCGCCCGCGGCACGGATGCCGTGTTCAACTGCCTCGCCGCGGGCAAGGGCATCGAGGTGGTTGCCATCGCCGACCTGTTCGAGGACTGTGCGAAAGGCTGCTTCGACAATCTCAAGCAGAATACCGAGGCCGGCGCGTTCAAGGTGACGCCCGAGCGGGTGTTCTGGGGCTTCGATGCGTATCGGAAGGCCTTGGCAACGGACTGCAACTATGTGATCCTGACCACACCGCCGCACTTCCGGCCCCAGCACCTGAAAGCCGCGGTCGAGGCGGGCAAGCACGCGTTTGTCGAGAAACCCGTTGCCGTGGATCCGGCCGGCGTGCGCTCGGTCATCGCCTCGGCCGAGATCGCGGCGAAAAAGAAGGTGGGGATCGTTGCAGGCACCCAGCGTCGCCGCATGGCCCAGTACAGGGAGATCATCAAGCGTGTGCACGACGGCGCCATTGGCGACATCGTTGCGGCCCAGTGCTACTGGCTTGGCTGCGAGCTCGGCTACCAGGACCGACAGCCAGCGTGGTCCGACATGGAATACCAATGCCGGAACTGGTGGTACCACACCTGGCTCTCGGGCGACCATATTACCGAGCAGCATGTGCACAACCTCGATATCGCCTTGTGGGCCATCGCCTCGATGCCGCGCGATGTCATCGGCATGGGTGGCCGACAGGTGCGGACGGACAAGCGGTTCGGCAATGTCTTCGACCATTTCGCCATCGAGTTCTCGTATGAGAACGGCATCCTCATCAACAGCTATTGCCGGCAGACGGACAACTGCACGGAGCGCGTGAACGAGGTGATTCTCGGCACCAAGGGCACGGCGCATCCCGGCGACGGCATCATCAAGGGCGAGAAGCCGTACACGTTCGAGGGCGACGTCCCCGATCCGCTGGTGCTCGAGCACGCGGACCTGGTTGCCAGCATCAGGGTCGGCGCGCCATTGAACGAAGGACGGCAGATTGCCCAGAGCACCATGCTCGCCGTCGCCGGCCGGATGAGCGCCTATACAGGCCGCGAGTTCAGTTTCGACTGGGTGATGAACGCGTCAAAACTTGATCTGACGCCCCCCAAGTACGAATTGGGCCCGCTCGAGGATGCGCCCGTGGCCGTTCCGGGCACCACACCGCTGACGTGAACTCACCCCTGCCCATGAGGAATGCGATGCACCCCACCATGCTCAACCGCCGTGAAATGCTCAAGTCCGCCGCACTCGCCGCAGGCGCCTCACTGCTTGCACCCCTGCAGGCCTGCAAGCAGCAGGCTGGGCAGAGCAACGTCTTCAGGATTGGCGCATGCGACTGGTCGCTCGGCCGCTCGGGCCCGGATGCCCTCCGCTTTGCCGCCGAGATAGGCCTTGATGGAGTCCAGTTGAGTTTCGATGAGCCCGGTGGCGAGAGCGACCTGCGCACCGAGGCGGCGCGCACCGCGTGCGCCACTGCCGCGCGCGAGAAGAAGGTGGCCATTGCGTCGCTTGCCATGGGCGCGTTGAATGGCGAGCCGCTGGCCACAAGCGCAAAGGCGGAGGGATGGGTGGGCGAATGCATCGATGTCATGAAGGCCATGGGACAGAAAGTGGTTCTGCTCGCCTTCTTCGGCGACGGCGATGTCCGCGACGTTGCCCGGCAGGACACGCTGATCGCGGTCTTGAAACGCCTGGCGCCCAAGGCGGAACAAGCCGGAGTTGTCCTGGGCATCGAGTCCCAGCTTGACGCCGCGGCGCACCTGCGCGTCATTGACGCCGTGGGCTCGGCGGCGGTGAAGGTCTACTACGATCCGTGCAACGTCCAGAGCCTTGGCTACCCGCTGTACGACGACCTGCGCACGCTCGCCACACGCAAGGTGCTCTGCGAGGTGCACACCAAGGAGGACGATGCACTGCTCGGCAAGGGCAAGGTTGAGTTTGCCCGCGTCCGCGACATCCTGGTCAAACACGGCTATGCCGGCTGGCTGATCATCGAGGGCGCTGTGCCCAACGACATGAAGGTCGAGGAAGCGTACAAGGCCAACGCCAGCTATCTCAGGTCGCTGTTCAATGCCAAGAAGCCGGCATGACCGCCGCGCGGCACGGCCTTGAACCATCCGGAAGCGAACAACCACTTGGGTCGTGGACATGACGAGCTGTTTGCGCTCATTAGGAGGATGCCCGTGAAATTCCGTCCAGAAGCGCTTGCGCTCGGTAGCGTGATGATGGCGCTGTCCGGCCTGCCCTGCGGCTGGCTGATGGCGGCACAGCGCCCAGATGGATTGAGCCTGGCCTCGGGTGACAAGAAGCCGTTTCTGGTCATCATGGTGGACACGAAGCAGTCGGTGTTCACCACTACCACCGAGACGGTGTCAAGCTGGATCTTTCCGTCAACGACGAATTGTTACACGATGCAGGACTGGATCGGCGTCAATTTTGGCGGCCGGGTAGGCATCCTGCCGTGCAACGACACGTGCGACACCGCAGATGATGGCGTTGTCAAAGTCGCTGTTGATTCAACCGATCCCACAGTCGAGGTCCCGGGCGCCCTGGAATCCATCTGCAAGACGGCATTGCTGAAGGCCGCGCCGTATATAGACTTCTCCCGGTACGACAAGGCGAAGACGCGGAAGATCCGGCCGGATCAACTGGGCATCGTGTTCCTCTTTGCCAATCCGGACCTTTTGGGAGGGGCCACCAGTTTCGGCTTCTACGAAATCCCCGAGCCACGACTGAATGGTGTGCAGATTGATGGCTTTGAATTCGTCTCCGCGGCGCCGTCTCGGGACAATATCGGCGCGATCATCCATGAGTGGATTCACCTCTGCGGCGAGAGCGACTTCTACGCCTGCGACCAGACACGGTATGGTGTGAACAACCTCCACCTGGGCTACATCTGGAAGGGTGACCTGAAGGGCCGCAACGGCCCGTCCAATCTCATGCCCCTGTCCATGGAGAATTTCGGGATAGTGAAACCAGAGGTCGTCTCACGCCCGGGCGAGTATGAACTCCGTGCCCGAAGCACGGGGAAGTATAACTACCTGAAGATACCTACCGCGGATCTTGACGAATACTTCCTGCTTGAGAACCGCCAGTTTGACGGATTCGACGATTGCATTGCCAATGATGTCTCGGTACCGGGCATCGCCATATACCACGTGGACCGCAAGCAGCAACGCAAGGATAATTTCAACAATGACGACAGGAATCATCGGCTTGTGACAATCGAGGCTGCAAACGAGGCCACATGTGGGTACAACGAATACAACATGACGAACGGGTTCGATTCGGCGGACCACAATGTGCTGTGGCATCAGGACTTGGTGTTCGGCCCGGCAACAGTACCGGGCACAAGTTTGTATTCGGGGAAAGCTTCCGGCATTTCCATAACGGTAACGAGCCGGAACGGCAGTGTCATGAAGGTGCGTGTCGGTCTTGAAAAGCAACGGGCCCGCCCATTGTGAAGATCCTGGTCACCACCATGGGACCCCTTGCCATCCTGTCCCTGGCACCTGCACCTGGTACGGCTCTGGCCGTCACCGGAACGATTGACCGCCAGGCACTCGTGACGCGGCATACCATCGAGTGGAACGACCTGCACGGCGAGATTCCGCTTGGCAACGGCGCGTTCTGCTTCAACGTGGATGCGACAGGCCTGCAGTCCTTCAGCGGCAGCACCATGTCCCATTGGGCCTGGCATTCCGCTCCGCTGCCGCCCGGATGCACTGCGGCCGACCTGCCACCAACGGGAACGGTGGAGAAAGGCAGGATTACCGGCCCCATGCGGAAGGCGGCCGAACGAGAAGAGCTCGACGGCTGGTTGTTCCGGAATCCACACCCGGCCAACCTCGGAAGGCTCCGCCTTGTCCGATCAAGCGGTGCCGCGCTCGAGGCAAAGCACATCGGCGCCTTGACACGAAACTTCAACCTGTGGACCGGAGTGCATACGAGCAGGTTCACCGTTGATGGCCAGCCGGTCACGGTGGAGACGTGCGTCCATCCCGCGCTGGACATGATTGGCGTCCGCATAGACTCGCCACTGGTGCGCGATAAGAAGCTTGTCGTCGCGCTCGACTTCCCGTATCCCAGCGCCAACAGCGAGGCGCCCTGGGTGGGCGACTGGGACCGCCCGCAGGCTCATGCCAGCACCATGGAACTGTGCGAGGGCTCGAATCGTGCCGGCATCTGCCGCACCGCCGATGCGTCAACATACCATGTCGGCGTGGGATGGTCCAAAGGCAGCACGTTCAGGGAATGGCCCGAGGCCGGCAGCTCACACAGGTTCATGGTGTCCGGCGGGACAACCGGGCCGATGGAGATCGTCTGCGGATTCTCGAGCAAGGCTGTGGCCGCGGTGCCGACCGTGGCGGAGACACAGCAGGCCGCGGCGAACCACTGGCAGTCGTTCTGGAGCACCGGCGGTGCAATAGACCTCTCGCAGAGCAAGGATCCGCGCTGGATGGAACTCGAGCGGCGGATTGTGCTCTCGCAGTATCTCATGGCCGCGCAATCGGCCGGAAGCTGGCCGCCAGCCGAGAACGGGTTGATGGGCGTTGACTTCTGGAGCAGCCAGTTCCACATGGAGATGATCTGGTGGCATCTGGCCCATTACGGTCTGTGGGACCGGTGGCAGTTGGCGGAGAAGGCGCTGGGCTGTTACCAGAGGTTCCTGCCGGTGGCGCGGCACCTGGCAAAGCAGTTTGACTACAAAGGTGCCAAGTGGGGCAAACAGGTCGGGCCCGAGGGCCGTACCGCGCCGTGGGACGGCAGCTTTGTCCTGCACTGGCAGCAGCCTCATCCGATCTTCTTTGCCGAACTGGAGTATCGCCTGCGGCCTACCCGGGCCACGCTCGACAAATGGAAGGAGATTGTCTTTGCAACGGCAGACTACATGGCCGACTTCCCCACGCGCGACGACAAAGGCATCCATCATCTCAATCCGGTCATGCCGGCATGCGAAGAACCAACGAGCTACGACACCGTGTTCGAGCTGGCCTACTGGCGGTTCGGCCTGGACAAGGCGCAGGAATGGCGGCAGCGCCTGGGCATCCCGCGCGAGCAGCGGTGGGACGACGTGCGCACAACGCTTGCGCCGCTGCCCATGAGCAACGGTGTCTATGTGTTGTCGCCCGAGCGGACCGACTGCCAGGGCGGATCGCATCCCGATGCCATCGGGGTCTATGGGATGCTCCCGGCAGTGAACGGTGTGGATCCGGCGATTGGAAAGGCGACCATGAAGCACATGACCAAGGACAGCAAGGACTGGAAGTGCATGGGCTGGGGCTGGGACTTCCCCTGGATGGCTATGGCCGCCGCGCGGAACGGCGAGCCGATGCTGGCCATCGAGGCGCTGCTCCATCCGTCACCGCAGAACAACTATGATCGGCGCGGCGTCTGCACGGGCGGGCCGTGTCCGTACCTGCCCGGCAACGGCGGGGTGTTGTATGCCGTGGCGATGATGGCGGCGGGCTGGGATGGCGGGCCAACCAACCACGCGCCCGGCTTCCCCGCCGATGGATCCTGGGTCGTCAAGTGGGAAGGACTGAAACAGGCGCCATAACATGATCGGTGCGGATCGAG
>Ga0315278_10007072_pt1 | contig 10235 bp, 7 predicted proteins | sample YL17G06_0_MG_FD_203880 | JGI IMG/M metagenome (GOLD analysis project Ga0315278, IMG submission 203880) | Sediment microbial communities from Yellowstone Lake, YNP, Wyoming, USA - YL17G06_0 | ecosystem: Environmental > Aquatic > Freshwater > Lake > Sediment | place: USA: Wyoming | collected... | reverse complement strand
GCGCTCGCCGAGTGCGACTACAAGGGCAAGCGCTATCGGGTCAACCGCGCGCCGACGGCCAAAGAGGTCGATGACCTGCTCTTCGGCTGGTACGTGGAAGCCGGGGTGACTTCCAACTCCGTCATCTATGTGAAGGACCAAGTGACGGTCGGCATCGGAACCGGTGAGCAGGACCGCGTGGGGGTAGCCGAAATCGCCCGGGACAAGGCCTATCGCAAGCTGGCCGACCGCTACTGCTTCGAGACCTACGGCATCGCCTACAACGACCTACCGGAGGCCGGCAGGAAGGCCGAGATTGACGCCCGGGTGGCCAAAGAGAAGGGTGGGCTGATCGGTGCGGCCATGGTGAGTGACGCCTTCTTCCCGTTCCGGGACGGGGTGGACGTGGGCCTGCGCGAGGGGGTTGCAGCGGTGATCCAGCCGGGCGGGTCGGAGAACGACTACCAGGCCATCGAGGCCTGCAACGAGGCCGATGTCGCCATGGTGTTCACGGGGCAGCGATCCTTCAAGCATTAAAACCGTCTGATGCCCGATGGCCCGCCATTGTCGCGGCCATCGGGCATCATCATGAGCTATAGTCGCTTAGAATCTTTTTCCTGCATAAAAACTCGAGTCAAATCGGACCAACAAGTTGTGTAATATTATTCGACTATCTAAAATTATCAGTGTTAAGCAACGTTACATATAGACTGTCACCCGTTTAGTGCTAACCGCTTTTGGTGGGATATACCCCAGAAACACAGTCTATCCGACTTTCTCCCAGGGAGGATGATATGCGCAATTTTCAGGTCAGCCGTTTGCTTGCGATTACCTGACGAAAACCATCAAAAATCCAATGATTCCCAAAGATGCGTTTAATCGCCGATGTTATCTTTTCCCTTTTTACACCTTTCGTCTGGCAATCTAAAATAATTCCAACTCCTATTTCACAGTCCTGTAAAGATCTGAGGCAGTGAAATTTTCAACTGCCCCAGCTATACGCCGCTTTCGATCGATGTGATTTGTTAAGGTGGAAACAAGACCGAAGCAACTTCCATTAAACCCGCCCCTGCTGCAAATCCACAAATGAACTGCAAATAGCAGAAGTCGGATAGTAGGTCACCCCTTCAAGTATTCGTTGTTGGGCTCTCCCCTGGCTCACGAACGCTGAACAACCACCATCTCGCCCCCTTCCTTCCACCGCGAGGCTGTCTTTCGAAATAAAGCTTCATGGTGCCGTCTGATGCCGTGATCACCTCCTACCAGTGCTTGCGAACATACATCTCGGGACTGCCGTGGCGACACTTCCCGGTTTCACGCCAGGTCCGAAGCACGGCCGTGACAGTAGTGGTTTGGCCCCGCCACACGAATTCACTCGGTAGCCCGGGCTCTCCAGCTGCCATGCGAGTGGTATCCCCTGATCCGGCCGCGGGGCTGATGGCTTCGCTGATGAATCGCTCAGGCATGAGCTTACTGGTTTCTTCCGGCCATGACGCCGCCGTCCACATCCCAAACGGCACCCGTCACCCAGCTTGTCTCCTCTGACAGCAAAAAGACGATCGCAGAAGCGACGTCTTGGGGAGTCCCGATACGCCCGATGGGGTGGAAGGCGTTAAAACCCTGAAGCGTCTCATGCACCTTGTCCGGGGCAATGAAGGCTTCGTAGATAGGTGTCTCCACCACTGCGGGGGCCACGGCATTGACGCGAATGCCGTGATCCGCCAGTTCCATTGCAAGATGCTGGGTGAGGGCATGCAGCCCGGCCTTGGCCATGGAATATGCCGAGGAGGGTGTCGCCTTGATCGCCTGGCGGGCCCACATCGATCCGACATTGACAATGGCCCCACCTCCGCTTTCGATCATGTTTTTCGCCACCTGCTGGGTCACGAAGAAGGTTGCCCGGTTGAGCCGCATGTAAGCATCGTAGTCCTCGCCGGTATGCTCCAGAAAGGATTTAGGAGAAAAGACCCCTGCGGCGTTGATCAGGTACTTCACATCCTTCATTTTTTCAGCCACATGGCGGACCAATCGCTCAACGTCGGCATCACGCCTCAGGTCACATTGAAAAGCGTGCAACTTGTCGGCAGCGCCCAGAGTCTTGAGCGCATGATCAAGCTTCTCCTTCCGGCTGCCGACGATCGTCACCGAGGCCCCGGCCTTGAGCAGCAGGCTGCCTGCCTGCAGCCCCATTCCGCTGCTTCCGCCCACAATCAGCGCGTGTTTTCCTGAAAAGCTCATATCCCCCTCCTTTCGGAAGTTGTTATCTCATCCTTGTACCTGTCCAACAAGATATCAGAAGATAATGCCGAAATGATGAATTGACAGAAGAGGCGAGACCGGGCCGCCGTCCAAGTGGATGGAATTGGAAAATACAGGGCAATTTCGGAACAGTTGACACCACTCCATATGAGACACACCTTTTAATCGGATTAAAGAGACTGTTGCCCGACCTTATATTTTTCTCAGCAGTAGGTGTTTTCTACAACTTCATATTCTCGTAGAAAAGGAGGATCTCATTATGCAGAAAATAAGAAATGACGATAAAATTAAACCAGCTGTGGTAAACGGCATTGATACCGAAGGGGTCAAGGCCTTGATTGGGCATGTGGCTAAAGATCCTGAAAACGCGAATACTCACTGGCATGTAAGCAGTCATTGGAAGGGAGGCACTCGCTCAGATACAAAAGTTAAGGGGTACGGATTTGGCAAGGAGTATATCAAGAAAGATTTTACCATCCAAATTGATGAGCCCACTGAGCTTGGCGGTACCAACAAATTTGCCAATCCTCAGGAATATCTCTTGGCGGCGCTGAATGGCTGTATCATGGTCGGTTACGTGGTTGGCTGCTCAATGGAGGGGATCGAATTGGAGGAGCTCAGAATTGAAACTGAGGGCGACATTGATCTGCGTGGATTTTTGGGTCTTGATCCGAATGTAAAGCCCGGATATGATAAAATTCGCTATACCGTTCACATAAAGGGAAATGGAACGCCACAACAGTTTCAGAAGGTTCACGAAGCCGTTTGTGCTACGTCCCCAAATCGATTTAACGTAGCGAATGCGATCAAACTCGATTCAAAACTGGTTGTTGAATAAAATAGATTCCAATTAAGAAGGCGGATACCCTGCGTATGTGTGTCCGCCTTCTCCTTATATAAAACGAGTACTTACTATCATTTCATGATGAACTCTTAGCCTGGCTTCGACAGTCATAGGCACATTTGAGGGGTTTTCGTTTTCTAAGTTGTTGAATCCATTCACACCGCCTCCGTTTTTTGAGCGAACTGCATAGGCACACGTTTAGTCATATTTTGCTCGACACAGTAGTGTGTACATGCGATGTAGATAGGCATGTACGTGCGCACCATCCACCGCAAGAACAAGGACGGCTCCAGCGTCGAATACGTCCAGCTCGCTCACAACGCCTGGAACCCCGAGAAAGGCTTCGCCCAGGCCGAGGTCATATACTCCTTCGGCCGTAAGGATCAGCTTGACGTCGAGGCCATCAAGCGGCTGGTCAACAGCCTGTGCCGTTTCCTTGACCCCGAGGATGCCCTCACGCTTCAGGACAAAACCGGCGAGCATGAACCCTTGCCCTTTGTCCGCAGCCGCCCGGCCGGGGGCGCTTACCTGCTCAAAGCGCTCTGGGACCGGCTGCATATCGGTCAGTGCCTGAAGGCAGCGCTCAAGGGGCGTGAGTTCAGCGCACCGGTTGAGCAGGCGCTGTTTGCCATGGTGGCCAACCGTGCCCTGTCTCCCTCCTCGAAGCTTGCAATCGAGCAGAGGGCGCTAGGAGGCGCTAGGGGACGTAGCTTATTATATCATTAGACAGTAGACCCCCTCCCTGTTGATTGGATTGCACATGTCACGCAAAGCCAGATTAGATGGGGTTGGAGCGTTGCATCACATTATCGTTCGAGGGATCGAGGACCGGAAGATTTTCAGGGACAATACCTAAAAATTGCGGATATCATCCTCCCTGGGAGAAGGTCGGAAAGACTGTGTTTCTGGGGTATATCCCACCAAAAGCCGCTATCGCTAAACGAGTGATACTGACAGCCTGTCAACACGTCCTGCCTATTTTCCCTTTAAATCGCGCAATATGTTTTCTATTGCGTTATTTCCCCACTATGCACCCTTGACAGGAGCCTCACGAGTACAAAGCATTGTACAAAATAGTGGCTTTCTATCCTCTCTTAATCTCGTCGACTTTATGAAATGCCACGAATATTCAGAGGTAAGTGTACCTTTGGAATGACCCGCAAAACCCAAGCACGGTGACGACGATGGAAAACACAGATCCCAAAAAAGATGAAGGCCAGGAAAAAAATCCGGCCTTAGACTCAGAGGTCGAAGATTGTTGCTGCTGTTGTCAGTCTGAAGAGGAATGCAGCATGGAAGGGTAAAGGGATACCTTACAGGAGGCATATAGATGTTGGTCTATGGCGGAGCTCTCAGCGACTCTTTGAGTGCAGGCTGTGGCAAGAATTTCGGCGGAAGCACCGCCGGTTATTATCTTTCAGCAAAAGATTTTCTGGTGGAGTCTATCTGCTGCCAGGGAGGTGCAGGAAACATTGGATGCAATTTTCCTGTTCAAATATGAAACCACTATGCTTTAGAAGGAGTTAGAACCATGAAAGAGCATAAAAAAGGTGAGCTCGACTGTTCAAAAAAATGCACGCACGTGGTCTCTGAATGTGAGAAAGAAGGTAATCCCCGCGATCAGTGTCAGAACTCATACAATCAGTGCGTATCAAGATGTGCGTTCGCTTAGGATGAATCCAGGTGGCCGCAGCAATGCTGCGGCCACTTAACAGAACAGAGATTACATACAGATGGCTACAATGTGCGGAGTGTGACCCTTGAGGATTTATATATCCAGATGACAACTGAAAAGATCCGGAGGAACACGTGGCGATTTTTAGAGAGAAACCATATTCGGGCGTGAACTTCGTTGTGGATTTAGGCAATGGTGAGACAGAGGGTTCAGAGGCGGGGTTGGTGGAAGTCATTTTTCCCGATGGGCGATTGCACACTTTTGATTATCGAAATGGCAACGAAAAATCAAATGACAGCCGGAAACTCCAGACCATTACGCGATACGGGAACCTCTATCTAAGACGTGGAGTTATTGGTTCGCTGACTTGGTACAATTGGTGGAACGCGACCCGTAACGGCGACCAATCTTCGGCGAGGACTATCAAAATTAGTTTGCTCAACGAGGACCACAGTGCGGTTGTCTTGACCTGGGTATTCCGAATGGCGCGCCCCGTGAATTATAGGTTCTCGCCGCTAAACGCGTTAGAGGCTGAAGCCCTAACCGAGTTACTTGAAGTGGCATTCGAGCGATTCGACCTTGAGTGAGTGGTAAAATTGTCACCTCAGTTTATTTGCAATGGCTCTGCTTCCTGCGCCTGCGGTCCGACTAAAAAACTACGTCTGTGATATTGGCCTATTAGCGCGGTTTTGAACTCCCCAAGGCCCGTGACACATTAAACCTGGTTCTGTCCGATGGGAGCCTGGGTGCGCATAATCCGGAGAAGGCTTCGCTGCTATTGAATAGTTCCATCAAGAGCCTTCAGAGCAAATAATGCGGAAGAATTTTGACGCATGCCGGAGAAGGCCAAATGAATGATGGGGGGTGCGGTTTGACTTGTCCCTTAAACTCGACCGTGCGCCTCCCATCAGGCTGCGAAGGAAACAATGATTAAACGGATCATTACATGCGCAGTTTTTTTGATGCTTACCAGCGGGCTCGCTGCGCAGACTTCCGAAAAATCCTGGAACTTTGATGCCGATAAACAGGGCGGCATCCCCGAGGGGTTTACGGTTGTGCTCGGAGATTGGAAGATTGTCGCCGAACCAGATGCCCCATCCAGACCAAATGTGCTCGCCCAGATGGCGAGTAATTCTGGATCAACGTTTAACCTAATTTGGGTCCGCGGGACGAACAACAAAAACGTGGACATCTCGGTCAAGATGAAAGCCGTCGCCGGAAAAGAAGACCAGGGTGGAGGTTTGGTCTGGTGTGCGAGGGACTCAAACAATTACTACGTCGCCCGGTACAACCCCTTGGAGGACAACTACCGGGTCTACAAAGTCGAGCAGGGGCGCCGAATCCAGCTTCAAAATGCCGACGTCAAACACAGCGAAGGGTGGCACACGCTGCGTGTGAGAATGGAAGGCGACCATATCCAGTGCTACTATGACGGCGGAAAGTATTTAGATGTGAAAGACTCCACCTTCCAGGTTGCCGGTAAAATCGGCTTGTGGACCAAGGCCGATGCCCAAAGCCATTTTGACGATTTGACAATGGCTGCAAATAGAGGCGAATGACCCTGTATGACTTGACAACATGAACTGCCATCCTCAATATCATGCTAATCGCAATGACCATATGACACGACACTCCTCTGCTGTTTAGCTCTCACTGTGTTTTTTTGATCTACAATTTGCCCAGAACCAACCTCACATCGGCGGTCCACATCGCGAATTTTTTGAGATTTTTTTCCATCGGTTCCAATCTCCAATCTATTCGGCCGGCTTTTGAACATTTTCAACCTGACAATTTTGTGTGATGGATCAATCAGCCCACCAGAAAGGAGGAAATGATGGCAACAGCCCCTCAGCCCCAAGTAACCGATTTCACGCGTGACGTTCTTGGACGCTACATCTGCAATGGGTTAGATGAAGCGAAACAAAGCACTGTTGCTCGCCCCGACGCCCGTCAGTTCGATATCATCGTGATTGGCGGCGGCTCTTTCGGAGCGGCGCTTGCACAACACTTGCTCGCAAGAGACCAGAGCCGGAGCCATCGCATTTTGGTGTTGGAAGCCGGTCCTTTCGTGCTGCCCGAGCACGTGCAGAACTTGCCGTCGTTGGGGTTGGTGCCCCCCGGCCCCACGACCATCGCAGCGCTGAAAGGGATGACGCCTCAGCAGCAGCGCGACTGGAGCAGGGAAGTGTGGGGCCTGGCGTGGCATTCGAGTACGCCGTTTCCAGGGCTGGCCTATGCCATCGGGGGCCGCTCGCTGTACTGGGGAGGCTGGTCGCCCCAATTGCTGAACACCGAAATGGCTGCCAACCGGTGGCCCGCCGGTGTGGTGAGCGACCTGATCGCCCGCTATTTTCGCGAAGCCAGCGAACAAATCGGCACAAACACCACCAACGATTTCATCAGGGGGAAGCTGCACGAGGCGATCCGCCGGCAGCTTTTCGACGGTATTAACGCCAACACTGTAACCGGCGCGATCCCGTTGGCCCAATTGCCGCTGAATCTGGACCTGCCGCCCGGCGCATCCGCCGTTGAGAGAGAGTTGTCCAAGTTGGAAGCGCCGCTTGCCGTCAAGAGCCTCGAAGAGCGCGCGGGCTTCTTCCCCTTCAACAAATTCAGCGCCGTGCCACTTCTGATGCGGGCGGCGCGCATAGCGCAGGACGAATGCGGCGGCGACAACGTCAAAAAGCGCCTGATGGTAGTGCCGAATTGCCACGTCATGCAGTTGGCCACGGAAGACGTGTCCGCACCAGGCAGTCCGTTGACCAAACGCGTGACGGTGATCAAGACTAACCTCGGGGATGTGACCGTCCCGCCGAGCGGTAGGGTCATCATCGCCATGGCGACGATCGAAAGCACGCGGCTGGCGCTCAATTCGTTTGCGGGCATTCCCAACTACAACCTGATCGGGAAGAACCTGATGGCGCACCTGCGTTCCAATCTCGACATCCGCATTCCACGAGCGGCTCTGACCCGTCTGGCCCCTCAAGTCAAGGATTTGCAAGCCTCGGCGCTGTTCGTCAAGGGTCGGCACACCCACACCGATGGTTCGATGGGGCACTTCCATTTTCAGGTCACGGCAGCAGGACTGGGAGCGGCCAGCAAACCCGACTCCGAAGCCGAGTTGTTCAAGAAAGTGCCCGACATCGACGGCCTCGACGTCTTCCGCGATCCGAATGTGAACGACCAAGTCGTGGTCATCACCATACGCGGCATCGGGGAGATGGAACCGCGCGATCTGAACAGCCTAAACGTCCCACACAGCGAGGTAACGCTTGATCCCAATCTCGAGCCAGATGAGTTTGGCGCACCGCGCGCGTTTGTGGCGATGACGCCAACCGCAAAGGACAACGCGCTCTGGGACGCGATGGACAAAGCCGCCGATGATGTAGCCAAGGTCTTTGCAGGCAATCAGCCTTTGACGGTGTTAAGCAAGCGCCGTGACGGTCTCGGAACGACCCACCACGAGGCAGGAACTCTCTGGATCGGCAGCGACCCGAGCAAGTCGGTCACGAATCCCGATGCACGCTTTCATTTCGTCAGCAACGCTCACGTGGCAGGGCCTGCTCTCTTTCCCATGATTGGCTCTCCTAACCCGATGCTCACGGGTATCGCGCTCGTGCGTAGGCTGGGCGACCAGCTGTTCCCCGATCCGCCTGCCGATGGCTTTCAATCCCTTTTCGATGGTTTGACAACCAGCAATTGGCAGATGGCCGGGCAAGGCAGTTTCAACGTTGTCGGCGGTGCACTCGAATCATGGCCGGGCAACGACCTCGGCCTGCTCTGGTGCACGACACCGATGCCTGCGAATTTCATTCTAAAGTTGGAATGGCTGCTCACGCGCTACGATGACAACTCCGGTGTTTTCCTGCGATTCCCCGACCCGAATAGCAAAGGCTATAACAACACCGCTTATGTTGGTGTAGACTTCGGCTTCGAGGTGCAGATTGACAACCTGGGAAGAGGCTCCAGTCCGGCGGGAAAAAACGTTGACAAAAAGTTCCGCACGACAGGCGCAGTCTATAATGAGGATAGCCAAACACTGACGCCGCAGCCCATGAAACCGCTGGGAGAGTGGAACGAGTTAGAGGTCCGCGTGCAAGGGCAGTCCTACACTGTCCTCCTCAACGGCGTGCAAGTAACCATGTTCCAGAACACGCAGATCAACCGCGGGGTGCCTGGCGCGCCGAATGCGCCGAGTTTTATCGGACTGCAATCGCATACGGGGCACGTGGCTTTCCGCAACATTCGGGTCAAAGGGTTGTAGCCAGGATCACTGAAAACAAAGACCTTCGCATAACATCATATGTCGGCCAACCGATGTTCTGCATTTACATTCGTTTTCAGAGCATGGTAGCTCGACTACCAAGCGGTCCGAGCGGGAGCCCGTATCGTATGTGCCGCTCAGCGTCGGTATTGTTACGTATATCGGCGATATATCCAATCTTTGGCTTTTTGACGGGTTTCTCCTGTTAATCGAAAAGAAATAACCGGTCTGAAAATTCTGCTTTAGTTCCGCCTTGCTCAACCCATCGCGGCTTTTAGTTGCTCGCCCGCCTTCCGTAGGTTCGCCATGGAGGTGGCGAATGTGAGCCTGATGTTCTGCATCCCCGTTTTGCCGAACGCCGCACCGGGGGTCACGGCCACGTGCGCTTCCTCGATCATGAATTTCGCCAGTGCGTTCGAGTCCATACCGCGATGTGTGACCCGAGGAAACAGGTAAAACGCTCCCTCCGGAAGTGGGCAGTGTACGCCGGGAAGGGAGTTCAGAGCGTCTGTCATGAACCGGCGCCGGCGGTCGTATTCCGCCACCATTTCGGCGATACAGCTCTGAGGGCCCTCTATCGCAGCCACGCCGGCCGCTTGGACGAAAGAGGGGGCACAGGTGACGACGTGCTGCTGGACCTTGAGGATCTGTTCGCACAGAGCGGCAGGCGCCCCGAGGTACCCCAGCCGCCATCCGGTCATGGCGTACGCCTTGGACATGCCGTTGATGGTCACCGTCAGATCGTGCATCCCCGGCAGCGAGGCGAGACTGATGTGCTGGCGTTTGTCATAAATGATGTGTTCGTAGATCTCATCGCTCAGCACCCAGAGGCCGTGTTTTATGGCTGAGCGTGCGACGACGTTGAGTTCGTCTTGCGTCAGAACACGACCGGTCGGATTATTCGGCGAATTCAGAATCATCGCCTTGGTTCGCGGCGTGATTCGACGCTTCAACACATCGCCATCCAAAAAAAAGTTGTCCTCCGGACGCAGGGGGACGGCCACCGGTATCCCGTCCAGCATCCGAATCATGGGTTCGTAGCTCACCCAAGCCGGATCGAAATACAGAACTTCGTCGCCCGGCTCGATCATGGTTGCCAGGGTCATGTAGAGCGCCAGCTTCCCGCTGGCGGTGACGATGACCTCGGTGTCGGGGTCATACGCCACGCGGTTGTCGCGCTGGAACTTGGCCGTGATCGCCTTCCGAAGCTCGGG